>JGI1_Kryptonium_JGI_1_GBS_scaffold00003.3_pt3 | contig 75479 bp, 74 predicted proteins | sample GBScelen77Swater_FD_55273 | JGI IMG/M metagenome (IMG submission 55273) | reverse complement strand
GTCAACTTGTTTAAACGATCGGTCAACCCTTCAACCTTTACAGTAAGCTGATTTACCCTCACAGTCAACCCATTCAAACTTTCCTCTGTCTTTCTCTGCGCCTTCGTAAGTTCAGATATGTTTTGTTCCGTTTTACCCTGAAATTCAATCAGCTTGGATATAGCATTGGTCAACTCCTTGATAACATCCTTCATCTCGTTAAAGTCCGCCCTTGTAATCGCTACCCTCTTGATTCTATCGTCCACAAGCTTACTTAACTCCTCCCTCAGCTCTGATGTCAACTCTGTCTTCCGCTTGCTTTGTGCTCTCATAAACTTCAATCTCCATCTTTATTTCTCCACATTTAAATTAAATCCAAAGGTTTGAAATTGCAAATTTTATTTAATATATTTGATGAAAATTTTCACCAAAAGAAAATCTAAGGATGAATTCAACTGGGATCATCCGAATTAAAAACGCAATATTCTACGGATATCACGGAGTCCACACCTCAGAGCAAAACTCTGGCGGAAGATTTGAAGTTGATATTGAAATTCACTGCGACATCTCAGAAGCAGTTAAAAGCGACTCCCTCAAAAACACGATTGACTATGAACAAGTTTATAACTTTTTGAAGTCATTGATAACCGAGAAAAAATTTTACTTGATTGAAGCTTTAGCTTCAAAGATAGCGCAGGGTTTAATTGAAAAGTTTGAAAAAATACAAAAAGTCATCGTAAGAGTTCGCAAACCTTCGCCACCTGTTGGAGGCGTCGTTGATTGCGTTGAGGTTGAACTTGAAATGAAAAGAGATTAATAAAAATGCCAACTGCTTACATCGGGCTTGGATCAAATATAGGCGATAGAATTTCTTACTTGAAAAAAGCACTGAATCTGATCTCAAAACTCCCAAAGACAAAAATCACAAAAATCTCCTCACTTTATGAGACCGAACCCTACGGACGAAAAAATCAACCTTGGTTCATCAATCTCGTCATAGAAATTTCAACAGAACTTAATCCGACGGAGTTATTCAAAAGATGCAAACTTATTGAAACAAAGATCGGACGAGTAGCCCGCGAAAGATGGGCTGAAAGGGAAATAGATATTGACATTTTGCTTTATGATGAAATCTCAACCTCAACGCCCGAGCTTCAAATTCCACATCCCGACTTACACAACCGAAGATTTGTCCTTATCCCCTTAAGCGAAATTGCCCCGGAGGCATTTCACCCCATATTTCAAAAAAGTGTATCCGAGTTACTAATTGAATGTAAAGACACAACCCGTGTGATGCACATACCCCAAAAAATAAATTTAAAAAACATAATTGAGCCGGATGTGAAGGAAGTTAAATATATCGCAATTGAAGGCGTAATCGGTGCTGGCAAAACATCGCTTGCCAAACTCCTTGGTGAACGCCTCAACGCAAAAGTAGTCCTTGAACAATACTACGAAAACCCTTTCCTTGAAAAATTCTATCAAAACAGGGAAAGATACGCATTTCAAACACAAATCTTTTTCCTGCTCAGTAGATATAAACAACAAATGGAACTACTACAAAGAGACCTGTTCCATGAATACTTGATAACTGATTATATCTTTGACAAGGACAAAATTTTCGCCCACATCAATTTAAAAGGGGATGAATTAAAACTATATGAAATGCTCGTTTCAATGCTTGAGAAAAACATCCCCACGCCCGACCTCGTCATATACCTTCAATCAAGCGTTGAACGCCTTATGCAAAACATAAAAAAGCGCGGACGACCCTATGAGCAAAATATAAGTGAAGATTACATCCGAGAACTATCAGAAGCATATAATGAATTCTTCTTCAACCAATACAGAAAATCCCCAGTCCTTGTTATAAATTCAACCGAAATTGACTTTGTTAATAACAAAGATGATTTTGAGGAGCTCGTCTCAGAAATTCTAAGTCCGAGAAAATCTTACTTTGAATACTATAACCCAGCAAGAAAACCCAGGTGAAAAATCCATGCTGAGATTTTTAATTTTCATATTGCTTTTGTATATCGCATACAAATTCCTTAAACTCCTCGCACAATACAAAAGAAAGGTTGATGAACTTGAAGCAGAACTCAAAAGAAGGAAGATAGATCAATTAAAGGATACCGATTACGAAGAGATAAAGTGAGAAGATGACGAAAGTCGCCAACTTTTTCAGAAAAATTGACCCCTTTAAAAGCAGAAAATTTAAAAATTTTTTCATCTCAACGCTTAAAATTTTCTTCAAAAAAGAACCCGCAACGATATTAGATAAGTCCAATAAATTAAATTTTGATTTCGGTCGGGTTGATAAAATTCTCGTCGTAAGACAGCATAATCAACTCGGGGATATGCTCTGCGCAGTACCTCTTTTAAGAGCTTTAAGGGAAAAATTTCCAGAGTCCAAAATTACACTTGTCGCAAGCCCAATAAATTACGAAGTGGTTCAACATAATCCATTCGTTGACGAGGTTTTAAACTTTGATAAGGTTAAATTTTTAAAATCCCCTCTTAATTTTCTTCAATTTATAAAAAAAATAAGATCAAACTTTGACATCGCTATAGTCCCATCAACCGTCTCAATTTCATCAACGAGCAACTTCATAGCCTACCTTTCAAAGGCAAAGATAAGAATAGGACCCAAATCAATTGACGGCAAAGAAAACATAACATCATTTCTCTTCAATTATCAAATTGCCCTTGACTGGAGAAATGAGGAGAAAAAACATCAAACAGAGAGAAACCTTGACATCGTGAGACCATTTGGAATTGACACCGACGATCTTTCTGTTGTCGTACCATATTTTGAAGAAGATAAAAAATTTGCGGAAGAATTTTTAAGAGAAAGAGAAAAATTCAACTGTGTTATCGGCTATCATCCAGGAGCTGGGAAAATAAAAAATAGATGGTCAGCGAAAAATTTCGCCCAACTTGCGATCAAACTCTCTGAAAAATTTAACGCTTTGACACTAATAACAGCTGGTCTTATGGATGAAACACCTGTAAGAGAAATGTTAACTCATATCAACGGCAAAATTAAATACCTCCTGCTTAAAAATGAAAGAATAACGAGGGTAACCGCAGTCATTGACTCAATTGAACTTTTCATAACAAATGACACCGGGATAATGCATGTCGCTGGGGCAACTAAAACACCTGTGATATCTCTCTTTGGTCCAACGAACCCTTATCAATGGGCACCGCTTGGGAAAAACAAATTTTTCATTTACTCAAAAACTGGTGAAATAAACGATATAACAGTTGAACAAGTATATAAACTTGCCGAAGAGATTCTGACGATGAAAAGGAAGACCAAAATTTAAGACCATCTGACTTTCAAGAAATTCTCAACTTCTCTCCTAAACTCAATTACCTTATCAATGAAATTCTCCTCACCACTTTCAATCTTATCAACCGCTTCAAGTACTATGCGTGTCCTTTCCTCATTTATCAATGGCTCATACTTGGAAATCAAAAAGTTAAAAACATTGAAACCAAGCTTCGTCCCGACAAGTCGCCCGTTGAAACTTTGAACATAGCCCCTATCTTTAAGCTTTTGAACGGTGGGTGCATAAGTGCTTGGGCGTCCGATCCTCTTTTCACGCATAAGCTGGATTAAATTCGCCTCCGTGTAAAGTGGTTTTTCACTGATAAGACGAACCTGAACTTGCGAAACTTTGTATCCGCCCGGGGAAATTTCCCCAAATGTCTTCAAAGGTGAAATCAAATTGAAACCATTCTCAACTATCTGACCATTAAATTGAAAGTCAGAAATCAAATCCCCGAATTTCGCTTTGAAGTTGTAGACCTTAATCTTAACTGGCGACATTTGACTTGCCATGAAACGTTTGAAAATGAGGTCGTAAATTTTTATATGCTTTCTGCTTAGCCTTGCCTGTAAAAGCAAAAGTCTTGCATCAATGTCCGTCTCAAGTTCAAACGAACTTAAAGCCCTTGTCGGTCTAATGCATTCGTGCGCTCCCTCTTCACCACCCCATGTCCTTGGTTTGAAATAACCGGATAAATTCTGCCTTTCAAGATATTGCCTCGCCAAGTTTATACCGAAATTGCTAACCCTCGTTGAGTCAGTCCTGTGATAAGTTATTAATCCACTTTCAAAAAGTTCCTGAGCAATTGACATCACCTCTCCAGCTGTCAAATTCAAAGTGTGAATTCCATCCTGAAGCAATGAATCAGTCGTATACGGTGGCAATGGATTTTGTTCAACTATTTCCTCTTTTACATCAAAAATCTCAACCAGCCCAAATTCTTTAACCCTCTCGGATTCATCGGGCGTTGTCGTGAATGTCAACTTCAAATTATTTTCAAGCCAGACATTTACTTGAGCAATTTTCTTTTTACTTTCTTTTGTCCTCTCGCAAACCCAACCCAAAACTGGCGTTTGAACCCTGCCAGCACTTAAATCATCACGGTTGAATCTTCTTTGAACAATTTGCGAAAGCCCAAGTCCAATCCAGGCATCCTCAACCTTTCGCAATATCTGAGCCTTTAGTAAATTCAAATCAAACTCCTCGGGATTATTAATCCCCTCAACTATTGCCCTTTTAGTTATCTCATGCCAACGCAACCGTTTTATGTTTTGATTAAAAGGATAAATCAAACACCTTAAATCCCAAGCTATTTTTTCCCCTTCTGCGTCTGGGTCGGTGGCAATTAAAACCTCATCAACATTTTCAGCTAATTTCTGAAGTGAGGAAATCACCTCAGGTCTTGTAATTTCAAACTTGACTTCAAGTTTTGAATCAACAAGTTTAGCGCCAAAGCTCGGTTGTCTTATCGCAAGGTCTGTTACATGTCCCCTTGAAGCACTCACAAGCAAAAGCATATTTGATGACATAACCTCAAAAACCTGAACTCCATCAACCCTACTTCTCAATGGCTTGCCGAAGAAATAACTTATAGTCCTTGACTTCGTTGGCGACTCAACTATCAAAAGGCGAGAATTGAATTCTATATCAACACCAACTTTAAGTTCCCGAGTTAAATTTATCTCTTCAATTATCCTCTCAATGTCAAGCTCTTCAACATTTACAAAGTTAACATCAAGCGGTTCAAGCTGTTCCCTCATAAGTTCAAACGCCTTTTCGTCATCAACAATTAAAATTGATAGACCTTTCGTCAAACCACCTATCGTCAACCTGCTCGTTCTACCAGATGCCTGGATATATGCAAATGAATCCGGCGTCACAAGCGAATTACCTGAAATCCCTGTCTTATCAATCACAATCGGATCGATTGAAACCTCATTGAAAAATTCAAGCGATTCAACCATGACATTATAAGCAAATCTCATAAAGTCAGAAACTTCTTTTGAGCTGGGATCAAAACCCTCTTTTTTTATCTTTTCAAGGTTTGTTGGACTCAAATCAACTATCCTTGAGAGGTTCTCAATCAAATCAATTGCCCTCTGCCTTTTTTCACCTTCAAGAAATCTTGCGATGTGGCTTATGACCATCATCATTTTTCTCGGAGTGAAACTTCCCCTATCAATTGTGATTGAAATCCTCGGTACCTCAAAAAAAATCGTATACCTTAACGATGTTGGAAGGTCAATTCCACGAACAAGCGATGAACGCCTTGAAGATGTTCCAACAAGGACTTCTATTTCACCTTTTTCAAATGACTGAAAAATCTTCTTTGACGCCTTCACATAAGCGCTTGCCTTTATCCCATTCTGATTCAAGAACTCAGCTATCTCTTCCGCTTTTTCACTACCCCTGACATAAACAATGGCACCTTTGCCGAGCTTCTTTATCAATTCAACGAGATGTTCCTTCGGGTCTCTTTTGGGTAAAAGATAGGAATCAATTATATTCCTTGTAAAAGAATATGACTGCCCAATGTCAAATCCGAAAAGTTCCCTTAAAATTTTAACCCTCAAAGTTCTCCTTGCGCTCTGCGTCGCCCCTGAAACAACTATTTGTTTGTCCTTTACTCTGACCTTTGAATAAACTTCAGTTAAGTCCTCTTCCTCATCAACTTTTTTTGTTACCATTTTCTTTGCTAACTCAATTTGTTCATCGGTTATACCAAGTATTTTCAAGACAATATCAATTGCCTGCGAACGACGAAGAAAGCCATCAACATCATCAACAAACACCGAGTTAACCCGAACCGACTCAAAAATTTCTTTATTTTTAACAAGGGACATTGAAGTCGTGATTATTACATCCGCATTTTTTACCTCATCAAGAGATGGCTTTTTGGAAAGCGAATGTATCTGAACTATTTTTTTATCTGTGGAAACGCTCTGGATTTTTCCCCATACTTGGAACGCAAGGGTTGAATTAGGCAATAGAATAAGCGACTTTTTAAGGAGGGAAAGAGCAATCGTGGTCGTTGTTTTACCACTTCCAGTTGGAGCAAGCATCGCAAAACTTTCACCCTTTAAGAACCTTCTCGCCCACAACCTTTGAGCTCCCCACGGTTTTATTCCAAAAGGTTCAAAAACTTTTCTTACATCTTCATCAGTGATTTTATTTAATTTTATCCTTCCACTTAACAACTCATCAAGAGTGGCGCTTTCACCATCGCGGAAGCTCAGAAAAACTATCTCAAGGTCTTGCATTTCAAAAACGGCTTTGTTTTTAAATTTTTTTTTACTAAAATTCAAACTGACCGAGAACTCAAATGGGCACATAAAAATTTGCCAAATAAAAATCAAACTTTCAAATAGATGCTTGAGGGAAAGAAAATAATCGTTGGAGTCACCGGTGGTATCTCTGCTTACAAAACTTGCTATGTCGTACGGGGTTTGAAAAAACTTGGCGCCGATGTAAAAGTTGTAATGACACGCTCAGCTACAGAGTTTGTAACTCCGCTTACATTTTCAACCCTGTCCGGGAACGAAGTCATCGTTGATATGTTCCCAAAAACTACATCTGAAGGGACAAACATAGGAACAAGGCACATTGAACTTGCTCTATGGGCTGACTTAATGCTAATAGCTCCAGCCACAGCAAACACAATCGCAAAAATAGCACATGGCATTGGGGATAACTTTCTTACTTCGCTTGTCCTTGCGATAAGATGCCCTGTAATAATTGCCCCAGCAATGGATGTTGATATGTACTTGAATGAAATCACACAACGGAACATAAAAAAACTCAAAGAATACGGCTTTTTGATAATTGAGCCCGAAGAAGGGGAACTCGCAAGTGGACTTGTCGGCGTTGGACGAATGGCTGAACCAGAAAAGATAATTGAATTTGTCTGCGATTTTCTCCTGGGCTTTAAATTTGATCTGAAAGGGAAAAAAATCCTCGTCACCGCCGGACCCACATACGAACCAATTGACCCGGTGCGTTTTATTGGGAATTGGTCAACTGGGAAAATGGGTTTTGCCGCAGCAAAGGCATCCTCACAAAGAGGAGCTGATGTCATTCTTATATCAGGACCGACATCTCTTGAGACCCCGAAAAATGTAAAGAGAATAGATGTCATCACTTCTGATGAGATGTTCAACGAGGTTGTGAGATTTTATGATGAAGTTGATGTCGTTATAATGGCTTCTGCAGTTGCAGATTATTCCCCAGTTCAAAAATTTGAAAGGAAATTGAAAAAGGAAGACATAAAAGGGGATTTCGTTGAATTAAAGTTGAAAAAGACGAAAGATATTCTTAAATATCTTGGAGAGCATAAAAAAGGTCAAATACTCGTTGGATTTGCGCTTGAGACGGAAAATGCAATTGAAAACGCAAAGCAAAAGCTTGAGCAAAAAAACCTTGATTTCATAGTTCTTAACACACTTGGAGAGGGTTCTGGATTCGGCTATGATACAAACATCGTGACGATAATCTCAAAAAACGGTGAAATTTTTGAGTTGCCGAAAATGTCAAAATATGAAGTCGCCAATAAGATACTTGACATAGTTTCGGCTAAATTAAAAAATGGGAAAAAATGAAGGAAGAGATAAAAAAAATACTCAACGAAGCAAAGAAATATCTTCAGCAACAGGAAAGTTTGTTTGGCGACGAGGTAACACTGCCAAAGAGCGAAAGTGAAAGTGAGGGGAAAATTCAACAAGTTAATGAAAAAGAATACGGCGTTGACCCGACCTGGGTTAATTCAAAAACGCTTGATGAACTTGAATCAAAGATAAAAAATTGTGTCAAGTGTCCGCTTGGAAAAACACGAACGAATTTCGTCTTCGGTGTGGGAAATCCAAAATCAGAGATTGTCTTCATTGGGGAAGCCCCCGGGGCTGAAGAAGACCTCCAAGGCGAACCTTTTGTCGGAAGAGCTGGGCAACTTTTAAATCATCTGCTTGCTTCAGTTGGTTTCAGAAGGGATGAGGTCTACATATGCAATGTTTTGAAATGTCGCCCACCGGGAAATCGCGACCCTCAACCCTCCGAAATTGAAGCCTGTGGTCCGTATCTTGTAAAACAACTTGAAATAATAAAACCAAAACTTATCGTTTCCCTCGGGCGATTCCCAGCACAAATGCTCCTTAAAACAAACGCGACATTAAGTTCATTAAGAGGACAAGTATATGAATGGAGAGGAATTAAAATGATCATAACATATCACCCAGCTGCTGTTTTGAGAAATCAACAATGGAAAAGACCCTTAATTGAAGATTTACGAAAGGCGCGTGAAATTTTGTATCAAAAATAAAAGTTTTGGATTTTGCCATGTCAATTGAAAAGGGAATGAGACAGGAACTCCCACTTGATAAAATCCTCAAAGATTACAAAACCATCCAAGTTACAGAACAAAAAGAAGTTGTCCCGAAAGTAATACCACAAGCAGTTGAAATTGAAACAGCAGTTCTTGGTTCAATGATAATTGACCCCGACTGCATTCCAACGGTGATTGAAATTTTAAAGCCAGAGCATTTTTACAAGGAAGAGCACAAAATAATTTTCAAAGCCATAATTGAACTTTTTGAATCCGGAAGAGGTGTTGATCTTTACATTCTGACGCAAGAGCTGAAAAAAGAAGGACTTCTTGAAAATGTCGGTGGGGCTACTTACCTTGCGGAGTTATCAAATGTAGTTGCGACATCGGCGAAAGTTGAAGAATACGCACAAATAGTTCACGACAAATACATCCTGCGCGAGATAATTAGAATGACAAACATCCTCTCAAACGCAGCGTTTAGAGAAGATGCTGATGCTTTTGAATTGCTTGACTTCGCAGAAAGAAAACTCCTTGAGATATCCTCAGAAAAATTTAAGTCCGGGGTTGAGGACATAAAATCAGCTATAAAGTTCGTCCTTGAAAAATACGAGGAGATAAACAGGACGAAACGGTTGTTGACTGGGGTAACGACTGGCTTCCCTGAGTTGGATGCTTTAACTGGTGGTCTTCAGAAGTCGGACCTTATCATAATTGCGGGACGACCTTCAATGGGAAAGACGGCTTTTGCATTGACAATTGCAAGGAACGCCGCTGTTGAGGGCAAAGTCCCAGTGGCTTTCTTCTCGCTTGAAATGTCAATTGAACAGGTTGCTTTGAGATTGCTTTGCGCTGAGGCAAATGTTGACATGCACGCTTTAAGAACCGGGAAATTATCAGGCGATGATTGGCAAAAAATTTCAAATGTCGTTGGTAGGATAAGTGAAGCACCAATTTTTATTGACGACACCCCAGCTTTGAGCACACTTGAACTTAGAGCCAAAGCAAGACGCCTTAAAGCTGAATACGACATCGGACTCATAATCATTGATTACCTACAGCTTATGCAAGGTGGTAAGGCTGAAACAAGAGAAAGGGAAATAGCTATGATTTCCCGATCTTTGAAGTCGTTAGCGAAAGAACTTGAGGTTCCAGTCATCGCTTTATCACAACTTAGAAGAGCCGTTGAAGACCGCGCTGATAAAAAACCCATGCTTTCAGACCTACGCGAAAGCGGTTCACTTGAACAAGATGCAGATGTCGTTATGTTCGTCCACCGACCCGAATATTACGGAATACAATACTACGAGGACAACATGCCAACAGAAGGAACAGCCGAAATAATAATAAGCAAGCAAAGAAATGGACCAATCGGCGAAGTGCGTTTGAGCTTCCTGAAAAAGTCAGCAAAGTTTGAACGACTTGAAATCGGAAGGTCTCTTGTTGAACCAGTTGATGTTAAACCACCTGACAAACCATTTTAAAAATAAATTCTTTTGAAAGATGCTTTCCCAAGTTTTAAGTGCCTCAACCTATGGGATAGAAGCCTTCGTAGTTAAGGTTGAAACACATATTGAAACTGGTTTATTTGCATTTGCGATCGTAGGTCTCCCGGATAGCTCTGTCAAGGAAAGCCGCGAAAGGGTCAACGCAGCGATTAAAAACTCCGGGTTTAAATTCCCAAACAAAAAGATAACAGTAAACCTTGCTCCAGCGGACATAAAAAAAGAAGGTTCGCAATTTGACCTGCCAATTGCGGTAGGCATACTTTCAGCCACGGATCAAATCCAAAGCGATGTCCTTGATAAATTTATAATTTTGGGCGAGCTCGCACTTGACGGAACATTGAGACCAATTCACGGCGCACTACCAATTGCAATGAGCGCAAGAAACAACGGCTTGAAAGGGATAATCCTACCAAAAGAAAACGCCAAAGAAGCAGCAATTGTATCAGATATAGAAGTTTACCCAATGAGCTCACTAACAGAGGTTGTAAATTTTCTAAATTCAGAACATCAGATTTTAAACCCTTTTAAAGTTGACATCAATGAAATTTTCAATCAAGAAAGCAAATACACAATTGATTTCTCAGATGTAAAGGGACAAGAGAATGTAAAAAGAGCCCTTGAGGTTGCAGCAGCTGGCGGTCATAACCTCATTATGATTGGTCCCCCGGGAAGTGGGAAGACAATGCTTGCAAAGCGACTTCCAACGATACTTCCGCCTATGACACTTGAAGAGGCACTTGAGACAACCAAAATTCATTCCGTAGCGGGCATTTTACCGCCAAATACAGCCCTTGTCGCAACACGACCGTTTAGAGCCCCACATCATACAATATCCGACTCAGCCCTCGTCGGAGGCGGAACAATACCACGCCCCGGAGAAATATCCCTTGCTCATCACGGCGTTTTATTCCTTGATGAATTACCAGAGTTTAACAGAAATGTCCTTGAGGTACTAAGGCAACCGCTCGAAGATAAAAAGGTCACAATCAGTAGAACAAAAATGACAGTTGAATATCCTGCAAATTTTATGCTTGTGTGCGCCATGAATCCATGCCCGTGTGGCAACCTCGGAAATCCATACCAACAGTGCACCTGTACCCCAGCACAAATTCAAAAATACATGGGCAAAATCTCCGGACCATTGCTTGACAGAATTGACATTCACATTGAGGTCCCAGCTGTAAAGTATGCCGAACTTGTAGGGAAATCATCAGGAGAAACATCCGCACAAATAAGGGAAAGGGTCATAAGAGCCAGAGAAATTCAAATCAGAAGATTCAAAGGAAGGAGAAATCTCTTTAAAAACGCCGATATGCAAACGAGGGAAATCCGCGAGTTTTGCAAAATTGACTCTGATGGAGAGAATTTGCTTAAAAACGCTATAACAAAACTCGGTTTATCTGCTCGCGCTTATGATAAAATTTTAAAAGTTGCAAGGACAATCGCCGACCTCGCAGGAAGCGAAAACATAAAACCAGAACATCTAAGCGAAGCAATTCAATACAGGTCTCTTGACAGAAACCTTTGGGGATTAACTTGAAAGAGAATACGCTCAAAGACGTGAAGAAAAAAGCGCGGTTTAAAAAACAAAAAGAGGGAATCACAAGGGGATTGGTTTAATGATTTTGTTTGTTTTCACTTCAACTTTAGCGTTAATCAAGTGGTTTGTCTTGCTGAAGTCTGATTTGCCTAAAGTTGAAATGAAAGAAAAATCAAATGAAATCCCAATAAAGATGAAGAAGTAAGGTGAAGTGTCAAGTCAAACATTTTTTAATTTTACCCTTTCCCTCTCCTTCCCCTTTTGATGGCAGATATAATGGATTTAAAGTTTTTCCCTTCTGTCTTATAGCGCGTCTCTTTCAGAGAAATGTCCTTATCAAGCAAAATTTTTCTGATGGTATTATACGAAATCTTGACATTATAAATCCTCTTCATAACCTTTGAAATAGCGTCATATGTCCAGAATTTCTTTTTCAATCCGAATTCAACAGGTGTAAATTGTTGCACAAGGCGAAGGATTATTTCCTTATGTTCATCCGTAAATTTTTCTTTCCGTCCACCCTTTTTGTTGAGAAAAGCGTCAATCCCTTCCTTCTCAAAATTTCTGATAATGTATATCACTGCTGGTTCGGTTACACCTAACTCTTTAGCTATTTCTCGGATTGTTTTGCCTTGTTCACTTAGTAAAATCGCCTTCGCCTTGCGATAAATTGACGGATGAAGATGCTCCTCGTTGGAAAGTGTATTTAAAAGTTTCTGCCTTTCCTCATCAGTTAATGGACGGACAAATTTCCTTTGCTTCACATCAACCAGATTTATTTTATTTCAACTAAAGCCCTTTCCGCCTGCGGGTTTATAATCTCACCGTTTTCATCCGTAATCTCAATCCCATTCATTTCAAGATAACTTACCCCTTTATCCCTACCTCTAAATTTTAATTTGATTATTTCACCGCTACCGCTTATACCTCTAGAAAATTCGGTGTTTATTTCTCTTGTTGAAGGATTAAAAGCGATAGTTTGCTCCACTCCCCTTTCACTTGGATATGCTCCCCTATCAACAGACAAAAGCGAAAGCTTCACACTATCAAAATCAATTTTAAACTTTGACCTTTTCAATTGGCTAACATCTTCAACCCAGACTCCAACTGTAAATTGGCTGTCAATCCCGACGACATTCCTTAACTTATAAAATTTCAAAGTTGGACCCTTTATCGCATCAACACTAAAATTTCTGACGAATTTCTTTATATCGCTTTGGGACTTATATCTCACCTCAATCTCAAACCTATAGCTTACATCGTCAAGGTAATCAAAAAGCACACTGTTATATGTCACCCACTCGGTCCAATTGGAATAATCAATCAATCTATATCTGAATTCATTCGCCCTTGGGTTATTTCCTTCCCATAAAACGAGAACCGCATTTGTGGTCAGTGTGTCCCCTTCCTCTGGCTGTAAAATCGTCACCGACGGTGGCTCATATGCACTACTTTCAGGATCAACTGGATTATCCAAATTTCTAACACAGGATGAGAGAGAAAAAAACACCAAAAAAATCACAAATTTAATTTTCATAAAAACCCGGCAAATTTATTTCAAGGCGAACTTCAAAGCCATTGCTCAAACTCACAGGTAAAATTTTTATCTCATCAACATTTCTCAATGTGTTGTAAAGCGTAAGCCCTGCAAACAAGGCACCTACACCGATTGCAATGTTTCTCTGCTTTATGACTTTGTAATATTCCTCTCTATACTTTCTAATCTTTTCAATCTCAACCGCTGCAGCGATACTTCTCATAGACGCTCTCTGACTTTATATGAAGTGCAACTGCGATGCCAATTGATGCGACTGTCAAAGTTGAACCAAGATAAGTTAAGTTCCCCTTCCAAAGTAACCTTTTCCTATATTCTCTAACGGCTTTCGTCTCCGGGGTCTCTTCAAGTTTGAATTTCTTCACTATGACTTCACTTTTTTGGACATCAATTTCAAAACTCGTCTCATAATATCCTTCTTTCACCAATTTAATCTGATAACTTCCGAATGGCAATTTAAAATTCGCTGGCGTAAGTCCGTAAACTTTTCCGTTAATGATGACGATCGCTTCCTTTGGCTCCGTCTCAATGATTAGTGTTGCGATAGTTGTGTCTTGCGAGTGCGCTAAAATTGGGATTAAAAAGGCAAACAAAATAATTTTACGCATAAAAACACAGCGAAAGTTTTTATGTTCAATGGAAATATACAACGAAAAGGAAAATTTATCAAGCCATTAAGTTCAACTTGACATTTCAAGTTCGCTTAATTATCTTTAAATGTAGAAAAAATTTGAAAGAGCAATGGATGCGAAAGTTATACATCGTCTTGAGGAGATAGTCGGAAGGAAAGATGTTTTGACATCAATTGAAAACAGGATTGCTTATTCATACGATGCCACCCCAACATTTTCAAGTTTACCTGATGCTGTTGTAATCCCATCAAATGTTGAGCAGGTATCTGAAATTTTAAAACTTGCAAATGAAGAGGGTTTTGCTGTGATACCGCGTGGATCAGGGACAGGACTTAGCGGTGGAGTTGTGCCCGTCCCGAATTCAATCGTTTTGTTAATGAACAGATGGAGGAAGATAATTGAAATTGATACCGAAAATCTGACAGCATTGGTTGAACCCGGTGTAATAACAGCTCAACTTCATCAAGAGGTTGAGAAATTAGGGCTTTTTTATCCACCTGATCCCGGGAGTATGACTATATCAACAATTGGCGGAAATGTTGCTGAAAACGCCGGCGGTTTAAGGGGTCTAAAATATGGCGTGACGAAAAATTATGTCTTAGGAATTGAAGCTGTTCTACCAACAGGTGAAATAATAAATGTCGGCGGTAAAAATGTTAAAGATGTCGCGGGATATAACCTTAAAGATGTCTTAATCGGTTCAGAGGGAACACTGGCAATTTTCACAAAGATTTTGCTTAAACTCATCCCAAAACCTCAGGCATCAAAGACCATGCTTGCCTTTTTCAACTCTATAAAAGACGCTGGTAAAGCTGTTTCATCAATCATTGCAAACCATATAACCCCAGCAACGCTTGAATTTCTTGATAATACAACGATAAAATGCGTTGAAGATTATGCACATCTTGGGCTTCCGACAGAAGCTGGGGCTTTACTTTTAATTGAAGTTGATGGTCATCCGGCACAGGTTCAAGAGGAAGCGGAAAAAATAGAAAAAATTTGCAAAGTTAACCGTTCAACAGATTTTAAAGTAGCGATGACAGAAGGTGAAGCGCTAAAACTTAAAACCGCAAGGCGCTCAGCTTTTGCTGCCCTTGCAAGGATAAAACCGACGACGATACTTGAAGATGCAACCGTTCCAAGAAGCTGTGTTCCAGAAATGGTTGAAAAGATTCAAGAAATAGCAAAAAAATATGGGATAATTATAGGAAATTTTGGTCACGCTGGGGATGGGAATCTGCACCCGACCGCCTTGACAGATGAAAGGGATAAAGATGAGATGAAAAGGGTTGAGATGGCGTTTGATGAAATTTTTGACTTCGCTATAAAACTTGGTGGGACAATAACTGGAGAACACGGGATTGGGCTTGCGAAGAAAAAGTTTTTACCGAAACAATTTAACTCAGCCACAATTGATTTCATGCGGAAAATAAAGGAAGTCCTTGACCCGAAAGGAGTTTTAAACCCGGGGAAAATTTTTGATTTTAAACCAAGATGTGAAGGTCGCCTTCCAAATTCAAGGGAAGAAATTGAAAAATTCGGCGGTCTATGGATTTGAAATAAAACGGGAAATTTTATGCTTAACATAAAAATCCCATCTGAACTTATAATTCAATGCATGCACTGCGGGATGTGCCTACCAGTTTGTCCGACATATAACTTAACATTAAATGAAAAATCGTCACCAAGAGGTAGAATCCGCCTCGTTAAAGAAGTTGAAGATGGAAATTTACCTATCACTGATGATTTTATTGAAGAGATGTATTTTTGTCTTGATTGTCAAGCGTGTCAAACTATCTGTCCAGCTGGGGTTAAATATGGAAGAATAGTTGAATCAGCCAGAGTTAAAATTTTTCTATCAGGGAAAGACAAGCAAGCGATGTTGAAGAAACTTGTATTTAGGTTCATATTTGCCTCAAACTCAATTTTCAAGTTTTTTGCAAAAGCAGTGAGATTTTATCAGAGCAAGTTTCAGTCCAAGCTTCATAACTTGCTACCAGAAAGCTTGAGGCAAATTGAGGAACTTGCCCCAAAAATCTCAAATAAATTTTCAGATGAAATTTTACCCGAGCGTATAAGACCAAACGGCAAAGCCAAGTATAGAGTTGGATTTCTAACGGGTTGCTTTATGAATGTGATGTATTCGGATGTGAACATTGACACGATTGAAGCGCTACTTGAGAACGATTGCGAGGTTTACATTCCAAAAAAACAGGTTTGCTGTGGCTCTGTTATGGCACATTATGGGGACATTGAAATGGCGAAGAAATTGGCAAGGAAAAATATAATTGAATTTTCAAAATATGAACTTGATGCGATAGTGATAAATTCAGCTGGATGTGGAGCGTTTATGAAAGAATACAGGGAAATATTCAGCGATGATAAACTTTTAAAAGAGAAAGCCGAAAATATAAGTAGGCTGACAAAAGATATAAATGAGTTTCTTTATGAAATCGGATTCAAAAAGCCAAACGCTGAATTGAATTTCAAAGTGACTTATCACGACGCTTGTCATCTCGCACACTCTCAAAAAATAACTTTGCAACCAAGGGAAATAATAAAATCAATTGACGGAATAAATTTCGTTGAACTGAACGAATCAAGTTGGTGTTGTGGTAGCGCTGGGATTTACAACATTTTAAGGTTTGATGATTCAATGAAATTCTTGGAAAGGAAAATTGAAAACATCCTTAAAACTGGCGCCGAGATCGTTCTTACGGCAAATCCTGGCTGTCATGCACAAATTGAATATGGCTTAAGGAAAGCGGGGAAAAATATAAAAGTTATGCATCCTGTATCGCTTTTGAACCTTGCTTATAAAATGTCAAAAAAATTAACGGAGGAAAAGATTGATACCGCTTAAAGATACAATACCATCAAGGACGTACCCAATCGTCACTGTAAGTTTAATCGTGTTGAATGTTTTAATTTTTTTCTTTGAAATTTCACTTGGCGAGGGGCTTTCAGAATTTTTTGACATTTTTGGGGTTGTCCCAGCAACATATTTTGAATTAAAGGAGTCGGACGCTCCATTCTTAATTATATACTTCCCTTTCATCACCTCAATGTTTCTGCACGGTGGATGGATGCACTTAATCGGAAATATGATTTATCTTTGGGTCTTCGGAGATAATGTTGAAGACAGGATGGGACATTTTAAGTTTTTGTTATTCTATTTGCTTTGCGGGATATTTGCAGGATTAGCTCATGTCTATACTAACCCACACTCTGAGATCCCAGCTGTTGGTGCAAGCGGTGCAATTTCCGGAGTCCTTGGCGCCTACTTTATTTTATTTCCCCATTCAAGGGTTATAACTTTAATTCCCATTTTCTTCTTTTTTGATTTGATTGAGGTTTCTGCTTTTGTATTTCTTGGCTTTTGGTTCATACTTCAGTTTTTCAATGGCATTGCTTCACTTGGCGCTGCAACTTATGCTGCAACTGGAGGGGTTGCTTGGTGGGCACATATTGGCGGGTTTATAGCTGGGCTGTTGCTTTCGTTTGTTTTCGCCAGGAGAAGAAGATGGGATTAAAAAATAAAAACTCAAAACGGAGGTCATCAATGCTGATCAACTTAGAGAAACGGCTGAAAGAACTCAAAAACTACAAACCCCAAAACTGCTTCGTCTCTTCTCTCTATCTTAACACTGATGGAAGCAAATTTTCAAAGAAGCAAATTGAGGTCATCTTCAAAGACCTCATCAAGGAGAAGAAAATAGAACTGGAGAATGAAAAAGAATTCAAAGATGTCCTTGAGGATATAAAAAAGATGGAAAACTACATATCTCAAAATCTTGACATCGTCAAAAATAAGGGTTTGGCTATCTTCTCGTGCGCAAAGGAAAAATTTTGGCAAGTTTATGAACTGACTGTTTCACCCCCGAATTTATTTATGATTGACAGATCCCCATACATCAGACCTTTGCTTTTGATAACGTCAAGGAATCATAAAATATGCACCACCATATTTGATCATAGAAAGGCAAAAATTTTCACAATACTTGGAAATGAAATCACCTTAACCAGTGAAATCTACAACGAGACGCCGAAGAAGATTAAAATTGCCGGTTATCACGGGTTTGATGAGTCAAGGGTGACGGAGTATAAAGAGAACAAGATAATAGAACACTACAAAAAAATTTCCGAGAAACTACTTGAAATTTATCAAAGTGAAAAATTTGATCTTCTCCTCATCGGTGGGAAACAGGAGGACATAAATTTATTTGTTGAACAACTTCATCCATATCTAAAAAAAATTTACCGAGGTTCTTTTAACCTCCCGATAGATGCAAAAGATAGCGACATTTTAAGAAAATCGCTTGAACTTGAAATTAAGTTACAGATCCAAGAGGAGGAAAAAGTGATTGACCAGATTAAAACACATGCAAGATCAAAAACATCGGAAATGGCTGTGATAGGCATTAAAGACACGATAAGGGCTTTAAATGAATCAAATGTGAGCAAGCTGGTTTTTAACCTTGACTTTTCATATTCTGGGAAATACTGCCCATCTTGTAACTACCTCGCCTTAAAAGACGATAAATGCCCGAGATGTGGTGTTAATCTCATAAGGACGCAGAACATAATGCTCAAGATAATTGATGTGGCAAGTGAGACAAACATTGAAATTTATCCGATATTTTACTCAAAAGAATTAAATCAAGAAGGTGTTGGAGCGATTTTAAGACATAAGGGCGTTACAAAAACAACGATTTGAAAACAAATTTTTCTTCAAGATTGAAAATCAAGTGTGTAATCTTTGACCTTGACGGGACAATCGCACAAACAAATGAATTAATTTTTGAGACGTTTAATTACATCTCAAGGAAATATACCGGTAAAGTTTTTACGCCTGAGGAAATAGCCAATGAGTTTTTTGGTCCCCCAGAAGAAGGAGGGATAAGAAAACTTATCATATTATACGGCGATGATAAAATTAAAAGCGAGGAATTCATCAGGGAAGCAACCAAGGAGTTTTATTCTTACTATGAGATGAACCACCACAAAGCAAGGGAATATGAGGGGATAAGGGATTTGCTTTCATCTTTGAAAATGGCTGGTTTGAAGCTCGCAATTTTTACTGGAAAAGGCAGGGTCACAACTTCAATAACTTTGAAAAAGCTTGACCTTGAAAAATTTTTTGATATCATAATCACCGGTGATGATGTTAAGTCACACAAACCCTCAGGCGAAGGGATAAAGAAGATACTTGAAATTTTAAATCTCTCCCCTGACGAAGCAATCCTCATCGGTGATGCCACAAGCGATGTAAAAGCTGCAAGGGAAGCCAAGGTTAAAGTTATATCCGCGCTTTGGGATTCGCTTGCGAAGGAAAAGGTAATGGATATGAAGCCAGACATTACCGTAAATTCTATTGAGGAGCTTAAAAAAGTTTTAAATTATTTGATCTTTAAAAATGAGGTGAGCGATTGACATGTTATGGCTCTTTTTGATTTTATATTTTTTCTTCGCTAATTTTTCACTTGCCCGAGATGAAATTGAAATAAAAGGATTGAGAGTTTACAGCTACGAAGGAGAAATATATCCGCCGATAATCATAAGATATGATACGCTTTGGAACGGCGAGCCAAATACCGTTAATGATTACATAATAATTGAATTTGATGTGAGATGCCAAAAAGTTCCAGACCTTGGAATACGTTTTTACCACTGCGATAGGAACTGGCGTAAGACCGAAAATATATTTGTTCAAAGTTTCTTTCATAGCAAAACGCTTTTTTTAAATTACACAACAGCAGAGAAAGGAATAAGAGGGTATAATTTTCATTTTAAAAACATTTTCCCTGACAACGATAACATCGTGCAATTCCCGTATTCTGGGAATTATATCTTTGAAATCTACGACAAAAGAACTGACACAACCGTTTACGCAACTGGAAGATTTATAGTGGTTGATCAAATTACAAACATCAAGGCAAATTTGAACAAAGTTTTACTCGGCGAGGAAGCAAATGTGAAAAACTATGTCAATGAAATTGACATTGAGGTTGAAATACCTGATTCATTAAACTGGTATTACATCACAGCTGTTGATATCTATGAGAACTGGAAAATTTACTACCCTTATCGCGTTGATTTCAACGAGAGAAAAAAATATACATTTGTAAGCGGTTTCCCTTCAAGTTCAAGGATTTTCAAAATTTGGAACATTTTACCTGGGAATGAATACAGACAAATTGATTTAAGAAGCGAAAAAATTTATCCGAACGGACAACTTGTGATTCCAATTGGTGGAGTTGATAAGGTCAGAAAATTTTGGCAAGGTGAACAAGATATGAACGGCGGGTGTATGATTGTTGATGAGGGCATGTATTCGGAATATCTTGAAGTGATGTTTCGGCTTGAGATTGATGCAGAGGTGGGAAAGAAATTGAAAGGAGACATTTACATCGTCGGCTGTTTCAATAATTGGAAACCGACAATTGACGATATGCTAAAATATGATGCTTTAAGGAATTATTACTTCATCAGAAAATGGTTAAAGCGTGGTGTTTATGATTATCAATATGTCATCGGTTATTTTAATAAAGCTAAAAATGATGTTGTGGTTCTTGATTGGATTGAGCTTGAAGGTAGCGACTGGAAGACAGTGAATTTATATCAAATCGTTGTTTATTACCGAGACCCAAACTTTGGCGGTTTTGATAGAATAGTTGGCTTTGCAAAAATTGAGGGTTAAAACTATGGATAAAGTTGATATTGGAGTAATAGGTGTTGGTTATCTTGGAAGCATACACGCAAGGATTTTATCAAAGATAGATAAAGCAAATTTAGTTGGTGTATACGATATAAATCAACAAAGGGCAGATGAAGTAGCAAGAGAAGTTGGCGTTAAAAGTTTTAAAAGGCTTGACGATTTGCTCAACAATGTAAAAGCGGTTGTGATTGCGACACCAACGACAACTCACCATCAAATTGCAATTCAATGCTTGTCCAAAGGAATTCACACATTTATAGAAAAGCCGATAACAGACAAAGTTGAAGGAGCGGAAGAGATAATAAAGGTTTCAAATGAGAAAAATTTAAAGGTTCAAGTTGGGCATGTTGAAAGATTTAACCCAGCTTTGCTCTCGCTTGAAAACTACGAACTTCAACCCGTGTTCATTGAAGTGCATCGTCTTGCTCAATTCAAAGGGAGAGGAGCTGATGTTGCTGTAATCCTTGACTTGATGATTCACGACATTGATATTGTTTTAAATCTTGTGAAAAGCAAGATAAAAGAGATCAAAGCAAGCGGTGTGGCTGTGATATCCGATTCAATAGATATAGCTAATGCGAGGATTGAATTTGAAAATGGTTGCATTGCAAACATAACAGCGAGTAGAATTTCAAGGAAAAATGAGAGAAAGATGAGGATCTTTCAGCGCAACGCTTATATTTCTATTGATTTTATGCAGGGAATATCGGAGATATTTCGCATAGTTGGAGATGAAGAAAAAGTCAACCCAACTTTTTTACTAGGGAAAATTGAGCTTGGAACGAAACCGAAAAAAATCATCTACGAGCAACCAAGCGTCAAAAATATCAACCCAATTGAAGCGGAGCTCGTTTCATTTATTGAATCAATTCTATATGACAAAGCCCCCGGTGTTTCAGCCGAGGATGGCAAACGTGCCCTTGAAGTAGCGTTCAAAATTATAGATGAGATAGAAAAACAACAGGAAATCGTGCGAAGCAAGATGTCACTTCATGACACAATTTAAAACAAAATTTAAGTTCCGAAGATGCTGGAAATTTTCGCTGAAAAAATTCAAATAAATGATGAAATTGTTAAGAAGGTTGGAAGTATTGCTGACGAAAATAATTTTGAAGTTTATGTCGTTGGGGGATATGTAAGGGACCTGCTCCTTGGGAAGGAGGTTAAAGATGTTGATTTTCTTGTGATCGGAGAGGGGATTAAATTTGCAAGGATAGTTGGGAAGAAATTTGGGAAAAGGGTAACTGTTTACGAGAATTTTAGAACTGCGATGATAATGCTTGAGGATAGAAAAATTGAATTCGTCGGCGCAAGAAAGGAAAGTTACCGAAGGGATTCAAGAAAACCGATAGTTGAAGATGGAACGCTTGATGATGACCTCGCAAGGCGCGATTTCACGATAAATGCTATAGCAATTTCAATAAATCAAGATGACTTCGGAAAAATAATTGACCCATTTAACGGGAGACGAGACCTTGTTGATAAAATCATCAAAACACCACTTGACCCGGAGAAAACATTTGACGACGACCCACTCAGAATGTTAAGAGCTATCAGATTTGCGACGCAACTTGAATTCAAGATAGAAGAAAGAACCCTTGAAGCGATAAAAAAGATGAAAGAACGGATTGAAATCGTTTCACAGGAGAGGATAACGGATGAATTTTTGAAAATTATGCAGGCGAAAAAACCCTCAATCGGATTAAAATTGCTTCAGGAGACAAGTTTAATGAAAATCATTCTACCTGAGGTTGCAGAACTTGAAGGAACGGAGCAAAGGACGGACTATCACCACAAAGATGTATTTCAACATACTTGTCAAGTTGTTGATAACCTTGCTAAGGTTACAGATGATGTTTGGCTTAGGCTTGCGGGCTTATTTCATGATATAGCTAAACCCAAGACGAAAGCATTTAAAGAAGGTGTCGGTTGGACATTCTACGGGCATGATATTCTTGGTGCAAAAATGGTTCGGCAAATTTTCCGCAGATTAAAATTGCCAATTGAAAAATCAAAATATGTTGAAAAACTCGTCCGACTACATCTTCGCCCAATGGCTTTGGTTGATGAAAGTGTAACTGATTCCGCAATAAGAAGATTGATCGTTCAAGCCGGGGAAGACCTTGACGATTTAATAAAACTTTGCAGAGCAGATATAACAACAAGAAATCCAAAATTAGTTGAGGAATACTCCAGAAACTATGACATCGTCGTGAGGAAAATTAAAGAAGTTGAGGAAAAAGACAGATTAAGGGCTTTTAAATCCCCTGTAGATGGAAATGAAATAATGCAAGCGCTCGGGTTAAAGCCAGGACCACTGGTCGGTCGATTAAAGAAAGCAATTGAGGAAGCAATCCTTGAAGGTATAATTCCAAACGAGCACGACGCAGCTTTTGAATATCTAATGAAGGTAAAAGATAAAATCATCGCCGAATACGAGGAGAAATCAAAAACACAGGAAAACATAAAAAATTAACACAAGGGAGGTAAATATGAGAAAAATTTCAAGTTTTCTACTTATTTTGACGCTTTCAATCGCTGCCCTTTTTGCCCAGGGACAGAAGAAGAAGTTCACAATTAGAGACATGCTTTCAATTAACACCGCTTCTCAAATTAACATTTCGCCCGATGGAAGATATATTGTCTTCACGCTATCAAAAGCCGATTTTGAAGAGAGCGCTTTTAGGACAGACATCTATATGGTTTCAACCGCGGATGGTAAAGTCAGGCAATTGACATTTTCAAAGGAAAACGAGACATCACCAAAATTTTCACCTGATGGGAAGTTCATCGCTTTCCTATCAAATAGGAAAGCCTCTGACGATCAAAAAGAGACAAAGACACAAATATGGCTTTTGCCAGTTGATGGTGGAGAAGCGTTCAAACTTACAAATGCCCCAGAAGGAGTTATAAATTACCAATGGATGCCCGATGGGAAGAACATTCTGTATTTGACTCAAGAAACTCTTCCAAAGCCAGAGAAAGAGAAAAAAGAAAGAGACAAAAAATTGAAATTTGATCCAATTGTTGTTGATAAAGAAAAATATCGCAAGGAATTTTACCTTGTAAATGTTGAAACGAAGAAAGAAAAAAGGGTTTTCATTGGGGATTACGGCGTTGATCAATTTGATGTATCTCCAGATGGAAGACTTGTCGTCTATAACACAAATTACACTGGCGACATAGACGATGGACCAAAGTTTGACCTTTGGATATTTGAAATTGAAACAGGGAAATCAAGACAGTTGACGAAAAGACCAGGTGGAGAAAGACAACCGAAATGGTCACCTGATGGCAAGTTGATTGCCTTTATCGCAGACCTTGACCCAAAGTTCACCTATTCTCAAGAGGAACTTTTCATTGTTGACCCAACAACAGAGCAAATAAAAAATTTAACTGAATCGTTTGACATAGGAATTGTAAGCTACGAGTTTTCAAAATCTGAAGCGGAAAAAATCTATGCAAGAACAGCAAGTGGCGTTTACACTCACATTTACACAATTTCAACCAAAGACGGTAGCATAAAGGAATTCCTTGTCGGTGAAAAGGTCTTCAACGATATATCAATTTCAAATGGAGATAAAACAATCGCATTGTTGATTGAAGATAAAACAAGTGCACCAGACATTTACATCTTTAAAGATGGGGAACTCAAAAAGTTAACTGACTTAAACCCGCAACTTTCAAATTTCACATTTGGTGAACAAACGGTTATAAAATGGAAAAGTTTTGATGGTTGGACAATTGAAGGGATTCTCGTCAAACCAGTCAATTTTGAGCAAGGAAAGAAATATCCGATGCTTGTTGCCGTTCACGGTGGTCCTTACGGAAGAATTCAAAACACACTCCGACAGTATTATAATTTCCAGGTCTGGGCTAATGAAGGTTATATCGTTTTTGCCCCGAATTTCAGAGGAAGCTCGGGATATTCAAATAAATTTGGCATTTCAAACTTTAAGGATCTCGGTGGAGGCGACTTTAAAGATATCATGAGTGGGATTGATTACATAATTAAAGAGCTTAAAATCGCCGACGAGAACAAACTTGGCATTTTTGGCGGAAGTTACGGCGGTTACATGACAAACTGGGCTATTACGCAGACCGACAGATTCAAAGCTGCTGTTTCAATGTTTGGAATTTTCAACTTGATAACCGATTACAGCAACTCATATCTCCCAAGTTGGGAGCCAAATTACCTCGGTGATTACTATTGGAACAACCTCAAAATTTATCTTGAACGCTCGCCTTTCTACTATGTTAAAAATATAAAGACGCCAGTTTTAATTTTGCACGGTGACGAAGACCCGAACACATTCATAAGCAATTCAAAAGAAATGCACCAAGCATTAAAACATCTTGGAAAGACGGTTGAATTTGTAAGGTATCCACGCGAGGCTCATGGCTTCAGAGAGCCAAATCATAGAATTGATGAATTTTACCGTTGCCTTGATTGGTTTAATAAATATCTGCTTGGAATTGAGCCAAATAAAAAACCAATAGTCAGAACAGATGAATGGGTACTTGCTGGTGGTTGGGAAATCAAAGTTGTGAAAGCAAATAAAAATGTGGTTTATTCTGGTTTTGACACGACGAAAAAATTCATTGAGGTTGAACTTCTGTTTAAGTCCGGGGAAAATGCAAACAACTTGGATTTATCAATTTTAAACGACTTTACAATCTTTGATCGGAACGGAAATAAAGTTAATGCTTTTGGTGTGCCTGTTGAAGTGACGGGTGCAAAATCCGTTTTAACGGGCGATATCAAATTGAACTTAAACCCGGACAAAATTAATCCCTACTTCCCTGTTAAGTTAAGCTTTGACTCAACGACATTAAAAGATGACCTTCGTCTGAAAATTACAAAATTTCCTCAGTTTGAATTTTCAATTGAATGAAAACTAAAAAGGCACGCCTTCGGCGTGCCTTTTATTAATACCGTGGCATAGTCGGATCAATCTTTTCTATCCATGCGTCAATACCTCCAGCAAGATTTTTAACTCTTGTGAAGCCAAGTTCCCTTAAAAGTTGAACTGCTCTGGCGCTCCTTCCACCCATTTTGCAATAAAGAATTATCTCACGCGTCTGATCAAGCTCATTAACCTTTTCAGGCAATTTTGAAAGCGGGATTAACCTACTACCCTCAATCCTGTTTATTTCATATTCAACTGGCTCACGAACATCAATTAAAATTATATCCTCACCATTTTCAAGTTTCGCTTTCAACTCCTCAGGTGTGACCTCAAGACCGGACTCACGCAAAATTTGCTCTGGCGTTATACCACAAAAAGCTTCATAATCAATCAGCTCCTTAATCGTTGGATTTTCACCACAAACCGGGCACTCTGGATCTTTCCTTAGATTAAGCTCTCTAAATTTCATCTTAAGCGCATCAAAGAGCAAAAGTTTTCCAATCAACGGCTCACCAATACCAAGGATCAATTTTATCGTTTCAAGCGCTTGAATTGTCCCAATTATTCCAGGTAAAACGCCGAGGACTCCACCTTCAGCACAACTTGGGACAAGACCAGGTGGGGGAGGTTCTTTATAAAGACAACGATAACAAGGACCTCTATCAGCATAAAAAACTGATACCTGACCTTCAAATCTGAAAATACTCCCATAAACATTTGGCTTTTTTAAGAAAACACAAGCATCATTTACAAGATAACGCGTTGGAAAATTGTCAGTCCCATCAACAACGATATCATAATTCTTTATCACATCAAGAGCATTTTCGCTTGTGAGTCGCATTTCATAGGTTTCAATTTTAACATTCGGATTTAGCGCCTTAAGTTTTTCACGAGCGGATTCAAGTTTAGACCTGCCTACATCTTTCGTCGTGTGAATTATTTGCCTTTGAAGGTTTGACAAATCAACAACATCAAAATCAACAATGCCAATCCTTCCAACACCAGCAGCTGTAAGATAAAAAGCCAAAGGTGAGCCAAGCCCACCAGCGCCAACTATTAAAACACTCGCTGATTTCAATTTCCTCTGACCTTCAAGCCCAACCTCAGGGATTATAAGATGACGACCATATCTGAGGAATTCCTCTCGGCTTAACTCAACTTCAAGTGTATTTATCATCTTTATCACACCTCCTCAAATTTATTTTAAATACCTCCAGCTATTGCAGGAACTATGCTTATGACATCGCCATCTTTGACGCTTGTCTTTTCGCCGTTGAGATACCTTATGTCTTCATCGTTTACATAAATGTTAACAAAACTTCTCAACTTCCCATCCTCAGAGAAAAGATGGCGCCCCAATTGCGGGTATCTCTTCACCAAATCCTTAAGTAATTCATCTATGGTTTCACCCTCAACCTCAATTAGATCTCTATTTTCAGCGTATGGTCTCAAAGGAGTTGGAATCATAACTTTGACTTTCATTTTCAAATCAAATTTTGTTTTTTATCTCAATTTCCTCAAATTCAAACCCACTTCTGTCTTCTTTCAAAACCCAACTGTTAATTTCCTTCGCAATCCCGTTTTCAACTGAAACAATAAAATATGAAAAAAACGGCAAAGCATGTTCCCTATCATAATCGGAAGGTTTGGCGGGATGATCCGGATGAGAATGGTAAAACCCGACTATATCAAGGTTTTTCTCCCTTGAATATCTTTCAGCCATAAGATAATTTTCCGGCGTTATCAAAAATCGGCGATTTTTTTCGCTTTCACTTGAATTCTCAATCCTCAAAAATTCAAAAATTTCTTTTTCATCTTGACTGAATTTACCGATCAAAACACCACAACATTCTTCTGGATATGTTTCCTCCCCATGCTTTTTTATCTGCTCAATTATTTCAGCTGAAACCTTAACCATTCTTCCCCATCAATTTTATTTTCCCAAAAGCTTTCACTTAAATATTTGACCCCAGAATCAGGGAAAACCGTTACTATCACACCCTTTTCAATCCTTTGAGCGAGTTTCAAACAAGCTGACATAACAGCCCCAGATGAAACGCCGACAAGCAACCCTTCCTCACAAGCTAGCTGTATAACCATTTCATATGCTTCTTCAGTTGAAATTTCAATCACTTCATCCACAATGTTTGGGTCAAAAATTCCTGGAACTATGGCTGTTGGAATGTGTTTCAAGCCCTCAATTCCGTGAAACGGTGAATCGGGTTGAACTGCGATCGCTTTAATTCGTGGGTTAAACTCTTTTAATTTCCTCGCTGTCCCAACAAAGGTTCCAGTCGTCCCAAGCCCAGCGACAAAGTGTGTAACTTTTCCCCTTGTTTGCCTTATTATCTCAACGGCAGTTGTTTCATAATGAGAGCGCCAATTCGCTTCATTGTTATATTGATCTGGATAAAAATATCTTTCGGGTTCATTTGAAACTATCTCCTTAACAATCTTTTGAGCCCCATCAGTCCCCTCAAGCGGATCAGTGAAAATAATATCAGCACCATATGCTTTTAAAATCTTTATTCGCTCAGTGCTTGCATTTCTAGGGATTGCAATTTTAACCCTAAAACCGAGGACGGCTCCAATCATCGCATAAGCAATTCCAGTATTGCCACTTGAAGCATCTATGATAATTTTATCCCTGGTCAAAAGTCCTTTCTTTATCCCGTCCATTATCATATAAAAAGCAGGGCGGTCTTTAACCGAACCCCCTGGATTGAACCACTCCGCCTTCGCATAAATTGAAACATGCTTTAAATGTGAAGAGAGTTTCTTTATCTTTATAAGCGGAGTGTTCCCAATTTTTGATAAAATTGACGCCATCTATGATAAATCCAAAAGGATTTGCTGTTTTGTTTTTACAATTACACTCGCTCATTTCTTCAAATATTTTTCTTTTCTAAAAGAAAAAACTCATTTGCCCTTTGCTTTGTTCCTGAAAAATTCAACTAGCAATCTAACTCCAACGCCTGAGCCACCTTTTGGCTGATAATCATATTCCTTGTCAAGCATCGCTGTCCCAGCTATGTCAAGATGAACCCAGGGGTAATTACCGACGAATTTTTCAAGAAACTTTGCTGCTGTTATAGCCCCAGCCCATCTCCCACCTGTATTTTTAACATCAGCTACATCACTTTTTATCAACTGGTCATACTCATCCCATGTTGGCAACTGCCAAACCCTTTCATATGTTTTTTCACCCGCCTTTTTAATCTCTTCCATAAGTTGTTCATTATTCCCAAACATTCCCGTTGCAAAATAACCAAGTGCAACAACGCAAGCTCCCGTCAAAGTCGCAAGATCAATTATAGCTGTTGGCTTATATCTTTGAGCATAGCCAAGTGCATCAGCAAGTATAATTCTTCCCTCCGCATCAGTGTTATCAACTTCAATTGTTTTTCCAATATATGTTCTCAAAATATCCCCTGGTTTATAAGCTGAACCACTTGGTAAATTTTCAGTTGCTGGGACAAGACCAACAACATTAACTGGCAATTTTAACCTCGCAACCGCTTGGATCGTCGCAATCACAGCTGCAGCACCTGACATGTCCATTTTCATTTCACCCATTCCTTGAGCCGGTTTTAAAGAGATCCCACCGCTATCAAAAGTTATTCCCTTACCAACAAGAACATATCTTTCATTACTTCTTGGATTTCCGTTATATTCCATAATTATAAATCTTGGCGGTCTTGCGCTCCCGGAGTTAACAGCAAGCAAACCACCCATTCCAAGTTTTTGAATCTGTTCCTTACCAAGAACCTTTACCTTATACCCATACTTTCTACCTGACTTAACCGCCTTTTCTGCAAGCGTCTCGGGATAAATCTCATTCGCAGGTGCGTTTGCAAGGTCTCTGGCAAAATAAACCGCATCGCAAACTATATCAGCAACTCTCACCCCTTCCCTTATCTCCCTTGAATCATCTGGAGAAAACAAAATCACTTCCCTAACCTTCTTATTCTTTTTCTCCTCATCGGTGAAATACTTATCAAATTTATAAAGGGCAAGAACCGAACTCTCAATTATTGACTGAGAAATATAACTCAACGGTTCGTCTATCTTATCTTTCAAAAGCGAATAATTTGGAAATTCTATTGCTATCGTCTCCGATTTCAAACTTTGTGCTCTCTTTGATGCAACAGCACAAGAGCGCCTTATTTTCTCAAGCGTTATCTTTTCCCTCTCTCCAAGTCCAACAATGAGGATGCGACGCGCTTTCAAACCCGAATCAAGTGGATACAAGACAAGAATTTCCTTCTCCTTTCCTTTGAAATCACCCAATGAAACTGCAGACCTAATCTGACCACCGAGAAATTTATCAAGTTTATCAGCCGTTGAATTTAAAAGTTCTTCATCTGAAAATGTAAAAACAATCACCGAATCAGCTTTTATAGTGTTAATTGTTGCTTTTGAAAAAGAGACCTTCATTTTTCAACCTCAATTTGTTTTTCTTCAAAATAAGCGAATTTCTTCGCGCTTTCCAAAATTTTTGGCAAAATTTCACCGACAGTTACATTATAAAGCCGAGCCCCAGCTGCATTTTTATGCCCATTCCCTCCAAACTCTTTCGCAAGCTCATTTATCGGAATATCACCTTTTGACCTGAAACTTAACTTAACTCCATCTTTCAATTCAAGCACAAAAATCGCAATCCTAATCCCCTTCACAGAGAGGATCGTCTGAACAAAACCATCTGTCTCCCACTCCTTAACGCCAAACTCACTCAACATTTTCTGCGTTACAACTATAAAACCAAGACGCCCATCATATCTTGTTTCAAGCTCATAAAGACAACGCCCAAGGAGTTTAATTCTGCCAATAGAGCTTTGCTCATAAACTTTTTCATAGACAAATATTGGATCAACGCCAGCGTCAAGAAGCTCAGCGATTATTCGGTGTGTCTCAGAATCAGTTCTCGGGAATCTAAATGAGCCGGTATCAGTCATTATAGCAGTGTAAATCCCAAGGGCTATCCTTTCATCAATTTTAACCTCGTCAAAAAGTTTTATCAACCTATAAACGACCTCACCACTTGCTGGGGCGTCAACATCAATAAGATAATAATCCGCAAAATTTTGCGTTTCAAGATGATGATCAATTATAATCTTCTTCGCTTCACTTTGAAGGACATACTTCTCCATCGCCTTCAATCTGTGCGATTGATTCATATCGCATATAAAAATCACATCCGCTTTTAAAATCTTATCAACACAATTTCCATCGCTCTCATCAAAAATGATGAACTCGCCCTCCAAATCAAGAAACTTATAATTGTCCGGGGTTTCACTGACATTTATCACAACAGCTGATTTCCCAAGTTTTCTAAGAAACCACAAGAGAGCGGTCTCACAACCAAGACCATCACCATCTGGATTGACATGCGTTGTGATTACGAAATTGTTTGATCTATCTATAACCTGCTTGACCTCGTCAAACTGTAGCATCATAGGTTTTTAACCGAATTTATTTTTAAGCGATCAAATTTAGGTTTTAAATATAACTTCAGAAAGGTAAATAAACAAATTTAGCGTTCTTTCCCCGAATAAACTGATAAATAAATATCCAACAAGTCACTTAAAATAGCATAACCAGTTTCAACTCCGCCAGCACCAGGTCCTGTCACAAAGACATCACCAATTACATCAGTTGAAAAACAAATAGCGTTCATTGTGCCATCTATATGATAAAAGAAATCATCTTTTGTAAGTTCTCGGGGCGAAACTATCGCTTTAAAATTGTCGCCATCACGCCATACCTCAGATATAAGTTTAATTTTTCGTTCATTCAATACCGCCTCCCTTATCCTTTCAGATGTTATATTGGTAATACCCTCAACCTCAACATCACTTGGTTTAAGGTTGCTCCCCATTATCACATTTGAAAGTATAATTATTTTTGCCATCGCATCAAAACCTTTAACATCAGCACTTGGATCTGCCTCCGCATACCCGAGCTTTCTGGCTGTTTCTAAAGCCTCATCATAGCTTTCCCCCTTATGCATTTGAGTTAAAATAAAATTTGTAGTCCCATTCAAAATCCCCCTTATTCTCTTTACAAAAGCTCCACGAAGCGAATTAAAATAAAAACTAAATACAGGTGTCCCACTTAAAACAGTTCCCTCAAACTTAAAAGCTAACCCTTTTTCATCAGCCATTTCTTTTAACTGTCTGTAAAACAAAGCCACAGGACCTTTGTTTGTCGTGATGACATGTCTACCCACTTCAAAAGCAAGTTTTATATGCGACAAAGCTGGCTCGGCAGTTGTTATATTTGTTGGGGTAACCTCAATGATAACATCGGCATTGCTCTCACTTATAGTTTTAAAGCTATCCCAGCCGATAATCCCGCCATCATACGACTTCAAATCCCCATTTTTCCTAACAAGTTCAATTGCTCTTTTCAAATCAATCCCCTCTTCCTGAAAAACCGAACCTTTAACAGTGTCAGAGATCGCTACTATTAAAAATTCCACTCCGTAATTCTCCGATAAGTAATCTCTCTTTGCTTCAAGCAACTGAGCAAATCCTTGCCCAACATTTCCAAATCCAATAAGGGCGATTTTAAATTTCATTATGTGTCCAAAATTTATCTTTTTGATGGTCTTAAAACACCTTGTTTATCCCTTCTCAAAGGAAATGGTTGTTTAGGTAAAGGAGCGCCTGGCTCTTCAATTACTGATTTGCCATATTTCCAATCAGGTGGACAAATAGCAATGTATCTTGCGTATCCTCCAGTGCCACCCTCGGGCTTGGCAAAACCGATAGCAATAAGAGCCCCGGCTTCGGGAACTTTGTCAAGATTTGCAACACCTTCAGCCTGGCAATAATGATTGTGCATAAGCCAATATTCACCCTCAAGATTTGCAGTTGTGTCAGTGTCAAGGGGTTCATGCCCGTGGAATAAAATTTTACGCTCCAAATGTAAAAATTTCAACGCCTCAAGTGTGATCCCCGGAAACGGCTTCTTATTAACCCGCTCTGGGTTTGTCTGGAAAAGTTTATACCAGTCCGACCTTATCATGACAACTGAACCTTCGGGAATTTTCCCATATTTGCTTTCCCATGCCTTTATATCCTCAATTGAACAATGATACCCTGAATCTTTGGCAACCTTATCATGTATGTCAATAACAACAAGCGGTCTTATAGCATAAGTTGCTGGTATATCACTTATAGTAGCTCCGAGGCTATCCCAGTGAGCTGGGGGATCAAGCTGTGTCCCATATTGATCCGTTGGAAGCCAATACGCTGTCGCAATAAAGCCATGCTTTTGATAAGTAAATTCCTCTCCTTTACGGGCATAATCACCAAGGTCTCTCCCAGCCTTAGCTGGCTCAAACCTCGCCTGTTCAAAACCAGGCCAAACTGGTATACTCGGATTAAAAGCATGCGTTAAGTCAATATATTTTGCACTCTTAAAAACATCATCATAAACTTTCCACAATTTAAACTCTTGCCTATTTGAACTACAACCGAGAAAAAATGATACGACAAAGATGTATATCAAATTGATGTTTCTTCTCATCTCTGCCTCCTCTTTTTTCTAAAAAATTAATAACTCAAAAACTAATTATCAAGAACAACACAAACTTGCTCCCTTAAACTCTTTTGATTATCTTTTATTCCAGAGAAAATACATTAAAACCATTTATGCTTGAAAAATTAAAAAAAGAAATAATTGACACCCTTGACTCACTTTTAAGATACGCTTTACTTGTGACAGGGAACGAAGAGGAGGCAAAAGACCTCGTCCAGGAGACATGTTATAGGGCGTTAAAAAATTTAAACTCACTTGATGAAACTTCAAATGTAAAAGCGTGGCTTTTTACAATCATGCGAAATATATGGCTAAATCAAAAGAAAAGACAACAAATCTCACCAGTCCAAATTGATGAAGCAATTGAAAATAAAAGCGACGATTGGAATATAAACCCAGAGGAATTGTTAATAAATAATGAAATGCGTCAAACATTGCTCAAAGCCCTTGAAAATTTGCCTGATGTTTACAGGGAAATTTTAATCCTCAGATATTTTGAGGATTTTTCTTATAGCGAAATTTCAAAAATACTTGGTTGTCCGCTTGGAACAGTGATGTCAAGGTTGAACAGAGCAAGAGAAAAACTAAAAGAAAACTTCTTAAAAATTTACGAGAAGAAAGAAAATGATAGATCATAAAACGATAAAAATATGGATAAATCTCTACCTTGATGGAGAGCTAGCGGGAGAAGAACTTGAACAATTTAAACAGCATATAAACAAATGCTCAGAATGTTCAAAACTTTTAAAGCAACAACGCGACTTTGTTGATTCAATCAAAATCTTGAAAGACGAAGTAAATTTTGATTTTTCAGATTTCAAAAAAGAATTGATTTCACAGATTGAAGATTTTAAACCGCAAAGAAAAAGTTTCTCAAAATTAGCAATCTTACTAGCAATTATAGCTGTCTCGCTTGGCATTGGTATTTATTTGACTTTTCTCTATTCTTCTCGCACTGATTTCGCAGAAATTGCCATAGAAAATCATATAAGGCAAACCCGGGGTCAATTGCCACTTGAAATTGAAACATCTTCAGAGGCGGAAATATCTAATTGGTTTTCGGGCAAATTAAACTTCAATTTTCGTCTTCCTCGTTATCCCGACCCGACAAAGCAACCATATAAAATCAAGGGCGCTCGCCTTGTTGCGCTCAACAACGATTATGCTGCTCTTGTTTCTTACGAGATGGATAACCGACCGATGACTTTGCTCGTTGCTCCTTCAAGGAGCGCAACTCCGCATGGAAAGAATAAGTTTACATTCAAAGAATTGGATTTCTACCTTGATACACGGGATGGTTTAAATATCCTTTCTTGGAGCGATAAAGGTTTAACTTATGCCCTCGTCTTTGATTTTGAAAACTTCAATTGGAAAAAACCTTGTATCGTTTGCCATAGTTCGGGGGACAAAGAAATGTAAGGCAAACCCATTTAACACTTTGGCTTAACCCATTTTTTTTGTAAATTATCTACGCTTCAAAAACAAAATGCCCTCTTGAAAAATGCCAGCACCAAAAGAGATAAAAAGAATTTCAGAGGTAATTTGGGAAATACCTCAGACATATAAAAAAGGAATGAAAGTTCCAGCTCGCATCTACGCCACAAAAGAACTCCTTGATTCAATGGATGAAGGCGTGTTTGAACAAGTTACAAATGTCGCATGTCTACCGGGCATTCAAAAATACGCTCTTTGCATGCCAGATGGGCATTGGGGCTACGGATTCCCAATAGGTGGAGTCGCTGCGTTTGACTTTGAAAATGGAGTTATATCCCCAGGTGGAATTGGATTTGACATTAACTGCGGTATGCGACTTGTCAGAACTAACTTAACGATTGAAGAAGTAAAGCCGAAACTGAAAGAACTTGTTGATTTGCTCTTTCAAACAGTTCCAACTGGCGTTGGAGCAACTGGATTTGTCAAACTTTCAAATTCTCAATTTGATGAGGTGATGGTCAAGGGGGCACGCTGGTGCGTTGAACATGGATATGGTTGGAAAGAAGACCTTGAAAGGATAGAAGAACACGGTGCAATAAAAGGTGCAGACCCATCAAAGGTAAGTAAAAAAGCAAGAGAACGGGGGATTGATCAACTTGGAACGCTTGGCTCTGGAAACCACTACCTTGAAATTCAAGTAGTTGATAGAATTTTTGACCAAAATGTAGCCGAGGCGTTCGGGATTGAACAGGAAGGGCAAATCGTCGTGATGATACATTGTGGTTCGCGTGGTTTCGGTCATCAAATTGCAACAGATTATTTAAAGGTCTTCCTTGATGCAATGAAAAAATATGGAATACCGCTTCTTGATAAGGAACTTGCTTGTGCTCCGATTGATTCACCAGAGGGAAAAGATTATTACTCAGCCATGCTCTGTGCAGCAAATATGGCGTTTGCAAACCGACAAGTAATTCTACACAGAGTTAGAGAAGCATTTGAAAAAGTTTTTAAAAAATCACCAGAGGAACTCGGAATGCACCTCGTATACGATGTAGCACACAACATAGCAAAAGCCGAGGAATATGAAATAGATGGAAAAATTAAAAAAGTTCTCGTTCATAGAAAGGGCTCAACCCGATCCTTTGGTCCAGGACATAGCGAACTTGCCGAGATTTACCGCGACATTGGTCAACCCGTAATTATCGGTGGTTCAATGGAAACAGGTTCATATCTTCTCGTCGGGACTAAAAGAGCAATGGAAGAGACATTTGGTTCAACTTGTCACGGAAGCGGTAGAACGATGAGCAGGCATAAGGCGAAGAAAGAGATAAATTACAACCAGTTGATAAAGCAAATGGAGGAACGCGGAATTTATGTAAGAGCAGCGTCAAAATCAGGACTAGTTGAGGAAGCAGGCGCTGCTTATAAAAACATTTCCGATGTAGTTGAAGCAGTTGATAGAGCCGGAATTTCACGTAAGGTCGCTGCTTTAAGACCAATCGGAAATATCAAGGGCTAAAATAAAAAAGGCGTGCATTCGCACGCCTTCACATCCATTACGGAATGTTCAAGCCAACATATCTATTTTGACCATTGCTTGACCTTATCCTCAAAAGGATAACATCACCCGATTTATGGCTCTGAACGATTTTCTTAAAGTCATCAACATTCCTCACCGGTTTTCTATCCGCCTCAATGATTATATCATTTTCCCTTATATTTTTATCATACGCTTCTGAATACAGCTCAACACGAGTAATTATCACACCATTTTTAACTTTATACTTAGCCCTAGCTTGATCATCAAGATTTGCCACAGTGAGTCCAAGTTTTTCAAGATTTAAAACCCCGGGTTCAACTTCTTTAACTGGTGGTTCCTTATCTTCAACCTTTGCAACTTCTTCATCCTCATTCCTTGGTTTCAATGTCACCATTATTTCAAGTGTTTTACCTTCCCTATAAATTTTCAACTTGACTTTATCCCCAGGGCTTTTCCTTGCGATTATCTCTTGGAGCTCACCAGGTCTGTTAACTTCCTTACCATCACATTCAAGTATTATATCACCAGCTTTTATGCCTGCCTCCTCGGCTGCACTTCCAGAGATTACATCCTGAACAAGAATTCCCCTTGGCTTATCAAGACCGAACCCCTTTGCTGTCGCTTCATCAAGTTGCATTATTTGAACACCTAACACACCACGCCTGACCTTTCCATATCTTATTATATCCTCAGCCACCTTTTTTGCTAAATTAATCGGTATAGCAAAACCATAACCTTGATAATACCCAGTCCTTGATGCGATCGCCGTATTTATCCCTATAACCTCACCCCTAAGGTTGACAAGTGGACCACCACTGTTTCCGGGATTTATCGCAGCATCTGTTTGGATGAAATTTTCAACTCCATATGTCTCCCTGATTATCCCAAGATTTCTACTCAATGCACTAACAATCCCAGCGGTGACTGTTAAGTTAAATCCAAGCGGATTCCCAACCGCCAAAACCCACTGTCCAACTTGAACATCATCCGAATTTCCAAGTCGTGCAACTGGCAAATCATCTGACTCAATCTTAACTACAGCAAGATCGGTCAATTTATCCCTTCCGATCAATCTACCTTTAAATTCCCTTCCATCATAAAGCGTTACAGTTATATTCCCCTTTTCAGCGCCTTCCACAACATGGTTATTCGTCAAAATATACCCATCCTTTGTAATTATCACACCAGAACCCATACCTTCTTGAGGTCTTGGTTCTGGGATTTTAAATTCAAAATCAGGACCAAAGAAATGGAAAAAATCAAACGGTGCTCTTCTTGACTCGCTTTTTGCTACAACTCTAATCGAAACGACCGTTGGAATAACTTCCTTTGCTACTTGAACGAAGGCATCCTGCGTTGAAAGTGGGTCAAATTTTGTACCTAAAGGTTTATCTTGTGACCCAATAATGGGTGAATCAAGGGCAACCGTTGTTTTAATAGCGTTGAATCCTGACATCAAGATAACTCCAAATAAAAAGCCAGCAAGGACAAGTGCTATGGCCCCAGCTACCTGCTTTTTCGTCATTTTTTACTTGCCTCCTGAAAGTTTTTGTTTTTGACCAATTCAATAAAATATAACAGGCTAAAACTCAACTTTGTTTCAGTTTATTGTAAATCTCAAGCGATTTCAAATTCAACGACTCCTCAACATGCTCACGCAAATGATCAAAGAGCAACCTTTGAATTTCGCTATTTATATTACGATCTATCTTTAAACTTGTTACCGAATCAATCTTTGCCCCGCTAAGCCAAACTAAACTTTTGAAAGTTCCAACCGAATAAAAATTCTCGCTCGCACCAGCCCCACACCTTGAACATAAAAACCCACCTTTAACAGGATAAAAAACAACTTTCTGCGATAAATTCTTCATCCCGAATTTTTCTCCACAATTTAAACAATTCCTGAAATTTAACCCAAATCCTAAAACATCAACCAAATGGATAAGAAAGTACCAAAGCAAATTTATTTCATTCTTATCGGCGTTGTTCAAATTCTCAAGCGTGTCGACGAGAAGCTTAAATATCCTTGGATTTTCCTCTTCAAATTTTATGACCCTATAAACCATCTCGCAAATAGCAAGACCTATTGTCATCTTGTTATAGTTTTTGTAAAGTTCAAGAAAGGACTTAATAACATCAGCTTGTGATAAAAATTGAAGTTCCCTTGTCTCTTTCTTATAAAGTATCGCAAGTATATAAGACATCGGCTCAAGCGATGCACCAAATTTACTTGTCGTCAGCATAGCTCCTTTCGCTATAACATTCAACTTCCCAAATTTTTTGGTGTATAAGGTCACGATTTTACTTGTCTCTCTGTATTTGATCGCTTTCAACACAATTGCCTCCGTCTTTGTAAGCATTCAATCCTCCTTTTTCAACATCTCCTTGATTTTAACTAAACTTTCCTTAAACGGTGGATGAAAAATATCAATTTCCGTTATTATCGCTGTTATAAGATTTCCTGGGGTCACATCAAAAGCTGGCGAAAATGTTTTCACACCCTCTGGCGCTATTCTCTTTCCCATAATTTCTGTTATTTCGTCACCACTTCTAAATTCAATTGGTATCTCATCGCCTGTGTTTATGTTAAAATCAATTGACGAAGTAGGAGCAGCAACATAAAAGGGAACACCATGATAATTAGCCACTATGGCAAGGTTATATGTCCCGATTTTATTTGCGGTATCACCATTTAAGGCAACCCTATCAGCACCAACAATTACACAATCAACCTCACCTCGCTTCATCAAAAAAGCAGCCATATTGTCCGTGATTAAAACCGTCTCAATTCCCCTTTGCATAAGCTCCCAAGTTGTAAGCCGAGCACCTTGAAGAAGTGGTCTTGTCTCATCAACATAAACCTTTATCTTCTTACCTTGTTCAAAAGCAGTGTAAATCACCCCAAGCGCAGTTCCATAATCTCCGGTTGCAAGCCACCCAGTGTTGCAATGTGTCAAGATGTTTGCCTTTTCAGGAATAAGCTTTGAACCATTAAGACCTATCGCCTTGCACATTTGAATATCATCATTTTGAATCCTCAACGCCTCATCCAAAAGAATTCCCTTTATCTGATCAACCTCAAGGTGAAAATTCTGATAAAAAACCTTCTTCATTCTTTCAATCGCCCAAAATAAGTTAACAGCCGTCGGTCTCGTTGAAGCGAACTCAAAACATACCTCTTCTAAAATTAATTTCAACCTTTCTTTATCCTTCCCATCATAAGACTTGACACCGAGGTAAATCCCAAACCCAGCAGCAATTCCAATAGCGGGTGCACCCCGAACTTTCAAACTTTTTATCGCCTCAGCAACGACTTTATAATCGTCCGTCTCTATAAATTCAACCTTAGTCGGCAATTTCGTCTGGTCAATGATCTTAACTTTATCACCCACCCATTCAATTGACCGTATTCTTTCCATTTCTCAAAAATCTTGACTTTTTTGTTATATTTTTTTAAATTAATAACGGAATTCGGGCCCTTAGCTCAGTTGGTCAGAGCAGCTGACTCATAATCAGCGGGTCGGAGGTTCGAGTCCTCCAGGGCCCACAAAACTTATTAAATAACCTCCATAATCTTCCTCAACGCATTGTAATAAACATCAGCAATCTCATCAATTTTTAAATCAATCCAGTCATTAATTTTGACCTTTTGCTCTTCAGTTACAAAGCCGAGAATTGAATAAGGAATACCAAATCTTTTGCAAAGCTTTTCAAATCTATCAAGATTTCCCTCTTCAACTGTTACAATTATTCTTGATTGCCCTTCGCCAAAGAGTAGAAAATCAGGGCGAATCCCATCTTCAATTTTAACATCACAACCCAACATATTTTCCTTATCAATGATACAGCACTCAGCAAGCGCAACAGCAATACCACCATCTGAAACATCGTGAGCCGACTTCACAAGACCAAGCCGAATCCCTTCAAGACAAACCTGTTGAACTCTTTTTTCAATCTCAAGGTCAATAAATGGAGCATCACCCAAAACTTTTCCATGTATCCAAGCCAGATATTCGCTTCCGCCAATTTCGCCAGTATTTTTCCCAAGAAGGATTATAACATCACCAGGGGTTTTGAAACTTGCTGTAGTGATAAATTTTAAATCGTCTATTAAGCCGAGCATACCTATAACTGGAGTTGGATAGACCGAACCTTGAGGAGCCTCGTTATAAAAGCTCACATTTCCACCTGTCACTGGCGTTCCCAAAAATCTACAAGCATCTCCCATACCGCGAACCGCTTCCTTAAATTGCCAAAATATCTCCGGTTTATATGGATTTCCAAAATTTAAACAGTTCGTAATAGCGATTGGTTCAGCTCCAACGCAAACAACATTTCTTGCTGACTCAGCCACGGCTATTATCGCACCACGATATGGGTTTAGATAGACATATCTTGAATTACAATCCGTCTTCAATGCAAGCGCTTTATTTGTGCCTTTAATTCTAACAACAACCGCATCCCCACCGGGCAAAACGACAGTATTTGTCTGCACCATAGTATCATATTGCTCGTAAACCCATTCCTTACTCGCAATATTTGGTGAGGAAATCAATTTCAAAAAAACCTCATTAAAATCCTTCGGTTGCTCAATCTCATGTGGGTCAAATTTCCTAACCTCTTGAAGATATTCCGGTTCCTTTGCTTCCCTCTGATATATCGGAGCACCACCACCAACGACAAGCGAATCAGCTGGTATATTTGCGACAACCTTTCCATCTTTCTTAACTCTTAACATCCCATCCGAAGTGACATAACCGATGACAACAGCGTTTAAGTCCCACTTTTTGAAAATGTTTATTATTTCATCTTCAAATCCCCTTTCAACAACCATTAGCATTCTTTCCTGTGATTCAGAAAGCAAAATTTCATATGCGCTCATTCCTTTCTCGCGCGTTGGAACAAGGTCAAGGTCAATTTCCATACCACTTTCCCCACGTGCACTCATCTCACTTGTTGAACAAGTTATTCCAGCTGCACCCATATCTTGAATCCCAACGATATGACCCGTTTTTATCGCTTCAAGTGTAGCTTCAAGTAAAAGTTTTTCAGTAAAGGGGTCTCCAACTTGAACTGAGGGTCTTTTTGCCTCTGATTCCTCAGTTATCTCTTCAGAAGCAAATGTAGCCCCGTGAATCCCATCTCTGCCTGTCCTTGAGCCAACGATCAAAACCGGATTCCCCTCACCTTTTGCTACGGCTCGGACAATTTCATCCTTCCTTACAATTCCAACAGCCATTGCATTTACAAGCGGATTTTGATTATAACATTTTTCAAAGTAAACCTCACCTCCAACAGTTGGGCAACCAAAGCTGTTGCCATAGTCAGCGATTCCACGAACAACGCCATTGAAAAGATATTTAACGCGAGGATTTGACAACTCCCCAAACCTAAGCGAATTAAGTATTGCGATTGGTCTTGCGCCCATTGTGAAAATGTCCCTTAGAATTCCCCCAACCCCAGTTGCAGCTCCTTGATATGGTTCAACAGCGGATGGATGATTATGCGATTCAATTTTAAATGCAACCGCAAGCCCATCTCCAATATCAACAAGACCAGCATTTTCCTCACCAGCAGAAACAAGCAACTTAGGACCACTCCTTGGCAAAGTTTTTAACACTAAAATTGAATTTTTATAACTGCAATGCTCACTCCACATGACGCTGAACATCCCAAGCTCTTCAAATGTCGGTTCCCTCCCAATAAGTTCAATTATCCTATCATATTCTTCCTCTGTCAAGCCAAGTTCAACTGCTAAATTCCGCATTGATTTTGTCCCAACCTCCATATTTGTCATTCCCCCCTTTGAAGTATCTCTTTTACGATTGGCGCAAGCGTCGTCCCAACCTCGTCAAAATAACGATATGTCAAAACTAAAAGTATTAACAATAAAATAACAAACGAATAAATTTTCCACTTGGCGATTTTCTTTCTCGTCTCCGTTTTACCGAAAAACTTCTCCGTAAAACCAATGTAAATATAACCACGCCAACCACATTCGCTACACCTGTAAATTTTATATGGTAGGAAAAACTTAACCAAACGCTCTTTAAAATTCCTTGACCTTGAACGATGCAATGTCCCAAATTTACCACAATGCGGACACGGCTGAAGAGTCATTGACTTCCCTTTAATTTATTTTTAAAAATTTAGCCGTTTCCTCAGGAAGCGCTGTTGTTATGTAAATCCCTGAACCAAGCTCAAATCCAGCAGGAATCGTAAGCCGAGGCAAAATTTGAATATACCAATGATAAAACTCCTCATTCGCATCTTTAAAAGGGGACGAGTGAATGACATAGTTATAGTCAGGATTGTTAAGCTTATCATAAAGCTGTTTCAAAACAAGCCGAACAACCTTAGCTGTACGGCAAGCTTCTTCCTCGCTTATATTACCAAAACAAGCGTTATGTTTTCTTGGCAAAATCCACGTCTCAAAAGGTGAAATTGAAGCAAATGGTTCAATCACAAGAAAATCATCATCTCTATAAACCACACGCTCCATGACATATTCCTCTATGGAAATCATATCGCAAAAAACGCAACTACCGTGATCATCGTAATATCGCGTTGCTTCTTCAAGCAAATGCCTTATATGCGTTGGGACAATTGGACTCGCTATAAGTTGTGAATGAGGATGCTCAAGTGATGTCCCAGCTTTTTTACCGTTGTTTCTAAAGATAATCGCAACATTTATATTCGGGTTTGACATTAAATCTTTGTAAAGTTTTAAATATGTCTTGAAGATATCGCACACCTGTTCCTCGCTCATCGTCGCTATGGTCAAGTTATGAATTGGCGTTTCAATTATAACATAATGAAAACCGTAACCAGCCACTTTTCTGAAAAATTGAAACTTCATCTCTCTTCTTAATTCAGCATCTGGAACAAGAGCTGAAAATTTATTCGGTACAACGCGCACACTCCATTTACTGTCACATACGATTCTATAAATCTCTGGCGGTGTCATGTCTTCATTGCCTGGGCAAAATGGACATTTCGGGTCAAACTCCGGAAGCGTTGCCATCTCTTCGTGAACCAAAAAATCATGCGGTCTTCTAGCTCTTTCAGTTGCGACTATAACCCAATTTTTAGTTGCCCTATTTTGTCTAAATTCAGGCATAAAATTGTTCTCTTTTTTAACCTTCAAAATTTAACAATAAATAATCTGTCTTGCAAAAAACAGGTGAGGACGGCTTTCAAAATTTGCTTTTGAAATCAAAAAGATATATCTTTATTTAGATTAAATTTAAAAAACAAATCCCAAAATATATGGCGAGCGCAAAACTGGTTGAAAAGGTAAAGCGCGACTTCGCAAGCTATCTTAAAAGGGTCAATCTGCGCTCAACTGAGCAAAGATATGAAGTTCTCAATGCAATCCTTGAAATAGATGGTCACTTCGGCGCCGAGGATTTATTTATCCAAATGAAAAATCAAGGCAAAAAAATTTCAAGAGCGACTGTATATAATACACTTGACATACTTCTTGAACTCGGCGTTGTGTCAAGACATAAAGTCGGGAATACTTATATTTATGAAAGAGCCATAGGAAGGACACACCATGACCATCTTATTTGCATAAATTGTGGAGCGATGATTGAGTTTGCAAGCGAAGAAATTGAGAAACTTCAAGACGAGATTTGTAAAAAGTATAAGTTTAAACCATTGAGGCATACCCACCAAATTTATGGACTCTGTGCAAAATGCTCAGAAAAGGGAAAGATGAGCTGATGAGATTAACGGATGCAAAACCCGGCTATGAATTAGAAATCGTTGAATTACCGCAGGGAAATATAAAAACGCAATTCGTACGCCTCGGCATAACTGAAGGAACAAGGATAAAATGCGCACACAAATTACCCGGTGGGACCGTTGTCATATCAAAAAGAACGCTTGAAATTGCAATTGGAAGCGATATAGCGAAAAAAATTTTCGTCAAAAAAATATAAATCGGAAATGCATACACATCAAACCAATGACAAAATAGAAACTAAAATTGAAAGCAAACCCAAAAAACTTGTCCTTGTCGGAAATCCCAATGTTGGCAAATCAATTTTCTTTAATTATCTCACGGGTTTGTATGTTGAGGTCTCAAATTACCCTGGAACAACGGTTGAAATCCTAAAGGGAAGATATAAAAATTTCATCGTCTATGATACACCTGGAATTTACGGTTTATCTTCATTTAATGACGAGGAAAGAATAGCCAAAAATATAATAATTGATGCCGATATAATACTTAACATAGTTGATGCCGTCAATCTTGAGAGGGATTTGTTTTTAACGCTACAACTCATTGACTCCGGCAAACCGGTTGTCGTCGCATTGAACATGATGGATGAAGCCGAAAAGAAAAGAATCAAAATAAATGTTGAACAACTTTCAAAAATTCTCGGCGTCCCCGTAATTCCAACGATAGCAATCAAGTATAAGGGTTTCAGGGAAATAACTGAGGCAATAGAAAAAGCAACGATCGGAAACAGGGATAAAAAACTTGCTGAAAAGATAAAAAAAATAGCCAATGAGCTTAAGGTCACAGAAATAGAAGCTCTTTTAATACTTGAAGGTGACTCGGAAACGATAAATAAGTATAGGACGAAATTTAACGGGGAGTTATACATCCACGATGAGCGGGAAAAAATTTACATTGAACGAAGGAATAAAGCAAATCAAATTGTAGCAGAAGTCACAAACATAGACACAATAAGCGGGAGGATTTCAAACTTTTTTGGAAGAATAGCGATTCACCCGATTTTTGGGTTGGCATTTTTCATCGTTATACTTTACCTCGCCTATATCCTTGTGGGCAAATTGATCGCTCAGGACATCGTAGACCTTACGGAAAATGAAATAGGCAAGAAAATCTATGAATACAACGTCAGAAAATTCGTAGCGAGATATTTCCCTGTTTCAATCAAAGTCAACATACTTGACGAGGACGATAACATAATTGACACAAGAACTTTCATATTTGAAAATGGAACAAGGGCTTCAGAAACAACCCTAAAGCAGATGGAAGATTTTGCAAATGGTAAAAATGTTGAATATGAGTTTGAATTTAAAAACCCCATTTTGTTCATTTTATTCGGTGAATTCGGCGTCTTGACGATGACGGTTAGATATCTTCTTTTTCTACTTCTTCCTCTTGTGATAGGATTTTATCTTATGCTTTCAATTCTTGAAGATAGTGGCTATTTACCACGACTTGCGACATTTGTTGATAAACTGATGAACTACATCGGGCTAAATGGGAAAGCAATTATACCGATGATACTTGGTTTTGGATGCGTTACTATGGCAACTATAACGACGCGACTTCTCACCACAACTCGCGAGAAAAGGATAATGACGGCGATTCTGCAAATTACCATCCCGTGTTCAGCTCAACTTGCCGTTATAACGACACTTTTAATGAGAGCTGGATTCAAAGCGACGGTTATCTATGCTATGACGATGTTTCTCGTTTTCGTGATCATTGGGCTTACTTTGAATAAAATTTTACCAGGTGGAGCAACCCCTTTACTAATTGATCTGCCTCCTATGAGAATACCCAGAGTTGAAAACCTCGCTAAAAAAACTTGGATGCGAACTTTCTATTTCATAAAAGAAGCTGGTATGTGGTTCTTTGTAGGAGCTTTTGTCGTCGGTCTGTTACAAGTAACGGGATTGCTTGATAAGTGGATTCAACTCCTTTCACCACTGACTGTTAATTGGCTTCAACTTCCCGCTGAAGCATCGCAGGCTTTCATAATGGGAATTGTCCGAAGGGATTTCGGGGCTGCTGGATTTTACTCGCTTGAACTTACACCAATGCAAACTGTCGTTGGACTTGTCACAATAACTCTTTTCGTCCCCTGCATCGCCTCGCTTATGGTGATGTTGAAAGAGAGAGGAGCATTTGAAGGATTGATAATTTGGCTCTCAAGCTGGATAATCGCATTTACAATCGGAGGTATAGTTTCACAAATTTTAATTTAAACGCCCCTTGCCTCTGGTGACCAAATGTATTTGTGCAGTTGAATCTGAAAGCGAACCGGGATTCTATCTTCAAGTATCCAACCCGCAAGGATAGATGGCTCAATCTCTCCGAAAACCGGCGAAAACAAAACCGCTCCAACTCTCTCAAAAAGATTATACTTATTCACAACTTCCTTCGCCCACTCATAATCAACCCTATCCTTTATCACGAATTTGACTTCATCTTTCTTCGTTAAATATGATATATTTTCCCAACGATTTTTGTGGCTCATCTTGCTCCCGGGGCATTTCACATCCATTATTATGTGAACCCTTGGGTCAACAACGCTTATATCTCTATGTCCGCCCGTTTCAAGGAGAACTGTAAATTTTTCATCGCATAACCTCTTCATTAATTCAAGCGAATTCTCCTGAAGAAGTGGCTCTCCACCGGTTATCTCCACAAGACCACAATTATACGACTTAACCTTCTCAATCACCTCGTCAATCGTCATATCAACACCCTCATAAAAAGCATATTCAGTGTCACACCAAACACATCTAAGATCGCAATATGTCAACCTTACGAACACGCACGGCATACCCATCCAGCTTGATTCACCTTGAATACTGAAAAATATCTCGTTCACCGTCAATATGTTTTTCCCCTTCCTCATAGCTCTTGATAAATGGCTGAATATTTTTCTGTCTCCCAAATTTCAACAAAATCAATCTCAACCCCTTCCCTTCCAGATAACCTCTGCTTCACCTCATCATAGAAAAACTTAGCGATGTTTTCCGCAGTTGGTTGCTCCTTATCAAAAGGTGGAATATCATTCAAATGGTAATGGTCAACCTTCTCAATTATATCATTTAAAATTTCCGAAATCTCTTTAAAGTCAATAGCCATCCCATAACGATCAAGTTTCTCCGTCTTTACAACTACCTTAACTTTCCAATTATGACCGTGCAATCGCCCACACTCACCAGGGTAACCCCTGATTATATGCGAAGCCGAAAAATTTTTCTGAACCGTAATCTTAAACATAACCTTAATCAACTTATCTTTTTAATATCTTTGTCCCTGCCGAATATGAGAAGTTCATCCCCGTCTTCAATTTTCACATCTGGGTCAGGAACACCTATCGGTTTCTTATTCCGAATTATTGTGACGAGAAGAAGATTGAAATTTTTTCTAAGCTCAATTTCTCTGAGCGACTTACCGATAAATTCAGATGGAGCTTTAAGGCGAGCGATTTCATAATCTTTCTCAATTTCAAAAAATTCAAGCAAACCCTCACGCAAAATAATTTTCGCAAGATGCCTTGCAACCTCCTCTTCAGGTGAGATTATATCCTCCTCCCTTATACCAACGCTTTTTAAAATTTTCTTATGGATTCTTTCGTTCGCACGAGCGATTATTCGTTTGACACCCATTTCTTTTAACAACATACAGGTCAAAAGTAACGCTTCAAAATTTTCACCAATCGTTATAACAACTGCATCCATATCTTTAATTCCGAACCTTTCAAGTTCTCTGACATCTGTGCTGTCAAACTTGACAGCAGTTATGTTAGGGTGATTTAACTCGTTGATTTTTTCCTCGCTTATATCAACTGCAAGGACTTCCGCGCCTCCTTCAGCGAGATTCTCAGCCAGGCTTTTCCCGAAATTACCAAGCCCAATAACCGCGACCTTTTTCATTTATGTCACAAGTATATTTTCTTTCTGAAACTCATAATTTCTCCTCTCAATCCTACCGAACAAAGCAAAGGAAACAGTCAAAACTCCAACTCTTCCAATAAACATCATCATAATGATAATCAACTTTCCAACATTTGTCAAATTTGATGTCACCCCACGACTCAATCCAACAGTCCCAAAAGCTGAAACAACTTCAAAAAACAAGTCAATCAAACCCTTCCCCCTCTCAATCAAAGTCAAAAAGAAAGTCGCTACTGATAAAATTAAAATTGAAAAAATAGCCAACACAAAAGCCCTCATCACCGTCTCCTCGTGAACCTGTTTTTTAAAAATTTCCACTTTTCCTCTACCGTTCATCATTGAAATTATCTTTAAGATTATCAAGGCAAATGATGTCGTCTTTATACCTCCACCAGTTGACCCTGGAGAAGCACCCACCCACATAAGAAATATTATCAAAAGAGAAGTAGCAACTGAAATTTGAGATATATCCAAAGTATTAAATCCGGCTGTCCTAGGCGTCACTGCTTGGAAAAAAGAATGAAGAACCTTGTAAAAAAATGACTCGCCTTTCAAAGTGTTGTTAAATTCAAGTACGAAAAAAGAAAATGTCCCAAAGATTATCAAAATAAAAGTCGTTGAAAGGGCAAGTTTTGAATGCAAACTTAAAGTCACACTTTGAGGTCGGATTCTCTCCCTGAATAATTTCACACTGCGCAATAACCTTAAAATTGGTTTTTCAGTATACTCGGTTAAAACTATAAAACCGAGCCCCCCAGCTATAAACAGAAATGCGATCGTCAAAATGGCGGGTGCGTTATATTTAATGGCGATTAAATTATTTGAAAAGGTTGAAAAACCAGCGTTACAAAACGCTGAGATTGAATGAAATACCGAATGGAAAATTTTATCTGACTTGTTTTTAAAAAGTGAATCAGGCAAAAAATTAAAAAGAGCAATCGCTCCTATAAACTCAATCGTAAATGTCAAAAGTAAAATCCTAGTAATCGTTGAAGATATCTTCGCTAAACTTCTCTCATTGAAAATCTCGCTTAGCAAAATCCTCTCCCTCAAACTTATACCACCGAGAAGGGTTATAAAAAATGTCGTAAATGTCATTACCCCAAGCCCGCCAACTTGAATCAAAAGCATTATGATGAATTGACCAAGCGCAGTGAAGTATGACCCAATGTCAACAACAGTCAAACCTGTAACGCAAACAGCACTCGTAGCTGTGAAAAGAGCATCTATTAAAGATATCCCCTTGTATGTCGCTTTTGGCAAAAGAAGTAGAAGTGTCCCCAAAAAAATTAAAATCAAAAAACTCAACATAAATAACCTTGCTGGATGCACCGACTTTTGAACCAACTTCTGACTATATCTTATCACTTTGAACCAAATATCAAGCGCCAGATAAACCTGCACAGAAGCAATGTAAATTCTCGTCAAGGTCAAAACATCAACTTTATATGGCTGACGGATGTAAATCAAAAAGCCGAAAATTTGAATCAAAATTAAAAAAGTCAAAACAAATTCAATCCATTTCCTGCGTATGTAACTCAACGGCTTTTCACTTATTACAAGCTTTGACAGATTGAAGAAAACAAAATAAAAAACTGCGAAAGAATTAAACTGATGGATAATTTTTCTCACGATGTCGTCAATGTAAAAGCCATGTTCAATTAAAAGCGTTGCTATGACAGAGCCAGCGATGATAAACATCAATTTATCAATTGTATCGGAAAACTTTTTAAACCTCGGCTCTTCCCCAGTGAGCAACTCTATGACTTAACTTTATTTGAAAGGGAACAAAAGGCAAGATAAGCGAGAATGGAAGCACCGAATTTCATTGCATTTTCATTTATCGTAAACTTTGAACTGTGGATATCATATTTTGAGTTTTTACTTCCAGCGCCAAGCCAGATAAAACAACCAGGGACTTTTTGAAGATAATAAGCAAAATCCTCAGCCCCCATGACAGGTCTTGCCTCAAAAACCTTCTTTTCCCCGAGCAATTCAATCGCCCTTTTTCTCGCAAATTCAGTCGCTTCTTTATGATTAACAAGAACGGGATAACCTTTGCTAATTCTGAGCTCATATTCAGCCCCATAAGCGGAAGTTATACCCTTTACAACTTGTTCAATCATTGACCAGGCTTTTCTTCTCCAATCCTCGTTCATTGTTCTCAAAGTACCCGAGATTAAAACTTCATCAGGAATTATATTTGTTGCTGAGCCAGCGTGAATAGAACCAATCGTTAAAACTCTTGGTTCAATCGGGTCAAAGAATCTGCTTGCGATTTTTTGAAGTGAAAGTATAACTTCCGAAGCGATCACAATTGGGTCAACCGTATAATGAGGACGAGCTCCATGCCCACCGCGACCTTTGATCTTGAGATATATCTCGTCAGAAGAAGCCATAAGCGGACCTTCTTTAATGAAAACGGTCCCAGGCTCAGCGTCTGGACGAACATGTAAACCGAAGATAATTTCAACATCCGGGGATTTCAACACACCTTCTTTTATCATCAAGCTTGCCCCGCCTGGATTTTTTTCCTCGCTTGGCTGAAAGATAAATTTTACAATGCCATTGAAATGTTCTTGCAACTGTTTTAAAATCATACCAGCACCTAGAAGCATTGCGGTATGTGAATCATGTCCGCAAGCATGCATCTTACCGGGAATTTTTGAAGAAAATGGCAAACCAGTTTGCTCTTGAATCGGAAGTGCATCCATATCCGCACGCAAAGCAACAACTTCATAATCCCCTTTCCCACTCCCTCTCCCTTCAAGGATACCAACAACCCCTGTTTTCGCTATACCTGTTATAACCTTAAAACCAAGCGAACTTAAAACCTTTGAAACAAGCTTGGAAGTCCTATATTCCTCAAAAGCAAGCTCGGGATATTGATGTATCCTTCTTCTTATGCTGACAATCCTCGGTAAAAATTTATCCGCAAGCTTCAAAATTCTTTCCTGAATTTCAAAATTCACTTCTGCTGTTTCTTCGTTTTCTTTTTCTTCTTGGTTTCGGGATTTTCCTCTTTTTCAATTTGCTCGCTGATCAATTTTTGCTGCTCAGCTATGGGGGAGAAAAACTCCGAGATCGGTTCATTTAAAATATACGGATTTATATTTTTTTTCTTTCTCAACTCCCTCGCTCTGACAACCTCATACATAATCAAAGCACCTGCAACGGAGGCATTCAGCGATTCAACTTTTCCATACATTGGAATCTTAACAAGAAAATCACATTTCTGTTTGGTTAGAAATCTTAAACCTTTGCCTTCATTTCCTATGACGATAGCGACGGGCATTGTGTAATCAACTTCATAGTAATATTTCGCAGCGTTTGCATCCGCTCCAACTATCCAAATCCCTTTTTCTTTAAGTTCGTCAAGCGTTTGTGCAAGATTTGTAACTTTAGCTATTCCAATGTGAGCCACAGCTCCAGCTGAAGCTCTGGCAACCGTTGAATTTATAATCGCTGTGTGATGCTTTGTAGTTATAACCCCATGAACTCCAGCACATTCAGCGGTTCTAACAAGTGCTCCAAAATTTTGCGGATCAACGATCTCGTCAAGAATTAAAATAAACGGTGCTTCTCCTCTTTCCTTTGAGATGTTCAAAATATCATCAACACTTATATATTTTGCCTCAGATATCATTGCGATAACGCCCTGCGTGGCTATGTCGCTTGCCAATTCACGAAATCTTTGTTTGTTTAAATCAACAACTGGCACGCCCTTTTTGCGCGCCAAATTTCTTATCTTATCAATTTGACTTCCTCTTATCCCGTGAAGGATGTAAATTTTTTCAATCATAACGCTTTGTGATTTAAGCGCTTCAATAACCGGCTGTCTCCCAGCTATTAACTTCGGTTTGCCCTCTCCCTCCTGGATCTCAATTGGTTGCGTATTTTCCCTTTCCATTTCCATCCCCATCATTTCTCCCAAAATTTTTGTTTTATTTAAATGATTAAAACGGTTCAGTTATCCCATACCGCTTTAACTTAAGGTAAAGCGTTTTTAAACTAATTCCAAGTACTTCAGCGGTCTTTGATTTATTCCAATTATTTGCCTTAAGGACATTTTCAATATGAATCTTCTCAAGTTCAGCAAGCGAAAGTGAATTAACGGGCTTTTTCGCAAGCTTTGCATAATAATCTTCCTTCAATTCCGGCTTTATAGCTAAGTCCCCAGGCTTTATCAAATCATCTTTTGCAAGGATAGCAGCTCTTTCAATGACATTTTCAAGCTCGCGTATATTCCCAGGCCAATCGTACTCAATCAATATCTTCATCGCTTCTGGACTCATTTTTTTCCGCCCAAGTGTTTTCTTCTTTAAAAAATAATCAACAAAAAGAGGTATATCTTCTTTTCTTTCCCTTAATGCGGGAAGCCGAATCGTAACAACATTTAACCTGTAAAGCAAGTCCTCTCTGAAATTCCCTTTGCGTACCTCTTCACTCAAGTCCTTGTTAGTGGCTGAAATTATTCTAACATCAACTTTAAGAATGTTATTTCCACCAACTCTTCTAAATTCGCCCGTTTCAATAAACCTTAAAAGTTTCGGCTGAACATATTGACTTAAATCCCCAACTTCATCAAGGAACAATGTCCCGCCATTTGCAATCTCAACAAGCCCAGGCTTTGAAGTATAAGCATCCGTAAAAGCCCCTTTTTCGTGTCCAAATAATTCCGATTCAATCAAAGTGTCAGGAATCGCAGCACAATTTATCGCAACGAATGGTTTATCACGCCTTGGGCTATTTTTATGGATAAGGCGTGCTATGACTTCTTTCCCGGTTCCGCTCTCACCATAAATCAAAACAGTTGCATCAGTCCCGGCAACTTTAGCGACAATGTCAAGCACATCTTTAAAAATTTTGCTTTGCCCCACAACTTCATCATCGTGGATGAGGCGCGAAATCTCTTTTTTCATCAACCTGTTTTGAAGTTTCAAATTCCTTCGCTCAAGCGCATTTTGAATTGAAACAAGAAGCTCATCAAAATTATATGGCTTCGTTATAAAATCAAAGGCACCAAGCTTTATCGTCTCAACCGCAAGCTTTATATCTCCATGGGCCGTTATCATAATAACTTCAGTATCCGGTGAAAATTCTTTTATGAACTTTAAAACTTCAATCCCCGAAATCCTCGGCATTTTTATATCAAGCAAGACAAGGTCATAGAGCCCACTTTGAATTTTATTTATCGCCTGAGCTCCATCATTTGCTATATCAACTTCAAACATTTTCGTAGAAAGAAGCTCTTCCTTTAAAAGCTCACATAGGTATTCCTCATCATCTACAACGAGTATTTTCGGTTTAATGCTCCCATCAGGCATTTATCCACCTTCCTTTTTTTCACCTCCAGAAGATAAATCAAACATTCGCAACCTTCCAACATATGGGACGATTTGCTCGCTTCTAAGTTCCCTTAACTTCAAAATCGTATGCTCAATCCTGTCAACATTTTCTTTTATTATCTTGATGTATGTCTTTATATCCACCGGAAGTTCTTTTTTGAGCAAGATGTTCGCAGCAAGTTTTATAGCTGCAAGCGGGTTGTTTATCTCATGGGAAACTGTGATAACCAGCTCTTGAATTGCTTCAATCCTTTGGGAACTTTCATCTCTGTCTTTCTCAATTTCCTTTTTTAAATTTTCCCTTTCAACGATATTAACGATCAAAACTGGCAGTATCGGTCCGATTATATCTTCCTTCACATAATAATCAACTGCACCAAGTTTTAAAACCTCTGAAGCGATTTCATTTTCCTTTGCCCCTGTCAAGAACACAACTGGTATATTTACCCCGCGCGCCTTCAGAATTTTAAGCGCCTCAACCCCATTTAGCCCTGGGAGATAATAATCAAGTATCACAATGTCATAATCACCAGCATTTGACAACTTTTCTATTCCCTTTTCAGCTGAATCAACCCAGTCAATGTTAAAAAAATAACCCCTGTAACTTTTCATGTAATACTTGATTAGACCAGCAATGCTTGAATCATCCTCAACTAAAAGAACTCTCAATTCTGTCTTATCCATAAAACTAAGCACTTTGATTTATCTCTTTAAAAGCCAATTTTGCAAGAGCACCAGCTACATGCGTTTTTATCGTCTTCTTCTTAAGTTCAGTTTCAATATTTTCCCTTATTCCCTCCGTCTTCGCCGTCAATATATTTCTAACAGTTTGCTTTGTCAAACCAAGGATACTAGCTATTTCTGATTCCGTCTTGAAAAATTTTTCCTTCAACACAACTGCATAGCAAGCCTCAATCAAACTCGGAACCCAAGTTAAATGCCTGTATAAAATTAATTTTCTCGGACCCCCAACTATGTCAAGTGCTTTCAAAAAAACTTTCAAAACAAGTTCGTCAACCTGCTCTTCTAACTGGATAACCTCTTCCTCTTTTATGATCGGCATTTTTAAATATCCTCACTTTTTGTTTGCTATTTCCTTTAAAGATGGCCCGATTTTTACAAGACCACTTTCACTTATCTCAAGAAGATATGTATCGGTGCTATGACCAGACATTCTGCAACCGTCAATCCTAAAAAGCCGAACTATCTCACCTATCGGTCGCTTGTAAATTTTCTCGGTATACTGACTATTTATCAAAACTTTTGACAAAACAATTGTCCCATCAACAATATGAGGAATTGCAAACCCACCAGCTGCTTCAGCTGAAAGTTCCTCCTGACCCGACCTCTTCTGAGAAACGAAAATAGCTGTTTGATACCACTTCTTCATAAAATTAAAAAGTTGCCTTACAATAACCCTTGCTATCATCTCCTTCGCCTCATAAAGCCCTGTAACTGAATCAATGACAGTAAATTTGATCTTGTATTTCTTTATCGCATATGCAAGAGTGTTAAGCAAAGTCGGTATATCTTCCCTCAACTTATTAAAAGAAGCAGCATCAATAAAAACGATATTCTCATCAACACTTTTTTCATCAACACCCATAGCTAAAGCCCTCATCTTCATTGAACTCGCAACGAAATGCGCTGGCGATTCCACTGTTATAAAAGCAACCGAATTACCAAGCGAAGCTTGTTTTATAGCGAATTGTTCAGCCATTAAACTCTTCCCCGTATCGGATATCCCAGTTATGTTAAAAACGGAATATTGCGGTATCCCACCAAGTGGGATTAATTTTGCTTTTCCATTTTCAAAAACGGTTGTAAAAAACAAATCATCCAGACCTTCAATCCCCGTCGGAATCCCTTTTATCTCTGGAGCTTTTTTCCCAGTTTCCCTTAAAGTTAAAACCGCTTCCTCTATAATTTCTAACTCCTGCTCTACTACTCCCTCCCTTTCAGCGCCTTGTTTACTCATTTGCTTTTTTAACAAAAGATTCCCTTTTTGAGGTTTAACTTACTAAAAAATACGAACTTTAAATCTTAAAATCAAGCCAAAAGGAACAAAAAAGGCGAGCCGAATGGCTCGCCTCACCAAATCAAAAGAAGAATTTCCTTTTTAAAATTTCAACCTCAACTCAGTTGCAAGGGAGAAAAATCTAAAATCTCCACCTTTCAATACCTCGTTTAAATGCCCGGTTGCTATATTTAGCTCCATAAAAGGCAAATTTATTCCAGTCCCAGCCGAAAGTGCAAATCCCTCAATCCCACCAATTGATACACCAGCCCTTAAAGGTAAAAATCCTATCAAACGCCATTCAATCCCAAGCCCTAACTTTGCTTTATTGACGGAAATTTGCTCGTTCCCTATTGGTTGGTAATAATCAGCTGAAACTAACATTCTCCCAGGGAAAGGCGGAAACAAAGTTTTCAAATCGGTTGCAACCCCAAACCTTATAGCCGTTGGAAGACCTGCTGTAAAACCTTCGTATCTCTTCCTATTAACGTAATCCTCAAAACTTTGTTTTAAGCTATCAAGCTTTTCCTGTGTCGTATATCCAGAGAACTTGAAAACTGTGTCACCAGAAGTAATTATTGCATTTCTCGTCCATTTCACAGAGCCAATGTCTGTTATACTTACACCCACAGCAAAAAGTCCCAAAACTTCGGCACTTGCTCCTATATCAAAACCAAGCCCAGTTCCAGCCGGCGTTGGGAAGGGAGTAAATTTCGCATCCTTATCCCCACCGAGAAAGTCAACGCCTGCCCTTTTTATTAATCCATCCATCTTAGCAGTAATTTCATAGGCACGAGATGAATCACCCGTCTCAATAGTCAAATTAAGTTTATCCGTCCCGATATAACCAAAACCCTGAATAAACTTAACACCAGCGCCAATATTTATATTTTCAACCGCAACCAAATTAATCGGAAGCTTAGTCCCAAATGAAACAGAATACTCCCTTATCCAAGCACCATTGATTCCAAAATTAAAAGAATAAACCGATCCCGGTTTATTTCCGTAAAGCGGGAACTCCAAAAATTCCTTCGGGACAAGAAACTTAGCGATCCCTCTCTCCCTTACACCAAGCCCAAAGCCGACACTTTTTATACGAAATGCTAAACTCAAAACCTTAACATCCATTTGTGTCATTAAGGTCCCGGGATTTTCTAAAAATGAATCAAGAATCTTTTGCTTATCCTCATCGCTCAAATATCTTCCGACTTTTTCGCCTGCACTATCAACACCGGTGAAATAATCAAGGTAAAGCTTATAGCTCAAGAAATTCATTCCAACGCCAACGCCAATCTGTGGCAATAAGCTTAAAGTAAAACTGCTGTTATCATTGTAGATAAGCGGTTTATATTCTTTAACTTCAAATCCAATGCTCCTGAAATTAACAGCTCGCTCCTCCCTTGTCTCTTTCCTTGTTAACTGAATAGTCCCCTTAATTGAAGAAGACCCCCTCACTTTAAAATCAGTTATGATCAATGTCTCGTATCCCTTCTGACTAACCACAACTGTATAAGTTCCTGATGGGATATTTTTGATTGAAAATTCACCACTAAAATTCGCACGCGTGCTCAAATTCAAGTTTCTAACGCTTATCAAAGCACCTGGGATGGGTTGTTTAGTATCGGAATCAATCACACGCCCGGTGAATTCCGCCGTGCCCGAAATTCCCATATAAGCAAGAAGCGCTGGATTTATACCTATTGCATCTATTGTCCTACTTGTTACAGTCGTAGCCCCAGCCATCCCGAGACCGCGAACATTTGATTTATCATCCCCGCCAAAAGCAAAAGAAAAGATCAAAAGCATCGCTAAAATGAGCGCTTTAAACCTCATTGCTTGTTTCCCTTTTTATTTGTTTGAAATTTCAACTCTGTAATTTACCCTACCGTAAATTTTAACCTTTATTGAATCTGTCGTTCTAAACTTAACAATCTCACCGCTATTTGCTGTGGCAATTGATATATAAATGAGCGGACAAATTTCATATCCTTAAACTTTTGAATCTCATCACGGTTAAGTTCAATCACATTTATATATTTCGTGGTTCCAGTTGAAAATCCATCACTCCCAACAGGTGCTGGGCTAATAGTGAAATCATCACTCTTCGGAATGGAAAGAAGTGAGTCCATGACAGCTCCAAGTATCTTTGCTCTAAACTTGACTTCAACACCAAGCCCGTTTTCAACTTCAACGAACAATTCCCCATAATTTGTCTTGTCAATCTCCTTTTTCGTATCCTCGGAAAGCTCCCTAACTTCAGCCGTATCTTCAAACACCGCGTTTGAAATCCCAATACTTGCTGGGAAACTCACCGAAACAGAACCATATACTGAATCTGAAGATGATACCTTACCAAGCTCGTAATTCGGGTTCAGAAAAACATTTCCGCTGACTATAAGATATTCAGGAAGCTCCTCGCTTGCGAACGAATTTATAAAATCAACTATATTGCTGTTATTCTTATTCAAAACTATCCTATGGCTTGAACCTTCAAATCTTCTTTGATCCGAAGGAATTTCAATTGAGTCAACCTTACCGGTCTTTGTGTTTACACCTTTTATTTTCAAATTCAAATCAAATGTGAATTGCGCCGTCTTAAATAAGTTTATCTCAACTTGAATATCATCAAACTTCAAACTTCCTCTAAATTTCTCTCTGTAATCCTTCAAGCCCGTTAAATCAATTTTTTGTTCCTCAAAGCTTATCTCCCTAGGTTTGGCTTTTCCTGAAATTGACTCTATCACAATATCTTTCAAATTTATCTCAGCACTAAGTCCGTCATTCTTATTTATTGTTCTAAATTCATCCCCAGTGTCCTCCGTTCTAACTTCAACCTTATAATCAACCTTGTTCGTCAAGTTCCCAACAAGTTTATAATCCTTAAGATCAAGATTAATAAAAGCCGAATTCTTTCGCCCGATGTCAAGCGATATTTGAAGAGGGTTATTATTTGACCTATTGACAAAATTATACAAAGTTATAGAACCGTTAAGCCCAAGGTCAATGTTGTTGGTTATTTTAATTTCCATTGAACCACTCTTGAAGAGAACTTCATTGATCAAATCGGGTTGCGGTTCATTTGGTTCAAGCACAAAGCTATCTGAGATTACAACTGGTTCTGTCTGCTGTGGGATTCTCGCCTCTGCCGATGCGATGCTCAAATTTTCAAGCGAGGCAGAAACATTGACAAACATTTGATTCACATCAAGATAAACCTGTTGTCCCTCGCTACCTGGGGAAAGCACAGTAACCTTAAGCGATAAATTTGCTAGCAAAGTTTTACCAGCAAGGTCAGCTGTTGCAGTAAGTTCGGAATTTGCATTTATGGTAGCATTTTCAAACAATGTCAAAATCGGCGTTGTCAAATCGTTACTATTATAAATTGCAAGCCCATTTGGAAATTGCAATGGCACAGGCAAACCGTTATTTACAGTCACCTTGATAACCCCGCCATCAAAAGTAACCCACTGAAAATTATCAAAGGCGGTGAAATTCGTTGTAACTGTCTGACCCGGAGCGTTTGATGGAATTATGTAATCTCCAGGTGGCAGATTTGAGGATAAACTTGGGAAAATATCATACGCCTTTATGCTGGCGCTTATTGTTCCCGGATTTTTTATCTCAAAATTTCCAAGTTCAGTTGAGGCGGAAGTTGAAATATCCGATATCTTTAAATTATCCCCAATTTTGGTAGCGTCAAGGTTTTCAGATGTTGAATAATAAATTTGATTTCCAGCGCCAACTTTAAAATATGTTGTATCTTTTTCAATGAGCTCTTTTAGCGTGAATGTCTTGTCAAGTATTGGAACGGTCAAATCAACATCCCAAGTTGGTAAAACTGGCTCGGATGGTTTTTCAAAACAACCGCTTAAAAAAATAAAAAATGGGATACCAAATAGGAGCAAAATTTTTCTTTTCATTTCTTTACCTAAATTTGTTTTGTTTTTCTACCTCAATTTAATGAAAAAGTGAAACAATAAAGTGTGCTTGAAATCACATTTCAAGAAGCCCTTTCAAGTGGGATTCAACGGACAAAGCAAGTGCTTTAAGGTTATAACCACCTTCAAGAACAGAGAGAATCTTTGAATCTGAAAACTTTCTCGCAATCTCACTTGTCAACTCTGTCATCTTATGAAACGCCTCCTCAGTTAAATTCATCCCAGCAAGTGGGTCATCGCGATGCGCATCAAATCCAGCTGAAATAATTATAAACTCCGGCTGAAATTTTTCAAGTGCTGGCACAATTTCCTCGCCGAAAACTTTTAGATAATCTTCATCATCTGAACCAGCTGGCATAGGGAAGTTCAAAGTGAAGCCATAACCTTTTCCCGTTCCTTTTTCATCGCTTGAACCCGTTCCTGGATAAAATGGATATTGATGCAAACTGATATAAAAAACAGTCGGATCATCGTAAAAAATTTCTTGAGTCCCGTTGCCATGATGCACATCCCAATCAATTATTGCTACTTTCCCAACCTTATAAACTTCCTGGGCATATCTTGCTGCAATTGCTACATTGTTAAATAGACAAAAACCCATAACCTTGTCACTTTCAGCGTGATGCCCAGGCGGTCTTATTGCACAGAAAACTTTATCAAACCCGGTTGAAAAAATTTTATCAACACCATCAATCACTCCAGAAACAGCAAGCAAAGCAACATCAAAAGAATCTTTACTTACATAAGTATCACCGAAATCAAGTAATCTAACCCCCGCAAGAATACTGCTTTTGACAAACTCAAAATGCCTTGGCGAATGAACCTTCAAAATCCATCTCTCAACATCACTTCTTATACTCGGTGAAAACCAATCTATCCTATCCTTGATGTCCGATTTCTTTAAATGTTCAACTATTGCAATTAACCTTTCTTTTCTTTCTGGATGACCCGAGCCAGTATCATGCTTTAAATAATCTTCGTGGTAAATTAAGCCAACTTTTTTCATTGTAAAAACTCCCTTATTGTGAATGAAATTGCAAGTAAAAAATTCAAACCATGACTTATGAAACAAAGGACACAATTAACTTTGAGAACCCTGATCAACACATAAATTAAATAAACTCCAAAGCAAACGACAAACCAAGCGATTAGGATAAACGCAATTTTAATATAACCATTTGGGTCTGAAATAACAAGAATGAACGAAGCCACATAGTAGAAAATGCCATAGATAAAATTTGGCAACCCGAGTAAGTGTGCATACCTTGTGTAAATAATTTTCTGACAGGTATTTTCAGATAACTTGCAAATATCAGGTATGGGAAATCTCTGAGGGTTTATAAAACCGAAATAAACAAGCGTAAAATAAAGCGAGATATAAAACCCGATTGTTACAAGCAAAAGTATGGTTATCTCAACCCACATAATAATAAAAAAGCCGACCGTAAGGTCGGCGTTAAATCAAGCTGGTTTTTGAACACGACCAAGTTTTAAGCAGGTCGTGCAAACTTTTATCCTTTTAACCTCGCCGTTAATCACGGCTCTGACTTTTTGCAGATTTGGCAACCATCTCCTTTTTGAAAGGTTGTGAGCGTGGCTTATCCTATGTCCTGTAATTGGTTTTTTGCCACAAATTGCGCAAATGTTCGCCATCGCATTCTTTTAATTTTTTTAAAAAATTTTGAGGCGACGCTGGGATTCGAACCCAGGAATAGCGGTTTTGCAGACCGCCCCCTTAGCCACTTGGGTACGTCGCCTTTTTCCGTTATAAATATAAAAACTGCATCGCAAAAATCAAAATTGTATTTGTAAATGCTTCAACTTAAATTTTCACAAAAAACCCGTTCAATGCCCTTTGAAATTTTCATAGCAAAAAGATATATAAAATCAACCCGATTCACCGGGTTTATCTCATTTATAACTTTGATCGCAATAATTGGAATAATGCTCGGGACATCATCTCTTATCATCGCCCTCTCAATCTCAAACGGCTTTGAAAAAGAACTGAAAGAAAAAGTCATCGGCTTCACATCGCACATCCAAATATCAAAATTTGATGTAAGATACCATCAAAAAGATGATTGGATAAGCCTTGAGAAGCTGAAAAAAATTCCAAATGTTAAATCAGTTTCCCCATTTGCAGGAAGAGAAGCGATGATAAGATCAAACTATGCGATAGAAGGCGTTTATTTGAAGGGAATACTTCCAGAATATGACTTTTCAATAATTAAAAGAAGCATAATTGACGGAAAATATGATTTTGACGAAAGCGATGGAAATGCAAAAATTATAATAGGCAAAAAACTCGCAAATAAAATTGGAGTTGAACTCGGGGATAAAGTCGTAATCGTAGCTATTGATCCAAACAATCCATATTCTTTAACACCAAAAATTGAACAATTTAAAGTCGCTGGAATTTACGAAACAGGAATGGCTGAGTATGACGATATATTCGTTTATGTTCGGCTTGAGCACGCACAATATCTGCTTGATCTTGGAAATAAAGTGAGTGGCTTTGATGTTATGCTTGAAAATATTGATTTGATTGATCAAACTGCCGTTTTAATTCAGGATGTTCTTGGCTATCCTTATTACGCAAGGACTATGTATCAAATGTATAGAAACCTTTTCGCATGGCTTGAGCTACAGAAAAAGCCAGTTCCAATAGTCCTCGGTTTGATAATAATTGTCGCTGTTTTCAACATAATTGGAACGCTCTTGATGATGGTTATTGAAAAGACAAAAGAAATTGGCATATTGAAATCAATGGGGGCTGATTCAAAAAGCATAATGAAAATTTTCATCTACCAGGGCATGTTCATCGGTATAATTGGCACAATTTTGGGAAATATTCTTGCCTACATCCTTTGTTTAATTCAATTAAATTACAAACCTCTTTCCCTCCCCGAAGACATCTATTTTATGAATTCGGTGCCGATTTTACTTGAGCTGTGGAATTTTGCCCTCGTCTCAATAGCTACCCTAACTCTATGTTTTTTTGCAAGTTTAATCCCGTCAATGATTGCCTCACGAATTCAACCTGCTGAGGCAATAAGATTCGCCTGATTAAAACTTGAAACTTTTAAACAAAGTCATTAATTTTGAATAAACAAAACGGCTGATTTTCTCCATTGGTGCAGATTTTAAAAATAATCTGGAATCATGGACTTTTAAGGGTTGCTTTTTTAATTTTACTCGTTTTATTTATCGCTTCACTTTCAATTTATCTCGTGGAAAATTCTCAAAATCATCAATTCTCAAGCGTCTTTGATGGATTATGGTGGGCAATCGTAACGATCACGACGGTTGGCTACGGCGATAAAATTCCAGAGACAACACTTGGTAAAATCATCGCCTTTTTAGTCATGTTCACAGGTGTAACCCTTGTTTCAATGTTCACTGCAACTGTCTCCTCAATCCTCGTTGCAAAAAAGATAAAAGAAAGGGAAGGTCTTGAAAAAGTGGAAATGACAAATCACATAATAATTTGCGGTTGGAATAAAGATACAGAAAGGTTGATAAAAGCCTTGAACCAACTCGGTGAGAAAAGAAACATAAAAATAGTTCTTCTCAACAATCTTCCAGCCGAGAGAATTGAAACGCTTGTGAACACATATAAAAACATAGAGATAAAATTCGTCCGAGGTGACTTCACTCAGGAATCAATACTTGAAAGAGCCAATATCAAACAAGCGAGGATAGTTGTAATTCTACCTGATGAGACGCTCTCACCTGTTCCATCTGATGAAAAAACATTGATAGCGACGCTAAATGTCAAATCAATTAACCCAAATGTAAAAGTTTACGCCCACATAATTGATCGTGAAAACACAAACAATTTGAAAAAGGCAAATGCCGACGAAATAATTGTGACAAACGAATATCTCCCGTCCATCATAGCGAATCAGTTGATTTACCCAGGTGTAATTCAGGTTTTATCCTCGCTTTTGAGTGAGAGTTCAACAATGAAGATACTTCGCCTTAAAATACCGGAGAAATTCATCGGCAGGACATTTTTAGAGCTTTTCAACTACTTCAAAATTGAAAAAAATTATCTCCTCCTTGGTTTCATAGTTGAGAAGGAGACCATAACTCTTGAAAATATACTTTCGCACGACTACACTGAAATTGATGCTTTTATTGAAAGAAAGTTAAAGGAAGCTGGTTTAAATGTTAAGTCACCGCAAGTGAGATTGAACTTAAATCCATCGCTCAACTATGTTATAAACGAAAAGGACGAGGCAATTGTAATTGGAAATATAGCGTAATGATTATGGAGATATCGGATGAAGTCCTGAAGAAAATACCGATTTTCAGCGGAATTAAAGAAGAACATCTTAAAAATCTCAAAAGGATAATTCAGATTCAGGAATTTCCGGAGAATGCGGTTGTTATACGCGAGGGAGAAAAAGGAAAGGAAATTTACATATTGTTAAATGGCGAGGTGGAAGTTTCAAAGTCGCTGGTTTTGAATTTACCCGGATTGGAGCAAAAAGAGAAATCTTTGACGAAGCTTTCCGCAGATGGTTTCCCATTTTTTGGAGAAATGGTTTTATTTGACGATAAAGCTGAAAGGACAGCAACTGTTATAACTACGACTAAATGTTTATTTGCCGTTTTGAAAAAATCGGATATATTAAATCTTGCTGAAAGCGATGCTGAGATAGGATACCTTTTATTTAAAAATATCGCAAGTGCCCTCGCATCTCGGCTTAAAAAAGCAAATAACGACATTTTAAAATTGACGACAGCGCTGAGTTTGATTCTGTCAAGATAGAAATAAAATTTAAAAACAAAATCAATCACATAGATGGAGGAGTTAGCAAAGGCATATAACCCACACGAGGTTGAAGACAAATGGTATGAGTATTGGTTAAAGAACGGTTACTTTTACGCGAAGGTCAACCCAGAGAAAAAGCCATACACAATAGTCATGCCCCCGCCAAATATAACCGGGATGTTAACCCTTGGACATGTTTTGAATAACACGATTCAAGACATTTACATCCGCTGGAAGAGGATGCAAGGTTATGAAGCATGTTGGATCCCAGGGACTGACCACGCTGGAATAGCGACACAAAATGTGGTTGAAAAAGCGCTCGCAAAAGAGGGTCTACGCAGAGAGGACCTTGGAAGAGAAAAGTTCTTGGAAAGGGTATGGAAATGGAAAGAAGAATACGGAAACACGATAATAAAACAACTTAAAAAGCTGGGTGTCTCTTGCGACTGGAAAAGGGAAAGATTCACAATGGATGAAGGTCTTTCAAACGCCGTTAAAGAGGTGTTCATCCGATTATATGAAAAAGGGCTGATTTATCGTGGTAAATACATCGTCAACTGGTGTCCCAGATGTCACACAGCGCTTGCCGATGATGAAGTTGAACACAAAGAACAAAATGGAAAACTTTGGTATATAAAGTACCCGATTGAAAATTCAAACGAATTTATCACAGTTGCAACGACCCGACCTGAAACGATGCTTGGTGATACCGCTGTCGCTGTAAATCCAAAAGATGAAAGATATAAACATTTGATCGGTAAATTCGCAATCCTCCCACTTGTTGGTAGAAGGTTACCCATCATTTCGGATGAAATTGTTGATATGGAATTTGGCACTGGCGCCGTTAAAGTCACCCCAGCCCATGACCCCAACGATTATCTCCTCGCAACCAAGCACAATCTTGAATTTGTAATCATAATGGATACATACGCAAAAATCAATGAAAATGCCCCGGAAAAATACAGAGGACTTGACAGGTTTGAAGCAAGAAAAGAAGTTGTTAAAGACCTTGAAACAAATGGTTATCTTTTTAAGGTTGAGGATTACAATCATGCGGTTGGGAGATGCTATAGATGTGATACAGTGATAGAGCCATATCTATCTGATCAATGGTTTGTAAAGATGAAACCACTTGCTGAAAAGGCACTCCAGGTCGTTCTTGATGGGAAGATAAAATTTTATCCAGAAAGATGGGTCAAGGTTTATGAGCATTGGATGAGAAATGTCAGAGATTGGTGTATATCAAGACAAATTTGGTGGGGACATAGGATACCCGTTTATTACTGTGATGATTGTGATGAAATAATGGTTGAAAGGGAAGAACCAAAAGCTTGCAAGAAATGTAAAAGCACAAGAATTCGTCAGGATGAAGATGTTCTTGATACTTGGTTCAGCTCTTGGCTATGGCCATTTTCAACGCTTGACTGGCCAAAAGATAACCCCGATTTAAGGTATTTTTACCCGACCGATTTACTTGTTACAGGTCCTGATATAATTTTCTTCTGGGTTGCTCGTATGATAATGGCTGGGCTTGAATTTATGGGTGAAATCCCATTTAAAGAAGTTTATTTCACAAGCATAATCAGGGATGAATTTGGCAGAAAGATGTCAAAATCGCTTGGAAATTCACCCGACCCCCTTGATGTGATAAAAGAATATGGGGCGGATGCCCTCAGGTTCACAATTGTATACCTTGCACCGCTTGGTCAAGATATACTTTTCTCAACAAAAAAATGCGAAATTGGAAGAAACTTCGCCAACAAAATTTGGAACGCCGGAAGATTTATCTTGATGAATTTGAAAAATGTTGAAATAAAAGATGAATTAAAATTTGAAAAACTTGACCTCACTGATAAATGGATTTTAAGCAGATTAAACAAAACGATAATTGAATTAAACCGTGCCCTTGAAACATACAGGATAAATGACGCAACCAGAACAATTTACGATTTCCTATGGCATGACTTTTGTGATTGGTATCTTGAAATTGTAAAAGATAGAATCTACTCGCCGAAATCAGAAGATGAAAAAATTGCTGTTTTATCTCGCACCGTCTACATCTTTGAGGAAGCGTTAAAATTGCTTCATCCTTTCATGCCGTTTATAACAGAAGAAATATGGCAAAAACTCCGCAAAAGAGACGAAGGCGACAGCATAATGATTCAACCCTTCCCTGAGCCAGACGAAAAATGGATTGATGAACGAATGACACAAAATATGGAATTCGTTCAAGACTTGATAACTTCAATAAGGGCGATTCGTGCCGAGATGAATGTCCCGCATTCAAGGTATTGCGATGTCATCATCTCCATTGAGGATGAGAACAAACAAGAACTTCTGAATGACTTTTTACCTTACTTAAAGCGATTGGCAAAAGTTGAAAATGTAAAAATTGGCTCAAAATTAAAAAGACCGAAATTTTCAGCAAGTGCTGTAGTTCATGGAACCGAAATTTACATACCGCTTGAAGGATTGATTGATTTTGAAGCTGAAAGGAAGCGCCTTGAAAAAGAAATACAAAGATACGAATCAATGCTTGCCGATGTTGAGAGAAAATTAAACGATGAAAACTTCATCTCAAGGGCACCAAAGGAAATTGTTGAAAAGGAAAGACAGAAATACGAGAACTTCAAATTGACAATTGAAAAGTTGCGTCAAAATTACGCTTATCTTGTTGAATAATTAAGTTCGTTTTCATAACTTTGAAAAAACAAATCAAATTCGTATGGACAGGGATTATCTTGAGAGAATAATTGAAGAGCTTTTACTTGAGGTTAAGAAAGCACATCCGGGGACTGAGATTCCTGGGGGTGTATGTGATCCGAGGGAACCATGTGCAGGGTGTGGTTACTGCGTTGTGCATAAAAAAGAAGCGGTAGAAAATATAATTTCAAATGGTGCCGAAAGGATAAGCGCAACACTTGGAGTCACAGAACAAGGACAAATTGATGGAAATATAGCAAGAATGATTGATCACACTCTCTTAAAACCTGAAGCAACTCCAAAAGACATTGAAAAATTATGTCTTGAGGCGATACAATATCAATTTGCAAGTGTATGTGTAAATCCATGCTATGTACGTCTTGCTTCAGAAATTTTAAAAGGTAGAAAAGTGAAGGTATGCACCGTTATTGGGTTTCCTCTTGGTGCAAATAGAACCGAGACAAAGGTTTTTGAAACGGAGAAAGCAATTGAAGATGGCGCAGAAGAGGTTGATATGGTGATGAACATAGGAATGCTCAAAGGTGGTTATTATGAATATGTTGAGCAAGATATCAGAGCTGTTGTAAATGTCGCTCACAGAAATAATGTCCTGGTCAAGGTGATTTTGGAAACCGCGCTTTTGACCGATGAAGAAAAAGTCAAGGCGTGTCTCCTTGCAAAAAGGGCGAACGCCGACTTCGTCAAAACATCAACTGGGTTTAGCAAAGGTGGTGCAACAGCTGGGGATGTCGCCTTGATGAGAAGGGTTGTCGGAACCGCAATGGGAGTTAAAGCAAGCGGTGGGATTAGAAGTTATGAAGAAGCACTTCAAATGATAAGAAGCGGTGCGGATAGAATCGGGGCAAGCGCAAGTGTTAAAATTATAACTGGAGCGAAGGATGAAGAACGTTCAACGTATTGATCAACATATCAAAAATTGGTTTGTTAAATGAAAAATTTTTTGCCTCTGCTTCTATCTCTTTACTTTATATCTTGTGCTGGGAGCAAAGTTGAAATCAGACCAGAAAATGAACGACCAGGAGAAAAACAAGACACGATTTTAATTTTAAACAAGCCACAAAAACTATTTGACGATTTAATTTATGAAACTGAGACCGACACCGTCATCATACCGAAACGCTCAAAGCAAGCTCAGCCCCAACAAGTCATACTTGCCCCGATTGTGCTTCCGATAATGGCAATTCCATTTCAAAGCGTAGCTGAAAAACCGAAAGAGACAACCCCCGAAGTAAAACCAGAAACTCCAAAGCCGAAAGAAGAGAAACCAGAGCAAGTTAAAACTGAACCCATAAAGTTAGAACCAGAAATAAAGAAACCAAAACCGCCTGAAATTTCAGAGAGCGAAACCCATTTCATCCAAGTCGGCGCTTTCATAACAGAAAGTTCAGCTTTTGAGCAACTAAAGAAATTTAAATCGCTTTATCCAACATATAATGCATACATCTTTTTTGACTCAACATCTGGATTTTATAAAGTTCTAACAGATGGCTTCGCTGATTCAACTGAAGCGAATAAAACTCTCCAAATAGTTCTTCAAAATTTCACAGATGCATTTGTAACCTCGCAGAAAACTTTAAATGTAAAACAGCAAACCGAAGCTGATACCAGTGAGTCACTGGTAAAACTTCAAATCGGCGTCTATTCAAACTATGAAAATGCGTTTAGAATAAAAGAGTATGTTGAGAAAAAATTCAAAATCAGGGTTGAAGTGAAAAAAACAGATGATATATTTAAGGTCTTTGCCCTTTTGAGAAAAGGTGATACTGAGATGCTTAACGAGATAAAATCTGAATTCACCGATGCCTTTGAAATCAAAGAAAATATCAAGTAAATGAAAAAAGTTCTTGCTCTATTAATCTTGGTAGCCCCTCTATATTCGCAGAACAAAGATTCACTTTACTACTATGAGAAACAGTTTAATCCGCAGATATATGACATCAAAGAGCTTGTCTTACCGAAAAAATTTCTTACAGATGAAACGGGGGAGTTAACATCAGGATATAGGGTTCAAATTTTTGTCACAGATCAACTTGACAGTGCAAATTCGGTTAAAAATTATATCCAATCGATTTTATCTTCCGCTGGGATTCAGGCACAAGTTTATATCGTTTATGAACCGCCAAATTATAAAGTTAGAGTTGGGGATTTTGAACATCTACAAGAGGCAAGCTCATTGCGTAATTTTTTTATTGAGAGGGGATTCAAATACGCATGGATTGTCCCCGACAAAATAAAAAAGAGATAGATCAAAATCCGAATTTTCTCAAATAATAATTTTCCCGCCTTCTCATGTTTATCTTTGCACTCCTTGTATCATCTTTATATCCAGCAAGATGTAAAAGCCCATGTGTTGTAAGCCGAGCAACTTCGTTTTCAAAACTAACTTTGTAGCTCTTTGCCTGCTCAAAAGCTCTATCTAAGCTTATGTAAATTTCAGCGATTTTATCCAAAGTTTCAATTTCATCGGATAGATCAAACGCAAGGACATCCGTCGGATGATCGTGATTTAGAAACTGCTTGTTTATACGCTGTATAAAATCATCGCTGACATAAATAAAATTAATCTGAGTAAATCCAAGGGATTCTTCGCTAACGACTTGTTTTATCAACTTTCTAAGTTTTTGAATCGGCAATTTAATTTTCTTTTGCTCGTTAATTATGTTGATTTCCATCAAAATTATTTCCTTATCTTCTTTTCAATTAAAAGTTCGCCCAGCGAAAGTGCTATTCCGGGAATCATAACTTGAGGTTCAAGTTTAGTGAAGTCGCCAGATAAAATTTCCTTTTCAAGATTCGCATAAAAAGAACAAGCACCATTTACTTCAATTATAAGCCCAGATACTCTGCCGTCATGTTCGCTTATGAAAGTGACCTCACCAAGTAAATCACTTGCGACATATCCGGTGCAAAAATGCAGTTGAAGGTGTGAATAAGGCGTATAAACAGAAACCAATGTCCCACTTTTTTTCCCTATTTTTATCTTCGGAAAAATTTCAAGTGAAGTTTTGCCGACATTGAAAAGGAAGGAATTTTTTTGTAATTTCGGTTTCACCTTTAAAACTTCCCCAACCCTTTCAGCATCCCTCTTTGTGAATTTCATCTTTTAAACTCCCACTTTTTATTTAAGTTAAAACTAAAAAACCCCAATTGACTGTTCAAAAGAACAGAACAATTGGGGTTAATATTCTCACCTCATCCAGTTATGTCTGGCTCACACGACAACGACATTAACTGCTTTGGGTCCTTTAGGTCCATCAACAATCTCAAATTCCACAACTGAACCCTCTTCCAGGGTTTTGAAGCGCTTATCGGATTTGATCTCGGAGTAATGGACGAAAACCTCACGTCCATCCTCTGCCTCGATAAATCCGTAGCCCTTCTTGTTGTTGAACCATTTCACCTTACCGCGTGACATCTTACTACTACCTCCTTAAGTTTAACTGCTCAAGCAACCGACCCCTTAAAACGCCCAGGAACCAATTCAACTTGGGTGGTTGCTATCGCTATTTTCACTTGTTCCTGAGCGCAAAAAGTTAGGTTCAATATAATAAATTAATTTGTCAATGTCAAATTAAACCCTAATAAAGCCCTCGGTAAAAATCCTCTCCCAATCCTGAACAATCCTTTCCGCTTCAGCCCAATTCTCAAGCTCTTGACTTCCAATCCCGCCCTTCCTCTGCCATATAAAATAAGCAACCTTTGCAATCGTCTCGCGACGCATCTCTTCATTTTGACGACCAAAAACTTTAACTATAAACCTACTCCCCCTTGCTGTTATAGTAACGCTATCAATCTCACCATCTTTATCAAATAAAATGCCCTTCGGATTTTCTATCTCAAAAACAATCTCACCAATATATTGATAATCTTTGGTCGCCCTAAATAAATAAATTTTATCCCCACTCCCTATCTCCATTCTACAGTGAAACCCGAGAAAATAAACATCCTCAAAAATCCTTTCTTTTTTCCTTCCAACCCCTTTTTCAACCACCATAGGTTTAAATTGATTTCTACGAGAAAATTCAATCAAAAAGTTTTTAATCTCTGACTTTTTTATCCTATCCGCCATATCCCACAGGTTCACGGTTTGTTCTAAATGCTGATATTGAAAACTTATAAATTGCGAAGCCCTCGGATATGACAAACAATTTTAAAATGTGCTCCCCGTAGTCAAAATTATTGACTATTTCATAATACCTCGGCTCACAAATGCGAATATAACTTTGACCACACTCAACAAAAACATCCTCCCCACGATTTTCATCACTCAACGGTTCGCCATCTTGCGTTACGATTAAATTTATTTCTTCGCCATTTGTTGATTCAGCGACCATCCCAACATTTGTCCCAATGTAAGGCAATATGATAACTCCAAGCGATGCCTCAGCCGGTTGATGCTTGAAAAAGTGTTTCCCGTTATACCACTCGCCCGATAGATAAAATTTACCGTTGATGTAAATCTCGGGGTCTTCATATTTTATGACTGATTCAGAAGCAAAACCTTCAGGATTCCCGAGCGAGCCACCAGAGTAACCAGCGTAAATTTCAGGTATAACTTTGTAAAAAAACGATTCATCAAATTCATGTCTTGAGCCAATCGGCAATGGGAAATCACCACGATATCCTGCTTTTATAAGGAGCGATTGAATATTGAACTCAACCTCCCAAAGTCGCCTCGTTCCGATGTGCGAATACGAGATCAACCCATCGCGATTTATGAGAATAATTGTAGGCAGTTCAAGAACTTTATATCTACTTAAATTAATCCAATCATTGTCAACGGCGATCGGGAAATTTATCCCAAGTCGTTTTATTTCACGACTTATATTTTCAACATTAGTTTCAAACGGAAACTTTGGCACATGAACTCCAAACATAAAAAGTCCCTTTTCAAAATATCTTCTTTCCCATTCCTTTAGATATCTACTGAGCTCAACCCATTCGCGGCTTGCATAGTTGAAAAACAGAAGCAAAACAACCTTACCTCGCAAAATTTCAAAAAATATCGGCTCGGAATTTAACCAGAAATTCGCCACTATGTTTACCGCTCTGTCGCTTTCCTCTGTTTGTCTTCTGTAGTTATACATTTCACTTGACAAAATTTTTTCTAAAAACAATCTAAACAACTAAATTTTAACTTGCAAATTTTAAAACTGGCGAAAGTTTTCCGTTTTTGCTTTGAAATTATTTAGTGCTTAATTTATATAAAAACAAGGAAAAAAGCGATGAAACCAGATTTAAAATCAATTTTTAAGCAAATTGAAAAGGTTCAAGAGGAGCTTGAGAGGGTTCAAGCGGAGTTAGAAAATAAAACTGTCACAGAAGAAGTGGGCGGTGGGATGGTGAAGGTAACAGTTAATGGCAAGAGAGAGGTTGTAAAAATTGAAATTGAAAGAGAAGTTGTTAATCCAGATGATATAGAAATGCTTGAGGACCTTCTCATTGCTGCGGTAAATAAAGCACTTCAAAGTGCGGATAAAATGATAAGTGAAGAAATTGCAAAGGTCACAAGTGGGCTTTTGCCCGGGATTCCCGGACTTCCATTTAACTTCCCCGGGTTTAAAGCTTGAAATAAACTCCCCTTCAAGATATGCTTTACACATCCGAAAGCTTAGAAAATTTGATTGAAGAACTCACAAAGTTCCCTGGGATTGGGCGTAAAACAGCACAAAGAATCGCAATGTTCATTTTGAAACAACCAAAAGAAGAAGTTGAAAAACTTGTAAAAGCGATAATTGATGTAAAAGAGAAAATAAAGTATTGTTCAATTTGTTTCAACATAACCGAAACCGATCCTTGTCCTATATGTTCAAATCCTAAAAGGGATAAATCAACCATCTGTGTAGTTGAGGAGCCAATGGATGTCCTTGCCATTGAAAAAACAAATGAATACAGTGGTGTTTATCATGTTCTTGGTGGGGTCATAAACCCGCTTGAAGGGATTGGTCCCGAAGATCTGAAGATAAAAGAACTCATCTCACGGATATCAGCTGGTGGAGTTAACGAGGTTATAATCGCTTTAAATCCAAGCGTTGAAGGGGAAACGACATCTATGTATGTTGCAAACTTGATAAAACCATTTGGGGTCAAGGTGTCAAGAATAGCTCGTGGTTTGCCCATAGGAACAGCGCTTGAATATGCAGATACCGCAACGATAGTAAGAGCAATTGAAAACAGAACCACTTTATGAAGAAAAAAATCCTTATAACTTCACCACCCGGGACGGGGAAGACGACAGCGATAAAAAAATTCATAGACCTCGCAAAAGAAAACTTCAAAATGTCTGGTTTTTTAACCGAGGAGATAAGGGATAAGTTGGGTAAAAGAACAGGCTTTAAAATTTTAACTCTTGATGGTAAAATTGGAATTCTTGCCGACATAAATCTAAAATCGCCCTATAAAGTTGGGAAATATGGCGTTAATATAAAAGACATTGAAAACATAGCGATTCCTTCAATTGATGCCGACACCGAGGTGATAGTAATTGATGAGATCGGGAAGATGGAATGTTATTCAAAAACATTTGTCCGAAAGGTTTTTTCCTTGCTTGATTCGGATAAAATTCTTGTTGGAACGATAAAAGAGAAAGGCGATGAAATCATTGACAAAATAAAATCACATCAAGATGTGGAGTTGATAAAACTGACAATTGAAAATCGTGATGAAATTCCGATGATGATTTTTGAGCGGGTTAAGAAAATTTTACAAGGCGCGCAAAAGCGCGCCATTTAAAAAATTAAATTTTCATCTCAAGAAGTTCCCTTGCAATTATTATCCTCTGAATCTCCGATGTTCCCTCGTAAATTTCTGTTATTTTTGAATCCCTCAGGTATCTTTCAACTGGGAAATCCTTTATATACCCATATCCTCCATAAATTTGCACTGCTTCAAGCGATGCCTCAACTGCAACTTGTGATGCGAAAAGTTTCGCCATTGATGCCTCCTTCACATATCTTTCACCTCTGTCTTTTTTCCAAGCTGCAAAAAGCGTCAGCAAACGAGCAGCTTCAATCTTCGTAGCCATATCAGCAATTTTAAACTGTATCGCCTGATGCTCAGCCAAAAGCTTACCGAAAGTTTTCCTCTCTTTAGCATATTTAATTGACGCTTCAAGCGATGCTTGAGCTATCCCAAGGGCTTGGGCAGCTATGCCTATCCTTCCGCCGTTTAATGTCGTCATAGCTATTTTAAATCCCATCCCTTCTTCGCCAAGCCGATTAACAGCAGGAACTTTACAGTCCTCAAAAACTATTTGCGCGGTGTCCGAACTTCTTATTCCAAGCTTTCGCTCTTTTTTAGCAACTATAACTCCTGGAAAATCCTTCTCAACTATGAACGCCGAAATTCCCTTTGAGCCCTTCTCCTTATCCGTTTGTGCAAATACGATGAGTATATTAGCATAAACGCCGTTAGTTATAAAATTTTTCGTCCCGTTCAAAATGTAGAAATCGCCATCTCTTACAGCTGTTGTTCTTTGATTTGAGGCATCGCTTCCGGCTTCTGGTTCAGAAAGACAAAAAGCTCCGAGCAATTCACCCCGAGCAAGTCGCGGAAGGTATTTTAATTTTTGCTCTTCCGTCCCATAAGTTTCAATTGGCCAACATACGAGCGAATTATTAACCGACATTATAACCCCAACAGATGCGTCAACCTTTGATATCTCTTCCATCGCAAGTACATAACTTATAGTGTCAAGTCCAGCTCCTCCGTATGTTTCTGAAACCATCATTCCCATAAAACCAAGTTCAGCGAGCTTTTTAACCTCTTCATGCGGGAATTCCTCTTTTTCATCCCGCTCCGACGCTTTTGGCGCAAGTTCCTCAACCGCGAATTTTCTCGCGGTCTCTTTGATCATCAATTGTTCCTCCGTGAATTGGAAGTTCATTGCTGTGTTTTATTATTTTGTTGTTGAGTATAATCGTAAAATCCCTTTCCTGATTTTCTACCCAGATAACCCGCTGCAACCATTTTCTTCAACAATGGGCACGGTCTATACTTCGGGTCTCCAAATCCCTCATATAAGACATTCATAATTGAAAGACAGACATCAAGTCCGATTAAATCAGCAAGCGCAAGTGGTCCCATCGGATGGTTCATCCCAAGTTTCATCACTGTGTCAATATCTTCCGCTGACGCAACGCCCTCCATCAAGCAGTAAATCGCTTCATTTATCATCGGCATCAAAATACGATTTGAAACGAACCCAGGATAATCCTTTACCTCAACTGTAACTTTGCCGAGCTTTTCGGCAAGTTCCTTTGTAATTCTAAATGTCTCATCGGATGTGTCATGACCGCGGATTATCTCAACAAGTTTCATCACTGGCACAGGATTAAAAAAGTGCATTCCTATGACTTTATCTGGGCGATTTGTCACCGAGGCAATTTCAGTGATTGAAATAGAAGATGTGTTCGTCGCAAGCACTGCTTCTGGTTTACAGGTCAAATCAAGCGTTTTGAAAATGTCTTTCTTTATCTTGACATTTTCGGTAGCAGCTTCAATCACAAAGTCAGCATCTTTTGCTCCACTCTCAAGAGAAGTAAAAGTACTAATCCTGGCTATTGCCTGTTCCCTTTCCTCCTCTGTCATCAAGCCCTTTTTGATTTGCCTATCCATGTTTTGCCGTATAACATTGATAGCCCTTTCAAGAACATTCTTGTTGATGTCAATCAAATTTACAAGATATCCATTTTGTGAAAGAACATGAGCAATTCCGCTTCCCATTGTTCCCGCCCCAACGACCGTAACTTTTTTGATCTCCATAGTTAAGTGCTCCAAATTTTTGTTTTTAATTTATTTACTCAAAGCATTTTTATTATTTCCTCCACGCTTTTAATTCCAGCTTTAACCATATCAACGCTTTCCCCACCACGATAATAATATGCAGTGCTCAAATATGCCTTCAGTTTACCATTTTTCGGAATCCTTGAGATCACCGAAAAATACTCTTCAATTGAAGTCGGCAATTTCTCAAGCGATA
>JGI1_Kryptonium_JGI_1_GBS_scaffold00010.10_pt1 | contig 98887 bp, 89 predicted proteins | sample GBScelen77Swater_FD_55273 | JGI IMG/M metagenome (IMG submission 55273) | reverse complement strand
ATAGATGACTTGTAAACCACTATCTGCTAAATCTTTTAAAAGCTTATAAAAGTGTCTGCAACCATGGGGATGAAGATAAAGTTCAGGCTCCTCAATTGCGATGATTAAAGGTTTGCGAATTACTTCGGCATAGGCACGAGCAATTGCAATTGCTAAAGCGCTCTGAGTACCCGCTCCCATATCTTCTGAATCATATTCTATATCACCTTCTTTAAAATATGGTCTTAAATTTTTGATAACTTCCATGGGATCCAAAATTGATAATTTAAGTGAAACATCAAGCCCAGTTTGGTCACGAATATGTCCTTTTAAGATGTCTTCTACTTGTTGTACCGCCGAATAAATATTATTAGTGTAGACTTCTTGAACTTTATTTTTAAATTCTTCTTTTTTCTGTAGTGTAATTTGAGAATTTATGTGTTTTAGTAATTTCCCATATAATGTCCACTGGGAAGGACTTACCTGTCTGGAAGCTTGGCGATCAAGGGATAAATACATCAAAGTAACTTCTTCTTTCATCTCATTTGAAACTTTCATTACACGTCCGGAAGAATAGGTAATTGCAATACCACCAGAATCAATTTCTACCATTGCTTGTTTTCCCTTATTCACATCTTCCATCCTAAACTCCGAGATTCTAGTCGGCTATTTCACGGCGATAAGAAGTTTATGCTTGCTCAAAATTTAAATAACTTTTCATCAAACTTCAAAGTTTCCCGAGAAAACCTTTGATTTTACAGGGGGAATTTTTAAATTAAAAACAAGTAAAACAAAGGATGGAAGGTTAAAATATGGTCACAAGAGAGATGATTAAATCAGTTAAAATTAATCCTTCAGATGTTCATTCAATTCTTTCAAAGCACATTTTAGTTGATGGTTTTGATATGGTCATTGACCTTAAAAATAGTCAGGGTCGGCGTCTTGTTGACGCTAAGACGGGCAGGGTGTATCTTGATTTGTTTTCTTTCTTTGCTTCATCGGCGCTTGGGATGAATCATCCTAAACTCCTTGAGGAGGAGTTCCTTGAGAAGCTCAAGCTTGTTGCGGTTAATAAGCCGACGCTTTCCGATATTTACCCGCTTGAGTATGCTGAATTTGTTGAGACATTTTTCAATCTTGCTGTTCCGAGTTATTTTAAGTATGCTTTTTTCATTGAGGGTGGAGCTCCAGCGGTTGAAAACGCACTTAAAGTTGCTTTTGACTGGAAGATGCAGAAAAATCTTGAGCGTGGTTTTTATAAATCGGTTGAAGATGAATCAAAAATGGTTGTGATACATTTCCGTCAGGCATTTCACGGGCGACTTGGTTATACGCTTTCTCTTACTAATACTGACCCAATAAAGCATAAATATTTCCCAAAGTTCAAATGGCCGAGAATTCATAACCCGGCTATAAAGTTTCCACTCAACGAAGAGAATTTGAAGAAGGTTCAGGAAGAGGAGAATTTAGCCTTGAATCAGATAAAGGATGCGATAAGGGAATACGGTCATAACATCGCAGCTTTGATAATTGAACCGATTCAAGCGGAGGGTGGAGATAATCACTTCAGAAAGGAATTTCTCGTTGCATTGCGTGAGATTTGTGATGAAAATGAAATTATGTATATAATGGATGAGGTTCAAACAGGAATTGGTTTGACTGGAAAAATGTGGGCGCATGAGCACTTTGTTAAACCAGATATAATTGCTTTCGGTAAGAAATCACAAGTTTGTGGGATCCTTGTTGGTGAAAGGGTTGATGAAGTCAAGGACAATGTTTTTCATGTTTCAAGCAGGATAAATTCAACATTTGGCGGTAATTTGACAGACATGGTCAGGTTCGCGAGAATCCTTGAGGTCATACACGAGGAAAATTTAATTGAGAATGCAAGAGTTGTTGGGGATTATCTCTTGGATAAGTTGATACAATTACAAAGCGAATTTCCAGATATTATTTCAAATGCGAGGGGAAGGGGTTTGATGTGTGCATTTGATTTACCCGATGCCGATTTCAGGAAGAAATTTTTAAGGAAGGTTTATGAAAATGGCGCTGTGATGATTGGTTGCGGTGAGAGGTCAATAAGATTCAGACCACCTCTTACGATCACTAAGGAAGAAGTAGATGAGGGAATGGAGATAATAAGGAAATCGCTTTATGAGTTGAAAGATTGATTTACGGGATAAAAAATTTTGTTTAATCAAATGAAGCACTTTTACCTTGTATTGTTTTTTCTGTTTTCTTTTGCACTTTCTCAACCTAAGTTTGAATTTAGAGGACTTTGGGTTGCTACAAGTGGTCTTGATTTTCCTCTTTCTGTTAGGGCTACAAATCAAAAGCAGGAGCTTGACAGGATAGTTAATGTTGCAAGAAGTGGAGGGTTCAACGCAATAATTTTTCAGGTGCTTGCTCGTGGTCAAGCTTATTATGAGTCGGAGATAGTTCCTTGGGCATCGTATTTAACATCACCCTTAATGGTTGATCAGGATGGGACGCTTTATCCTAATCTTGGGACCCCGCCTGGAACGAAGGAAAATCCGCCACAATTTTATGATCCGTTAAATTATCTCATTCAAAAATCTCACCAATATGGGATTGAAGTTCACGCTTGGATAAATGTTTATAATCTTTTGACTTTGCCGGACACAATTTATCATCTTGCTATTTCACAACCAAGGCACATAGCTATTGATGACAGCAATAGGTGGAACACCAAACTTTTCGCTAAAGATTCGCAGGGCAATTGGCTTATAACATTTGGAAATTTGAAACTTATTTGGCTTGACCCAGCAAATCCCTATGTCAGGAAATATCTTTTAAGTGTTGTTTCCGAGCTTGTCAGGAAGTATGACATTGACGGAATTCATTTTGATTATATTCGGTTTCCCGGGGCATATACTTACGGTGATTCTTTCAATTTTTATTTTAACAATCGCAGTGATTATGAAAATGGTAATCCGTATGGATTGGGTAGAGATGATTTCGCTCGTCTTTCAATTGAAAGGTTTGTCAGGGCTGTTTATGACACTGTTAAAAATTTGAAGCCGTGGGTTAAAATTGGAACCACGACTCCGGGAATTTATCAAGGTTGGAGATTGCCGATAAATCAAGCGTATTTTGACCTCTATCGTGATGGAAGGTCTGATCCGAGAAAGTGGGCTCAATTAGGATTGATAGATTATCACGCTCCCCAAGTTTATTGGGATATCGGTTCTGAATACGATTTCAGGGTTATATCTCAAGATTGGAACGCAAATATGTTTGGTAGACATGTTTATATCGGAATTTATGGGGATAATCCTTTTAGCGAGATTTCCGCAGAAATAGATTTTACAAGAGGCATTGCTGCGTATGGAGCGGTCATTTTTAGGTACTCAAACGTTTTAGCATATCTTGACTCACTCAAACAGTTTAAATATGGGACATTTGCAATTCCTCCAGCGATGCGTTGGAAGGACAGCATACCTCCAAATCCACCTCAGGGACTTTTGATAAGAAAACTGGATTCATATACCTGGCAGCTTGTTTGGTTTAATCCAGAGCCAGCTTCGGATGGTCAAAAGCCAAGCTATTATGTCATTTATAGGGTTGAGCAAAGTGAGATCGTTAATTTAAACGATCCGAGAAATATAATAGGAATAGTTCCCTCGGCTTCTTCTGTTAACATATATACCGACAGGATTCCAGATACGGCGAGGATTTATACCTATGTTGTCACATCGCTTGATAGATTGAAAAACGAGAGTCAACCGTCAAATGTGGTTATAACGAATGTCGGGCTTGAAAGTATCTTGGCAGATTTTAATCTGTCTCCAGGGTATCCGAATCCGTTCAACTCAGTTATCAATTTTAGTTATTCTGTCCCGTCTGGCTCGTTTGTTGATATCAGGATTTATGATCTGCTTGGGCGTGAGGTTAAAAAGATAGTTTCTGGGTTTCATTTTAATGGACGATACCAGTTTTATTGGGATGGGACGGATAATAACGGAGTTGAAGTTGCAAGCGGGTTTTATGTTTGCAGGATGAATGCTTTTAAAAACGGGAAAGTTATCTTTTCAAATTCGCGGAAAATCTCATTTTTAAAGTAAATTTTCACGAGTAAGTGCCGAGAAATCTTGAGATCAAAGTTAAGTTTGATGATATATCTCTGGCTGAGAGAATAGCTGTTGAAGTTGGAGCTGAACTCAAGGATGATTTCATTCAAATTGATACTTATTTTAAAGTTGGAGATGGTAGATTGAAGATGAGAGAATTTAACACGGGCGGTGCGGAGTTGATTTTTTATCGCAGGGATGAAACAAGCGATAAGCGATGGAGCGATTACCGGGTTTTAAAAGTGCACAATGCGGATGAATTGAAAGTTTTACTTTCGGAAGCGCTCGGCGTAGATGTGATTGTTGAGAAGAAGAGAAAGGTTTTTCTTTACAAGAACGCAAGGATTCACATTGATGAGGTGAAGGAGCTTGGAAATTTCATTGAATTTGAAGTGATTGATGATGGTGGTGATGTTGATGGTTTGATGGAGTTTTTGATTGATAAGTTTTCATTGCGCGGTTCTGAATTTGTGAAGGTATCTTATTCGGATTTGTTAAAACAAAATCAGGGAAATAAATGAAGCGGGTAAAAATTTTAGTTTTGTTCGCTTTTTTTATTTTTTTGTTTTCTTTCAGCTTATATGCTCAGCAATCGCTTAAGCCGAAGAATATAATTTTGATGATCGGTGATGGGATGGGGCTTGCGCAAATAAGCGCTGGGAAAACATATAAGGGAAATTTAAATCTTGAAAAGTTTAAAGTCGTTGGTCTTTTGACGACGAATTCGTGTGATGAATATATAACTGATTCAGCAGCTGGGGCGACTGCGATGAGCACGGGCTATAAAACAAAAAATGTTGCGATTGGGATTGATTGTGATGGTGAGAGAAGGGAAACAGTTCTTGAATATGCGAACAAGATTGGGAAGGCAACGGGTATAGTTGTCGTTTGCGCAATTACTCATGCAACGCCAGCTGCTTTTGTTGCACATGTTCCAGATAGAAACATGCAAATTAAAATTGCCGAACAAATAGCAAAAGAAGCAAATGCTGATCTTTACCTTGGAGGTGGTTGGGGTTGGTTTTTGCCTAAATCAAAGGGTGGAAAGAGAGAGGATGGGCAGGACTTAATTGACACGATGAGAAGAAGAGGATATTATTTTATTTCAAAGCCGGAGGAATTTTACAATTTTAACTTTGATAAAGCAGGTAAGGTTATAGGTTTGTTTGCTGAAAATCATCCGCCTTATGCCCCGAATAGAAAACCGACACTTTCGGAGATGACGAAAAAGGCAATTGAGTTTTTATCAAGGGATAAAGATGGTTTCTTTCTTATGGTTGAGGGTTCTCAGATTGATTGGGCTGGGCATGCAAATGATAGTGAACAAATTTTAAAAGAAATGGCTGATTTTGATGAAGCAATTGGGGTTGCACTTGAATTCGCACAAAAAGATGGAAATACTCTTGTTATAGTCACGGCTGACCATGAAACAGGGGGTTATGCTATTGTCGGTGGCTCGGTAGAAGAAAAGAAAGTTGAAGGGAAATTCGTTACGAAAAATCACACAGGGATAATGGTCCCTGTTTTTGCTTTTGGACCGGGAGCAGAGGCGTTTGCTGGCTTTGGAGATAACACATTGATCGGGAAGAAAATTTTTGAATATCTGAAAAAGTGATTAAATTTGCGAGCGAAGGAAGAAATTAATCTCAAAGAGGTGAAATTTTAAATGAGCAAATCGGCTAAAAAATCCTCGGGAAAAAAAGGTAAAAAGGGAAAGAGGATAAAACAACTGAATGAGAAATCAATTGAAATTTTGCCAGTCATTGAATATGCGATTTATGAGGTTGATAAAATTTTTCAGAATCAAGGCGATAGGTTAACGGATGCTTACCTTGTTTCATCTCTTAAGGGGCTTGTGAATGAAATAAAGTCAAAATCTTTTAAGAGATTGCTTGAGGAAGTAAGGGGTGAGATGATTGAGGACCCGGATATCATACATTGGGATATAGTTTCTCGGCTTGGTGATCATATTGAGTCGGGTGATTTGAATTATTCAGACAAAGACATTATTAAGGCGATTGATGGTTTGATTGATACGATAAAAATTCAGATGTCAAAAGAAAACCCAAGGGCTTATCTTTCCTTTCTTTCGGAGATCATGCGCGGGGCGGATGATTTTGATAAAGGAATGCGAAGCGATATTGAACCGGAGATTGATGATTTTGATGAGGATGAAAACTTTTAAAATTTTTGCTAAACTTTTATGGGTTTTAAATGTGGCATCGTTGGTTTGCCAAATGTTGGCAAGTCAACACTTTTTAACGCTTTAACATACTCCAGCGTCCCAGCTGAAAATTATCCCTTTTGCACCATTGACCCGAACATTGGGGTTGTTCCCGTTCCTGATGAGAGATTGAAAAAGCTCGGTGATGTTTTTAAACCAAGGCGAGGGATAACCCCAGCTGTTATTGAATTTGTTGACATAGCTGGGCTTGTCAAAGGGGCAAGCAAAGGTGAGGGTCTCGGAAATCAATTTCTTGCACATATACGAGAGGTTGATGCAATAATTCATATCGTTAGGTGTTTTGAAGATGAAAGTGTTGTCCATGTGAATGGGAGCATAAACCCAAGAAGGGATATTGAGATAGTTGAGACGGAATTGATTTTGAAAGATATTGAGACGGTTCAGAAAAGAATTGAGAAAATTAGAAATATCGCAAGGAGTGGCGATAAGAAAGCACAACATCAGTTTGAAGTTTATGAAAGTTTGATTTCACATTTAAATGGTGGGAAATTTGCTCGCAGTTTTAAGTATAACCCTGAGGATAAACAAATAATTGATGAACTCCACTTATTGACGGCTAAGCCATTTATTTATGTTGCAAATGTTGATGAAGCGGGTTTAAATGGGAATAAATATGTTGATGAGGTTCTTTCCATAGCAAAAGAGGAAGATGTCCCAGTAGTTGTCATTTGTGCTAAGCTTGAAGCTGAGCTTGCGCAATTTCCAGAGAATGAAAGGATGGAGTTGTTAAAGGAACTTGGTCTTGAAGAATCCGGGTTGCAGAAGGTGGTCAAGGTCGGGTATGAAATTCTTGATCTTATAACTTTTTTCACCGGGAATGAAAACGAGGTTAGAGCTTGGGCAGTTAAAAGGGGGACGACTGCTTATGAAGCAGCTGGAAAAATTCATTCCGATTTTCAACGCGGTTTTATAAAAGCTGAGATAATGAGATGGGATGAACTTGTAAAGTTTGGCTCTGAGCATGCGCTTAGAGAACATGGGCTTGTGAAGTTTGAGGGGAAGGAATACATAGTTCAAGATGGTGATGTAATTTTGTTTAGATTTCAGGTCTAAATTTGGAACTTGTTAACTTTCTTTCTTCGTCCAAATTTTAAACAGAGTTTAAAACAAAATTTGAAAAACGATATGAGGGCAAAATTTTTATTTCTCTCTTTGTTTTTGCTTTCCCTTTTTATCACGGCGGTTAGTCCGATCTTTTCGCAAAGAAAGGTTCAAGTGATTCAGAAGCAAGCGATTTTAAAGTATGATACGAGTTTATATCGTGCTTTGCAGTGGCGTGAGATCGGTCCCTTTAGAGGTGGGAGGTCAATCGCTGTAGCTGGACATCCATCACAGCCGTTGACTTATTATTTCGGCGCAACTGGTGGAGGTGTTTGGAAAACTGAGGATGGAGGTTTTACCTGGGTTAATATCTCAGATGGTTTCTTTAAAACGAGTTCAGTTGGAGCTATAGCTGTTGCTGAGTCCGACCCTAATGTTATTTATGTTGGGATGGGAGAAGCCTGCTTGAGAAATAACATTTCAATTGGTGATGGTGTCTATAAGTCGGAAGATGCTGGAAAAACATGGAAAAATGTTGGGCTTGCTGAAACGAAGGTCATAGCGAAAATTCGCATTCATCCAAGGGATGCGGATATCGTTTATGTTGCTGCGCTTGGAAACCCATTTGCACCGTCAAAAGATCGTGGTGTCTATAAGTCAATTGATGGTGGGAAAACTTGGAGAAAGGTTCTATATAAAGATGAAAAGACGGGCGCTGTTGATATCGCAATTGATCCAACGAATCCAAGGGTAATTTATGCTGCGATGTGGGAAGTTTATAGGAATTTTTGGACGCTGTCAAGTGGAGGTCCAGGGAGTGGGCTTTGGAAGTCAACGGATGGTGGAGAGACATGGTTTGAGATTTCAAACAATCCGGGATTTCCAAAGGGGATAAAGGGTAAGATCGGTGTTGCTGTATCGCCTGCAAAGCCAGGACTTATTTGGGCTCTTGTTGAAGCTGAAAACGGCGGGTTATACAAATCTGAAGATGGTGGAGCTACATGGAGGAAGGTCAACGACGATAAGCGACTTTGGCAAAGACCGTTTTATTATATGCATGTCTTTGCCGACCCAAAGAACCCCGATGTCGTTTATGTTTTAAATGTTCAGTTCTTGAAATCAATTGATGGGGGTAGGACATTTAACATTGTTAGAACGCCACATGTAGACCATCACGATTTGTGGATTAACCCGGAAAATCCGAAGATAATGATTCACGCAAGCGATGGTGGCGCTTCTGTGACATTTAATGGTGGAGAGACATGGACGGAACAAGATTATCCCACAGCTCAATTTTATCATGTCACGGTTGATAATCAATTTCCATATTATGTCTATGGAGCTCAGCAAGATAACACAACGGTTGGAATAGCAAGCAGGACAACTGGGATGGGAATTGGTGTAACCGATTGGTATCCTGTTGGTGGTGGAGAAAGCGGGTATATTGCTGTAAGACCGGATGATCCGAACATAGTTTATGCTGGAAGTTATGGCGGGCTCTTGACAAGATATAATCACAGAACAAAAGAAATCAAAAACATAAGCGTCTGGCCTGAATCGCCAATTGGTTCTGGGGCAAAGGATATAAAATATCGTTTTCAGTGGACATATCCGATTGTGATTTCACCCCATGATCCGAATGTTTTATATGTGACTGGGAATCATGTTTTCAGAAGCACCGATGAAGGAATGAGTTGGGAGGTGATAAGCCCGGATTTAACGCGCAATGATACTTCAAAAATTGGTCCTTCGGGTGGACCGATAACGAAGGATAACACGACAGCTGAATATTATTGCACGATTTATGCTTTTGCTGAATCACCGGTTAAAAAAGGTGTTTTATGGGCTGGTTCAGATGACGGTTTGATCCATGTTTCAACTGATGGTGGTAAAACTTGGCAAAATGTCACGCCGAGGGAATTGCCTGAGTGGAGTTTGATTAGCATAATTGAGCCATCTCCTTTTGACGCCGGGACGGTGTATGTTGCAGCAACGAAATATAAACTTGGTGATTTTAAGCCCTACATTTTCAAAACGACTGATTATGGTAAGACATGGAAAAAAATTGTAAGTGGAATTCCTGATACGCATTTCACAAGGGTTGTCAGAGCAGACCCTAATAAGAAAGGAATTTTATATGCTGGGACTGAGTTTGGAATTTATGTTTCCTTTGATGATGGCGAAAATTGGCAGACCCTGCAATTGAATTTGCCTGTTTCACCGATTTACGATATTGCTGTTCATCCGCGCGAAAAGGATTTGGTTGTTGCAACGCATGGTCGTTCTTTTTGGATACTTGATGACCTTGAATTGCTTTATCAGTTAAGTGATGAGGTGGCGAAGTCGGATATTTATCTTTTCAAGCCGGCGGATGCTTATAGGATGCGCGGTGGAAGTTTCAGGCGCCCAGGCATTACGCTTGGTCAAAATCCACCAAACGGTGTTGTGGTTTATTATTATTTCAAGGAGAAACCGAAGGATGAAGTTAAAATTGAATTTTTTGATGAAAAAGGGAACTTGATAAAGTCATTTTCAAGCAAGGAAAGACCTGAAAGGGAAGGGATGCTTGAAGAGTTTGGATTTTTCTTTGGTCAGCAAATTCAACCAAGCGTTACTGCAGAACAAGGGCTGAATAGATTTGTTTGGGATATGCGTTATCCAGACGCTGAGAACTTGAAAGATATAAGATTTTGGACTTGGGGTGGAAGCACAAGAGGTCCAGTGGCTGTTCCTGGAAAATATCAGGTTAAACTTACTGTTGGGACAAAGTCATTTACTCAGTGGTTTGAGATTAAAAAAGATCCGAGAATTTCAACTACAGATGAGGAGTTCAAAGAACAGTTTAACTTACTCATAAAGATCAGGGATAAACTCAGTGAGGCAAACGGAACTGTGAATAAAATTAGAGATATAGTCAAGCAACTTGATGAGCTTGCGCGAAAATTGAAGGGAACTTCAAAGGAAGGTGAAATTAATAAACTTATTAAGCCGTTGAAAGATAAATTGACGGCTATTGAGGGAGAAATAACACAAAATAAAGCGAGAAGTTCTCAGGATTTGCTTAATCATCCTGTCAAATTAAACGGGAAACTTGCAGCTCTTGCGAGTGCTGTTGCAAGTGCTGATTCTAAACCGACAAAGCAGATGTATGAAGTTTTTGATGACCTTTCAAAGCGACTTGATGAGCAGTTGAAAAAATTCAAAGATGTATATGAGAAGGAAATCCCTGAATTCAATCGCAAGGTTAAAGAGCTTGAGATCCCGGCAATTATAGTTGAGACGAAATAAACCCTTGGTAAATTTGATGATTTTAGTTTTGATTTTATTGATTTCAAGTTTCTCTTTCGCACAGGACACAGTAAAGACATATTATTTAGGTGAGATTGAAGTTACTGCTTATCGTGTTGGTGGTGAGGCATTAAATCTTCCCATGGCTGTTAGTTCAATTGGTCGTGAGTATATAACTTTAAAGAGAACAATCAGTTTATCTGATGTCTTAAATTATGTTCCTGGTGTTCTTGCGCAGAGTAGAGCCGGGGCTTCGGACATAAGATTAACGATCCGGGGTTTCGGCTCTCGCGGTTTTGGAGATAAATCCAACGCTGGAACGATAAGGGGGATTAAAATACTTGTTGACGGTTTTCCGGAAACCGAGCCAGATGGTAGAACCTCGCTTGATTTTGTTGATTTACTTGCAACGGAACAAATTGAGATTATAAGAACTAACGCATCAACCTTATTTGGCAACGCTTCTGGTGGTATTGTTAATTTTGAAACCTTTAAGGTGAAGGAATCTTTCGTTGAATTGAGCAGTATGGTCGGAAGTTTTGGTTTATTTCATCGTGGTGTAAAAGTTGGGCTTAAATTAAGCGATGCTGATGTTTTCCTTATTGGGACGGGTTTTGATTTTGATGGCTGGCGCAAGAATAGCTCGGCGAAAAAAAGGCAAATATATTCAACTTTAAAATTTAAATTTTCAAATATATCTCAATTTAAACTTGTTGCTGGTTTCTCATCCCATCTTTTTTATATTCCTGGTCCACTGACATATGCGCAGTTTATTGATAATCCTTCCGTTGCAAATGAGATTTACTTTTCAAGAAGAGAGCGCAGATACAATCGCATAGGTAAAATAGGTGTAAATTTCACAACACAATTGAGGCAAAATCATAGTTTTGATATGCGCCTTTACCTTATGCCGAAGGTTTTGCAAAGGTCTGAAAGAAATACATTTCGTGATTTCAATCGCTACTTTTTTGGTGGGGCGTTTTCCTATCAATATTATGATGAGAACACAAAACTTAAACCGAAGTTTATCCTCGGATATGATGATTCCTATCAAGACGGAACGATTTTGTTTTATAATCTTATCAATGGGGAGCGAGGTGATTCCTTAAGAACCAATAAGAGAGAAGGCGGAAGGACATTTGGATTTTTTGCACGCCTTGAAGTTCAACCATTTGATAAAATTTTTCTCTCGGCTGGTGGAAGATATGATTTTCAAGTATACACAAGCGAAATCTATCCAACTGGAGTAAAAGTTAGAACAAGGCGTGATGTTTTAACCCTTAGACATTTTACGCCGTCTTTTTCAGTTTTGTTCAAATTGGCTAAAAATAGCACAGTTTATTTTACTTTAAGCGGTGGCGTTGAAGCACCGGCTTTTAATGAAGTTGATCCACCGCCAGAGTTAAAAGATGTTTCTCTAAACCCACTTTTAAAACCGATGACTTCGCAAACTTACGAAATCGGGTTTAAAGGGATATCTTTTTTTAACGGATCAATTTTTCAAAATTTGATGTATTCATTTTCTACTTTTAGAATTTTAATCAAGGATGAAATTGTCCCTTATGAAAATGGTAAATGGTTTTTTTCGGCGGGAAAATCTGAAAGAAAGGGATTTGAACTCAGCTCAAGGATCGGTTTGAAATACGCCAATTTAAACTTTGCCTTCACATATATTGATGCGAAATATTTAAAATATGAGAACGATCTGGGCGATCACTCTGGTAAAGTTGTCCCTGGGATTCCAAATCTTTGGTGGAATGCGAATTTAAATTTTAATTTTAAACCCCTCACTTTAAGTGTTGAGTTAGCTCACACTGGCAGATATTTCGCTGATGATTCAAATGATATCAAAGTTTCAAGTTATACAATTTTGAATTTATCTGTTTCAGCCGAGTTCAAGTTTCTTGGTTTTGGCGCACGACTTTTAGGTGGGGTGAACAATCTAACCAATGAGAAATATATCGCCTCTGTCTTTATAAATCCAGAGCGTAAAGTTCCTTATTCATTCATTGAACCAGGTCTTCCGAGGAATATTTTTGTGGGGGTTTCGGTTAGATATAGACCTCTTGACTTAGTTCTTTAATTTTTTTATATTTTTTCAGGTTCTCTTTTTAACTATATGGGTAGATAAAAATGAGGAAGTTCTGTTTCATTAGGTTTCTTTTTACCACCGCAGTTTTATTGATTTTAGTTTTTAACTTTTGTTACACGCAACAGGGAACGGGGGCAGTTTTTCAGGATTTTGTGCTTAACGACTTCGTAGGAGTTAGGTATAAATTTTCATCCATTTTTGATTCGGGGAAGGTTGTGATTTTAAATTTTTGGGCTTCGTGGTGTGAACCCTGTTTAAAGGAGCTTGTCGAGCTAAAAGATATTTATGATAAGTACTACGAGCTTGGACTTAGGATTGTGGCAGTTAATATTGACTCTGAAAATAACCTGATAAAGGCAAAGCGGTTTATGTTACAGAACAAGCTTAAATACATAATGCTTTATGATAGATATGGTGAAGTTAGAAAACTCTATGGGATTGAGTCAATTCCTCAATTGTTTATCTTTGATGGAAAGGGGAGAGTTAGATATCATCATAAAGGTTTTAAGAATATAGAGATCATAGAGGGTGAAATAAAAGAGATCATCCAACAAACAAAATGATTATGGGGGGTGATTTAAATGTTAAAAAGGATGATCTTTGTTTTTTGTTTATTGGCAACCGCTCTCACAACAAAATCGGCAAATAAAGTAAGGGTGGCTCTTTTTGATGTGAGAGCTGTAAACACATCACAAGTGTATGCTGATAAGCTTTATTCCGAGCTGAGAGCAGCTCTTGTCCAGAGCAAGAAACTCGCTATAGTAACCGGGCGAAAAGAAGATTTGATAAAGAAAATTGAGGAGTGGAAGAAATCCGGTTGTACAGAGGTTGAGTGTATGGCAAATGCTGGGAGTGAATTAGGTGTTGATAAAGTTATCTCAGCTGAGCTTAGAGAGATGCCAGGTGGATATTATGAGGTTGATGTATTTGTAGTTGATGTTCTAAGTCAGGAAATTGAGTTTGCAATTTCATCGTTAAAAGAGGAAAAGGTTGCGAAGTTTAACGAGCTTGCACGCAAAATAGTTGATGCTATTGAATCCAAAATAATAATCCAACCAACCATAATAGCTATTGGGGAGGATGATGTTGTCTTTATTGATGCAGGGGCTGACCTTGGGATTGAAAAGGGGATGAAATTTAAAGTTGAAAGATGGTTAAATGTTCAACTTGATGAGAGGGGGAAAATAATATATGCTGATAAAAAGGAGGTTGGTGAAATACAGATTATAGATGTTCAGCAAACAGGTGCAAAAGCGATAATTACCTCACGAATTTTGCCATTTGAGAGAGGGGATAAAGCTATTTTTGCAAAAGCGTATGAAAAAGTTGATGAACCGCCATCGGTTTTTCATTCCCCGGTCCGAGCGTCTGTCTCAGGTAGAGATATAGAAATAAGCGCGCATATAATTGATGATGTTGAACTTTTAAAGGCTGTAGTTCTCTACAGGAACAAAGGTGAAAGTTCATTTAAAACAATAGAAATGAAACGAACGGAAAGGGATAAATTCCTTGCGGTTATACCTGCTTCTGATATCCTGTCAGATGCGGTGGAGTATCTTGTAAAGGCAGTTGACTCGAAAAATCAGGAGACCATAAAGTCAGATATAAAGGGTAAACCTTTTATAATATCTATATTGCCCGATGAGACCCCACCTGAAATCCAACATGTACCAATTTCAAGCACGAATGTCAACGAGCGAACTTTTATAAGATGCATCGTGAACGATAATGTCAGAGTTGATAAAGTTTTTGCAATGTATAAAAAACCTACAGATGTGGGATATTCCAAATTAGAGTTAACCTTTCAGGGTGGTTCGGCTTATGCGGGTGAGATACCTTCGGATATCAAAAGGGGTTCAAGTTTCTTTTATTATTATATATTAGCAACTGACCTTGCTGGAAATACATCTTCATTTGGCTCTGAGGCGAAACCATTTACTGTTAAGATTGAATTTGCAGATATAGTTGGTCCTACAATTGTTCATACGCCTGTAAAACAATATAATCCAAGTGTTGGATTTGAGATTGAGGTTGATGTAAAAGATGAGAGTGGGGTTCAAAGGGTTCAGTTATTTATAAAGGATGAATATTCGGGAAAATTCTCAATCTTTGAAGGGATAAAAATTGGTGAGAGTAAATATGTTTTTCGTTTCCCTGCGAACGCATTCACCAGCTCTTCAAAGTTATATTACTATATCAGCGCTATTGATAAATATAATAATATCTCATATCTCCCGACGCCAGAATCACCATTTGTAATTGTGCCAGTTACACCGATGCCATTTTTTACATCTAGGAGAGAATCAGACAATGTTTCACCTTTTCTTCTTCATTTTCCTCCCGAATTTGCCATATATAAACAGGGTTTGGGCTATCCTATAGTAGTAATTGCTGACGATAATGTTGGGATTTCAAGGGTGTTAATTTATTATAAAAGTTTAAGGGATAAGGAATTTAAAATGCGACAGCTAAGAAATTTTTCATCTCAATCCTTCGGTGATTATATAAATGTTGATAATCCATCTGAAATTGCTTATTACATTGTTGCCGTTGACTATAATCAAAATGTGTCAATGGCAGGGTCTGCACAGAACCCAATAGTATTCAGAAATGGCAAAAGGGTATCAGGCAGTTGGCAATATGTCATCGGGAGTTGGCCAAATGTTCCAAAACCTGGTATTCAGATAACCTATCCAAAGACATTTATTTTAGATGAAGATTCAAGAGTAAATGAGTTCAATTTCACATTTAAGGGGACAGAATTATCAATGAAAATTGAGGGTTTGGTTTCAAGTTATAGGGAGTTAAAAGCGGTTCTGATAAATTCAGAGCCAGCAAATATCGTTAATGTTACATCCTTGGATATTCAGATGTTTAAACTTAAAGGACCTTGTTATAAATTTGTTGGGGAGGTTGATCTTCCCCATAAAAATAATCGGGTTGAAATTAAGGTTGTTGATATCTCTAATGTAACGACAACCATGATACTTAACGTAACAAGGGAGTTTGAACCGATGTTTGTTGCATCAAAACCTAAGATAAAAATTTTATCCCCATCGTATTTCGTAGGATCAGATTCTTTAATTATTAGCGTCCCTGTTGATACATTGGACATAATAGGTATAGTTAATAGTAATTATGCTGTTAAATCAATTTCAATAGATAATATCCATGTTCCCTTTATTGAGATGAGCGTTGCAGAAAAAACCGAACAATCAGTTGGGAAAAATTCCGTAAAATTTTTATATCGCTGGACTTTAAAGCCAGGAATAAATCAAATAAAAATAGTTGCCATTGATAACTTTAATAATGCTGTAACAAGGGTTTTAACTGTAAATGTGCCTGAAGCGAAAGTTTTTGCTATAGATAACATTCCGCCTAAAGTTGAGTTCTCATCCCCGGTATCAAGGGAAACAAATGAGGAAACCGCCGTTGTTAGAGCTTTTATTAGTGATGATAAAAAAGTTGAAAATGTGAATGTTTATATAAGAAATATCAGGGTTGAAAATCCAAAATTGAAACGCGTTGATGATAAAACAATCATTTTTGAGGACACAGTTAGGTTGCTTAAGGGGATAAATAAAATCACTATAGTAGCTGATGATGGGGCAAACATTCAAACTAGCTCAGTTGATATTTTGTATATACCTAGAAGGAACCCGCCAACTGTTACAATCCTTTCCCCAAAGGAGACAACGGTAACTGATGATAAGATAGAGCTTCATTTTATAGCTGAGGATGAAAAGGTTCAGCCCGCAGTAATGGTGATAGTGAACAATCAACTTATGAGAGGAATTGGTCTTAAAGTAACAGATGAGAAAGAAGTCTCAAATAAGGTTGAGTTCAAACAGAGTATAAATCTTGTTCCGGGGGAGAATAAAATAAGGATAATAGCGTATAATGAATCAGCCGATACTTCCATTCTGATAAATGTCAATTATGTTAAGCCAAAACAAAAATTTGTATCAAGCAAGGATTTTTATGAAAATAGTTGGGCTGTTTTAATTGGGATTGATGATTACTTGAATGTTACGAAGTTGAAATATGCTGTAAAGGATGCAAAAGGTCTTAAGGAGGTTTTGATTAGCCATCTTGGTTTTGAACCTGATAAAGTTATAGAGATCTATAATAGGAATGCGACAAAACAATCAATAATCAGAGTTCTTGGGGACGAGTTACCTAAGAAGATAGGACCTAACGATAGGGTTGTCGTGTTCTTTGCTGGTCATGGTGTAACTGAGCCATTGCCGGCAGGGGGAGAAATGGGATATTTGGTTCCTGTTGATGGAAACCTTGAATCAAAGTACACAACTTGCATTTCTATGACAGAGGTAAATAACCTCGCAAAGCTTTCACCGGCGAAGCATATGTTATTTATCATTGACGCTTGTTATGGTGGGCTTGCTGGTTGGCTTACATCAAGATCTGTACCGTTAAGTGAGACGACGCTTGAGTATGTTAAAAAGAAAGCAAAGGATAGGGGCAGGCAACTTCTCGCAGCAGGGCAAAAAAATGAGCAGGTGTATGAAAGCGACTTGTGGGGCCACAGCGTTTTCACTTACTATCTCATCAAAGCCCTACAGGGTGGAGCTGATATGAATAATGATGGGATTATAACTATACACGAAATTTTCACTTATGTTGAGGAACGCGTTGTTAGCGAAACTCAATCGCGGCAAAATCCGATTCTTAGAGTTTTACCCTTTGAAGGAGATGGGGAAATCGTTTTCATCCTTGAAAAATAAATTTTAATGGTGTATGCGTTTATTAAAATTTGGTATTATAATTTTTGTTACACTGTTCTTGAACTTTTTTGAAGCTGTTCCAATTAGTGAGGATAAATCCCAAAATATAGAGATAGGGATAATTTACACCTCTAATACCAATGGAATTCTTGAAAATTGTGGATGCCCTGGTAATCCTATTGGAGGGCTTGATAAACGATATTCCGTGATAAAAAATCTCAAAGCGCAGACCAACAATCTTTCCCTTATTCTTGACGCAGGAGATATTTTTTCATCAATAGGATTCATAGAAAAAGATAGATTTGTCCTTTCGGCTTATAAAATTCTGCCTTATGATTTTATAGGAATAGGCGATCAGGAGTTTTCTAACGGAATTGATTTTTTTGAAGAGATAAAGAAAAATCTTAAGGATAAGCTTATCTCTACAAACATTGAATATAAAGATGGGAGACCGGTTTCGAAAAAATATGCGATAAAAAATATCGGTGGAGTAAAATTTGGTATAATAAGCGTTGCTAATGAAGACCCTTTCGCTATTATGCCACCAGAGAAAGTTGAACACATAAAGGTGCTTGATTATACTCAAGCTTTGAAAAACATAATACCGATCTTGAAAGAAAAGTCAGATATTATAATACTTCTTTCTCATCTTGGGTATATTAGAGATGTTGATATAGCCGAGAAATTTCCAGAGATAGACATTATAATAGGGGCACATTCTCAAACCCTTTTAATGGAGCCAGAAGTTGTAAATAAATGTATAATATCTCACCCAGGTGGAAACGGTGAATATGTTGGCTACCTTAAACTTAAAATTAATTTAAAAGATAAAGAAATTGTTAGCTATTCTGGCCGTTTGATACCACTCTTAAAAGACATCAAGGGGGATCCAAAAATTAGAAGCATTTTAAATGCTTATCAAAGGTTTGTCGCTTTGGGGTTTAAGGATACTTGCCTTTATTCAAATCCAATACCTGATAAATATATTGTTGTGAGCAGTTCAACTTGTATGGATTGTCATGAAGAAGTAGGTTATAAGTGGATGTTCACAAGGCATGCAAATGCATTTAAAACTATAATTGAGGATGGAAGGGTTAATGACCCTGAATGTTTATCTTGTCATACAACTGGTTACTGTCGCCCGGATGGATTTACAAGGAAACCCTATAAAAAGGAGTTGCTCAATGTTGGTTGTGTTGAATGTCATTTCGTTAAACCAGAGCATTTAAATGGGGATTACGAAAACACCGTTGAACCCGTTAGTTCTGAGATTTGTATCAGATGCCATAATAAGGAAAGAGACCCGTATTTTGATTTTGAGAAATATGTGTTAAAGGTTAATCACAGGGAAAGCCAATTAGTGGATTATATAGTCAAACCTGGTGATTATCTTTACCGAATTTCAAAGAACATTTATGGTGAATTTGGAAAATGGAAATTGATATACAGATTGAATAAGAACGTGATTAAAAATCCAGACCTTATATTTCCAGGACAAAAGCTCAAAATTGTTGTGAAAGTAGATTAAATCATTAATTTAGGTTTTATACGATGCGCCTGTTTGTTTTATTTCTGCTTTTATTAAATCATATCCAAGCGATCTCACAACAGGGTGCTGGACAGGAATTTTCAAAATATTTTAAGAAAACCATCTCGTTTTTGGATTATTCAGCGATAGTTTCAAAAGATATCGTTGTGAATCCAAGTGATTTAATTAGGAAACGATTGGCTGAACTTATATCAACTCAAATTAACCTTCCGAGGTTTTATTGGGAATCGTTACCCGAGACGACGGTTTCAAAATTTAAACAAGTCGTGAGTGAGAAAGCATACTCATCTCTTAATGAGCTTTCTTCCGATGTTCAAGTTTATATTGTGCCGGAGATTGTCAGGATACTTGACATAAACAAAGAGATGAAGGCGCTTTCCCTTGTTAGTGAGGCAGACAGGGAAAGATTTATCTCAACCAAGGCGAAGACATTTGGGATTGATGCTCGGAAAATTGAGAGGGTTATGAACTCTGGCTACATAGTCATTCCATTTATTGATATGGCAAGGGTTGTCAGAGATACCATAGTTGAGAAAAAGAAAGGCAGGGAAGTTCGCATCCCCGGTGTAAGGGCAACGATTAATGGAGGGATGGCGATTTACAGGGTCAAGTTTGAAAATAATCAATATTCAATCATCTTTTCGTATGAGGTGAGAGCAAAGAGCCCAAGTAATGCTTTTGTTTCAGTTGTGGATTACAAAGGAAACATTTCACCCCAGGATTCTGCTTTTATGTTTGCAGTGCCTGGGCTTGTGAGTAGCTTTGATATGGCTTTGAGGGAAATTTTTAAACTTTCAGCTCCGGTGGTTGAAGCGAGTTTTAATAGTGTAAAGTTTGATCTTGGTAAAAGAGAGGGGGTCTTGATTGATGATGGTTTTGATATTTACGAATTTGTTGAGACAATAACTGGGGAGATTAAAAAGAGAAATGTTGGATTCGTTCGTGTGAGCAATGTCGCAGATAATAGATACAAGAAGGAATATAGCAGTGCCCAGATAATAATTGGTTCAATTTTCGGTTCTGGTGTAATCCAGAAAGGAATGTTGGCTGAAGAAAGACCGAGATTTCCATTTGATTTTGTTTTTGGTTTGAGTGCTTTCCCTGTGAAGGTAAGTTCGGTTGATTTTTACAATTTCCCACTATCCGCTGGCGTGATGGATACGGTTAAAATAAAAAAGGTTTCTCCTTTTGCATATGCGGGACATTTTGATATAAATGTAAACTTTGGGAAAGCGATCAACAAAAGCCAGCTTTGGTTTATTTTATCCGCAAATGTTGGTGTGCTCCCGCTTGATGTCAATTTCTTTGGGAATGATGTTAAGAGCGGTCTTTATGGTAATTTTTCAATCGGATTGATGAAGAAGATTTATTTCAGGCGTCTTTCGGTTGCGTTTGAAAGTAGAGTTGGGGTGGCGAATTTTAAGTTCAGCGCGAAGGAAAGCAGTAATAGGGATACAATTGAGTATGCGTTAAGTCTTAGGAAATGGTTATTGCAAGGGGGAGTGGGCACTGGGATTGAGTTTGTGATAAATCCTGATTTGAATATCGGTGTTAAGGGTTTGTATTTAATTTCAGAGAAAATAGATGAATGGACATTTTTGAAGAAGGTTGGGGATGACGAGAAGAGATGGAAAGTTAGATTTGGTTCGCCTGTTTCAATGTCGGGATTTTCATTTAAAGTGTATTTTAACATAAGCATAAAAAATTTCGCCAGGGTGCGAAAGTTTGAAGATTGAGAATTATGATTTTCACGTCTAAAGGGTATATTTTCCTTGGTGATTAAAGATTTAAATCTTCCTTGTGGTGATAATCTCAACCAATTGGTTAATATCAGCCAGGGTTTCATCCCTGGCTTTATTTTTTATCGTTTTTAAATGGGGTTTTAAAATGGCACGGGGTTTGATTTTATTTTGTGAGTTTCAAAATAAAAAATTTGTCATATGCCAGAAAAGGTTCAAGCGCAACAGGTTCAAACTCCGCAAGATCAAACAGCTTCGCAGAAAAGCGGTAAAAAAACTATTTTTTTCGTTGCTATACCTATTGTTTTGCTTCAAATTGTGATCGCCTATCTTCTTGTTCTTGATCTGAACTCAAAGACAAATCCGCCGAGCGATGACGGGAAAATTAAAACACAAGCGGTGGATAAAAAAATTGGGGATGAGTATAAAATAAACGAATCGGAATATGTGATTTCACATCCGGAGTTTCTTTTCGTCGTCAAAGATTTAATTGTGAACCCTGCAGGGACGGGTGGATTAAGGTATTTGCTCACAAGCGTTGGGATAGAGGTGACGAATGAAAAGGCATTTGCTGAAATTCAAAGTAAAGAGGTCATAGTGAATGACATATTGATAAATGTCCTGTCAAGCAAGACGCTTGAAGAGTTAAGCGATGTGACGAAGAGGAAAGATTTAAGGCGGGAGATAGCTAAAAAGGTTGATGAGATTTTAACTCAGGGGAGAGTTCAAAATGTTTATTTCAGTAAGTTTATAATTCAATAAAAGTTAGTTTCTCCGATGCCAGAGATTTTATCTCAGCAGGAAATAGACAGTTTACTTGCGGGTTTAACCGCGGGTAAGTCGCCCGGGGAGATAATTTCAAAGCGTGAGCAGAAGGAAGTGGTGCCGTATGAGTTTCGTCGCCCGAGTAGGGTTTCAAAAAACCAAATAAGGACGATCCAAACGATTCATCAAAGTTTTGCGGAGATGCTTGGCTATCATTTGACGAGCCGACTTCAAACGCCAGTGACAATTCAAGTTGAAAACATTGATCAACTTTTTTATTCTGAATATATCCTTTCAATAGAAAAGCCCAGCGTTATTTTTATTTTAAGTGCTGGCGAAGGCAAGGGAGATATAATTTTTGAGCTGGGGATTGAACTTGGTTTCGTCTTGATAGAAAGGTTGCTTGGGGGGAGTGGGGATAGCGCTTTTGAAGGAAAGAAAAAAATGACAAGGGCTTTAACACAAATTGAACAAAGTTTAATTCGCGGTATAATTGAGCGTTCTTGCACAGAGCTTGAAAAAGCATGGAGCGTGGTTGACACATACAAATTCAAAATTTCAAAGTATGAAAGTGACCCGGATATAGTTCAAATCGCCCCGGCAAGTGAGATCGTGCTTGTGATTTCGTTTATTGTTTCGCTTGCGGATAAAAGCTTCAGAATGAGCATGTGTTATCCTGTTTTTGTGATTGAGGACTCGCTCACCAAGATGACGCTTCAAAAATTTATGGGGGTTAGAAGGCAAACGCCTGAGGAATATTCAAAATACATCGCTGAAAGGATAAAGACGACCAAGATTCCAGTATCAGTTGAACTTGGTCAAGTAGAGATAAGCATTGAGGAAATTTTGAATTTAAATGTTGGTGATGTAATCCTTCTTAACACAGGGGTTGATTCTGAAGTTAAAATTTTCATTGCCGGGAAACTAAAACTTTATGGTAAACCTGGGGTTTTCAATGGGAAAAAAGCAGTAAAGGTGACAAGAATTTCAAACAATGAGGAGTAGTGCAATGGAGAAGGAGACAGGGAAGATGGAAGTTCAAAACGTAGAGTTTCAAAATCTTGAAAATACTCAAACCGAAAGAACGGGCGATGAAAAAGTTGTGAACAATCGGCTTGAGATTTTGCTTGATGTTCTTTTGCCTGTTTCAATTGAGCTTGGGCGGACGACGATGTTTATAAAAGATATACTTGAGCTTGATCGTGGCTCAATAATTGAACTTGATAAACTCGCAAGTGAGCCGGTAGATGTGCTCGTAAATGGCAAGAAGATAGCTGAAGGTGAAGTTGTTGTGATTGATAAACATTTTGGCATCAGAATTACAAATCTTGTGGCGGTTGACGAAAGGATAAAAAATTTGAAGAAGTGAAATGATTTCACTTGTCATAAAAACGATTTTTTCTTTTAGCGTTGTCGTGATTTTGATGTTCGGCTTTTTATATGTGTTGAGGAAATTTTACCTGAAAATTCCAAATCCCTCGTCTTTGAGCATGAAAATTTACGCTCGGTTGCAAATTCAACCGAAGAAGTCAATTTATATTGTCAAAATTTTGAACAAAGTTTTAATCCTCGGCGTAGCTGAAAATTCCATTTCAATTTTATCCGAGATAAGCGACCCGGAGATGATTCGTATCCTTGATGAATTGGAAATAAAGCAGGGAGGTGCTTTTTGAAAATGCGTTTTTTGATTTTTCTTTTGTTCTTTCCTTTGGCTTTTTTAAGCGCACAAAACTCAAATACAGATGTACCGCTTGCAATACCTAAAGTAAACATTGAGGTTGGTAAATCGCAGAAGCCAGAGGATGTCGCCTTGACTTTACAAATTCTCTTATTGATGACCGTTCTTTCACTTGCTCCAGCGATAATAATTTTGACGACATCGTTTACAAGGATAATTGTCGTCTTTCACTTTTTAAAGCAGGCACTTGGAGTTCAACAAATGCCACCAAGTCAGGTTCTCGTTGGGCTTTCGCTTTTCTTGACATTTTTTATAATGTCCCCCGTATGGGAGAGGATTAATGCGGATGCAATTCAGCCATACCTTCGTAAGGAGATAAACCAAGCTCAAGCTTATGAAAGGGCGATAAAACCATTGCGGGAGTTTATGTTCAAGCAAGTCAGTGAAGATGACCTCGCACTTTTTGTTTCACTTTCAAAATTACCAAAGCCACAAAACAGAGATGAAATCCCAACACATGTATTGATACCCGCCTTCGCAATTAGCGAATTAAAAATAGCATTTCAAATTGGGTTTTTGATTTATGTCCCGTTTTTGATGATTGACTTAATAGTCGCAAGCGTTTTAATGTCAATGGGGATGATTATGCTTCCGCCAGTTATGATCTCTCTTCCGTTTAAAATTTTGCTTTTCATTTTGATTGATGGGTGGCATCTAGTTGTTGAATCGCTCGTTAAAAGTTTTCACTAAGAAAATTAAAATGGAAATTTATGACCGAACAATTCATAATTCATCTTGCGAGGGAAGCGTTTTTCACCGCTTTTCTGGTCTCCGCGCCGATTTTGATAGCGTCAGCAATAGTTGGACTTATCATATCAATTTTTCAGTCCGCTACCTCAATAAATGAAATGACACTGACATTTGTCCCGAAACTTATCGTCATAGCAATTGTTCTTGTCATCGCTTTGCCTTGGATAATTGATGTCTTCGTTAGCTTTGCGCGTGAAATTTTTAATCAGATACCAAACATAACAAGATAAAAGCGATGGAATTATATCTCTCAACTTTTTATGTTTTCATTTTGATTTTAGTCCGCACATTGAGTTTCATCTCAACCTCCCCCGTATTGGGGCATTCCGTTGTCCCATTCCAGCTCAAATTTTGGGTCAGCATTTTTTTGAGTTATATCTTTCTTCTGACGATTGATGTCAATTTAAATCTATCTTTTGAGTTCCTTGGTTTTTTTATCTTGATCTTAAAGGAGGTGATAGTTGGGCTCATAATGGGTTTTTCCTGTTGGGGAATATTTTACGCTGTGCAATTCGCTGGACATTTGATTGGGTTTGACATTGGGTTTTCCACATCCACAGCGTTTGACCCGGAGCATTCGGAGCCAGTTCCAACTTTAAGTCAGTTTAAGCATTACCTTTCGCTTTCACTTTTTCTTATGTTAAATGGGCATCACATTTTGCTTCGTTCTTTATCCGCAAGTTTTGAAATTGTCCCCATTTCTTCTTTTGGCATAACTGGTGGATTGGTTGAATGGGGTGTTAAGTTCATATCTTTTGTCTTTATAACCGCTATTAAGATAAGCGCGCCGATTTTAGTTGCATTGTTTTTGACTGACATAGCAATAGGGATTCTATCAAGGGTTTTCCCACAAATGAACATCTTCATGTTTGCTTTTTCAGTTAAAATCGCTGTTGGATTTATAGCTTTGATAATTACAATGCCACTGTTCGTTGCAATTTTTAAAAAAGTTTTGAATGTTTTTGAGGGTGATTTGATTGAACTTTTAAAATTAATTCGTGTCTAAGTTATGGCTGAGGAATTTCAGGAGCGGACTGAACAAGCTACGCCAAAGCGAAGGGAAGACGCAAGGAAGAAGGGAAAGGTCGCAAAAAGCTATGAGTTTAACTCTGCGATAGTTTTGTCCGTTTCTTTAATTATCCTGTATTTCGGTGGTAAGCATGTTTGGGTTAAAATTTCAAATTTTGCTGTGTTTATTCTTTCAAACTTACATTCAATTGAAATTTCCAAAGCAAATCTCCAGGGATATGCAACTTATATGATTTCATTTCTCGGGCTGAATTTTCTTCCTTTTTTACTTCTTCTTTCAGTTGTTGGGGTTGGGGTAAATCTAGCACAAACTGGTTTCGTTTTCACCTTTGAGCCGTTGAAGTTTGATTTTGAGAGATTAAACCCAGCAAGCGGGATAAAGAAAATTTTGTTTTCAAGAAGAAGTTTTTTTGAATTGGTCAAGGGATTTTTCAAGGTAGGCGTCGTTGGTTTTGTTGCGTTTTTGACTTTGAAAGGTATGATTGATGATGTTGTGGTTCTCATTGATTCCGAGATCAAAGGGATAGCTGATTTTATCGTTAGGTCTGGTTTTTCATTGTTATTGAAGACGGCGGTTATTTATTTGGTCTTGGCTATATTTGATTTTTCTTTTCAAAGATGGGAATATGAAAAGGAGTTAAGGATGACGAGGCAGGAAGTGAAGGAGGAATTGAAGGAGCTTGAAGGTGATCCGCTTGTCAAGGCGAGGATTAGAAGAAAACAGAGGGAAATTGTAAGGATGAGGATGATGCACAATGTTGCGAGGGCGGATGTTGTGATCACAAACCCAACACATATAGCGGTAGCTTTGAAGTATGAACCGAAAAAGATGAAAGCGCCGAAAGTAGTTGCTAAGGGGATAAACCTTATAGCAGAGCGAATAAAAGAAATAGCACGGAAAAACAATGTTCCAATCGTTGAAGATAAACCTTTAGCTCAAATGCTTTTCAAAATAGTTGATGTTGACGAGGAAATACCGCCACAATTGTACAAGGCAGTTGCAAAGGTTCTCGCATATGTATTCAGATTGAAAAATAAAAGCTCTAAAGTTTCAGTATGAACCAGGGAAATGGGATTTTAAATGCTTTGGGTAGAAATACCGATGTTTTGCTTGCTGTAGCGGTGGTTTCAATACTTGTTTTTATGATTTTGCCACTTCCACCGTTTCTTTTGGATATATTGATTGCGTTGAATATCACGCTTTCAATTGTAGTGCTTTTAATTTCAATGTATATAACAAGTCCGCTTGAACTTTCCGTCTTCCCGGGGCTTTTGTTGATTTTGACACTTTTCAGATTAAGTTTGAATATCGCTTCAACGAGGTTGATACTTGGCGATGGATATGCTGGGAAGATAATTTTTGCTTTCGGTTCGTTTGTCGTCAAAGGAAATTATGTCGTTGGATTTATCGTCTTTATAATTCTTGTGATAATTCAGTTCGTTGTGATAACCAAGGGAGCCGGTAGGATAGCTGAGGTTGCTGCGAGATTCACGCTTGACGCCATGCCCGGGAAACAGATGAGCATTGATGCTGATTTAAACGCTGGCATAATAACAGAGGAAGAAGCGAGAAGGCGAAGGGAAATGATACAAAGAGAAGCGGAATTTTACGGAGCGATGGATGGAGCAAGCAAGTTCGTCCGTGGCGATGCAATTGCTGGATTAATAATAACTGTTGTGAATATCGTAGGCGGGTTGATAATTGGAGTGCTTCAGCGTGGTATGACTTTTCAAGGGGCACTGCAAACTTACACACTTCTTACAATAGGTGATGGGCTTGTCTCGCAGATACCGGCGCTGATAATTTCTGTCTCCGCTGGAATGGTTGTCACGAGAAATGCATCCGGGAATCAGTTTGATGTTGAACTTAAAGGTCAAATTTTTCAGCGACCGAAAGCACTGTTAATCGCTTCTGGTGTTCTCGCCTTTTTCGCAATTGTCCCCGGTCTTCCGATGTTTCCTTTTCTTGTGCTTTCCGTTGTTAGCGGAGTGGCTGGATATTTAGGCACAAAATTGGAGAAAGTTAAAGTTACAGTTCAAGAAATAAAACCACAAAAGCAAACTTTACAACAGGAAGAAAAAGTTGAGAAGTTGATTCAGGTTGATCCAATTGAAATTGAAATTGGTTATGGTTTAATTCCGCTTGCAGATGAAGAGCAAGGTGGAACTTTATTCAAGAGGATAATAGGTATAAGGAAACAGCTTGCACTTGAACTTGGAATCATCGTTCCACCTGTGAGGGTCAGGGATAATATACATCTTCAGCCAAATGAATATGTCATTAAAATTCGTGGGAATAAAGTCGCTTCTTGGGAGGTTAAACCTGGTTTTTATCTTGCGATGAATCCGGGGACAGCAGAGAGCGAGATCGCTGATGGAATTAAAGTTAAAGAACCAGTTTATGGTTTTGATGCTTATTGGATTCCGCCTCATAGAAAAGAAGAGGTTGAGGTTTCGGGATATACTGTTGTTGAGCCGGTATCTGTAATAGCGACACATTTAATTGAAATTTTGAGGAGGAATGCAGGCAAAATTTTGAGCAGGCAAGATGTTAAGGTGTTAATTGATAGTTTGCGTGAGGATTATCCGGCGCTTGTTGAAGAGATAAACGCTGAAACTTTGCCAATAGGTACAATTCAAAAGGTTTTGCAAAATCTTCTCAGCGAAGGGATACCCATTCGTGATATGGTCACAATACTTGAGGCGTTACTTGATTATTCAAGGGTTACAAAAAATGTTGATGTTTTGACCGAATATATAAGGCACTCACTTTCCGAAACGATTGCACGGCTTTATCAGGACGACAACGGTGTGATTCACGCTATACAACTTGATCCGAGAATTGAGGAGCTAATTACGCAGGCGTTACAGCAGGGTGCTTCGCAGACGCAGACCCTGGGTTTACCGCCGAATTTAGTCCGTGCAATCAACAATTCAGTTAAAGATAATATTGAAATTGCCAAAGGGCTTGGATATGCTCCTGTAGTGATTTGTTCGGCGACCGTTCGTCTTTACTTTTATAGGTTGATACATTCAAGTTTTCCAGATGTCAGTGTGATTTCATACACCGAACTTCCCACAGATGTTGATATTGAAATAATTGGGCGGATAAAAATTAACAACGGGGCTTAAAAGTTTCTTTTTTGGGCGTTTTTGATTATTTTTATGACGAAGTTAAAAATAAATTTGATTTCTCAATGGATCGTCTTTGGGCCCCTTGGAGGGCTAAGTATATTGAAAGTTTTTCAAATGAAGAATCCAAAGGGAAAGAATGCCTCTTTTGTGAGAAAGCTAAATCAAACGACGATGAAAAAAATCTTGTTCTTTTCCGCGGTGAAACCTGCTACATCATAATGAACCTTTTCCCCTACAATTCAGGACATATAATGGTCGTCCCTTACAAGCACACTTCAAGTTTTTCATCTCTAACGGAAGAAGAGATGCTTGAATTGATGAAAGTTATAAAAAAAGGTATTTCAGCTCTTGAAATCGCACTAAAACCTCATGGTTTTAATATCGGGGCTAACCTCGGACGTGTCAGTGGGGCTGGAATTGAAGACCATATACACTTCCATATAGTCCCAAGGTGGAACGGCGACACTAACTTTATGCCCGTGATTTCGGAGACGAAAGTCATATCCGAGCTTTTATCTGATACATATAAAAAAATTAAAAGTGCCCTTGAGAAGGTCTCAGATTAAACCGGAGGGGTTAAAGATTCATCTAAATTTGTGAAGTCAAAAACAAAATTGAGGAACTCTTATGTTAAGATCAAAATTGTCTCTTTTAGCGTTTTTCCTTGCTGGAATCTTTCTAATTTCCGGTTGCACGAAGGAATCAGAATTAACCTCTCCTTTGACCGAAGCTGACAAGGAAGTGATCAAGCAAATAATTGAGAGCGATGATTTCATTTCAGGGACTGATGTTGCTTTAAACGATGGGACATATTTACCGCTGAATTTTGAGTTTGGTTCGCTTTCAAGGGAATTTTATCCTTTGAGGTGGGGCAGAATTGTTAAGAGGGTGACCAAGGATTACAATTACGAGAATGTGAATGATACGCTTGTTGTTGTCACGATAACAAGAACGGTTGAATCAGATTTGAAAATCGCTGGGTCTTACACGCAGGGGAAGACAACGCCGGATACCGTTATAACCAAGCCATTGACTGAGGTATTCACTCGCAAGGTTCAAGTTGTAAAGAAAGAAAATGCTGACGCTCCAAATGCCAGGAAGTGGAGGATATGGGCTGTTTCGCTTGTTCAGGGTGGAACTCAAAATTCAAACATAACGATCAAGAAGATAACTTTGACATTACCAGATGGTAATACTATTGAGGTTACCGATCCGTTGAATCAGTTTTATCGCCCTGGTTTCTTGGGTAGACATGGGGTTCCATCATTTAACCCATCCGCTGTTGTTAAGTTCACAGTAACAGTTCAAAGCGCAACACCCGACACTGACATCGTTTCTATGACTTATGGAGTTAATCGTTTCGGTTTCTTCAGGGCGAGGAAACTTTTCAAAATGGTCTCATCAAGCGGGAGTGAGGAGGTTTATGAGGCGGAGTTGAAGGTTCATTCGCATAGGGGGAATTTCAATGCGATGATACACGCTATTTCAAGGGAGTCGCTTTATGATGATAGCGCCCCGGTTTCCGTCTCTGTTTGGGGTGTTCCGTATGTCGTGTTTTAGTAAGTTTAAGGGCGGTCCCAAAAGACCGCCCGTTTTTTTAAACTTATGTAAAATAGTTGATGAACAAATCGGATATTGAACTTGTCAATGAGTTTAAAAATGGAAATACTTCTGCTTTTGATGAAATCGTCAAAAGATATCAACGGAAAGTTTATACTCTTGCAAGAAGAATTCTCGGAAACCATGAGGATGCGGATGACATTGCTCAAGAGGTCTTCATTAAACTTTTTTATTCGCTTAGTGATTTCAAGGGAGAGTCAAGCTTGTTCACCTGGATTTACAGAATAACAGTAAATGAATGTAGGAGTTTTTTAAGGAAAAAGAAGATAAAAGAGTTCATTCAAATTGACGAAGTCACTAACCTATTGAAATTTGGTCAAACGCCAGATCAGGAACTTTTTGAAAGAGAAGAGAGAAATTTAATTGAAAGGGCAGTTGAAAAATTGCCGACTAAACAAAGGATGATTTTTGTAATGCGTTTCTTTGAAGACCTTGATTATCAAGAGATAGCGAAGATACTTAATAAGCCGATCGGGACTTTGAAGGCGAATTATTTCCACGCTGTTAAAAAAATACAAAAGTTCATCAAAGATGAAATGCAAGGAGGTTAAATTAAATCTCGTTGATTACGCAACTGGCAAGTTGAAATCAGTTGAGATTGAAAAGCATCTTAAAGAATGTGAAAGTTGTAAGTTTGAGTTTCAGCAGATCGTTGGTGTTGTATCAGCGCTAAACGAATTAAAATTTGATGAGCCATCGGAATTTTACTGGTCTAATTTTTTGGGGAGAGTTAAAAGGGAAATAGCCAAGCGTGGCAGTGCAAAGGTTTTCGCTTTGAAGCCGGTTTTATTTGCGCCTTCTATTGCTGTTATCATCATTGGCTTCATTTTTGGATTTATCTTTTCAAATTTGGGTTTGAGCGATTTTTACGCTTATCATTATGATGTTGAGAAGTGGGGTGTTTTCGTTAAGCCAGAAGAGATGCAATCAGGTGAATTTAGTGATGAGCTTATTGAAGAGGCGATATCCTACCTTTATGAAAAATATCAACTGCCGGAGATTGACAAGGCGAGATTGAATTACCAGGAGATTGACATTGATGAGATTTTACAGCGACTTTCAAACAAATTTTGATATGAGATGAGGAGATTAATTTTAATTTTATTTGTGTTCGCTTTCTTTGCCGATTTTTCATCGGCTCAGGGATTTATGAGACCGATGTGGAGGCAGAGGATTCTTGAATTTAAGAAGGTTCGGCTTCTTGAAATTTTAAAACTGGATGAACAGACATCAGTAAAATTTTTGAGCAAGTATAGTAAATTTTCCAATGATTTAGCGCAGGTTTGGATTGAAAGGGAAAATTTGATAAATGAGCTTGAGGTCAAGATAAATCGTGGGGATAAAGATAGCTATGACAAATTGATGCAAGATATTTTTGAGCTTGAGAGGAAGGAGAATGAGTTAAGGGTGAATTTTTACAATGAGTTAAAGGAGATATTGAGCGATCGTCAGATAGCACAAGTTATAGTTTTTGAAAGGAATTTCAACCGTGAGTTTATAAATACGCTTCGTGAGATGCAAAGGGAAAGGATGAGGCGCAGGTTTTAGATTTTGATTTTTATCTTTTGGCGCATAAATTTTATTTTGATTTTGGAGGGGTGGCCGAGTGGATGAAGGCGCACGCCTGGAGAGCGTGTATCCCGCCAAAAAGCGGGATCGTGGGTTCGAATCCCACCCCCTCCGCAACATTTATTTGATTTTCACCTTCCTTTTTTTAATTTTTTTACTACTTAACAAAAACAAAAATATCACTTTCTATGGCTGAAAAATTTGATGTCATCGTTATAGGGGGTGGTCCCGGTGGTTATGTCTGTGCGATTCGGGCTTCACAACTTGGTTTTAAGACGGCTCTCATTGAAAAAGACCGTGTCGGGGGGATTTGTCTTAATTGGGGTTGTATCCCAACAAAAGCTTTGCTTAAATCAGCGGAAGTCTTTAACCTCATCAAGCGGGCGGATGAATTTGGGTTGAAGGTTGAAAACCCAAGTTTTGATTTCAAAAAGATAATTCAGAGAAGTAGGCAGGTAGCTGATAGGTTGTCAAAAGGTGTTGAATTTCTTTTGAGGAAAAATAATGTTACAAAGTTTTCTGGCCAGGGGTTTTTATTAAAGAGAAACTTGGTAGGAGTGAAATCGGATAAAGAGGAATTTGAGGTAGAAGCGAGACATGTAATCATAGCTACGGGAGCAAGACCCAGGGAGATCCCAGGGATTACAATTGATGGTGTTAAGGTTATAACGAGCAAGGAAGCGATGTTGCTTGAAGAACCGCCGAAGTCAATGATAATTATCGGAGCTGGAGCTATTGGTGTTGAGTTTGCTTATTTTTATAATTCGTTTGGGACGAAGATAACCTTGGTGGAGATGATGCCATCAATTTTGCCAAATGAGGATAGGGAGATAACCGAAATCCTTGAAAAGTCGTTTAAAAAGAGCGGAATTGATATTTTGACAAACACTCGCGTCATTGAAGCGAAGAAAAACGGTGATTTCGCTGAGGTTAAAATTCAGAATCAAAATGGGGAGATGGTTTTAAAAGCCGATGTTGCTCTCGTTGCTGTTGGGGTTCAGGGGAACAGCGACAAGCTTGGGCTTGAGGAACTTGGTGTTGAGGTTGAGAAGAGTTTTATAAAGGTTGATAAGATAAGTTATCAAACAAGCGTTGAGGGGATTTATGCAATCGGTGATGTAATCGGTCCGCCTTTGCTCGCTCATGTTGCTTCTGCCGAAGGGATAAGATGTATTGAGAACATTGCAGGGGTTGAGACAAAGCCGATTGATTACAACAACATCCCGAATTGCACTTATTGCATACCGCAGGTTGCAAGCATTGGTTTAACCGAACAAAGGGCGCTTGAGCTTGGGTATGAGATAAAAGTCGGTCGTTTTCCTTTTAGGGCAAATGGTAAGGCGCTTTCATTGGGAGAGACGGAAGGGATTGTTAAAGTTATATTTGACGCAAAATATGGTGAAATTCTAGGCGCACACATAATAGGTCCAGAAGCAACGGAGTTGATAGCTGAATTTGGTGTGGCTAAAACACTTGAGAGCACTGCCTTTGAAATAGTAAAAACGGTTCACGCTCATCCAACTCTTTCTGAAGCATTGATGGAGGCATCCGCTGATGCATTAAAGGAGGTAATTCATATATGAGAAACAAAATTCAGCTTATGCTATGCCTTTGCTTCAACTTCTCGTCAAAGTGGTTAAAATTTTAAGGGCGCATGGAACCCCTGGGCAAGTCGCAGCAGGTTTTGCCTTTGGAATGTGCCTTGGATTGATCCCATGGGATACCTTACACGGTTTTTTCATTTGGTTTCTTGTCATAATTTTGAATGTGAATTTCGGAGCTGTTTTGCTTGGGTTGGCAATCTTTTCATCTATAGCTTATATCTTTGACCCAATTTTCCACTCAATTGGATATTGGCTTCTTGTTGATGTTGAATTTCTTCGCGAATTTTGGACCTCTTTATATCAATCTCCTGTGATTCCATTTACAAGGTTTTACAACACAGTTGTCATGGGGAGCACATCTATTTCAATGATTTTGTTTGTTCCTGTTCTAATTTTGACAAGGTGGCTTGTGAAAAATTATCGCGTTAAAATAGACCCGCATATTCAAAAACTTCCTTTGTTTCAAATGTTTAAAGCGACGAAAATTTATAACATATATCAAAAAATAAAGGTGTTAAGTGAGTTGTGAAATACATAAGAAAATCTGGCGTTATATTCGTTGCGGTTTTAGTTTTGATTTTTGTTCTTTTGAATATTTTCTTGACCGATAAATGGCTTGAAAGGACACTTGAAAAAGCCGGAGAGGGAATTGTCGGTGCAAAGGTTGAAATAGATAACCTTGACTTTTCAATTTTAAATTTATCTTTCAAGTGGAATAGATTGCAGGTTGCTCATCCAGAGATAGCTTTCAAGAATATGATTGAAACTGGTCCGGTTGAATTTAAGTTATCTCCATCTGCGCTTTTGAAGAGGAAAGTTGTAATTGAGAGGATGAAAGTTTTAAACATAAAAACATTTACAGATAGAAAAACGGACGGGCGTTTGCCAAAGAAAAAAGAAGAGAAAAAAGAGCCAAGCTTTATTGAAAAGCAATTCGCTGTAGTTCTGGAACAAGTTACATCCACCCCTGCCTTTGATATTTTGTCTGAGATAAAGACGATGAAAGTTGAAGATGTAGTTGATAAAGTTAAACTTGAAACGCCAAATAAAGTTGACTCCATAAAAAAGGAATTCATCTCGCGGGTTGATAAGATTAGGGCTGAAGTTGAATCAATTGAAAAGGAAATTGATTCTTTGAGACAAATTGAGAGAAATTTAAGGTCGCTTAATGTAAGGGATATCAAGACGGTTGATGATTTAAAAAGAACAAGGGATGTCATTGTCAACGCTGCGAATTTTGTAAAGGGATTAAAAGGTAAATATGATTCAAGGATTAACGAAGTGAAGGATTTAAAATCAAAAATTGAAGGTGCCAAACTTGAATTTCAAGATGCGATAAAAAGTGACCTTGCTAAGGTTAAAGATTATGCTAAAATTCCAGATATTTCAAAGATGGAGGTTGTGCGTTATCTGATCGGTCCGAAGTTGTTCTCGTATTATTTGACTTACCTTAAGTATTCGGACAGGGTTGAAAAAGCGGTTGAGAAGTTACAGGCGATTAAACCTGAAAAGGAGAAGAAACCACCGAGGTTTAAAGGGCAAGATATACACTTCGTTAAGGAAAAAGCTTTGCCAAATTTTTGGTTGAGACGCTGTGAAATATCAGGTGAGACCAACGGCGGTTTCTTTATAAAAGGGGAATTACTTGATGTTTCATCACAACCGAAAATCGTTGGTAGACCCACAATTTTTTCGCTTGAAGGAACTCGCCCAGACAAAGCTCAATTATATCTAAAACTTGTCCTTGATTTTGTTTCTTCACCGCCAAGTCAAAAATTGCAACTTGGGATTTTAAATTTTCCAATCGTTGATTTAAAATTTGATCACAATGTTAAATATCTCCCGATTAGATTGGCAAGGGCTAGTGGGAACTTTAACTTTGAAATTTCCAAGCAGGCGAATTTGATAGAATCAACCGCAAAGTTTAACGCTTTAAATCCCGCCTTTGCTTATCAAGATGTGAAATTTAATAATCAGTATGAAGAAAAGGTTGCTGAAATTTTCAAGCAAACATTTAACTCAGTTAAGAATGTTGACGTGAACATATTGTTGTCGTTCAAAGGATCTGATTTTGATGTGAGGTTTAACTCAATGCTTGATAGACAGTTGACGCAAGGTTTTAAAGACGCCGTGGGGAAAGAGATTGAAAGGATAAAACAAGATGTTGAAAAGGCGGTAAGAGAGAAAATTGATTCATATCTTGCTGATTTTGAGCGAAGTGTTGAGAATAAGGTAAATGAGGCATATTCAAAATTAGAACAATACAATGTTCAGATAAGTGAATTTGAGAAGCTGAAAGATGCTAAGCTAAGGGAAATAGAGGATGAAATAAAAAGGCGGGGTGGGAAATTGCTTGAACAGATTTTCAGGAGGTGATCACTCCTCAAGAGCAAGTTTTACAATTCTGTCAACGAGTTCTGGGAAATCAATTCCAGCTGCTTTAGCTGCTTTAGGGACTAAGCTTGTTCCTGTCATGCCTGGGATTGTGTTAATTTCAAGGCAATATATTTCGCCGTTATCTTTAACTCTGAAATCAACCCTTGCGAATCCCTTACATCCGATTGACTCAAACGCAAGCAAGGCTTGTTCTTGAAGTTTTTGGGTTAGTTCTTCTGGTATTTGCGCAGGGACTATGTATTCGGTTGCCCCTTTTGTGTATTTATGGTAATAATCATAAATCCCGCCCTTGGGTATTATTTCAATCACTGGCAATGCCATATCCCCGAGAATTCCAACTGTTAGCTCCTTGCCATCTATGAAGTCCTCAACCATGACTTGATCTGAGTATTTGAAGGCAAGTTCAATTGCCGGTTCAATATCTTCGGGACATTTGACTATACTTAAGCCGACGGTTGAACCCTGATCGTTGGGTTTCACTACACATGGGTATGAGAATGATTTTTCAATTTTTTCTCTTATTTCCTTCAGGTCAATTTTATTTTTTCTTATCATAAACCATTCTGGTGTTTGAACGCCGTGATGTTTGAAGACGATTTTGGACATATTTTTATCAATGCCGATTGCGCTTGCAAGCACCCCGGAACCTGTATATTTTTTACCGCGAAGCTCAAGCAAGGATTGAACTGTTCCATCTTCCCCCCATTTCCCGTGCAAAATTATAAAGACAACATCAACATCATCAAGGAGATTTGAGTTGATGCACTCAATCACATTTTTATTTGAAAGTTTTGAGAGTTCCTCCTCAGTTGGCGGGGTTTCCCTTATTGAGCTTATAAAAAGTTCATCCTCGTTTTCGGGTTGATTCACACCAAGGGCTGGATCAATCGGTTTAACGATGTATCCGACTTCCCTTAATCCAAGCGTTACATATTTTCCAGAAATTATTGAGACATCCCTTTCGGGAGATGTTCCCCCAAGCAAAACCGCAACTTTTATTTCCCCTGTCTTCATATACTTATCTTTTTCCCGTATGATTTTAAGCTTATTTCTGAAAGTTTTGCAATTTCCTCCTGTGATAGATTTTTTTCACCGCCAAGGATTCTCGCAAGTAAAATTATCATTGCATAGTGTTCAAGTTTTTCCATTTTAAAGTAGGCATCTTTCAAGCTTGAGCCAAGCGTAACCGCGCCATGATTTTGAAGGAGAAATGCATCGTGTTTTTCAACAAACGGCTCTATTGACAATGGAACTTCTTCGGTTGATGGGGTAGCATATTTAGCAAGCGGTATTTTACCAAGGTTTATAATCACCTCGGGTAAGACATAGCCCTCAAGCGAGAGCCCTGTGGTTGCGAAAGCGGTGGCAAACGGTGGATGAGCATGAATTATCGCTTTAACATCATCGCGACGCTGATAAATGAAAAGATGCATTTTTATTTCGGTTGACGGCTTGTAAATTCCATAAACTACTTCGCCTGTTGGATTTACCTCAACGATATGTGATTTTTTGACCTCGCCTTTATTGACGGATGTCGCAGTGCAAAGTATATTTCCATTCGGGAGTTTAGCTGAGATATTGCCGTCGGTTGAGGATACGAAGCCCTTTTTATAAATCAGGTGCGATATTTCAACGATTTCCTCAATTAATTTCTCTTTAATTTTCATTTCGCTTTGACGATTTTGATTGTAGATACATTTGAATTCTGAGGAAAATCCTAAGTATGAACAATGCGATTGCAACTGTTAAAGCATGAAGATAGTATTTAGGCGGTATCACCCTTGTAAGCATTCCAATTAGCAGGATGACGAGAATTGCCAAGCTTATGTAAGTTATCAGGTTGAATGTTTTGGTTGAAATTTTCATTTTGGAAGCGGTTTCATTTTTTATGCAAATTTAATTAAATTAAAAACAATAAAAAACAAAAATTGCGAATTGCTTTGCAGGACGAGCTTAAGTTTCAATATTGGGAAGAGTTCAATCAACTTATGAAGAGGCGACTTGAGGAGCTTGAAGAGTTGAAAAGACTTGGGATTAACCCTTATCCTTATGAGTATCCGGTTAATGCTTATTCTGATGAAATTTTAAGAAATTTCCGAGATGAAGATCCCCCGATGAGTGTTTCAATTGCTGGGCGAATTATGTCAATAAGACGAATGGGAAAGGCGACATTTTCGCATATTCAAGATTCAAAGGGGAAAATTCAAATTTATTTCAAAAAAGATGTGCTTGGGGAAAAGTATGATATTTTGAAGTTGCTTGACATTGGAGATATAATTGGCGTTAGGGGTGAGGTTTTCAGGACCCGCACCGGTGAAGTGACTGTCAAAGTTGATGACTATCAAATTCTTGCCAAATCAATTAGACCGCTTCCAGTAGTAAAAGAAAAGATAGACGAACACGGCAATAGGATTGTTTATGACCCCTTCACGGATAAGGAGATGAGATACAGGCAAAGATATGTTGATTTGATCGTAAATCCGGAAGTGAAGCAGGTTTTCATAAAGCGTGCGAAGATAATAAGCACTATAAGGGAGATACTTGATTCACATGGTTACATTGAAGTTGAAACGCCAATCCTTCAGCCAGTTTATGGTGGTGCAACAGCTAGACCTTTTGTAACGCATCATAATGCGCTTGATATGGATTTGTATCTTCGCATTGCAGATGAACTTTACTTAAAGAGATTAATCGTTGGTGGCTTTGATGGTGTTTATGAAATAGGCAAGGATTTTAGAAATGAGGGTATGGACAGGATGCACAATCCGGAGTTTACAATGCTTGAACTTTATGTGGCGTACAAGGATTACAATTGGATGATGGAGTTTACGGAGAGTTTGATTTACAATGTTTGTTTGCGTGTTAATGGAACTTCAAGGATAAAGTTTGGTGATAATGAAATTGATTTGACCCCGCCTTGGAGGAGAGTTCCGATGTTTGAGTTGTTGAAGCAGTACACGGGTGAAAATCTTGAAGGGAAAAGTGAAGATGAACTTCGTGCCATAGCGAGGCGACTTAATGTTGATGTTTCTTCAAAAATTGGGGTCGGGAAGATAATTGATGAGATTTTTTCAGAGCTGGTTCAACCGAACTTGATACAGCCGACATTTGTGATTGATTATCCAATTGAGATGTCACCGCTTGCGAAAAGACATAGAAGCAAACCACATCTTGTTGAAAGGTTTGAGGTTATAATTTCAGGCATGGAGGTCTGCAATGCTTTCAGCGAGTTGAACGACCCGATTGATCAAAGATATAGGTTTGAAGAACAGGCGCGTTTAAGGGCACAAGGGGATGAAGAAGCGATGACCATAGATGAGGATTTTATAAGAGCTCTTGAATATGGTATGCCACCAACAGCTGGGCTTGGTATAGGGATTGATCGGCTTGTGATGATTTTAACCAATCAGAAAACCATTCGCGATGTCATACTTTTCCCACATATGAGACCTGAAAAATAGTGAAAACAAAATTTTGAAATTTAAAGGTGAAAAAAATCAACCTAGTCCTTGGAATTCACAATCATCAACCATCTGGAAATTTTGATTTCGTATTTGAGCATGCTTATAATTCCGCTTACAAGCCCTTTATTGAGATACTTGCGCGACATCCGAAAATTAAACTCGCACAGCACTACACTGGAATTTTATTTGAATGGATCTTGAAAAATCATCCGGAGTTTTTGGAGCAACTTAAATCTCTCGTTGATAACGGTCAGGTTGAGTTGATGACTGGTGGTTTTTATGAGCCGATACTTGCTATTATACCCGATCAAGATAAATTTGATCAAATAAGGAAACTTTCTGATTTCATAGAGGAACATTTCGGCAAGGTTCCAGTTGGAATGTGGCTTGCTGAAAGGGTTTGGGAACAGCACATCGTTAAGTTCATTTCTCAAGCTGGTGTTAAGTATGTTATAATTGACGATACACACTTTAGATATGCGGGGCTTGTAGGTGACCAATTGCTTGGTTATTATATAACCGAGGAACAGGGCTTTACGGTTAATATATTTCCGATAAGCAAAATGTTAAGGTATACGATTCCTTTCCAAGCGGTTGAGAAGACGATTGATTACCTCAGGGAAATTGCAACCGAGGAAGGAGATAGAGTTATAGTTTATGCTGATGATGGGGAAAAGTTCGGCGTTTGGCCAAATACTTATAAGCATGTTTACGATGATGGCTGGCTTGAGGAATTTTTCTGCGCACTTGAAGAAAATAGCGATTGGATTAATATACTTCACTTTTCGGAGGTGCTTGATAAAATTAAACCCATAGGGAGAATTTATCTTCCGAACGCCTCATACGCTGAGATGATGCATTGGGCTTTGCCAGCAGATGCATACCTTGATTATGAGAAACTTGAAGAGCATTTAAAGGAAGAGGGGATGTATGAGCAATATTCAAGATTTTTCAGAGGCGGTTTTTGGAGAAATTTTCTCGTTAAGTATCCCGAGGCAAACAATCTTCACAAGAAAATGTTAAGGGTATCTGAAAGGGCTAGAAAGCTCCAGGCGAAAGGAAAAGATGTCAAATCCGCGCTTGAAAAGGTATGGAGGGCGCAGTGCAATGATCCATATTGGCACGGGATTTTCGGCGGTCTTTATCTGACGAGTTTGAGGTCAACAGCATATAGAAACTTGATAAGCGCAGAGAACGAACTTGATAAGGTTGAGAGGAAGAAAATCATAAAGTATGAATTCACTGACTTTGACAAGGATGGTAAAGAAGAGCTAATAGTTGAGACGCCAAATTTTAATGTCTATATCAATCCGAATTATGGTGGTCAAATTTTTGAACTTGATTTTAAACCAGCTGAATTTAACATAACAGATGTGATGACAAGAAAAAAAGAGGGTTATCACGAAAAGCTTTTGCAACTTTCAAAAGAGATGAACAATCCGAACAATCAGGGTGTTGCAAGTATACATGATATGTTAACTGCTAAAGAAGAGGGGTTGGAAAAGTTTTTGCATTATGACTGGTATAGGCGTGGTAGTTTAATTGATCATTTCTTTGGGGCTGAAACGACAATTGAAAATTTTTATCAATGTAAATATCCAGAGCAAGGCAATTTTGTGAATCAACCTTATAGGGCAGATGTTGAGCTCAGGCATGGGGTAATTGAGATTACACTTTCAAGAGATGGGCATGTGTGGGTTGAGAATGAGCGAAAGAATTTACGCTTGCAGAAGAAGATCATAATTGATAAAAATTCAACCGAAGTTCTGTTTAGGTATAAACTTGAAAATCTTGAGGAAGAAGAGATTGATTTGTGGTTTGGGGTTGAATTCGTTTGTAATTTCCTCGCGCCGAATTCAGATGACAGGTATTTTTATTTCGTGGGATATGAAGTTGATGATTCAAAATTGGCAAGTATTGGGGAGGTTGAAGATGTGACTTCTTTTGGAGTTGTTGATAAGTGGCTGGGTGTTGATATGAATTTTTATCTTGATAAATTCGCAAATGTGTGGAGGTTTCCGATTGAGACGGTTTCTTTATCCGAGGCGGGGTTTGAGAGAGTTTATCAGGGTTCGGTGATACTCCTGCATTGGAACATAAAGCTCAGCAGGGAATGGAATGTTGAAATTAGAAATATATTCCGTAAAATTTGAGGATGATTTATTTCTTTCTTCTTTTATTTCTGTCACCTTTTTCATATTGTGCAGACGCTGATTCAACTAAATCTTCAAGTAGTATTAACTATACAAAACTTGCTTTTGTTGGCGTTGGAACCGCTGGGACGATGGCTGTGATACATGTCTATCAAAAAAATGCTTGGTGGAGTGGGCAAAGGCGGTCTTTTCATATTGTAAACGACTGGGAATATGCACTTAACATTGACAAGATTGGACATTTTTATGGGGCGAATTTGATTTCAAATTTGTTTTCGTCTTCCCTCCAATGGGCTGGGGTTGAAAAAGGGAAGTCAATGATTTATGGTGCTTTGCTTGGTTCAATTTTTGGATTATATGTTGAATTTGAAGATGGCTTTGCAACGGACTGGGGATTTAGCCCAGGAGATGCAGGAGCAAATATATTGGGGGCTTGGTATCCAGTTGCGCAGAGTTATTTCCCGGTCTTGAAAAATTTTAATTTCAAGTGGAGCTATATCCCAACAAGTCAACTTAAAAGTGGACAAAAGAAAATTTTCATTGACGACCACGAGGGACAAACTATGTGGCTTTCTATATCAGTTGTTAATTTCTTGCCCGAGAAAATTAAAAAATCTTATCCCAGTTTTTTAAACCTAGCTGTTGGATATGGTGTAAGGGACCTTGATGGAAGGGGAGGCGGAATAAGGGAATTTTATATTTCACTTGACTATGACCTTGAAAAATTACCCGGGGATGGATGGCTGTGGGGATTGATAAAGAAAAATTTGAATTACATTCACCTACCAGCTCCTGCAGTTAGATTGACACCAAGGTTTGCCTTTTTCGGACTTTTCTTTTCAAAGAAAATTTGACATTTAAATGTTTAACTTGTTAGAGGAAGTTTTAACGGGGATTCTTATCGGTTTTCTCTCCGGGATGTTCGGTCTTGGTGGGAGTAGTATCGCAACCCCTCTCCTTAGAACGATTATCGGGGTCAAACCAACATTTGCGCTCGCAACACCACTACCAGTTGTTATACCCTCAGCGGTTTCTGCTTCGCTTGTTTATCATAAGAGGGGTTTAATAAACTTCAATGTAGCAAAAGTTACGATAATTTTCGGTTTCCCTTTCGTTCTCATTGGCGCAATTTTAACCAGGTTGGTCAGTGGTAAATTTTTGATGCTTTCAACAGCTGTTTTTGTTTTTACAGTTGGTTTGAGTTTTCTTTTTAGGAAGGATGTGTTTAAAACGGAAGCGGAGGGGAAGGTTAATAGATTTGTTTTAATCTCTCTTAGTGGGCTTATTGGGTTGATTTCTGGTTTCCTTGCAAATGGTGGTGGAGTTATGCTTGTCCCATTCTATGTTAAAGCTTTAAAGATGGATATCAAAAGCGCATTTGCGACTTCTCTTTTCGTGATTCCATTTTTTGCGATACCTGGAACTGTGGTTCATTTTTTGCTCGGACATATTGATTTAAAGCTTCTTTTGGTGCTTGTTTTAACTTCAATCCCATTTGCAAATTTTGGAGCAAAGCTGGCAGTTAGGCTAAAGAACGAAACACTTGAAATTGCTTATGGTATTTTCCTTGTCGTGTTTTCAATTTTTTTCTTTGTTAGGGAAGTTTAAAATCAAAATTCGTTTATTTATGAGATTGAAAATTTTGATTGTGTTTTTTCTATTCCAAGGGCTTTCTCTTTCACAAGAAATTATCGGCGCGAGGGCTTTCGCTTTGAAAAGCTATGTCGCTGTCGCAAACGACCCATGGACGATTTTCTATAACCCAGCTGGTATATCAAGTTTAAGAACAAGGGAAGTAGCATTTTCGTATATACCTGCACAATTTGAGCTTGCTGAACTTTCACAAAAAGGTATAGCCTATTATGAACCCTTGCTTCCCGTCAAATTCGGTTTGGGGGCAAGAATTTTTGGGTTTGAACTTTATCGCGAATTCATCCTTAAATTGGCATTCGCAAGGGAGTTTAAGTTTTTCTCCATCGGTGGAAGTTTGAGCTACAATTTAATATCAATAAAAAATTATGGGGGTGACGGTGGGCTTGGTTTTGATTTAGGTCTTATATCAAACCCAGTAAAGTTTCTACGTTTCGGTTTTGTGTTAAGAAATGTGATCTCCGAAAGGATTGGCAAAGCAAAAGAAAAATTGCCGAGCGTTCTTGAAATAGGATTGGCGTTTGTTCCTTACGAAAATTTGACCGTTTCTTCATCCGTTGAAAAGGTATTTGCGTTGCGTGAAAGCTTTAAATATGGCGTTGAATATATAGTGGAGAAATGGCTTTGTTTGAGAATCGGTCTTTTGAATTTCCCAACAAGGTTTTCAGCTGGGATCGGGATAAAATACTTTATCTTTAACCTTGACTATTCAATTGACAAACATCAAATACTTGGATTAACACATCAAATTACAATTGCATTAAGATTGGGTGAAAAATGAAATGGGCGGTTTTAATCCTCATTTTAAATACGGCATTTCTTTTTTCACAAGAGGCTAAAATTGACACGCTTGAAGATGTTGGAGAAGGGCTTTTTGAAAATGTTGAAGAAGATTCACAACTTGATGAAATAATTGAACAAATTGAATTTATCAGAATTGAACTTAACAGAGCTGAGGTTGACGATCTAACTGAAATACCGTTTATATCAAGAGAGGATGCTTTAAAGATAGTTGAGTATAGAGATAAAATTGGCGGGTTTAAGAGAAAAGAGCAGGTCTTTGATATACCGGGGATTGACGAGAGGGTGAAATTTTTGCTTTACAGAAACAGTCACATTCAAAGGGAAAGGTTTGGTGTTCGCTTAAGGGGCAGGGTCGTGAACAAAGGCGGATTTAGAAATGTCAAGGGGAATTTTATCAACGATTTTAAAACATATCAACTTGGCTTTCTTGCATATTCAAATTTTTCCAGTGGATTTGTGATTGAGAAGGATTATGGGGAGAGAAGGATAGATGAACTTGTGAACTTTTATTTTGATTACAAGGGGGGAAGGATTTTGAGAAGGTTTATAGTTGGAAATTACATTCTTCAATTTGGGCAGGGGATTTTATTTTGGCGACCTGTTGGGCTCGGAAAGGGAACAGATGCGATTTCACCAGTTCAAAGAAGCGTTGAAAACTACGCAGAAAGGTATATATCAACCGATGAGGTTAAACCGTTCCTCGGAGCGGTGGCTGTAACCAAGTTTAAAAATTTTGACTTAACGGTTTTTTATTCAAGTAGAAAAATACCCGCTTCACTTGACTCAACTGGACTTGTTAGATACATTGATTTTTCAGGCATAAACAAGGGGCAAAGGGATATTTTGAAAAGGGATGTCTATGGCTTTTTCGGTGTGTATGGTAGGAGAAATTTCGTAACGGGTGTTTCTTTCGCTTACCAAAAATTTGATAAAGATTTCTCAAGTTCAATATCAAGACCATATGGTGGAGGGGGAATTTATTCAAGTTTTATGTGGGATTTCTTGTTTAAGAGATTGAACTTTTTCGGCGAGTTTGCGACACTATCCGGGCTTTACTTCAGCGCCGTCTCTGGAGTTGCCTTTGACTTTGAAAATTTAAAACTCGCCTTTCAATATAGAAATTTGAACCCTAATTTCACCTCAATAAATGGAAACACATTTGGCGAGAGATATGGCGAGTCGTGGAACGAAGAAGGATTTTATTCAAGTGTTAAGTTTAAGTTAAGCCGTTTTTACATTTGGGGTTATTATGATATTTTTACATTTCCTGTGACAGAGATTGACGACGCAAAAAAAGGATATGACTATAGACTTGAACTTGGCATTTTTGTTTCAAGAAATATGAGAGCAAAGATTCTAATCCGAGAGAAATCTGTTTCAAAAGGGATCAAGGTTTATGATGAGTTTGAGAGGAGAATTTTGAGCGAAGGGAATGAAAGGAGAAAAAACTTCAGGATTGAGATTGAGAACAAATTTCAGAGTATTACATTCAGAAGTCGGATTGAAGTTTTAAAGATGAGTTTTACCAGTGAGGGGACGGGCTTTGTTATTTATCAGGGAGTTAAGGTGAAAGTTTTCAATGGATTGACATTTTATGCTCGGATAGCGCATTTCAGAAGCAATTCTTATTCATCAAGAATTTATGTATATGAAGATGATCTTGATGGTGTTGTTTCTTTGATTCCGCTTTACGGTCAAGGATTGAGGTGGTATTTCGTTTTGAAATATAGTTATTGGAAGTTTCTTTCAATTCAGCTTAAATACGCAGAGTCGTTGTTTTTTGAGAATGTGAAAGCCAGCGCTGGTTTACAAGTTGAGATAAAGATTTAATCCTTCGGCTCGCCATAAAGTTCAATTTCAACAAGCTCGCTTATTATGTGTCCGATTGTTATGTGTCCTTCTTGGATTCTCTGCGTGTTGTTTGAAGGAACGACTATCGCTATATCGCAAAGTTCTTTCATTCTTCCACCGTCTTTACCAAGTAATCCAATAACTGTCATGTTTTTTTCTTTTGCTGTTTTGATGGCTCTTATCACATTTTCCGAGTTTCCGCTTGTACTTATCCCGATTAGCACATCTCCTTCATTACCGAGCGCTTCAACAGTTCTTGCGAATGTATTTTCAAAGCCGATATCGTTTCCGCCAGCTGTTAAATTAGATGTATCTGTTGTGATTGCAATTGCTGGCAACCCTGGGCGCTTTATTTTGGGGTTTAATCTTATCACAAATTCAGTTGCGATATGTTGTGAATCAGCAGCGCTACCACCATTTCCACAAAGCAAAACCTTTTTCCCATTTTTAAAGGCAGTTGAGATAACCTCAACAGCTTTTAGAATTTGCTCAGTGCAGTGAGAAAGAATTTTTTTCTTTACCTCAGCGCTTTCGTTTAACGATGATTCTATGAATTTAATCTTGTCCATTTCTTGATGTTTTTTATTTTCTATGTATTGCTCTCACAAAATCCGATATCAAACCTTTTATCTTTGTGGGCGGTGTGTCCTCAAGTATGTTTCCTGTTACTATTATCCCCGCTCCTGAATTGGCTTTTTCATAGGCGTTTTCCGGATTTTTTATCCCACCGCCGACGATTAATGGGGTTTCAACAGTTGACTTTATCGCTTTTATCAGTTCGTTCGGAACGCTGTTGTCAGCTCCACTGCCTGCTTCAAGGTAAATCAATTTCATCCCGAGATATTGGGCTGTTAATGCATAAGCGATTGCAATTTCTGGCTTATCTCTTGGTATTGGCTTGCTTTGACTTATAAAAGTGGCTGATGTCATCTTGCCTGATTCAATTAAAAGGTAAGCTGTTGAAATCGGTTCAATGCGATATTTGAAAATTATGGGGGAGGCGATCGTTTGTTGTCCAATGATAAATTCGGTGTTTGTGCTCGTTAAAACCGAAAGGAAAAGAATCGCATCGGCAAATTTTGAAATCTGATAAATGCTCCCTGGGAAGATGATGACCGGCTTATCGGTATTTTCTTTTGTGATTTTAACGCATCTTTCAAAATTTTGGGATAGCAACAGGCTACTTCCGATGAAAAAACCATCAACCCCGCATTCCGTCGCAATGCGTACAAATTTTTTTAAATTTGAATTGGTTTTGTCCGGGTCAATCAAAATAAAATATAAAGACCCGTGCTGGGCAATTTGATTTAGGATGTAGTCGTATGTCTTGCCCAGCCGAGCCGAGCTATCTTTGCGTTCCTTTTCCAAATTTTGCCCCTTTTTATTGTGTTAATTCTTTAATTATCTTCGGGAAAATTTTCAGTACCTCGTCAAGCTTTGAAATGTCCTTTCCACCAGCGGTTGCCATATTGGGTTTTCCACCGCCACCGCCTCCGGTTATCTTTGCGACCTCTCGCACGATTTTCCCAGCGTCAAGCCCTTTTTCCTTAACAAGGTCATCCGTTACAATGCAAACGAAATTAATTTTATTCTCGCTGATGCTTGCAAGAAGCCCAACCCCTCTGCCGATCTTACCCCTCAAAACATCCCCAAGCTGTTTTAATTGTTCAATATCGCTTGCTTCAACTTTCATCGCAACGACTTTGAATCCATCAATCTTGGGAACATCTGAAGAATTCACGACTTTTTCAATTTCATCCGAGATTAATTTCATCTTCACCCTTGCGAGTTCCCTTTCAAGTTTTTGCTTCTCTTCAAGGATTTGATCAACCTTTTCATTCAATCTCAAAATTTCTTCTTCTTTCTCCTTCAGGTATTTCTCAAGCGCTTTTCCAGTTATCGCCTCAACCCTTCTTATCCCGCTTGCTATGCTTCCCTCGTAAATTATCTTAAAGTATCCCGTTTCAATTGTCCTGTCAAGATGAGTTCCTCCACAAAGTTCGTAGCTGAAATCGCCAATTCTTACAGTTCTGACTATATCACCGTATTTATCTCCGAAAAATGCAAGTGCGCCTTCTTCAAGCGCCTGCTTTAACGGTTTGTATTCCTTTACAAGTTCAATGTCTTCAAAAATTACGGAGTTTACAAGGTGTTCAATCTTTTCAATTTCTTCTTTGCTTAATTTCTTCGGATGAGTGAAATCAAACCTTAATCTATCTGGCGCAACAAGTGAACCGGCTTGTTGGACATGCGTGCCGAGGATTTTCCTCAAAGCCGAATGTAAAAGATGCGTCGCAGAGTGATTTTTCATTATTGACTTTCGCCTTTCAACATCTATTCTCGCAACGAATTTCCCACCACTTTTGATGAACTTTTCAATCTCTTTGGCTTCTTTGCTATCTTTTTTCATTTTTGGGATGAAATGAACGATCAAGTCGTCTATCCTTTGCGTATCAATTATTTCAATTTCGCCATCAGGATAAATTAACTTCCCAGTATCGCCGACTTGTCCACCCGATTCGGGATAAAATATCGTTTTCTTTGAGAATAGGATTTGATCAATATTTTCATCGTCGCTTGAAAGTAAAATCACTTTGTTTGTTTCGTCGTTGACCTCCATTTCGTATTGTTTAAGGTCAGGGTTGAATTCTGTCTTCAGAACATCACCTTTTCTTAAAAGAACCTCAACTTTGTCAGCAATGCCGATTTTACCCTCCGTGAAAATCTTTTTCGTTGCCTCCCTTGATCTTGTCCTTTGTTTTTCCATTAGCTTTTCAAATTCAGCGATGTCAACTTTAAGTCCTCTTTCCTCAGCCATTAAATTTGTCAAATCAATTGGAAAACCATAGGTATCGTAGAGTTTGAAGGCTTCTTTCCCAGGGAAAATTTTGCTTCCGCTTGCCTCAAGCTTTGAGGCAACTTCTTCAAAAATTTCAATCCCACGGTCAAGTGTCTGATTAAAGTTTTCTTCCTCTGATTTTATCACATCTTTGACATATTCTTTTTTAGGTTCAATCTCAGGGTAAGCATCGCCCATAATTTCAACAACTTTATCAACAAGTTTATAGATGAACGGTTCGTGCATGTCAAGATTTCTCGCATACCTTGAAGCTCGCCTCAAAATTCTTCTCAAAACATAACCTCTTCCCTCATTTGATGGGACAGCACCGTCTGTTATGGCAAATGTCAACATCCTAATATGGTCTGCGATGACCCTCATTGCGATTTGATTTTTATCACCGACGTATTCTTTCCCAGTAAGGTTTGATATTTCATCAATTATCGGCTTGAAAAGATCAGTATCGTAATTTGAATTTTTCCCTTGAAGAACAGCGACGATTCTTTCAAGACCCATCCCGGTGTCAACATGCTTTGCAGGTAGTGGTTCAAGCACCCCTTTTTCATTTCTATTAAACTGAATAAAAACGAGGTTCCAAAGTTCAATAAATCTTGAACAGCCGTCAACATTGACGCCACAGATATGATTTTTATTGCATGTTCCCTCGCCGAGGTCAATGTGAATTTCAGAGCACGGACCGCACGGACCTGTTTCACCCATTTCCCAGAAATTTGATTTCTCGTCAAAGCGTAAAATTCTATTGTGCGATATGTCTGTCACTTTTTTCCAGAGTTCTTCCGCTTCGTCATCATCTTTGAAGACAGTCGCATATAATTTATCTTTTGGCAATCCCCATTCCTTTGTAAGGAGTTCCCAAGCCCATTCAATCGCCTCTTTTTTATAATAGTCGCCGAATGACCAATTGCCAAGCATTTCAAAAAATGTATGGTGATAAGTGTCTTTTCCGACTTCTTCAAGGTCATTATGTTTTCCACTTACGCGAATACATTTTTGATAATTGACAGCTCTTTTGTATGGTCTTGTTCCAGTGCCTAGGAATACATCCTTAAATTGGTTCATCCCGGCGTTTGTGAAAAGTAATGTTGGATCATCAAAAGGTATAACCGGGGAGCTCGGAACGAATGTATGTCCTTTTTGTTCAAAGAATTTAACAAAAGAAGTCCTTACATCTTGCGCTTTCATTTTTCTATGTGAGAAATTTTGTTTTCCTTGGTAAAAATCTAATAAAAGGGTTAAACTCTTGCAAATAAAACATGGTGGGCGCTGCAGGATTCGAACCTGCGACCTCTACCGTGTGAAGGTAGCGCTCTGGACCAACTGAGCTAAGCGCCCGTTTTCCGGTTTAAATTTAAGAATCAAAGTTGTCAAATTCAAGCAAGGGGGTATTGACTTTTTTGTTTTGATTTATTATATTAGTTAGGAATCCTAACATATTTTAAAACAAAATCAAAGGTGCCATCATGGTTAAAAAATCTGTCATCTTTTTCGGGATTATCTCTATCGCTTTAGCACTATTTGTTTTAAGTTTATCCGGTCAGGGGAAGTCACAAGTTCCGTATCCCGAAGGATACAGAAATTGGGTTCATGTTAAGTCAATGCTTATACTCCCAGGGCATCCGCTTTATGAGGCGTTTGGTGGAATTCATCATATTTATGCAAACGATAAAGCCCTGCGTGGGTATAGAACGGGTAAATTCCCGGATGGCTCGGTTATCATATTTGATTTGCTCGAGGCAAAGGAAGAAAACAATACATATGTTGAGGGTCCAAGGAAGGTTGTTGGCGTGATGTATAAAGATTCAAAGAAGTTCAAAGATACCGGTGGCTGGGGATTTGAAGCTTTTAAAGGCGATACCAAAGAGAGGGTCGTGAAAGATGCAGAGCAAGAATGTTTCTCTTGTCATGCGTCTCAGGAGAAGGAGGATTTTGTTTTTAGCAAGTTCAGGAAGTAAATTTATTTGAGAAGGCGGGGGGATTATTTCCCCCGCAAGTTAAAATTTTATCTTTTCTTTTTATGTCATCAATCTTTGATCCAAAGGAACAAGAGAGAAATATAGATGCTAAAATTGTCGCAGGGCTTGAGAGAATATCAAGGGTTTTCAAACTTTTGCTATGGGATGTTGCAAAAGAGGAAAATTTAAGCCCGATTCAAATTCAATTTCTCGTTTATCTTGCCTATAACCGAGCTTCAAGGTCTCGTATAACTGATATCGCAAATGAGTTTGCTCTGACGAAGGCAACTGTGAGCGATGCTATCTCATCCCTTGAGGAGAAAGGACTTGTCAAAAGGGTTGAAAATAGAGAGGATAGAAGAAATTACTTTCTAAAATTGACTCAAAAAGGGAAAAAAGTAGCCGAAGATGTTTCAAATTGGGCGGATGTTTTAAAAAGCGAGTTAAAAAATTTTAGCGTTAAAGAAAAGGAGATGTTTCTTTCTTTTATTTTGAATTTAATAGGTGCGCTTTACGATGCGGGAATTATAACTATTCAAAGGATGTGTTTTTCCTGCATTTACTTTCAAAAAAATGTCCATCCCGATTCAAAATCACCACACCATTGTGGACTTCTTGATAAGCCACTTTCAATCGTTGAGATACGACTTGATTGTGAGGACTATGAACCCGCCGTAAAATCCGCTTGAACTTTTCAAAATTTTCAATTAACATATTAACGAGATTTAAAAACAAAAATTTTTCTGCTATGAGAAAGGCGAAAGCATACTTCTTTTTGATCATTTTATTTACCTTCACAGTTTATGGACAAAAGAAACTAACACTTGATGACATCTTTAGGTCCGCGAAGTTTAGGATCAATTTTCTCTCAATGCAATGGTTACCTGGTGAGGATGCTTATACGACGATTAAATATGATTCGCTTTCCCGGTCAATGGCGATTTACAGATACGATTTGAGAACAGGTAAAGAAACGCTTATAGTCAATTATGCTCGTCTTGATTCTCAAGTTTCAGGTTTTTCAAAGGATGTAAGTGCCTATTTCTTTTCGCCGGATAAGAGGTATATACTTTTCACTGGTAGTTTGCCAGCAAGGAAATTGAAGACGGGTGGGAATTTTTACCTGTATGATATCAAGACGGGGACGCTTAAGAAGATAACGGATACAGAAGAAACGCAAGCGATAATTAAATTTTCACCAAACGGTAGATTTATAAGTTTTGTCAGAAGCAACAATATATATGTTTATGAAATTGCGACGGGAAATTTCAAACAGCTTACATTTGATGGTTCGGAGACGATAATCAATGGGAATTTTGATTGGGTTTATGAAGAGGAGTTCAGCATAATAGATGGATATGAGTGGTCTCCGGATGGGAAATTTATTGCTTTTTGGCGACTTGATCAGTCGGATGTTCCTGTTTTTAAGTTGATTGATTATGAACCGACATATTTGAAAGTCGTTGATCAGCGTTATCCATATGCTGGTTATCCAAATTCAAAAGTAAAGATAGGTGTCGTTGATGTTGAAACGGGTGAGACGAAGTGGATTGATTTTGGGGAAGAAGATATTTACATTCCGAGGATTAACTGGACGAAGACGCCTGGTGTTTTATCGTATCAGAAGTTGAATCGGCTTCAAAATCAGCTTGAACTTATATTTTATGATGTTAAAACAAGTGAGCAGAAAGTTATACTTAAAGAGGTTTCAAAGACCTGGATTGATGTCCATGACTATTTGACCTTTTTGAACGATGGAAAGCATTTCATTTGGGCGAGTGAAAGGGATGGTTGGTTGCATTTATATCTTTATAGGATTGATGGGAAACTTGTTAATCAGATAACTGTTGGGGAATTTGAGGTTGATCAACTCTGTTTTGTTGATGAGAGAAACAGGAAGGTCTATTATACATCTACTGAGGTATCGCCACTTGAGAGACATCTATATGTAATTGATTTTAACGGTCGCAATAAGAGAAAATTGACCGCTGAATCCGGTTGGCATAGTGTTAATTTTTCACCTACTGGTGTTTATTACATTGACAATCATTCAACTATTTCAAAACCGCCTAAGTGGAAACTCTTTGATTATCGTGGTAGATTTATACGAACGCTTGTTGACAATCCAGATGATGTCCTCGCTGGTTATGAAAAAGGGGAAATAACTTTTGAAGTTGTTGAGACATCTGATGGCGTTAAGTTAAATGCCTGGATGTTGAAACCGGCAAATTTTGATTCAACAAAGAAATATCCTGTTCTCTTTTATGTTTATGGAGGTCCGGGAAGCCAAACAGTTAGGAATGCGTATCTTGGGAATTATCTTTGGTATCAATATCTGGCGCAGAACGGATATATAATTTTCAGCGTTGACGGGCGTGGGACTGGCGCAAGGGGTAAAGCGTTTAAAGATGTGATTTACAAAAATTTGGGTTATTATGAGTCAAAAGACCAGGCAGAAGCAGCTCTTTACCTTGTGAGAAAATACAGGTTTGTTGATAGCGCTCGCATAGGCATCTGGGGTTGGAGCTACGGTGGTTATATGTCAAGTTTAACTCTATTCAAATTCGGTGATATTTTTAAGCTTGCAGTTGCGGTAGCTCCTGTTACGACCTGGCGACTTTACGATACCATATACACCGAAAGGTATATGCAAACCCCGGAATTAAATCCAGAGGGATACGAGAATAGTTCGGTTTTAAAGTATGTTGATGGTTTGAAGGGGAAATATCTCGTCATTCACGGGACAACAGATGATAATGTTCATTGGCAAAACACAATACAACTTGTTGATAAGTTGCAAAAAGCGGGGAAACAATTTTGGACGATGTTCTATCCAAACAAGGATCATAGCATCGCTGGGCGTGACACAAGGTATCATCTTTTTACGCTTATAACGAATTTTATCCTTGAGAATCTGTAATTTGACTGAATTTCTCAAAATTGTTATTTTTCTCTAAATTTTAAAAACAAGAGTTTCGCTTTGTGAAAAAGTCGCCTTTATATGAAATACACCTTGACCTTGGAGCGGTTTTCGGCGATTATTTCGGTTGGATGATGCCAAAGCATTATGTGAATCCGATTGAGGAATATAAGTTCGCTAAAACATCAAGCGTAATGATTGACAGGGCTAATGTTGGGAAGTTACGCCTTTGGGGTAAGGATGTAATTGATTTTATGAATAGAATTTCAACAAACGATTTAAGGGGATTGACACCAGGGACAGGGGCTGTCACTGTCTTAACAGATGAGAAGGGGAAGATGATTGATGTTGTTAACCTTTGCCTTTTGAAAGTTGAAAATGGTCATCAAGAAGCAATTTTATTTTTAAGCCCCGGGTCGGTTGAAGATGTTAAATCCTGGTTTGATAAATTGATAATTATTGACGATGTAAAATACGAAGACATAACCGACGATTATGTAATCATCTCCGTCTACGGATATGGTGCGAATGAGGTTATCTCCTCTGAATTTAAAGTTGATCACAAGCATTTCCTTGACATTTCAAAGATGCCTCTTTATAACTTCGTCCGTGGTTTTATAATTGGAAATGAAGTTTTCATAGTGAGGGTTGATGAATTTTCATCTTTGGGATATAATCTTGTTTGCAGGCGCGATGACGCTGTTGCAATTTGGAAATTGTTGCAAAGCAAAGGTTTAATGGCGGTTGGACACGAGGTTTTTAATGTGTTAAGGGTTGAAGCTGGTATTCCATCTTTCGGTAGGGAGATAACCAAGGATTACAATCCTCTTGAAGCAAACCTGATCAAATTCGTTAGTTTTTCAAAGGGATGTTACATCGGGCAGGAAGTTTTGGCAAGGATTGATTCATATAATAAATTGCAGAAACGCCTTGTTGGCTTTATAATTGAAGATAAGAAAGGAAAGTTAAAATTTGACAAAGATGCGATCGTTTTTTCAGATGATGAAGAAGTTGGAAAGGTGACAAGCGTTGTGTATTCGTATGGTTTTCAAAAGTATATTGCTTTGGGATATTTAAAGGTAAAGTTTGCAGTTCAAGGGGAGAAAGTTAAGATTGAGTTTGGAGGCGATAGATATGATGCGGTTGTAATATTACCTCCGTTTTCAGTTTAAAACTAAGGGAATTAATTGGCAATGGAGCAGATAATTGTAAAAGGGCAGACAAAGGACGAAATATATACTGAACTTTTACCGCAGATAAAATCACTTGTTGAGGATGAGAGCGATTTAATTGCCAATCTTGCCAATGTGACATCTGCTTTAAAGCAAGCGTTTCCATCTTTTTCATGGGTTGGCTTTTATTTGATGAAAGATGGTGAGCTTGTCCTTGGACCATTTCAGGGGAAACTTGCGTGCACGCGGATTAAAGTTGGAAGCGGTGTTTGTGGGACAGCCGTTTTAAGAAAGGAAACGATAATTGTCCCTGATGTTGAAAAATTCCCTGGGCATATTTATTGCGACCCCGATTCAAGGTCTGAGATAGTTGTCCCGATAATAAAGGATGGAGAGGTTCTTGGAGTTCTTGACATTGACAGTTATGAATTGGATAATTTTGACGAGGTGGATAAGTTTTATCTTGAAAAGCTTGTTGAAATTCTTTTGGAGAAATTTTAAAGAAAATTTTTTAGGAGGATGGGAAAGAAAGTTGCGCTTGTTACTGGTTCTGGGAGACGGCTTGGGCGTCAGATTGCGATTGCTTTAGCTGAGGCTGGATTTGATATAGTTGTGAATTATAATCAGTCAAAGGATGAAGCGAAAAAAACACTGCGGAAGATAGAAGAATTCGGTCGTGAGGCGATAGCCATAAAGGCGGATATAACCAACAGCGGGCAAGTCAAGAAGATGGTTGAAAAGGCGATTGAAAAGTTTGGTCAAATAGATGTCCTTGTGAATAATGCAGCAATTTTCCCAAAGCCAGTTAAATTTTGGGAGATAACAGATGAGTTATGGGATCGTGTGATTGATACTAATTTAAAAGGTCAGTTTCTTTGTTCAAGGGAAGTTGTTAAGTATATGTTGGAAAGGAAGAAAGGCAAGATTATAAACATCGCTTCGCTTGGTGGTTTACAGGTTTGGACGGAGCACATCGCATATAATGTTGCTAAGGCGGGTTTGATAATGTTGACGAAGGCAATGGCTAAGGCACTTGCTCCTTATATCACTGTTAACGCAATTGCCCCAGGGACTATAATAATTCCGGGTGAGGAAACGGGTGAAATAAAGCATATACCTGAGCGTAAAATTCCGCTTAAAAGATATGGCAAGCCGTCAGATATAACTGATGTTGTTGTTTTTTTGGCGACGAAAGGGGATTACATAACTGGTCAAGTTATAGCTGTTGACGGTGGGAGGTCAATTTTATGATAAACAAAAATTTGAACGAGATGTCAAAAGAGGAAGTCAAGGAAGCATTAAATTCAAACAAACAACCGATCAAGGCGTATAAGAATTTAAAATTTTTAAACAGCCCTGATGCAAGGGCTTTGAGGATTTTGGCTGAGTATCTTGAGCCACTCTCAAGGTTTAAGAGATATCAAATTGTTGATACGATTGTTTTCTTTGGTTCGGCAAGAACGAAACCGATGAAAGAGGTGAGAGCAAAACTTAAAGAGATTGAAAACAGGATAAAAGAATTTGAGACAAAGGGAAAGGATGTTCCTCTGTCGTTGCTTGAAGAGAGAAAGAAAGCAGAAGTTGAACTTTATATGTCAAGGTATTATGAAGATGCTGTTGAACTTGCCAGATTGATAACCGAGTGGTCAAAAGGACTTGGCGATGCAAACGGTCGGCGTTTTGTGGTCTGTTCTGGTGGTGGTCCAGGGATTATGGAAGCAGCAAATAGGGGGGCAGCAAAGGCAAAGGGTATAAGTATAGGTCTTAACATAAGTTTGCCATATGAGCAAAAGATAAACCCGTATATCACGAATGAATTGATCTTTGAGTTTCATTATTTCTTTATGAGAAAATTCTGGTTTGTTTATCTTGCAAAGGCGCTTGTTATTTTCCCTGGCGGATATGGAACGCTTGATGAATTATTTGAGGTTTTGACACTTCTTCAGACGGGCAAGATAAAGAAAAAACTTCTTGTTTTAGTTTACGGGACAGAGTATTGGCGTAAAATTGTAAATTTTGATGCGATGGTTGAATATGGTGTCATTGATAAGGATGATTTGAAACTTTTTAAATTCGTTGATTCGCCAGTTGAAGCTTTTGAATATCTTAAAAATGAATTGACGAAGCATTATCTTTGATCTCTGAAAGATACATAGTTTCGCTTATAAAACTCCTTGATGATGAAGATTCTTTCGTCGCAAAAACGGCTTATGAAAAATTGATGTGTCTTGACCCCAGCCATGCCCAGTTGATAAGCAAGTATAGGGAAAATGCAAATCCGAGGTTGAAGATTTTACTTGATGAAGTTATTGATTCGTTGCGTTATAAAGGATACATTGATGCGGTTGTGGATTATTTTAAAAATGATGGTGAAGATTTTGAACGGGGTGCTTTTCTTGTCGCAAAGTTTGCGTATCCGGATGTGAATTTCAAAAGTTATTCTGAAATTCTTGACCTTATGGCCGTTGATTTGAGAAAGCGACTTTATACAAAGGAAGATGTGCTTGATGTGATTGATGCTGTAAATAAGTTTTTCTTTTTTGAGAAAGGTTTCAGGGGCAATTTTGAAAATTATTATGAGCCGGATAACTCTTACATAAATCGTGTCATTGACAGGAAAATAGGCATACCGATCACATTATCGCTTGTTTACATTCTTGTTGGCAGAAGGATTAACCTGCCTGTTTATGGAATTGGAATGCCAGGGCATTTTATAGTGAAGTATGAGTCAAATGGTTTTGAAATTTTCATTGATCCATTTAACGGTGGGAGGTTGATGTCAAGGTTGGAATGTGAGAGGTTGCTTTCTCAACTCGGGTATGTTCCAAAGGATGATTACTTTAGGCGGGCAACCGCAAGGGAAGTGGTGAAAAGGATGTTTGGAAATCTCGTTCTCGCTTATAGAAACAATGGTTATGTTGAGAAGGCGAACAAATTGATTGAGATAATAAAATTGGTTGAAAGTTTTGATGAAAATCTACACGCGCACAGGTGATGATGGCACAACATCACTGTTCGGTGGAGCAAGGGTGAAGAAAAACAATGTTAGAGTTGAAGCTTACGGGACGGTTGATGAACTTAACGCTGTGCTTGGTATTGTGAGATCTATTTCAAGGGATGAAAAGATAAATGAGATAGTTCAAACGGTTCAAAATCTTTTGTTTACGCTTGGAGCTGACCTTGCCACCCCATTTGATGTTAAGAGCCCGAAGTTGAAAAGGATAGGCGAAGAAGATGTTAAACTTGTTGAGAATTTTATTGATGAACTGGAAGCAGAGCTTGAACAGTTAAAAAATTTTATACTTCCTGGTGGGAGTTTTCTCTCATCCGTTTTGCACCTCGCAAGGGCTGTTTGTAGGAGAGCTGAAAGGAGGATAATTTCTCTTTCTGAAGTTGAAAAGATAAATGAAAAAGTAATCCCTTTTGTGAATCGCCTATCTGATTTATTTTTTGTCCTTGCAAGATATGCGAATAAAATTGAAGGTGTTGATGATATAAAATGGGGTGTTTGAGATATGGAAAGTGTCAAGGTTTTATCGCCCGCAAAGATAAACATTGGGTTGAGGGTTCTGAGAAAACGTCCAGACGGGTATCACGATATTGAGACGATTTTTCACGAGGTCAAGCTTTTTGATGAGATTGAAGTTGAAGTTTCAGATAGGATTGAGTTTGAGACAGATTCAAGCGAAGTCCCGTTGGATTTTGAAAATTTGTGTTTGAGGTCAGCGAGGATTTTTATTGAAAGTTTTGGGATACATTCTGGGGTGAGGATTTTTTTGAAGAAGGTAATTCCAGTTGGAGCTGGGCTTGGGGGTGGGAGTAGTGATGCTGCCGGTGTTTTGAAAGCACTTAACATTCTGTTTGAGACAGGAGCTGATGGGGATTTCCTCTGCGAGCTTGCTGGATTGATCGGTTCTGATGTTCCTTTCTTCATAAGGGGAGGGACGGCTTATGCCACCGGTCGTGGTGAGGTGATTGAACCGCTACAAGTTGATTTCCCTTATAAAATTGTTTTAGTGTATCCGAACATAAAAATTTCAACCGCCTGGGCTTATGGAAATTTGAAACTGCGAGACCATGCCGGAAAGAGAAGTTTGAAGGAAATTTTCATTCAGTATATCAATTCGCCTGAAAATTTGAAGATGGAGATTGAGAACGATTTTGAGGAGCTTGTTTTTTCGCACTATCCTGAGGTAGGGAAGATAAAGGCAAAACTTTATGAGCTTGGGGCTTTGTTCTCGCTTATGTCGGGGAGCGGTTCAACTGTATTTGGCTTTTTTGATGAGATAAGGAATGAGGAGGAAATTCTTTCGGCGTTTGGCGGTTATCGTGTTTTCATTTTGAGGTGATGTTTGTTGGACTTGAAAAATTTTGTAATTTTAATTAGTTTATTGTTGGAAAATTTAATTTTGAGGATCCGATGAACCTCACCGATGAAGAGAAAATTGAACTTTTGCGGATTGCCCGCCGATCAATAACAAGCGTCGTAAATGGGGGAGAACTTCCCGAAGTTATGCCGAGCACTGAAAATTTGAAAACACCATGTGGTGCTTTCGTGACGATAACCATTAACGATAATTTGCGTGGTTGTATTGGATATGTTGAGGCTGTAAAACCACTAGCTGAGACGGTCAACGAAGTTGCAGCAAAAGCAGCTCTTGAGGACCCGCGATTTCCACCGGTTGAACCGTATGAGGTTGAAAATCTTGAGATAGAGATTTCGGTTTTGTCGCCATTGAGACCTGTTAAGTCGGTTGATGAGATAAAAATTGGTGAGCATGGGATAATGATAAAGAAGGGGTGGAGGCGTGGGCTTCTTTTACCTCAGGTTGCAATTGAGCATAACTTAACAAGAGATGAATTCCTTGAGCACACCTGTTTGAAGGCGGGCTTACCTCCGGATTGTTGGAAAAGCGAAGGGACGGAAATTTATATTTTCTCTGCGATAATTTTCAAAGAGAGCGATTTCAAACAAAAAATGAGCGAAAAATTATGATCAAAGAAAAAGTCAGACCACCAGCTGTTGCTGGATTATTCTACCCGGATGTCCCATCAATTTTAAACGCAGAAATTGAAAAGATGTTTGAAAGGTCGGTTGATATAGTAGGTGATAAGAAAATCAACGGTGAAATTAAAGGTATAATAGCACCTCATGCAGGCTATATGTATTCGGGTCAAACAGCCGCTGTTGCTTATTCTTTGCTTCGTGGTAAAAGTTTTGATACTGTCGTCGTTGTTTCGCCAAGTCATAGGGAATATTTTGATGGCATTTCGGTTTATGATGGAAGGGCATACAAAACACCACTAGGGGAAATAGAAATTGATGTTGATTTAGCCGAATTGATAGTTGAAAGGGGCAATGGTTTGATTGAATTTTCAGCTTACGGGCACAGACAAGAACACGCCATAGAAGTTCATTTGCCATTTCTTCAGAAGTCGCTTGGATATTTTAAACTAATTCCAATTGTTATGGGTGATCAAAAAGCGGATTATTGTTTTCGGCTTGGCGATATACTTGGAGAGGTTTTGAAAGATAGAAATGTCCTTCTTGTTGCGAGCACAGATCTATCACATTATTATCCTTATGATATCGCATTGAAGTTTGATAAGATCGTGATTGATGATGTCGCGGAATTTAGCCCCGAGAAACTTATGGACGACCTTGAACAGCAAAGATGTGAAGCATGTGGTGGTGGACCAACGGTTGCTGTTATGAGTGCAGCTAAAAAACTCGGCGCTGATAAATCTGAAATACTTCATTATTGTAACTCTGGCGATGTCACGGGAGATAGAACTGGCGTTGTGGGTTATCTTTCAGCTGTCTTATTTAAACAGGTTGGTGTGAATTGACTTTCAAGGTCTTCAACATAGCGATTTTAGGTGCTGGGAGAGTTGGGACTTTGATTGGGAAATTTTTATCTGAGATAATCGGACACAAAATTGTAGCTGTTATCAGCAGAAGCGATGAATCGTTGAGAAGGTTTCAAGAAAGGGTTAAAGTTGAATTTTCAGGGAAATTTATCGGTGATTTGCCAGGAAGTGTTGAAGTTGTGTTTATAACAACGCCAGATTCAGCAATTGAAAGTGTCGCTTGTGAAATCTCAGAATTAAAAAACTTAAACTTTAAAAATCTCGTCGTTTATCATACTTCCGGGGTTATGTCAAGTGATGTCCTTTATAAAGTTAGGAACCGAGGTGCTGAGGTTGGCTCCTTGCATCCAATTTACTCTGTTTCCCATTTTGACCACTCTTTGGATGAAATAAAAAAGATAAGGTTTACGCTTGAGGGTAGCGAGAGAATTTATGACATAACAAGGTGGATTTTTTACGGCTTTGATAAGAACATAGTTTTGATAGAGAAATCGCAAAAGGTTCTTTATCATATCGCTTGTGTTTTCGCTTCAAATTATTTGGTGTCTTTGTTAAATGCCGTTGATGAAATTTTTGAAAGGGCTGGTATAGGTTTTGACCATAAATTTTTATTCCCTTTGATTGATGCATCGTTGAAAAACGCAGGTGCATTTGGACCGATTAAGGCGCTAACTGGACCTATTGAAAGGGGTGACATTGAGACAGTGAAATCGCATCTTGAAGAATTAAAAAGTAGGTTCCCGGAAATCCTTCCGCTTTATTCGTCGCTTGCGATTGAGACGATAAGAGTTGCTTTTAAGAAGGGTAGTATATCGGCTAAACGGGCGTCCGAATTTCTTGACCTTGTAAGTTCATATATCGGAAAGAAAGTATTTTGAGCGCTATGGTAGATTACCATACTCATACAAAACTTTGCAACCACGCAAAAGGTGAACCAAGGGATTATGTTTTAAGCGCGATTTCAAAAAATTTATCCGAGATTGGGCTTTCTGATCATATGCCTTTACCTGGCGATTTTGACCCTGACCATAGGATGAAGGTTGAGGAATTTGAAATTTACAGAAGCTGGTACCGAGAAGTCGTTGAGGAGTTTGGGGATAAAATTAAAATCAGGTTTGGGATTGAGGCGGAGTTCATTGAGAGTGAAATTAGCTTCATCAGCGATTTTATTAAGTATGGGGATTTTGATTATGTCATCGGTTCTATTCATTTCATCGGTGAATGGAACATAGCAAGTCACAAGCAGTCGTGGAAATGGGAGGGGCAGGATGTCAACGCTGTGTATGAAAGTTATTATCAAATTATGAAAAAGCTTGTTAGTTCGGGGTTGTTTGATGTGATTGGTCATTTTGATTTGATAAAGAAGTTCGGGCATAAGGCGAACGATGATTTTGAGGATTTGATCAGGGAGATTTTTTCTATGATAAAGCGAAATGGTTTGTGCGTTGAGATTAACATATCGGGGTTAAGACATAAGGTTGCAGAAATTTATCCATCGTTTAAGATACTTGAACTTGTCAAAGAGTATGGTATTCCGATTACGCTTGGTTCCGATGCGCACGACCCAGGGGATGTTGGGCGCGATTTCAGCATGGCTTATGAGTTGGTTGAAAGATATGCGGATGGGAAGATTTCGGTTTTTGATAAGAGGGAAAGGAAGGAAATAAAAATCAGGTAAATGTTTGAGAAAGGTTTATTGCGAGTTAACACATAAAGAACTTTTTCTCCCCGAGAGATGCGAAAGGATAGTTAGTTTCAGCCCAGCTGTCACGGAGGCGCTTTTTCAAATGGGTCTTGGGGATTTTGTCGTTGGAGTGAGCGTTTATTGCGTAAGACCGGAATCAGCAAGAAAGAAAAACATTGTTGGAAGCTATAACTCGTTCAAGGAAGATAAACTAAAAGAACTTATGCCAGATATAATTTTCACTACGACCGGGTATCAACTTGAACTCATTGAGAAGCTGAACGATAAGTTCAATGTTTATCCCGTTCGTCTTCCGCCATCTGTTTCTGAGATAATCGCTACCTGTTTTGAAGTTGGAGCTGTCACCGGCTATGTTTCAAGGGCAAGGGAAATTGAGAGAAAATTGACAACGGAGCTTGGTAATTTGATTTCAAGTGCGAGAAAGGAAGTTAAACCGAGGGTTTATGTTGAAATTGACCTCGGAGGACCTGTGACATTTGGTGCTTATAGTTATATAACTGATGCAATTGAACTTCTTGGAGGCGTAAATATATTTGGGGAATTCCCTGCAGAATGGCTTAAGTCCGATGATGAAAAGGTTAAGGATTTGAACCCCGATTTGATTATTTATGAGCCGAAGATGTTTTCAAAGCGAAGGGAGAGAGAAAGGATTTTAAGTATGTTCAATGCGAGGTTTGGAGATATCAAGGCAGTGAAGGAGGGCAAGATTTTTATAACACCTGGGATTTACGATTTCCTTGCACATCATGGTCCGAGCTTCATAACGGAAGCAATGCCTTGGCTTAAGAGTATAATTGATTCATTTTAAATTCCAAGTTCCTTCTTTAAGAATTTTCCTGTATAGGACTTTGGATTTAGGCGATTTCCTCAGGAGTTCCTTCAGCGACGATATAACCACCGTCATCACCGCCTTCGGGACCAAGGTCAATTATCCAGTCAGCAACTTTAATAACTTCAAGGTTATGTTCAATCACTATAACCGTGTTCCCTTTATCAACAAGTTTATTCAGGACATCAAGTAGCATTTTCACATCTTCAAAGTGAAGACCTGTTGTTGGTTCGTCAAGTATGTAAAGTGTTTTACCTGTTGCAACTTTTGAAAGTTCTGTTGCAAGTTTAACCCTTTGTGCTTCACCACCTGAGAGGGTTGTGGCTGGCTGACCAAGTTTTATGTACCCAAGTCCGACATCGTAGAGAGTTTGGAGTTTCCTTTTTATGTTCGGGATATCCTTAAAAAATTCAAGCGCTTCGGAGACAGTCATATTAAGGACATCGCTTATTGATTTCCCCTTGTATTTAATTTCAAGTGTTTCCTTGTTGTATCTCTTTCCCTTGCAGACATCGCAAGTCACATAAACATCTGGTAGGAAGTGCATTTCTATCTTTTTTACCCCTGAACCCTCACAAGCATCGCATCTACCACCCTTGACATTGAAGCTAAACCTGCCTGGTTTATAACCGCGAAGGCGAGATTCCGGAAGCTGTGAAAAAAGTTCTCTTATAAATGTGAAAACCCCGGTGTATGTGGCCGGGTTTGAGCGCGGAGTTCTTCCAATTGGCGATTGATCTATTTCAATCACCTTGTCTATGTTTTCAATCCCCTCAATTGAGGTGTAAGGTAATGGTTCTTCATTTGAATTGTAGAAGTGTTTGGCAAGTATTCTGTAGAGCGTTTCATTTATCAGCGTTGATTTACCAGAGCCACTTACGCCAGTCACGCAGATGAATTTTCCAAGTGGAAATTTCACATTTATATTTTTCAGGTTATTTCCACGAGCTCCCCTCAAAATAAGGTATTTGCCATTTCCTTCCCTCCTTTTTTTCGGGACTTCAATTTTCTTTTTTCCTTTAAGGTATTGTGCTGTTATAGAGTTGTTGTCAAGTTCGTTTGGTTTTCCCATGGCTATGACATATCCGCCATGTTCACCAGCCCCAGGTCCAAGGTCAATGACAAAGTCAGCGTTTTCTATGGTTTCTTTGTCATGTTCAACGACTATCACTGTGTTCCCGAGGTCTCTCAAATTTTTCAATGATTGGATCAAACGCAGGTTATCCCTTTGGTGTAAACCTATGCTTGGTTCGTCAAGGACATAAAGTACACCGGAAAGTTGTGAGCCAATTTGCGTAGCAAGACGAATCCGTTGCGATTCACCTCCAGAAAGTGTTCTTGCAGGTCTGTTAAGCGTTAAATAGTCAAGTCCAACATCAAGTAAAAATTTCAACCTTGATTTTATCTCTTTAAGGATTTGATTCGCTATTAAAAATTCCCTCTCCGAAAGATTTAAGTTCTCAAAAAAATCATACGCAGATTTAATTGACATTTCAACGATCTCATCTATCCCGGTTTTTTCACCGGTTTTGGCGTCAACGAGTTTTACCGCAAGTGATGATTTTTTGAGTCGCTTGCCGTTGCATAACTTACACGGTTGAGCTCTCATAAAACTTTCCACCCATTCACGAATGCTTTCAGATGTCGTATTGTAGTATATTTGCTTGAGGTTATTTATCACGCCTTCAAATTTATGTAAATATGTCGCTACATATCCATCTGAGTAGGTGTATTTCACCTGAAATTTTTCATCCCCTGCGCCATAAAGTAGGATGTTAAGTTTCTCCTTTGAAAGTTCTTTTATGGGCTTGTTGAGATCAATTTTGTATTTTTTTGCGACGGATTTTAAAAGTGACCATTCCCAAGTATCCCTTTCTTTTCCATATGGCGCTATAGCTCCGTCGGAAATTGAAATTGAATCATCTGGAATTATCAATTTCACATCAATTTCCATTTTTTCTCCGAGCCCATCGCATTCGGGACAAGCGCCGTAAGGTGAATTAAAAGAAAATGAATTCGGGGAAAGTTCCTCATAACTTATTCCACAATCAACACAAGCGAGATGCTTGCTGAAAAATAAATCTTCAGAACCATCATTGACTATTACTGAATCATTCCCATAATCAAGGGCGAGTTCAACCGCCTCATAAATCCTTCTCCTTGCGTTTTCGGAAACCGTCAGTTTGTCTATTAAAATTTCAATGTTGTGCGTTTTATATCTATCAACTTGCATCCCAGGGGTTATCTCAAGCACCTTCCCGTCAACCCTTACTCTCAGAAAACCGTCTTTTAATATTTTTTCAAATAGTTCCCTGTAATGACCTTTTCTACCTCTTACGACAGGCGCAAAAATTTCAATCCTTTTCCCATTGCCTATTTTCAAGATGTTTTCAACGATTTGATCTGTTGATTGCTTTTGAACCCTTTTCCCACAGTTATAACAAAATTGGATACCTACCCTTGCGAAGAGAAGACGCAGATAATCATAAATTTCTGTCACCGTTCCAACAGTTGACCTCGGATTGTGGCTTACTGATTTTTGGTCAATTGAAATCGCTGGACTTAGACCATCAATCAAATCAACATCTGGTTTTTCCATTATATCAAGAAATTGTCTCGCATAGGACGAAAGCGACTCAACATATCTTCTTTGTCCCTCGGCGTAGATGGTGTCAAAAGCAAGTGAAGATTTTCCCGAACCGGATACACCTGTGATGACGATTAATTTTTCCCTTGGGATTTCAAGATTTATGTTTTTTAAGTTGTGTTGTCTTGCTCCGCGGATTATTATCTTTTCAAGCATCTTAGATTTAAGGGACTCAAATTTTTTTCTGCGCTTTCAGGATGAAGTCAATTATTTCCCTTACAGCGCCATTTCCTCCAGAAGATGAGGCGATATAGTCAACAATTCTTTTAACCTCGGTCCTTGCGTTTGAAGGAGCTGCGCTGAATCCAACCTTTTTTAAAAGTGGGATGTCAAGTATATCATCCCCAACATAGCAAAACTCTTCTTTGTCAAGTCCATATTTTTTTGATAGCTCTTCAAACGGTTTGACCTTGTCAATCGCATTTTGAATTAAATCAGATATTCCAAGTTCGTTTGCTCTTCTTTTTATTATCTCAGATTCACGCCCAGTTATAATGCCAACTTTCAATCCAAGTTCAATCGCCCTGACAATCCCGTAGCCATCTTGAGCATTGAAGACTTTAATCTCGCCACAATTTGATGAATAAATTATGCTTCCATTTGTTAGGACACCGTCAACATCAAGCAAAATCATTTTAACTTTCTTTGCTTTTTCAAGTGCGTTTTTTCTTACTTTCACCGCACATCCTGATTTATTGTGAATTCGTCAAACTTTTTCACAAGTTCATCAATCTGTTTTACCTGATAAAGGAGTTCATATAAAAAGTCCAATTTGAGTTGACTTGCTGAATCGCTCAATGCTTTTGACGGTTCAGGATGTGTTTCAAGGAAAATTGCATCAACACCAACAGCAACAGCTGCCCTTGCTATATGGAAAATGAATTCCGGTCTACCTCCTGATTTTTCCCCAACACTTGGGAGTTGTAAAGAGTGGGTTGCATCTATTACCACTGGATAGCCAGTTGACCTCATTATTGGAATTGAACGCATATCAACGACGAGATTGTGATATCCAAATGTGGTTCCTCTTTCTGTAAGCAAAATTTTTTCATTTCCTGTTGAGGCGACCTTTTCAGCAGCGTATTTCATATCTTCTGGAGCCATGAATTGACCTTTTTTTATATTAACAGCTTTTCCTGTCCTTCCAGCAGCTATTAAAAGTTCAGTTTGTCTGCAAAGGAAAGCAGGTATTTGAAGGACATCAACATATTCAGCAGCCATTTCCGCCTCTGGTTCGGAGTGTATGTCAGTTAAAACTGGGATATCAAGTTCTTTTCTTATTTGCGCCAAAATTTCAAGGGCTAACTTTTCCCCAATCGTTGAAAAACCCTTTAAACTTGTTCGGTTTGCCTTTTTATAGCTTGACTTGAAAATAAATGGCATCCCAAGTTCAGTTGTTATCTCCTTTGCCCTTTTTGCCGTTTGATATGTGATTTCATAATTTTCAACGACGCACGGACCGGCTATCACAGCGATTGGATTTCCACCGCCGATTTTTATCCCTTTAACTTCAACTATTTTCGTCATAAAAGTCACCACATTTTTTATCAAAATTAAAAAACAAGCAATTTAATTCAAAATGAGCACTTTGAAAGCCCTCGGTTTGATTAATTCTTAAAAATTGTTAATTTTAAATGTTAAAATTTATAAAAAAGTGAGGTGTCTAGTGCACTCACTTGGAGAAGTTAATTTCCTCATTGAGTTAGTGGGTTTCACAGTTGATTTGGTCATTCTTGGCATAATTCTTTATGCTTACCTCAGGGAAAAAGAAAAAGAGAAATATCTGCTTTTTTGGGTTATCGCTTATCTACTTCTCATCGCTTCTGTTTTTTTAACCCTCGTTTTTGAAAGCAAAATAATACCTCGTTTGATTTTTCTTAAACAAGTTTTTTCAATTTCAGCCGGTGTTGTTTTTCTGTGGGGTGCGCTTGGTTTAAAATGGGGTGAAAAATTTAAACATAAAAGTGAATTCCTCACTCTGATAACATTTGCGGTATTTGTATCGGTGTTAAGTGATTTCATTTTTAGTGAAAAATGGAGGTATATAGTTTCGCTTCTTTTTATCCTTCTCTTTTTCCTTATCGCTGGGGTCAGAGTTATCTTACATGCGAGGACTGCTAAAATGCCCTCATATCGTTTGTTTGGGCTATCATTGATACTTTTCGGTCTTACAACTGTGGCTAATTTCATTAGTGCTATCTCACCGGAATTTGTGCGTTTATCTTTATTCTTTGAACAAGTTCTGCTTACATTACTTGGCGTTTCAATTCTTGTTATAATCCTTGATAAGTATATGGTGAGGACAATACAAGTAGAAAAGCTTTATCGCACCGTAGTTGATGTTATGAATGAAGCACTTGTATTGCTTGACACTAAACTTAAAATAACTTACATTAACAATAGATTCGGCGAGTTGATGAAGTGTAGAAGCTTTGATGATTTAATCGGCAGAAAATTTATTGATTTTATCCCGGATAGATTTCATGAGATTGTCCTTGAAAAGGAAAAGTCTATTGAAGCTGGTTTGTGTTCTACATATGAGATTGAAATTAAAGATATGGAAGGTAATATCCACAGTGTGATTGTAAGTTCAGCGCCTTTTGCTGGAGAAGAAGGAGTTTTTAAAGGAAGCGTCAACATTATACTTGATATAACCGAGAGAAGAAAGCTTGAGATTCAACTTCAACTTGCGAGTCGGCTTGCTGAAATAGGTGAACTTAGCGCTGGTGTTGCTCATAACATAAAAAATCCATTACAAGGAATAATTTTTGCAGCGGAGATTTTAAAAAAGAAAAATGTTGAACCAAACATTGTTGATATTATTATGAAGCAAGCGCAGAGGATAAATGACATAATAAATAACCTCCAGTTTAAAGCGATTATGGATAGTCGCACCGATTTTCAACTTTTTGATCTTAATCTTCTTTTGAGAGAGGAGCTAACATTTTTACAGGCGCATAGATTTTTCAAGCATGAAATTGACAAGAATTTTAACTTTTGTAACGAGCCGTTGTATGTAAAAGGGCTTTACAGTGATTTTTCCCAAATTTTTACAAATATAATTAAAAATGCAATAGATGCCATGTACCGCACGGAGAGAAAGGTCTTAACCGTTAAAACGCAAAAGGACAACGGTTTTGCGATAGTTGAAATCACCGACACTGGGACAGGTATACCTGACGATATTTTGCCCAAAATTTGGGATATGTTCTTTACGACGAAGCCGACGATTTACACCCGTAGTGATACAAGTGAGCCAGTTGGCACTGGTATTGGACTTGCTACTGTGAAAAGATTGGCTGAGAAATATAATATCCAAATTGATGTAAAGACGAGAGTCGGCGAAGGAACGAGTTTTATACTTAAAATTCCACTTGCAGAAGAGCAAACAAAAGATGGAGGTAGTCATAATGATAAGAAAAATTTGGCGTGAGTTTGTTGATGACTTTGTCTTGAAACATCCCGCCCTTTTTTCTGCTTTGATAATTTACCTTTACTATCTTTTCACAACGCTTGATCTTTTTAGAAAAATCAGGGAAGGTTTTGTGTCTTTTTCTGATATATTTACACATTTTGATTCACTTCTGTGGATATGGGGTTTGTCTTATCTTTTTGTAAAGCTTATCAATTTGAAGGAGCAACAACACCGCGAGGAAAAACTTCGGCTTGAACAGATCAGACAATATGAAACGCAAATAGCGAAGTTGAAAATGGTAAAAGATTTCACATTTTCCCTCAGGGATTTGATTTATAATCCGCTGACTATAATCATGAGCGCATCGGCAAGGATTGAGAGACGTTTCCCCTACGACAATGAAACTATAAGAGATGTCAGGGCAATTGAACAAGGATGCAGGAGGATTGAGCGTCTTTTGATGGAGGTGAAGGAGTTTGAAGAAAAGCTTGTAATTGAAGAGATAAAAGAGGAAACAAACGAAGTTAAAACAGAAAAAGCTTAATCTTATGACGATACTTGTGGTTGATGATGAAAAGGAGCTAAGGGAGACCCTTAAAAACGCACTTGAACTTGAAGGTTATGATGTCATATTGGCCGAAAATGGTCTTGTTGGGTTTACACTTGCGCAAGAAAAGAAGCCGGATTTGATTTTGCTTGATATAAGTATGCCTGTTATGGACGGCTTCACAACTTTATTTAAATTAAAACAGAACCCTTCAACAAAAGATATACCTGTGATAATTCTTACTGGGCAGTATGTTGATGAGGAAAACCTTGAACGCGGTTTTAACCTTGGTGCGATTGAATATCTTTACAAACCGATAAAGTTGGCTGAATTGACCGCACGTGTTAGGTCAGTTTTAAGGATGAAAATACTTGAACTTGAAGCGAAGAAAGCACAAACGGGCACAGCGAAATTTTTTATAAACGAGATAAAGAGGATTTTTTCAACGCTTAAAGGAGTGATGGAAATTTTGATATTGAGCGAGGGGATAAGTTATGAATTTAAAGCTAGCATTTCAGAAGACCTGAAGAAGTTGAAAAAGTGGTTTGAGATCGTGGATTATTACACCATTATAAACGATATAGTTGCTGGCGTTGAAAAAATGGATATGAGAATTGTTGATTTGAGCGCATTGCTGAAAAATTTAATTGAGGAAGTTAAGGGGAAATACGAAAATGTGAAGTTTGAACTTAACCTAGCAAGGGAGGCGATAATTCAAGGGGATGATAACTTATTGAGGGTGGGATTTAAAATTTTCATTGATTTGGTCTCGGAAGCAATGCCCTCAGGTGGAGCAATATCAATAACTCAAACGATAAGGTCTGGCAAGGATGGAAGATTTGTATTTGTCGTGGTTCGTGACGAGGCGCCTAAGCTCCCGCTTGAGTTCGCAAAAATTTTGTTCAATCCATACGCACTTTCAAATTTTGAGTTCACACCCCCATATAACCTTCTCGGTTTAAAAGTTTTCCAGATGTTGATTGAACTACATGGCGGTTTTGTCCTAGTTGAACCCTCAGAGCTGACCTCGGGAAATAAGTTTATCATACAGGTTAGGTCCGCTTGAGCTGTAAAAAGGTTATAAGTGAGAGAGCTTGAAGTAAGAGAGAGAATGTTATAAGTAGATAAATTGAGACCTCGTATAACAAGCCCATCACAAAACTTCCAGCAAACCAAGCAAATCCATATAATCCGTGGAAAATTCCAAATGCTCTAGCTCTTTTTTCTGGATGGATTATATCCGCAATTGCCGATTTCATAATTGTCTCTTGAAGTCCCATTGTTGAACCCCAGAGAAAAATTGAGAACATTACGGGAAGTATTTTGTCAAATGCAAATGCGAAAACGGAAATAGGAGCTGAAACGAGCGGAATTAGAAATAGGATATTTGATCTGAAACGATCAAAAATCGGACCGATTATCAAAGCTACAATTGCATCAACTCCCATGGCGAAGGCAAACATAAGAGGTATGACTTCGTCGCTTACAAGTTGTATTTTTTTGAGGTGAAAAGATAGAATTTGAAAATGTGGAAAGCCACAGATAGTAAAGGCGCTAAATAAAAGATAAAGGTAAAAGGTTTTGCTGAAATGGTTTGCATTTTGCGTTTTATTATCTTCTGATTCAAATCTTTCCGGTTTCGGATAAATTGCTGAGGTGATTAAAAGGAAAATTAGGGAGATAGCAGCTGGAATTCCAAGTATGAGAAATGCATTTGAATAACTTTTGCTTGTTGAAATTGCACCTGCAACGATAAGGGGTCCAGCGATTGCTCCAATTTGGTCAAGCGCCTCGTGAAGCCCGAATCCCTTTCCAAAGCCAATTTTTGAAGAAGCGTAGGACAAAATTGTATCCCTTGCTGGTGTCCTTATCGCTTTTCCAAATCTTTCTGCAACAATTAAAATTGAAGCTATCTCCCATCTTCCAGCGAAGGCAAGCAAAGGCACAGAGACGAGGTTTATGAAGTAACCCAAAATTGTTATCGCCCAGTATTTTCTTGTTTTGTCAGCGACATATCCAGCTACAAGGCGAAATCCATAGCCAAACAACTCTCCAACACCACTGACTAATCCGACAAACCCAGCTGTAGCGCCAAGCGTGTAAAGAAATGGTCCAGTTACACCGCGAGCCCCTTCATAAGTTACATCAGCAAATAAACTTACAAGACCGAGCAAAGTTATGATTACAAGTGCTTTATTTTTTGCCATATTTAGCTTTCCATTGTTCATAATTTTTTCTTATGTCCTGCAAAACTTCAATATCAATCAAGTCATCCTCTCTTATCCTCACATCATAATTTTCCCATCCCATGAAGTCCTGTAATGCTTTCTTGGTTTTCGCATCAAAAATTCCGTTGACGGGTCCATCGTAAAATCCGCGGTCTTTCATTATCTGTTGAAGTTCCCGACAAATTTTTTCGTCAATTTTTACAAGGTTCTTCGGATCGCTTTTGAAGAAGTAAAGTTTATGAAGATTGTAAAGTCGTTGAAGTTCTTCAAGTGGCTTTGGATGATCGTAGATGCTTATGTCAATGTAGTTATCCATGGTGCTATCATATCCAGCGCCCTTTTTGACGACAAGCAAAGCTGCTGATTGTTCGCCTCTTCTATCGCCCCCGGCTTTCCCACCTGCAACGAGAGCCGAGACGAGTTTGTCTGCCAATGTTCCCTTTGTTTCTTCAAATGCTTTTGCCATCGCTTCAACAGTTCTTTGATCAACAAGTATATTCCCTTGAACGGCGTAATATCTTCCTGTGATGATTTGACCCTTTCCGCCGTATTTTTTCCCCTCACCATAACCAACTATTCCACCAGCCCAATCAAAGCATTCATTTCCAGTCCAACTTGCAGAATTTCCCTTGAAATCAACTATTCCAACTTGTCTTATTTCTTTCTTTGGGTCGTTTTGTAGCAAAATTTGTAATGCTTGCTCAGCGGTTGCACCGTTTTCAAGTAGCGCAAGTCCAACTGGTCCGTAGCTGACATTTGCAAAACTTTGAGTTGCTATTGCTCCGACTTCCGCCTTTGCCCAAGGGACTATAGGTCTGACATTAGGGAATTTTGACTGTACTGCAACGCCAACTTCCCTTGCCTCAGGGTCAAAGGCAACTATTGAAAAAGTCGCACTTATCTTTGGCTCAACGAAGTTTGAAGGAAAATTGAACAGAAACAAAATCATAACTGCAATTGAAAAAACCGCCACTGTTTTCATTTTTACCTCCTCAATTTATTTTTGATTTTATAAACCGGATAAATCGCCTTGCCTTTGTCTTTTAATTCAGCAATTAAAAACTCATCAAAAAAATTCCAATTTGCAAAACCATCATCACTTTCCGGTTCAAGGAGATAGAAAATCAAACCAAGTTTTTCCTGTTGCGTTTGAACATAATAATAACCGCTGTCTATCTCAACCTCCATTTCTTCAAAACGACCAAATAGTTCCGTTTCGTTATGCCCTTGAAATTTTCTTTCGGATCGCTTCAAACTATCAACTATGAAAACATCCGCCTTCGCTTTAAACTTTCCTTTAACTTTTTCTATCTTTATTCCGTGCTGCTTTAATTTCTCCGCTACGACCTCAAAATTCCCTGGGAAAACATATGCGTCTGGCACACTTCTTTTTTTAACGGTTTTGAATTCGCCGAAGTTTGTTGTTTTAAAGAGTTCAATCTTGTCGCTAACCTTTCTTTTCTTCTCCCCGGTCAATGAGTCAATGTATTCAATTGTTTTATATCCCCAAATTTCAGCTGGTTTTCCCGCGATTTGAAATTTTATCCCAAGCGAATCAATTTTCCCACTTGAAGTTTCGCTGTCAACTTGTTTTATAAGTTTCAGCATCTTTTTACGGTTTTTTGATGCGAACATTAAAATTTCCTCTATGAATTTCTCCGTGGCGTCAATCCTTGTCTTGAAATCGGCATATGCGTAAGCTTCACTTAACACTGAAAAGCGATTTATCAAACCAAAGTAATTGGTCCCGAACCTCGGTCTGTGGTCAAATGTGATCCAACCTTTTGAAGGGTCAAGCGGGTCAATGAAATTTCCGTAAAAGAATGTCCTGTAGCCATATTTTTTAAACATCTTCTCAGTGACCTCTGGGAGAAGTTCATCCCTGATAAATGAGGCTATCCTCTCGTCGCCGTTTGGATTTAAATTTGTCGCATAGGTCAAAACATATCCGTGATATGAACCGTTTGTTGTGTGACAGTCAATCAAAAGATGTGGCTTCCATTTGTTGAAGACATTCATCACAAGAGAGGTTATCTCCGGGGTTTCAAGTTTCGTGAAGTCCCTGTTCAAATCAAGCCCTTGGGAGTTTTCTCTGATACCGACACCTCCGATTGGTCCTTTCTGATGTGGTCTATTCGCAGTGCTTATCTTTTCATTTCCATCGGCATTTAAAATTGGGATTGCAAGGATGATGAGTTCGTTGAGAAGTTTTTTGAATTTTTCATCGCTGTGGAATTTTCTTATGGTGTGAAGAATCGCCTCCTTTCCTTCAACTTCGCCTGCGTGTATGTTCCCGAGAAGTAAAACTATCAATTTACCACTTGAATGAGCTTCCTGCGGGCTGGTAATCTTCGGCTTTGATAAAACGACAAGGGGAAGGTCTCTGCCTTCAAAACTTTTCCCGAAAACGGTTGAATTTATGATTTCGCTTTGTTTAGAAATTCCTTCAATGAAAGTGATTACATCGGAATATGTTGATGTCTCTGTGAAGTTTGAAATCTCCGCTCTTGTTTTCGGAAGTTCGCTGATTTGGAAAAGTTGAAATAGAAAAGCAAAAAGTAAACCAAGCATCGCGTCAATTTAAATTTTACTTTTGCCTTATGATATAACTTAAGCCCTCAGGGCTGAAACTTATGAGTTTAAAGTTTTCTGGAACTATCACCTGTGGTTTTACAAGACCTGTTTTATCGCTTACCACATCTCGGTAATCAACGAATGCTTTTAAGTTCTTATCCTGTTCGTTGGGTTTATATTCAAGTTCAACAAGCGATGAAAGGGCACCTCTTAACACAACTTTTATCTCGGGCGGGAAAAGAATGACTTCTTTATCTTGTGGCAAATTTATGACTTGAACTGGGAGATTGAATTCCCTCTCGGCAATTTGATCTACCGAGTAGATGACTTCAACTGTTTCATTGCTTAAGGTAATTAATCGTTTGTTCGGATTTACAAGCGGGAGTTTAACAATTTCGTACTTTTGTTCTTTTTCAATTATGATTTTCCCCGTTTTGATGTTTTGTATTTTTTCAAGGATTGATTCAGCTCCTGTGATTGTGACGCTGTCAGGGTTTAACCTTGGAGGATATGCGAAGTCATATCCATTTTTTTTGATTTCAAAGTCAAGCACGATCGGAACTTTCTTCGTTGCTTTTTTATCAAGTTCAATGCTCAATGTCTCCGGCTCAACGCTTACTACTTTGACGCCACTTGGAAGTATGAACATAACGCGGTGATTGTTAACGAGACGGATGTTTAAATTTTTTTGAATGTTTGCAAGGTCAATTATAATTTTAGGGTGATAAAAAAAATAAATGGGCAGGATTTTCCAGCCCTGCCCTTTGACTTTTAGATTTATATTTTCAGGATAGTCGCTTTTAAGAGATTTTTCCGTAGGGATGTTTTTGACTAAAATTTCAGCTTTGAAATTTTCTTCATACTCGCCGTTTAAGTTTACGACCAACCATAGAATAAAGGCGAAGGAGAAGGAGACAAGGAGTGAGACATAATTTTTCATTTAGTTCAACCGAATTTCACTTTGATAATTCTTTCAATTAATTCCTCTTTTGTTGCTTTTGAGATCTCGCGACCGGATAGACCTATTCCTTCAATTTTCCTTGCTATTGAGCGTAGATTCATCACGGTTAGATTTTCAAGCTGGGAGCGAAGTTCTTCTGGCGATTGCGCCTCGGGAAGTTCAGCTGGGTCAACGGAGATTTCACCACCTGAGATTTCGGATGGCTTTTCGGGATAGATGAGCATTTCAAGGTCATCAATCGGTCTTGGGATGACATGAACCGAGACGAGTTCGCCGACGCGTTGAGCTGCTGCTGCTCCGGCGTCAACAGCTGCTTTTACTGCGGCGACCTCACCGATTATTTTGATCGTCACATAACCTCCACCTATATATTCTTTCCCGACGAGTTTAACATTAGCAGCTTTACAGGCTGCGTCAGCTGCTTCAATTGCAGCTACAAGTCCTCTTGTCTCTATTAAGCCGAGTGCATATTCAATCATAGTTTGAAACCCTTTTAATTTACTTTCCCTCGGGTCGCTTCGGTAGAATTAGTTCAACATCGGCATGCGGTCTTGGTATCACATGGACTGAGACGAGTTCGCCGACGCGTTGAGCTGCTGCTGCTCCGGCGTCAACTGCTGCTTTTACCGCTCCGACATCTCCCCGAACCATTACAGTCACATATCCACCGCCAATTACTTCTTTTCCAATTAGCGTGACTTTTGCAGCTTTGCACATCGCATCGGCTGCTTCAATTGCTCCGACTAAACCCTTTGTTTCAATCATTCCAAGGGCGTCAAGTGTTTCCGCCATGTGTTTATCCTTTTTTTGTTTATTTTAAATTCAAACTCTTCAAAAATATAATCAGTTGTTTTCAAATTATCAAGTTTGCAGGATTTCAAAATTGATTTTTAAGGTGCTTATTCGTAACTTTATCCTGAAAAATCAAAACTTTTCCATTATGGAACGCAGAATTTTGAACAAGCTTGATGAAATTTTAGACGAGATAGATAAATCATTGAAGGAGGAACTTTCCGAGAATTTCACCCATCTTAAAAAAGAAGATGTTGAAAAGATTCACGGGATTTTCGTAAGGTATGTGAATCGCATTATTGAACTTGCCAAGAAAGGGCGTTCTATCCACGAGAGGGTTTTGCATTCAATAATTCAAAATTATTCCGATGCTGTTATAGCACTTGATAACGATTACAAAATTTTTTTCTGGAACAAGGGCGCTGAAAGAATTTTCGGCTATAGCGCCGATGAAATGCTCGGTAAAACTGTAGACCCGATAATTCCAGAAGAACTTAAAAAGAAGGGGGAGCTTGAGTGGCTTTTTCAAGAAACTTTAAGGAAGGGCTATATTGAAAATTACGAGACGGAAAGGGTCACAAAAGATGGAAGGAGAATAATGGTAAATTTATCGCGAAGCTTAATAAAAGATGAAAGCGGTGAAATCCTTGGAAGCATCGCAATAGTTAAAGATATTACCAAGGTTAAAGAACTGGAAAAACAGATTCAGCACTCGGATAAACTTGCTTTGATTGGTCAAATTGCCTCTGGTATAGCTCATGAAATTGGGACACCGTTAAATGTCATCTCCGGTAATGCAGAGTATTTGATCATGGAGATGGGGGAGGACAATCCTTACAGGGAGGAACTTGAGACGATAATTTCGCAAGCGGAAAGGATAGCAAATCTTATAAAACAACTCCTTGAATTTGCACGCCCACGCAAGCCAAATTATACAAAGGTAAATGTCAACAAAGAAATAGCCCATGTCGTAGAACTTTTGAAACATCAATTTGAAAAGTCAAGGATAAAATTAAATTTGAAATTTAGCGAAAGTATACCTTGTATATATGCCGATTGTTCTCAAATACATCAGGTCTTCTTGAACGTAATTGTCAACGCAATCCAAGCTATAAATGAGAACGGCGTCATTGAAATAGAAACATTTTCTAAGGATGGTTATGTGAATATAAAGTTCAAAGATAATGGTATTGGAATTGCGCCTGAAAATCTTAACAGGATTTTTGAGCCGTTTTTCACGACAAAAGAGGCAGGGAAAGGGACGGGGCTTGGACTTGCTGTCAGCAAGAGGATAATGGATGAGCATAATGGTAAAATTGAAGTTGAAAGCACGCCAGGCAAAGGCACTACATTTACATTGAAGTTCCCATCATTGACAACCAATTGCGATGAAAGAGATGACACAGCAGAGTCAGATATCTAACGAGGTTAAGATTCTCATCATTGATGACGATGTAAAAATGCTTGAACTTTTGAAAAAGGTTTTAACAAAGCGTGGATTTGTTGTTGAAACATCGTCAAAGCCAAGAGAGGCGATTGAGAAATTCCAAAGCGATGGTTTTGATATAGTCGTGACCGATATAAACATGCCTGAGATAAATGGGCTTGAAATTTTGAAGCAAATCAAGTCGCTTTCATCTGATGTCATCGTGATAATGATAACTGCGTTTGCGACTGTGAGTTCTGCTGTTGAGTCAATGAAGCTTGGGGCGTATGATTATATTGTCAAGCCGTTCAATATGGAGGAGTTTGCTTTGATAATTGAGCGTGCTTCTGAGAGGATTCATTTGAAAAAGGAAGTTGAATTTTTGCGTAGGGAGGTTTGGCAGAGATATTCTTTCGGGAACATAATTGGTAAAAGCCCGCAGATGCAGAAAGTTTTTCAACTTATAAAACAGGTTGCAAACACGAATAGCAATGTTATAATTTACGGTAAGAGTGGGACTGGGAAGGAGCTTGTTGCGAGGGCGATCCATTATAATAGTCCCAGGAAAGATAAGCCATTTATAGCTGTAAATTGTAGCGCTATCCCTGAGAGTTTGCTTGAGTCGGAACTTTTTGGTCATGAAAAAGGCGCTTTTACAGGTGCAGTTGCCAGCAGAAAGGGTTTATTTGAGGAAGCAAACGGTGGAACTATTTTCCTTGACGAAGTTGGGGATATGTCCCTTGCTATGCAGGCAAAACTTCTGCGTGTTATTGAGGATAAAGAAATAAGAGCTGTCGGAAGCGACAAACCGAAAAAAATTGATGTGAGGATCATCGCAGCGACACATAAAGACCTTGAAAAAGCGGTCAAGGAAGGAAATTTCAGGGAGGACTTGTTCTATCGGCTCAATGTTATACCGATTTATTTACCTGAATTAAGAGAGAGAACGGAAGATATCCCACTTCTTGTTGAGCATTTTTTGAAGAAATATGGCAGTGAAGCAGGAAGACCAAACATCAGGATTTCTCGTGAGGCGTTGTCCTGTTTGATGAAGTATTCGTGGCCTGGAAATGTAAGGGAACTTGAAAATTTAATTGAACGGCTTGTTGTTTTATCAGTAGATGATGAAATAAAAGTTGATGATCTCCCACCTTATATAAGGGTGTGCAAGGTTGATACGATCATTGATGAATTAACGCTTGGGGAAAGGATAACGCTTAACGAGCTTGAAAAAAGGTATATACTTAAAGTTTTAAAGGAAACGGGATGGCACAAGTCAAACGCAGCGAAAATCCTTGGCATTGATAGAAGAACCCTATACAGAAAATTGCAAGAATATGGAATTGAAGAACCTAAAGGAGCAAAGGATGAGAGTTGAGGGTCTGATTGATAAAATTTTAACTTATGGGAAGATGATAAAATTTTCACATACTATTTTTGCTCTTCCTTTTGCGCTTTCAAGCGTTGTTTTCTCGTCAATTTTTTACAAAGTTACACTGGAAAAATTGTTTTGGATTCTTGTCGCTATGGTCAGCGCTAGAAGTTCAGCAATGGGGTTTAATCGTGTCGTTGACAAAGACATTGACGCTTTAAATCCGAGGACGAAGGATAGAGAACTGCCATCTGGGAAAATATCAATCGCTGAAGCAGTGATTTTTATATCTATTTCATCCGTTTTATTCATATTTTCTGCTTATAAACTTAACAAACTTTGCTTTTATCTTTCCCCTGTCGCGTTAGCTGTGATTTTCTTTTATTCATTTACGAAAAGATTTACTTGGTTTTCTCATCTATTTCTTGGCATTTCACTTGGTCTTGCTCCCGTTGGGGCATGGCTTGCTATAGCTGGAAAATTTGAACTACCGCCAATCGTCCTTGGATTTGCTGTTTTAACTTGGATTTCCGCCTCCGATATAATCTACTCGTGTCAAGATTATGAATTTGACAAAAAATTTGGGCTTTATTCCATACCTCAAAAATTCGGGATTAAAAACGCACTTAAAATTTCATCACTCATTCACGCTGTTGCATTTGTTTTATTCCTTTCGCTGAAATTTCTTTTAAACCTTGGGGGAATTTATACGGTTGGACTTTTCATAATAGCGATTTTTCTGATTTACCAGCATTTGATAGTCAAGCCGAATGACCTATCAAGGATAAACTTCGCTTTCAACAATATGAACGCGCTTGTCAGCACGACTTATTTTGCCTTTTCAGCTTTTGAAGTGATGTTTTAAATGAAAATCAAAGTTACAAATTTATGCATGAGATGGCGATAGCACAGAGTATAATTGAGATAGTTGAGCGTGAGGCGAGGAAGCATAATTCAAGTGGTGTTAGAAAAGTGAAAGTTCAAATAGGTGAGTTCAGCGGTGTTGTGAAAGAGGCGCTTGAGTTTTCATTTGAAATAGCAAAGAGTGGAACTGTTGCTGAAAATGCCGAACTTGAAATTGAGATAGTTGAGTTCAAGGCAAGATGTAAGGTCTGTGGTTTTGAAATTAACGGTGTGGATGATTTCAATTTGTTTTGCTCAAGGTGTGGAGACCCGATGGAAATTGTATCGGGAAGGGAGATGAGGGTTGAATATATTGAAATTGAATAATAAAGATTGGAGGTTCAAATGCACAAAATTGACATAGGAACGAAGATTCTTCAGGCGAATGAGGAAATTGCCTTTGAAAACAAGGAAATTTTCAGAAGGTATGGGATTTTCACAGTTAATGTTATGTCAGCCCCTGGGGCGGGTAAGACATCTTTACTTGAGGAAACGATAAAGCGATTGAAAAATGACTTTTCCATCGCGGTGATTGAAGGAGACCTTCAAACTAGCGTTGACTCCGAAAGGATAAAAGCGCTTGGTGTCCCAGCTTATCAAATAACTACGGGGAATGTCTGTCATCTTGATGCTCGTATGATCCACAATGCGTTGCATGAGTTTAAACTTGATGGTTTTGATATCCTATTCATTGAAAATGTTGGAAATCTTGTTTGTCCAGCGGAATTTTATCTTGGCGAGGATTTGAAAGTTATGGTTTATAGTGTTGTTGAAGGGGTTGAAAAGCCAAAGAAATATCCCCTTATGTTTCACGAGGTTGAAGTCGTCTTGTTGAACAAAATTGATCTTTTGCCGTATTCAGGGGTGGAATTGAGCGAAGTTGAAAAAAATGTTCGTGAGGTGAATCCGACGGCAAAAATTTTTCCGATATCTTGTAAGACTGGGATTGGACTTGATGAATGGGTGAGTTGGTTTAGAAACAGAGTTGCAAAGTTCAGGGAAAATGTTAAGAGCGAAAAAAATTTACATTGAAGGTATAGTTCAAGGTGTTGGCTTCAGACCGTTTGTTTTCAAACTCGCCAGTGAACTTGGTTTGAAAGGGTATATTTACAACGACACAAATGGGGTTTATATAGAGGTTGAAGGGGAGGAGGGGTTAATAGATGAATTTATAAAATCTATCCCAAAGAAGGCGCCACCGCTTGCGCTCGTTGAGAGGATATTTACAGAGGAAACGCAGGTTAAGGGTTATTCTGAATTTTTCATTGAAAAAAGCAAGGGGGGAGAGGAGAAGTTTGTTTTAATTTCACCCGATGTTTCTACCTGTGATGATTGCCTAAGGGAACTATTTGACCCGTCCGATAGAAGGTATAGGTATCCATTTATAAATTGCACAAATTGCGGTCCGAGGTTTACAATCATAGTTGATGTCCCTTATGATAGGGCCAAGACGACAATGGCTGTGTTCAAGATGTGTCAGGAATGTGAGAGTGAATATCATGATCCATCAAATAGAAGATTTCATGCTCAACCGAATGCGTGTCCCGTTTGTGGTCCATCACTTAAACTTTTTGACAATAAGTTAAATGAAATTAATTGTGAAGACCCGATAAAAGAGGTTTCAAAAATTTTAAAAAATGGGTTTATAGTTGCCATCAAAGGACTTGGTGGTTATCATCTCGCTTGCGATGCTTTAAATAATAATGCTGTTGCTGAATTAAGGAAACGGAAGATGAGAATTGAAAAGCCGTTTGCGATTATGATTCCAGATGTTGATTGGCTTGATAAAATCTGTAATTATGATGAGGTTGAATTAGAGCTTTTGACATCAATTCAGCGACCCATTGTTTTGATCAAGAAAAGGCGAGATTGTCCGATTGCTTATGAAGTTGCTCCACGAAATTCCTATCTTGGAGTTATGTTGCCTTATACCCCATTGCATCATCTTTTGATGCGGGAGGTAAATTTACCTCTTGTGATGACGAGTGGAAATTTAACTGAAGAACCGATTGCTTACAAAGATGATGATGCGTTTGAAAGATTGGGCAAGATAGCGGATTTTTTCCTTGTGCATAATCGTGAAATTCATATGCGTTGTGATGATTCCGTGAGCGCAGTCATTGCTGGGAAACCAGTTGTGTTTAGGCGTTCTCGTGGGTATGTTCCTTATCCGGTGAAACTTCAATTTGAGGCGAAAAAACAAGTCCTCGCCGTTGGGGGTCATCTTAAAAATACTTTTTGTTTTTTGAAGGGAAGATATGCTTTTTTAAGTCATCACATAGGTGACCTTGAAAATTGGGCGACTTTGAAGTCGTTAATTGAAGGGGTTGAGCATTTCAAGAAACTTTTTGACTTGAAACCCGAGGTTCTCGCTTACGATATGCACCCGGAATATCTCTCAACCAAGTTTGCGCTTGAACTTGACATCCCGGTAAAAGTTCCAGTGCAACACCATCACGCTCATGTTGTCAGCTGTATGGCTGAGAATGGATTGTCTGGACCTGTAATCGGGGTTGCATTTGATGGAACTGGCTACGGAACGGATGGGAAAATTTGGGGCGGGGAATTCCTAATAACGGAACTGGCAAGGTTTGAAAGAATTGCACATTTTGACTATGTCCCTTTGCCGGGCGGAGAAATTGCTATAAAAGAACCCTGGAGGATGGCGCTTTCCTATCTTGTGTATTCTTTCGGTGATCATTTCCAATTAATTGAGATTCCGTTTGTTAAGTTTTTGAAGGAAAATTGGAGCAAGGTTAAAATTCTACTTAAAATGATTGACAAAGGCATAAACTCACCGATGACCTCAGCTGTGGGAAGATTGTTTGATGCGGTATCAGCGATTTGTTCAGTGAGGTTGAAGGTTAATTATGAGGCACAAGCTGCAATGGAATTTCAAATGGTAGCTGATGAAGATGAATCCGGGGTATATGAATTTGAAATTATTGATTCTATGAAGCCATGGCGGATAAGTTTCAAACAGGGGATAAGGGGAGTGGTTCAAGATATTGAGAGCGGTCTTGATGTTTCAAAGATAGCGGGTAAATTTCACAACACTATCGCAAGGATAATCTGCGAGGTCGCACAGAAAATAAAATCCGAAACAGGGATAAACGATGTTGTGTTAAGCGGTGGAGTTTTTCAAAATGCTTTGCTTGTCAAAAAGACGATTTCAGAGCTTGAAAAGGCGGGGTTTAAAGTTTATACTCATTCAAAAGTTCCTCCCAATGATGGTGGGATATCGCTTGGTCAAGCGGTTGTTGCTCTTTTCAATGCGGTTTAAAATTTTTGCCCCCTTAACCATTTTATGTAGTAAATTATCTCCTCAACTTCTTCATCTGTCAAGACATCTTTGTATGCTGGCATTTTTACGATTTGTTGCTCAATGAATCTTTTTGCGAATTTATTCTTTTTGAGCCGTTCTATTATTCCATTTGTTATCCATTCTTTAAGCTCATCATCATTTTTGACGAGTTTCGCAAAGTCGGGGCCATCCCAGCCTGGGATGTATCCTTTAAGTGATTTCGGATTTGGCATTCCACCCATTCCATATGGACCATGGCAACCGAAACAGCCGTTTTTCTTTGCGATTTCAAAACCAATTTTAGCTTTTTCATCGTTTATTTGAATTAAGCCCATGACCGCTTTTAGATAAATTGTTAAGTTTTTTAGCTCCTTTTCCGAGATTACTTTCTCATAGGCTGGCATCTTGATTAAACCGCCATGATCAATTTTTTCTAATCGTTTTGGTTTCCCGTAAAGTATCCATTCCTTTATATCATTTTCATCAACGATGAACATCATTGCGGTCTCACCTTGCCAGGAGGGGACTTCGCCATATTTATAATTTGGATTTTTCATTCCCCCTTGACCTTCAAAGCCGTGACAATTGAAACATCCGTATTTGTTGGCGATTTCTCTCCCTTTCCAAACGGGGGTATACTCCGGAAGGCGAATTGATAAATAGACAAGCAGGACATTGATAGATATGACGACGAAGAAAAAGATAACCCAGGGATAAATTTGGTTTTTCCCCATGGCGTTTAAGCGGGGGATTTATTTTAGAAAGAGGGCGGGGTTTAGCCCGCCCTTTTATTTTACTTTGAAGGTTCAACTGATTCAACGACAACACCTGCTAATCCACCCCGTTGATATAGCGAGCCCGTCACTGTAACTTTTTCAGCGGCGAATTCCTTGCATTTCTCATATGGTTCTGGCTTCTGGTGATTTTCAACAAGAAGATAAACCTTGCCGTCATCGGTTAAAATTCCAATTGGAGCGCCACCCTTGATACACATCTCTGCGCATTTCTTATGCTCTGCTCCCTTCTTTTCCCCAGCCACATAACAAGCAAGGTCTAATATCTCGCCCTTTAGGGTGACTTTCTTAGCAGTTGCTCCTTTTGAACCCTGCGAAATAACCGCTGATGCGGAGAAGAAAAGAAGCATTAAAACGAAGGCAAAAAATTTTATGGTCTTCATCTTTGTTCTCCAAATTTTGTTTTGAAAAGATTTTCAAAATTTTCAACAAATCCGTCATGGATATAGTTTCATTTTATTGCGATTTCCCGTTGCTCAATTTTATTCAAAATTTTTAGACGATTGCTCAATATTAGCCAGGGGATTGGACATCGCTTTTAAAATTTTTGAAAATTTCAATAATTCCAAATGGCACATCTTTTGAGGCGTTTAATTGTCGTAGAAAAAACATAGAAATTAAATGCCAAAGCGAATTCTTCTTGTTGATGACGATGAACTTGTCCGTGTGACTTTGAAGGAATTTCTAACGATCCTTGGGCTTGAGGTTGTGGAAGCAGGTAATGGTTCGGAAGGAATTAAAAAAGCTCAACAGGTTGAGTTTCAAATTTTAATCACTGATTATAAGATGCCTGATATGACTGGGATTGAGATGATAAGGGAAATTTTGAAGTTCAAGCGTGATTTTAAAATCGTGATTTTAAGTGGATATGTTGGCGAGATAACGAATGAAAAACTTGAAGGGATTGAAGTAACAGCGATTTTGCAGAAGCCAGCTGACCTTGGTGTCCTTGAGAGAATTATAACTCAAATTCTTGCTGATTTAAACAAAACAAATTGAGGTTGAAGTATGAGGAAAATTTTATTTTTCTTTGTTTTGTTTCATTTCGTTGCCTTTTCTCAGAAGGCGACGCCACTTCAATATCTTTTTATGATGAAATCGTTCAAGCCAGATATGCAGAAAGTCGGTTTGCTTTGTGATTTGAGCAAAAATCCGGGATTAGTTGAAAAACTTCAAAAGGCGGGTTTTTCAGCAGGGGTGAAAATTGTAATTGGGGATGTGAGAGAGTTGAAGGACATTGCTCAGAGATTTAATGAAGTTATAAAGGGCGGTGTTGATTTCTTATGGATTTTTGATGTGCAAGATGTTTCTGCTCATCCAATAGCAAGAGAATATATTTTAAAGAACTCGCTTTTGAACAAGATTCCGGTTGCTGTTCCAAGCGTTGAGATGGTTAAAGAGGGTGGGCTTTTTACACTTGAAGCGGGTGAAGATTTAAAAATTTTTGTCAACGATAAAATTACGAATGCTCTTAACTTGACAATTCCAGAAAACTATAAGGAGAGGGTGCAATATGTGGCTAATTAAAAAATTCAACAACTTGAAGTGGCGTTATAAAACTTTCATAGGGATTGAAATTATGGTTCTTTTTATCGCTATTGCTGTATCCCTGATTTATTCAACGATCCTTGGAAGAGAGATTGAGAGACAATTTATCAAAAGGGTTAAAAGTGTGAGCGAATTGCTCTCGCATGAATCAGTTTATTTGATCTTGCTTCAAGATGTGAATCAACTCAAGCAAGTCATTGAGAATTTTTATCAGAATGAGTTAGTGAGATTCCGTTATATTGTGATTTACGGGGTTGATGGCAAGGTCTTGGCTGAGAAAAATCTTGATTATTTAGGGGGCGAAATGGGAGGTTTAAGAAAATTTTCAGAGGATGTAAGTTATGTTGATTTGAATGTCAGGGGTGAGGATATCCTTGATGTCCAAGCGAAGGTTTATCGTGATAGTGAGGTTGTTGGATATGTTAGATTTGGTGCTTCAAAGGTTACAATCAAAGAGGTGTTATCAGGGGCGCATTTGCTTAATTTGGGATTTATTGTGTTTGCTTTATTGCTTGGGCTTGTGTTTAGTTATATCGTGGTCGCTTGGTTTGTCAAACCGGTTGAGAGCGTTCAGAGAGCTGCTGAGACTGTGGCCAATGGTGATGTGAATGTTGAGATAAAGGAATGGGTTGATCGTGGTGATGAGATAGGTGTTCTTGTCAGGTCATTTAACAAGATGGTTGAGAGCATAAGGGAATCAATTGAGGAGATTTCATCGCAGAGGGAGTTAGCAGAGAGATTAAGGGTTGAGGCGGAGCAGGCGAAGGGGAGAATACAACAGCAACAGGAATATCTTGAAGTTCAGATAAGGAAAATTTTTGATATAATTGAGGCGGTTTCAAATGGGGATTTAACTAAGGAAGGAATCCCTGAAAAAGATGATGAGGTTGGGGCTTTGATTATGAAGTTGAACAAGATGATAGTTGATTTGAGGGGTTTAATAAAAGAGATAATTGATGCAAGCAATGCTGTTGCGAATGCGACATCCCAGATCAGTAGTTCAACTGAGGAGATGTCAACTGCTGTTCAGGATCAAGCAAGGCAAATAGCTGAGGTTGTTTCTGCTATTGAAGAGATGTCAAGGACTGTGATTGAAAATGCGCGCGGGGCTGAAAGGGCAGCTGAACTTGCTCAGGCGAATAGTTCCTTTGCAAATGAAGGGAGCAAAGCAGTCATAGCCACGATTGAGCAGATGCGTCGCCTTGCGGATGTTGTTAGAAATTCAGCTCAAAGCGTTCAAGTTCTCGGTAAAAGCAGCAGTCAAATCGGGGAGATAATAGATGTGATTGAGGATATTGCTGATCAGACGAATTTACTCGCTTTGAACGCCGCTATTGAAGCAGCTCGTGCAGGTGAGCAGGGGCGTGGTTTTGCAGTTGTTGCAGATGAGGTCAGAAAACTTGCTGAAAGAACAATGAAGGCTACAAAGGAAATAAGCAAAATGATAAAGCAAATACAATCTGATACAGACGAAGTAGTTAAAATTATGGAATCTGGGGTTGAGGTAGCTGAGGCGGGAATTAAACTTGCAGACAATGCAAATCTTGCCTTAAAACAAATAGTTCAAAATGCAAATGATGTAGCTAATTTAATCTCTGAAATTTCTCGTGCGAACACCGAACAATCAAAAGTCAGTGAGGAGATAAGTAAATCGGTTGAATCAATAAGTTCAATTGCTGAGCAAACATCTGCAGGGGTTCATCAAATCGCAAAGGCGGTTGACGATTTAAGTGGATTGACTGAAAAATTGAGACAAATGGTTATGAGATTTAATATCGGTCAGGTTATTGAGAGGGCGGAATACGGGAAGAAATTTATAGGGGTTGGAGGCAATGGAGTTTAAGAAATTTTTGAAATATTCCGATAAAAATTAAAAAAAGGAGACACAAAGATGAATTTACAGGATGTTGTTAGCGCTGAAAATTACAAGGAAGTTTTGCAGTTGGTGAGTTTTAAAATTGGGAATGAGGAGTTTGGAGTTGACATCCTTCAAGTTCAGGAGATAAATCGCCTCGTTGAAGTAACGCGTGTCCCGAATGCTCCTGATTTTGTTGAAGGTGTGATGAATTTGCGCGGAAGGATTGTCCCAGTTGTGAATTTAAGGAGGAGATTAGGTCTTGGCAGAAAAGAAAACGATAAAGATACGAGAATAGTTGTGGTTGAGATTGATGACAAGACTATCGGTTTCATAGTTGATAGTGTGAGTGAGGTGTTGAGGGTTCCGAAAAGCGTTGTTGAGCCACCACCGGAGCTCATCAGTGGGATTGATAGCGAATACATAATCGGAATAGCAAAGCTTGAAAATCGTCTTTTAATTTTGCTTGACCTCAAAAAGGTCCTAAATGTTGAGGAAAGAGAAACTTTAAAAGAAGTTTTCAGCCATAGCGATGAAAATTGAGATAGCGTCAGATAAGTTAAAGGCATATTTAATCATTGAATCAAAAGAAGAGCTTGAAGGTAAATGCGTTGATGACATTGTGAATTTTGCTAAGTCGTCTGGTGTTGTCTACGGGATAAAGATGGTTGAGATAGAAAAGCTCATTGAAAATCCAAGTGAAGGTAAATTTTTAATTGCTGAGGGCAGTCCGCCTGTTGATGGTAGGGATGGCTATATTTCGTTTGAGTTTGATATGAGCAGGAGGACATTGATAAGGAATGTGAAAGCTGGTGAGAGGATAGCGGTAGTTTATCCGCCTACATCAGGTGTTGATGGTGTTGCTGTGACGGGTGAGATTTTAAAGGCGAGAGTTGGGAGAAAGGCAAATCATATATTTTTGGGAGAAAATGTGTCTTTTTCAGAACAAGATAACTCTGTCATAGTTGCGAGTGCGGATGGTAATCTTATTTTAAACGATGATGGGACTATTGAGGTCTCCCCAATTTTAACGATAGATGGGAATGTTGATGTAAGCTTTGGTGAGGTGAATTTCATTGGGACATTGATCGTCAAGGGGGATATAAAGTCGGGTTCAAGGGTTAAAGTTGGTAAAAATCTTGAAGTTTACGGGAACATTGAGGATGCTGAAGTTGAAGTGGAGGGAAATGCTTTAATTGGCGGTGGGTTTATAGGTTATGGCAGGGGTAAGCTTTATGTTCACGGGGATGTTTCGTTGAGATATATAACGAATCAAAATCTCGTTGCTGATGGGAATGTTGTGATAAAAAGGGAAGCTGTAAATGCAAACATAGTTTGTGGAGGGAGGTTAATCGCAAAGGATGCTGTGATAATTGGCGGTGTGGTAATGAGCAAGGGTGAGGTTGAGGTGAAGACGCTTGGTGGTGCGGAATATTCAAGGACGGTTGTCATAATTGGCAGGCGTGATGTTCAAGTTGAGAAGCTTAAAAAAGTTACGGCTGAAATAAGGCGACTTGAATCGTATCTTGAGGGTGTTAAGTCAGAAATTTACGCACTTGCAAGGTTAAAAATTGATTGGGGCGAGTTGCCAGAAGATCAAGAGCGACAATTTCAGAATTTGATCAGATGGCGGGATGAGATACCAAAGCGAATAAAACAGCTTGAAATTGTAAGGAACAATTTACTTGAGGATATGAGAAAAGCTGGGAAAGCGCGGCTTATCGTCTATGGAACAATTTACAAGAACACTTATCTTGAGATAAATGGAGCGAGGGAGGAGATAAGCTTTGATATGAAAAATTCAATTTTTGAGGAGGATTTAGGCATAATTGTTAGAACAAAAATTCGGGAGGTATGAGGGCTTTTGATGTGATTTTAAAAGGTCTTGACTCTTTTGACCCAGATGAGCGAAGGGCATCTGTTGAGGCGATAGTTAAATTTGGCGATAGGGAGGGAGTTATTGAAAAGTTGATCGGGCTTTTGAGGGATAAAGATAAAGGCGTGAGAGATGCAGTTGCGCAATCGCTTTTGTCAATAGCCAGTGATTTTGAAGGTATGAAAAAGAAAATCGTTGAAAGTGTATGTGAGTTGATGTGCTTTGATGATATTGGCTTAAAAAACCTTTCCTCTGAACTTCTCGTTAAGCTTGGGGAAGATGCTGTTCCCTCGCTTTTGAGTTTGGCAAATCATGAGGACAAAGATATAAGAAAAATGGCAATTGATGTTTTGGGATTGATAGGAGATGAGAAAACGGAGGATTTTTTGATTGGGAAACTAAACGATCCAGATCCAAATGTTGTGGTCTCGGTTATTGAAGCGCTTGGAAATGTCGGCGGTGGGAAAACGGTTGAGTTTTTAATTGATTCATTTGAGAAGTTTGAGTTTGCGCAAATTCAAATCGTTGAGTCGCTTGGTAAAATAGCTGAGAGATTTCACGGGAGTGAGTTTTTAAAATTGATCCATGAATTTCTCATCAACTTGTTTGACCAAGTTGATGACCCGATACTTAAAGGTGCAATTATTGAATCGCTCGGGAAGGTCGGGGATAAATCGTTGGTTGATTTTTTAATCAATCTCGTCAATGATGAGAACAAGGCGATTCAAAAGATGGCAGTGATATCAATTGTTAAGATTTGTTCTCGTGACGGATGCAATTTTAAGTCAAACAGACATTTCTTCAAGTTTTTCTTCCAAAGGGCGAAGGAAATTTTTTACAACAGCGATGACACAAGTTTTAAAATTGACCTTTTGAAGTTTTTGTCAAAGTGGTGTGATTTTGATGAGGTGAAGGGCTTTTTAATCAATGTCTCCTTGACATCTTTTGATGAGGTTTCTTCAGTTGCCTTTGATATAATAAAGTCGGATGCGGAGAAATTTATAAGTTATGCGTTAAATGATAGTTCAATTACAGGTGATAAATTTGTAAAGTTAATCGGTGAGATTTTTTATGCTAAGAGGGAGATTTTGATTGATTTGGGGGAGGAAATCAAAAATGTCATCGCCGAGAGAATTCTTTCCGTTTTTGACTTGGTAAGTCCTAATGAAAAGGTGTTGATTTTTGAAGTTCTGCCGTTTTTAAGCCCGGATGCATTTGCCAAGGCGTTGCCTTATTTTCAGAAAGACCCAGTTGTAAGGATTTATTTAACTTAATGAGAAAGCTTTTTGTGATGACATCGCAATTTACAAATAGGACATCTTCCTCAGATGTTGTTCTCAGGGATGATGAATTTTTTGAATTGCGGGGGTTCATTTTGCGCGTCTCTGGTATATTCTTTCCTGATAGCAAAAGATATTTTATAGAGTCACGGCTTAAAAAGAGAGTTGAGCAGTTAGGTTTGTCCTCGTTTAGGGAGTATATTGATTTTTTGAGGTTTTCACCGTATAGGGGTAAAGAACTTGATATTTTGTTCGGGTTGATAACCGTCAACGAGACATATTTTTTCAGGGATGAGTTGCAATTAAAAGCAATTGAAGAGAACATTTTGCCCGAGTTGATAAATTCAAAGCCGAGGAATGGTTTTAGGCGTTTGAGGATATGGAGTGCGGGTTGCTCAACGGGTGAAGAGCCCTATACGATAGCGATGATTTTTCTTGAGAAGATCCAGCCGAAATTTCCAGATGTTGTGGTTGAAATAATTGGAACTGACATCAATGGTTCTGTCCTTGAGGTTGCGAAGATAGGAGTATATGGAAATTATTCGGTTAGGTTCGTCCCAGAAAATTATCTGAGTAGATTCTTTGAGATCAAGGGGGATAAATTTTATTTGAGGGATGAGGTTAAACGGCTTGTTCGTTTTGAGCGGGTTAATTTGGTTGATAAGTTTCAGATGCTGGGGATGAAGGGTTTTGACCTTGTGCTATTGCGAAATGTTTTGATTTATTTTGATGAAGGTGCAAGAAGAGAAGTTGTCTCTTTAATTTACGATTCGCTCAATAGAGGTGGTTATCTTATGGTTGGGTATTCTGAAAGTTTGAGAAATGTGACAAAGGCGTTTAAAGTGGTTTATTTTGAAAAAGCAGTAGCATATAAAAAAGAGTGAGGTGATAAAAATGGCAAGAACAATCCTTGTTGTTGATGATTCACCCACGATAAGAAAATTTGTTTCACTTGCGCTTGAAAATATGGGATACAATGTCATCACTGCTTCAGATGGGATGGAGGTCTTTGAGGTTCTTGGAAGGGTTGATAATGTTGATCTGATAATAACCGATCTTAACATGCCAAATCTTGATGGTTTTGAACTTATAAAAACGCTTCGTTCGGATGAAAGGTTTAAGGATATACCGATAATCATACTTTCGTCACTTTCGGATGGTAAAAGTATTGATATGGGTTTAAAGCTTGGCGCAAATTCTTACCTTGTTAAACCGTTCAATGCAAAGCGAGTTCAATATGAGGTTTCAAAATATCTAAACTAAAAAGGGGTGAGGAGTTATGGAAGAGGGGAAGATAAGATTTCTTGTTGTTGACGATTCACCCACGATGAGAAGGATAGTGATCAACGCCTTGAAGAACATTGGTTACACTGATATTGTTGAGGCAGAAGATGGAAAGGATGCGCTTGCGAAGTTATATTCGGAGAGAATTGATTTCATAATAACCGACTGGAATATGCCAAATATGACCGGTCTTGAGCTTACAAGAGCTGTTAGGTCGGATCCAAATTTTGCAAATATCCCCATTCTCATGGTGACAACTCGTGGTATGAAACAGGATGTCATTGAGGCACTTGAAGCGAGGGTGAATAACTACATAGTCAAGCCATTTACTCCGCAAGTGTTGAAGGAAAAGATAGAACAAATCTTGAAAACAGTTTAAAAGGAGGTGATGTATGGTGAATGGTGAAACAAAATTAGTGAAGCAAGTTGATTCAATTTTGCGGGAGATAGAAGAGTTAAAGGCGATATTTATCCTCGGTCAGAAGGTTATACCTTTTCTTGAGGAGTTGTTCAATTTCGTCCGAGAGGTTGGTCCGATGCTTGATGAGATAAACAAGTCGCTTGAAGAGAGCTCAAATAAGATTCCTCGGGCATCAAATCAACTTAACACGGTTACGAAAACGACGGAGGTTGCGACGACGGAAATTCTTGATGCACTTGACCAGATGAGCTTGAAATTTGGCGAGATGAGGGGTTTTATAAATGCCATGAGGCAATCTTACGAAAAGCAGAAAAAAATTGCGGGGAGGATTGGGAGATACATTGAGAGAGGTGAATTTGATAAAGTTTCTCAAAATTGGGTTAAGTTTTATACGGCGTTTAAATCGTTCAATGGGTTTGATGATATACTTGAAAAGCTTTCAGATGTGAAGAGGGATGCTGATAACATAATGGTTGCTTTGCAGTTTCAGGACATAACGGCTCAACAAATATCAGCAATAAATCATCTTATAGAGTCAGTTCAAGAGAGATTGAATCATCTGCTTGGGAAACTCGGTAATCTTGATATTAAAAAGGATTCTTCCGTCTCGGGTAGGAATGTCACTTCTTTTAACCCTAATGCTGAATATGATAGGACCGGGGCAAAGCAGAAAGCGATTGATAAGATTTTAAATGGTATCATTGAAAGAGATGAGGGGGATAGGGCATCCCAAGAGGAAATAGATAAACTTTTCAATAAGAGCGAGAAAATAAAAAGCGGTGAGGGAGATGTCAACCCCGGCAATTTTTGATGATGAAATGAAAGAGATAGTTGAAAGTTTTATCGTTGAGACAAAGGAACTTCTGGATAAACTTGACAATGATTTGATTGAGCTTGAGAAAAGACAAAACGATGTTGAGCTTTTAAATGCGATCTTTCGTTATGTTCATACTATTAAAGGAACTTCTTCGTTTATCGGTTTTGAGCAGATGAGCGAGTTGACCCATAAGTTTGAGGATGTGTTGAACAAATTGCGAAGGTTTGAATTGAAGTTGAACCCTGAGATAATGGATGTGATTCTTGAGGCGCAGGATTTGATGAAGATTTTACTTTCAAAGCTTGAGGCAAATGATTTAAGCCCGATTGATATAAGCGGTGTTGTTTCAAAACTTGAAAGAATAAGTCGTGGTGAATTTTTAATTGAAGAAGATATTGAGAAAGCTTCGGTTGACAATACATCGCAGAGATTGCAATCAAAGGTTATTGACAAGACGGTGAGAATTGATGTTGAACGGCTTGACGAGTTGATGAACCTTGTAGGCGAGCTCGTTCTTGGGAGAAACAGGTTATCGCAGATAGTTTCTGGGGTTGTTGAGAGATTTGAGGGTGAGTCGCTTGCCCGTGAGCTTATGGATACGGTAGCTCAGGTTGATTATTTAACTTCCGAGCTTCAAGCTGTTGTAATGCGTGCAAGGATGATGCCAATTGCGAAAGTTTTCAGTAAGTTCCCGCGCATTGTCAGAGACCTTTCAAGGGATTTGAATAAGGAGGTGGATCTTTTAATTTATGGTGAAGAAACTGAGGTTGACAAATCTGTTATAGAGTTCATACACGATCCACTTGTTCATTTGATAAGGAATGCAATTGACCATGGAATTGAAACGCCACAGGAGAGAAAAGCGATCGGGAAACCGGAGAAGGGTAAAGTTATTTTGAGAGCTGAACACGAGGGAAATTTCATCGTTATAACAGTTGAAGACGATGGTCGTGGCATAGACCCTGAAAGGGTTAGAAGAAAAGCGGTTGAAAAAAAGATTATAACAGAGCAAGAGGCAAGTTCAATAAGTGATAGGGATGCTTTGAATTTGATTTTTTTGCCTGGGTTTAGCACAGCAAGCAAAGTGACAAATGTTTCAGGTCGCGGTGTTGGGCTTGATGTTGTAAAGGCGAATATAACGAAATTGAATGGGATGATTGATGTTCAATCAACCTTGGGTCAAGGGACAAAATTTATACTGAAATTGCCTCTTACGCTTGCCATAATTCAAGGTCTGCTTGTTGATGTCTGTGGTGAAATTTTTATAATACCGCTTTCATCTGTAATTGAAGTTGTTAGAATCCCACAAATACAGGTTCATTCAATCAAAGGTAAGGAGATAATAAGATTGAGGGATTCGGTTCTTCCGCTTATTAGATTGGCGAATGTTTTCAATTTGAGTTCAAATGGTGATTATAAAGAGAATCTTTATGTTGTCGTTGTTGGTCTTGCCGAAAAGAAGCTCGGAATAGTGGTTGATGGATTGGTCGGTCAAAAAGAAGTGGTTATAAAATCGCTCGGTTCGTATCTTAATAATGTAAGGGGAATAGCTGGGGCGACGATCCTTGGTGATGGGACAGTTAGGATGATCGTTGATGTGGCTCAAATTTTCAAAATGTCGGCTGAAAACTCGTATAGTTTCATAGTTTAAATCGGAGGGGAGATGTCGGAGAGAAAAATAAAAGTTCTGGTCGTTGATGACTCCGCCTTTATGAGGAAAGCTATTTCAATGATGCTTGAGTCGGACCCTGAGATAGAAGTTGTCGCAACCGCAAGAGATGGGTCTGAAGCAATTGACAGGATAAAAGCACTTAAACCTGACATTGTCACCCTTGATGTGGAGATGCCAAGGATGGATGGATTAACGGCTTTGAAAATTATAATGAAGGAATGCCCACTTCCAGTTCTCATGGTCAGCTCACTTACAACAGAGGGTGCAAGGGTGACGCTTGAGGCACTTAAACTCGGGGCAGTTGATTTCATACCAAAACAACTTTCTTATGTCTCGCTTGACATAGTGAAAATTAAAGACGAATTGATTCAAAAAGTAAAATCCATAGTAAACAGCAAATTCATCCGAAGGAAAATTTACAAATACGAGGTTGAAAGTATCAGAAAGGAAAAATTTAGACCTGTTAAAAGAGAGTTTGAGCTTGTCGCTATTGGTGTATCAACAGGAGGTCCTGTTGCGCTTCAGGAGGTTTTGTCAAAGATACCGGCTGACTTTCCAGTTGGGATTGTAATAGCACAGCATATGCCTCCTAATTTTACAAGATTACTTGCCGAAAGGTTAAACTCAATAAGTAAGATTGAAGTTCGTGAAGCAAGTGACGGTGATGTTGTAAGGTCTAGACTTGCTCTTGTTGCACAAGGTGGAAGAAATTTAGTTTTTGAAAAAAACGGCGGGAATAAAATAGTTCGGATAGTTGATTTTCCAGATACACTTTACAAACCGTCGGTTGATTTGATGATGAGTTCAGCTTCGGATGTTTTCGGGGATAAAGTTTTGGGAGTGATAATGACTGGGATGGGTAAAGATGGGCTTGAAGGTTTGAGAAAGGTTAAAGAGAAAGGGGGATATGTCATAGCGCAGGATGAGGAGACATCCGTTGTTTGGGGTATGCCGAAAGCGGTCGTTGATGCCGGGCTTGCAGATAGCATCCTACCTTTGGAGAAAATTGGGGAAGCCATATCAAAGGTTGTTTTAAAAATGGGGGATTAATTGTTTTTTCAAGCCCATTTTTTTAATTTTCAGCTAAAGTGTTTAAAACAAAGTTAAAGAGCGAGGAATGCTTCCAGAGGTGTATATTGAAAATTTATCGCAGTATGTGGGAAAAGAGGTAAAAATTTATGGCTGGGTTTATAATAAAAGGTCAAGCGGTAAAATTCGCTTTGTTCTTGTTCGCGATGGGACAGGGATTTTGCAGTGTGTTATGGCAAAGGGTGAAACTCCGGATGAGGTTTTTGATAAGTATGATGTTTTAACCCAAGAGACATCTTTAATAGTTAGCGGGATAGTCAATGAGGATAAAAGAGCGCCTGGTGGTTATGAGCTTCACATAAAGGATATTCAAGTGATACATATAGCGCAGGATTATCCTATAACTCCGAAGGAACATGGGATTGATTTTTTAATGGATCATCGCCATTTGTGGCTTCGTTCAAGAAGACCTCATGCTGTTTTGAAGATAAGGCATCGTCTCGTTAAAGCAATCAGGGATTTTTTTGATTCAAGAGGTTTCGTTTTGATTGATGCGCCGATTTTGACTCCAGCAAGTTGTGAGGGGACAACCACACTTTTTGAAACGGATTACTTTGACCTTGGCAAGGCGTATCTTTCTCAATCGGGTCAGCTTTATGTTGAAGCTGCTGCAATGGCCTTTGGGAAGGTTTATTGTTTCGGTCCGACTTTTAGAGCGGAAAAATCAAAAACGAGAAGACATTTGACTGAATTTTGGATGGTTGAACCTGAGGTTGCTTTCTATGAGCTTGAAGAAATAATGAACCTTGCGGAGGAATTTGTTGAATATATAGTTGCGCGTGTCCTTGAAACAAGTAAAAGGGAATTTGAGGTGCTTGAAAGAAATACCGAACCGCTTGAAAAGATAATTAGACCTTTCCCGAGGATTTCATACAACGATGCGGTTGAAATTTTAAAGAAAAATGGAATTAATTTTCAATGGGGAAATGATTTTGGCAACACTGATGAAACTGTCATCTCACAACAGTTTGAGAAACCAGTTATAGTTCATCGTTATCCAGCCGCTGTTAAGGCATTTTATATGAAAAGAGACCCGCAAGATGAAACATATGCTCTTTCTTTTGACATGCTTGCCCCAGAAGGATATGGTGAAATAATCGGAGGAAGTCAGAGGGAGGATGATTACGAGACATTGTTGAAAAGAATTAAAGAGCATAATTTACCTATAGATGCTTTTGATTGGTATCTTGACCTGAGGAAATACGGCAGTGTCCCGCATTCCGGTTTTGGGCTTGGAGTTGAAAGAACGCTTGCTTGGATTTGTGGACTTGATCATGTTAGAGAGACAATTCCTTTCCCGAGGATGATCTACAGAATAAAACCATAGAAAATCTATGCTTAAGGTTGAAAACCTAAGAAAAGAATTTTCAAATATCGTTGCTGTTGATGGGGTTTCATTTGAAGTAAAAAGAGGTCAAATTTTTGGCTTGCTTGGTCCAAACGGTGCAGGTAAGACAACCACTATAAGAATGATACTTGACATAATTAAACCTGATTCCGGAAGGATAACATTTGATGGTGAGTTAATCAACGAGAAAATAAAAAGTAAAATTGGTTATCTTCCCGAGGAACGTGGACTTTACAGAAAGACACGTGTATTGGAAACAATACTTTATTTTGCGCAATTGAAGGGCATTGATAAAGGTAAGGCAAATGAAAGAGCGAGATATCTGCTTTCAAGGTTTGGTCTAAGCGATAGGGTAAATAGTAGGATTGAAGAACTTTCAAAGGGGAATCAGCAAAAGGTTCAGATAATAATAGCCGTTCTTCACGATCCGGAGCTCATCATTCTTGATGAGCCGTTTGCAGGTCTTGACCCAGTAAATCAGGAACTGTTAAAGGAAATTATACTTGAGTTGAAGTCGCAAAATAAGGCGATTATTTTTTCAACTCATCAAATGGAACAAGTTGAAAAGCTTTGTGATGAAATTTGTCTTATAAACAGAGGAAAACCTGTGCTCTCGGGAGCCCTTGAGAAGATCAAGGGGGAATTCGGAAGGGATACAATTCATATTGAATTTTCCGGGGATGGCGAAGATTTAAAGTGGATCAATGGTGTTAAAAAAGTTGAACTTTATCCAAATTATGCGGAATTGACGGTTGAGCCGGGTGCAAATGTCGGTGAGATTTTGAAAAAAATTGTTGAACTTGTTGATTTGAAGAAGTTTGAGGTTAAATCGCCATCTTTGTATTCAATTTTCATTGATGTTGTAAGCGATGGTTTCGGTGAGAAAAGTTTGTAAAATTTTGGCTTTTTTGATAAATTTGAGAGTAAAAATGATGAGATGAAAAAACACGAAAAATAAAAAAACAGGGGTGATAGAGCTATGAGCAATACTTTGAAAACTGTCTTTTTGATGACATTAATGATGGTTTTATTTCTTGCGGTTGGAAGTGCGATTGGTGGAAAATCAGGTCTTATAATTGCATTTGTTTTTTCGTTGATGATGAATTTCTTTGCTTATTGGTTTTCCGATAAGATTGTTCTGGCGATGTATGGTGCAAGACAAGTCACGGAAGCGGAAGCGCCGGAGTTGTATTCAATTATTAGACGCTTAGTCACAAAAGCAGGTATGCCTATGCCGAAGGTTTATATAATTCCGACCTTAACACCAAACGCCTTTGCAACTGGGAGAAACCCGCAAAATGCAGCTGTTGCTGTTACTGAGGGAATTTTGAGAATTTTAGATAGAGATGAGCTTGAGGGTGTTCTTGGGCACGAGTTGGCGCATATTAAGAATAGGGATATTTTAACGGCTACGATTGTTGCTACTATGGTTGGTGCTATAACATTTCTTGCTCGCATGGCTCAGTGGTCTTTGTTTTTCTTTGGTGGTGGAAGGGACAGAGAAAATAATGCAAGTTGGATTGCGGAGCTTGTTTTGATAATTGTCGCTCCTATTGCAGCAGTTTTAATTCAGCTTGCTATTTCTCGTGCGAGGGAATTTGCAGCTGATGAGGGTGGAGCGAGGATTTCCGGTAAACCGCTTGCACTTGCAAGTGCGTTAAAGAAACTTGCAAAAGGAGTTGAAGTAGTGCCAATGGATGCAAAACCTGAAACCGCACATATGTTCATTGTTAATCCTCTTCGCGGTGAGGGGATACTTAAACTTTTCTCAACCCATCCGCCGATAAGTGAGAGAGTCAAGCGACTTGAGAAGCTTGCACGTAAGATGGGAGTTTATTATTAAATAAGTTTAACAAGATGCTTGGAATTTCAGAGTTAAGAAATAAATTAACGCAAGTTTTTAGCGAGAACCAAGCTGAGGTTTTATTTGAGCTTGTTGCTCTTATATATGAGCAAGTTATGAAAGCGATGGACCTTAGCGAAGTTAAAGCGGTTATAAAAGAGCTTGCTGAGGCACAGCGAAGAACTGAGGAGAGATTGATTTCATTTGAGAGAGCAACTGATGAGAATTTTAATAAAGTTTGGACTGCTATTGGTGAGTTGACGAATAAAGTTAACCAGTTAGCT
>JGI1_Kryptonium_JGI_1_GBS_scaffold00005.5_pt2 | contig 143536 bp, 140 predicted proteins | sample GBScelen77Swater_FD_55273 | JGI IMG/M metagenome (IMG submission 55273) | reverse complement strand
TTGCGCCAGAACAACTGGAATATTATATAAATTGGGCAAGGGAAGATATCGGGGGTCATATGTTGAATTCAAGGAAATTTAACACGAAGCCCATCCTTTTAGTTTTAACAGAAAGTTTGGGTTCTGTCAATGAAGATATCGTGAACAGAGTTAGAAACCTTGGAAAAATTTCTAATCAGCCAGAAATTTGGGAAATTGATTACGATGGAAAGCAAAATAAAATTTTATAAAAAAAACCAAAAAGGTGAAACTGCTATGAATGCGGACAAAATCCGTGAGGCAAAAAGGAAATGGCTTGAAAAAGCCGAAAACTCCAGCATGAAAAGGACCGGGATAAAGTTCACAACATTAAGCGATATAGAAGTTAACTTGCTTTACACTCCTGATGATCTTGAGGGATTTGATTATATGGAGAAGCTTGGTTTCCCTGGGGAATATCCGTATACCCGCGGGATTCATTACAATATGTATCGTGGGCGACTTTGGACGATGAGGCAATTTGCTGGTTTCGGAACCCCGGAGGATACGAATCAGCGTTTCAAGTTTTTGTTAAAGCACGGGCAAACGGGATTGAGTGTTGCTTTTGATCTTCCAACGCTTATGGGGATTGACGCAGATGACCCAATGGCTGAGGGTGAGGTTGGCGTCTGTGGTGTATCTGTAAGTTCGCTGGCGGATATGGAAATCGTCTTTAAGGATATACCGCTTGATCAGGTTTCAACTTCAATGACTATAAATGCCCCAGCAGCGATGATTTGGGCTATGTATCTTGTCGTCGCTGAAAAGCAGGGTGTAAAGTATGAACAGCTGCGAGGGACAATTCAAAACGATATATTGAAGGAATATATTGCTCAAAAGGAATGGATTTATCCCCCGGGGCCATCAGTTAAATTGATAGTTGATACAATAAGATTTGCGAAGGATTATGTCCCGCAGTGGAATCCGATTTCAATAAGTGGCTATCACATTCGTGAGGCGGGCGCAACCGCTGTTCAAGAGTTAGCTTTCACGCTGGCTGATGGTTTTGCTTATGTTGAAGCGTGTATAAATGCTGGGATGGATGTTGATGAATTTGCCCCGCGTCTTTCTTTCTTCTTTAACTCACATCTTGATTTCTTTGAGGAAATAGCCAAGTTCAGAGCAGCTCGTAGAATCTGGGCAAGATATATGAGAGAAAAATATGGGGCTAAAAACCCAAGGTCTTGGATGTTAAGATTCCATACTCAAACAGCTGGATGCTCACTCACCGCTCAACAGCCAGAGAACAATATAGTCAGAACTGCATTTGAAGCTCTTGCTGCTGTATTGGGAGGAACCCAAAGCTTACATACAAATTCAATGGATGAAACATATGCTCTCCCAACCGAAAAAGCTGCGAAAATCGCCCTGAGGACGCAACAGATAATAGCTTATGAAATTGGCGTTGCAAATGTAATTGACCCACTGGGTGGAAGTTATTATGTTGAATCTTTGACGGATAAAATTGAAGAAGAAGCGGAAAAATACTTCAAGAAGATTGAGTCATATTCATCAAATGGTTCAATGCTTGAGGGAGTAATAAAAGCAATTGAGGATGGTTTCTTCCAGAGGGAGATAGCGGAGTCGGCTTACAGATATCAACAAGAACTTGATAAAAAGGAGAGGATAATTGTCGGCGTCAATGAATTTGTTGAAGATGAGCCAGTTGAGATACCAATTTTAAGAATTCCGCCAGAGGTTGCTGAGAAACAAAAGAAACGACTTGCTGAGGTCAGAGCTACCAGAAATCAAGCGGAGGTTGAAAGGGCTTTAGCCGAGCTTAAAAAAGCAGCCGAGGAAAACCAACCGCTTATGCCCAAGATACTTGATTGTGTAAGAGCTTATTGCACGCTTGGAGAGATGACATCAACTCTGAAGGAAGTTTGGGGAGTTTATCAAGAACCGCTTGTCTTTTAAAATAAAATTTTCGCACAGATTTTGAAGGACTACATAAAATTAATTCGCTTAAAGCATTGGGTTAAAAATCTGTTTGTCTTCGCTCCCCTTATCTTTTCGCAGTTTGTAACTGACATAGAAAAAATTAAAATTGAATTTTTAACATTTCTCGCCTTCTCATTCGTTGCTTCCGCAACTTACATAATCAATGACATACTTGATGCTGAATCAGATAGAAAACATCCCATCAAAAGAAATCGCCCAATCGCTTCAGGTAGAATTAAGCCAGGTAGAGCCCTATTTGTCGCTTTTTGCTTTTTACTTGCTTCAATACCGATAATGTCCGAACTTCCATTGAGGGCATCGGCACTTATTGTATTCTACTTTTTGCTCATGCTTGCTTATTCTTTCAGTTTAAAAGGTGTAGTCCTGTTGGATGTTTTCATAATTGCTTTCGGTTTCATGCTCAGAGTTATAGTTGGAGCATATTCAATTAATGTCATTGTATCCAAATGGCTCTTCATCACAACCCTTTTCCTTTCTCTTTTCCTTGCGATTTCAAAAAGAAGGATGGAATTATTTTTCTCTTTCCAGAACAGGGAATCACAAATTTCCGAGCAGAGGAAAGTCCTTGATGAGTACACATTAAGGTTTGCCGATCAAATGGTCACGATCACCGCAAGCGGTGCGGTTATATCTTACGCACTTTACACAATTTCTGAAAGGACAGTTTCACTTTTCAAAACCGAGGCGCTAATCTACACAACTGTTTTTGTGCTTTATGGGATTTTCAGGTATATGTATTTAATTTACAGGAAAAATATCGGTGAAAATCCGACTGATATAATTTTGTCGGATGCGCCGATGTTGATAAACATACTCCTTTGGTTTGTTTCTTGCGTTATCATAATTTACAGGAACAAAATTTTTGAGGTCTTTTCTTTAAACTAAATGAACGGAAAAGATGAAGGAGAAAACTCGCATCGCATCAGGTCAAGGGTTTTGGGGTGATTGGCTTGAGGCACCGATACATCAAGTGACAAAAGGTCCAATTGATTATCTTGTTATGGATTATCTTGCTGAGGTGACGATGTCAATCCTTCAAAAGCAAAAGAAAAGAGATCCGAACCTTGGCTATGCGAAAGACCTTGTAACACTTATGGAGAGGATACTTCCAATTATAGTTGAGAAAAACATAAAAGTTGTTACAAATGGCGGTGGTGTTAACCCCATTGCTTGCCGAGACGCAATCTTTAAGGTTGCCCAGAAGCTTGGTATAAAAGGTTTGAAAATCGGCGTTGTCCTTGGCGATGATATACTTGATAAAATTGATGAGTTTGTGAAACTTGGTGTTGATTTTAAAAATATGGACACAGGCGAACCGATTGATAAAATTCGTGATAGAATAACGAGTGCGAATGTATATTTTGGCGCTTTTCCAGTCGCCGAGGCATTAAAACAAGGCGCTCAAATTGTCATCACGGGCAGGGTTACTGACACGGGGATTACACTTGCTCCAATGATATATGAGTTCGGATGGAATGAAACCGATTATGATAAGCTTGCAGCAGGAATAGTTGCGGGGCATATACTTGAATGTGGAGCTCAAGCAACGGGGGGAAATTTTTCTTACGATTGGCGCTCAGTTCCGGATATGGCTCACATTGGATTTCCAATAGCAGAAGCGTATCCAAACGGTGAAATCATAATTACAAAGCACGAAGGCACAGGTGGTCTCGTCACAGTTCAAAGCGTTACAGAACAGCTCGTTTATGAAATAGGAGACCCAACAAATTATATAACACCCGAGGTAATAGCAGATTTCACGACAATTAAGCTTGAACAAGTTGGGAAAGACAGAGTTAAAGTTTATGGGGTTAAAGGAAGACCGCCAACGAAATTTTACAAGGTTTCAATGTCTTATTTTGAGGGTTATATGGCTGTTGGAACATTGACATATTCTTGGCCAGATGCGCTTGAAAAGGCGAAAAAGGCAGATGAAATAATACGAACCAGACTTAAAGACCTCGGGCTTGAATTTGATGAAATCCATACGGAATTCCTTGGTTATAACTCTTGTCACGGAGCGCTTGCGCATCCGGTCCCTGAGCCGAACGAAGTTGTTTTAAGAATTGCTGTCCGAGGTAAAAATTACGAAGCGGTTGATAGATTTGGTAGGGAAATCCCAGCGCTTATTTTAACTGGTCCGCCTGGGGTGACAGGATTTGGTGGAGGTCGCCCACATCCAAGCGAAGTTATAGCATATTGGCCAACGCTTATCCCAAAGGAACTTGTCAAACCGGAAATAATAGTTGAAGAGTTATAACTAAAATGGATTTCTATGCGAACTTTAAATTTTAAATTTCTTTTCCCAAACTATGGTGGAACAACGCAACTTTTCCTTGATTACATATATAACTTTAAAAATGTCGCAAGATATTATGCGCACGATTTCAATGATTTTAATATAGGGTTGATTCAAAATGTCCTTGCTGGATATAAAAACCGCAATAAAGTTGCCGAAATTTTAAGGAGGCAAAATCTTTCGCTTGGGAATCGTTATGCCGGTGAGAACATTGATCTTTTTGAGAAGGAAAACACCTTAGCTGTTGTCACGGGGCAACAGGTTGGGCTTTTCACAGGTCCCGTTTATACGATTTATAAGATAATTTCTGCGATAAAATTGTCTTCTGCCCTTGCTGAAAAATTCCCCGAATATAACTTCGTTCCCGTTTTTTATCTTGAAGGCGAGGACCATGATTTCTTTGAAGCAAACAACGCAAAGATTTTTAACTCAAACAATGAACTTGTTAAAATTGAATTTATCCCGGAGCATATCCCTAAGGAAAATTACGGACCTGTTGGTGCGTTGAAATTTGACAAAAAAATAAAAGATGTTCTCAACAAAATTGAATCCGAACTTCAAGATAGCGAGTTTAAGAGCGAGATAATGAATTTACTTCGTTACGCATATGATGAGGGAGTTAACTTCACAGAGGCGTTTGTTAGATTTTGCTCTGAGTTATTTAAGGATTTTGGATTGATTTTTTTAGATCCGAGCGATCCAGAGTTGAAACAACTACTCCTTCCCATTTTTAGGAAGGAGATAGAGGAACATCCAAAGTTGGCGGGTTTGATAATTGATGTAAGCGCTGAACTTGAGAGGAAATATCACGCGCAGGTCAAACCGCGACCTTTGAATCTTTTCTTGATTTACAAAGACGGGAGGTTTCCGATTGAACCGGATGAGCAAGAGGGGATGTTTAAATTGAAAGGTATCAGATTTAAATTCAGCAAGGGGGAGTTAATTAACATACTTGAAACGAATCCTCAACTTTTAAGTCCAAATGTTGTGTTAAGACCAATATGTCAAGATACACTTCTCCCAACGGTTGCTTATGTTGCTGGTCCCTCTGAAATTGCCTACTTTGCGCAGTTTAAACCCGCTTATGATTATTTCAACATCCAGATGCCGGTTATCTTCCCGAGGATAAGTGCGACATTGATTGAACCAAAGGTGAAAAAAATTCTTGATAAGTATCAAATTGACATCAGGGAGGTTTATACCGATTTTCAATCCCTCGCGAAGAAAATTATACTTTCAAATTCCGAAGTTGACATTCAAGGTTTCTTTGACTCAGTAAAATCACAGTTTGAGCTGTTGTTAGAAGGGATTAAAAGTTTTGTTTCCGGCATAGACCCATCACTTAGCGATGCGGTTACGAATTCATCGGGGAAAATCCTCTATCATATAAATAGCATTTATGAGAAGGCATTATCAGCTTCGCAGAGGAAAAATGAGATCGCAAACCAACAAATTCAAAAGTTGAAATTGAACCTACTCCCGGAGGATGAACTTCAGGAAAGAGTTTTGAACATAACTTATTTTTTAAATAAGTATAGCTTTGGGTTAATAAGCAAGCTGTTTGACGAGCTTGAGATTTTTGAATTCAACCATCAATTTGTGTATTTATAAACTTATTTGACAAGCTCTTCGGGTTTCCTGCCGAGATTTTCAAGCTCAAATTTTGCGGATACGGCGAGCTCGGAGTTTGGATACAGATCAAGAAATTTTTGATAATAAATTTTTGCTTTCTCGTAGTCATTTAGTTCGTTTGCATAGATGAAACCAATCATGAAAAGAGCTTTCATCGCCTCTTTTGACTTCGGGTAATCCTCAACTATTTTGTTGAAAAATTCAGTTGATTTTGTTGGCATTTTTAATTCGTTTAGGTAAATTTGGGCGAGTTTGAAAAGCACCTCAGGAGCTCGGGGATTTTGTGGATTTGCTCTTACAAATTCGGTGTAGATTTCAATTGCTCTTTTAATGTTGCCCTTTTGATGTTCATCTTCGGCTTTTTTGAGTGGGTCAAGTTTGCTATTCCTTGAACAGCCGAATAATAGCATAAGTAGCGTTAAAAACAAGACCTTGTTCTTCATTTTTTCCTTAAAATTTGATTTCTAACTCGCTTCAAATTTAAGTTTGGTGGATTTAAAAATCAAGACATCGGATGCGAAGCGAAACGCTTTAAAATTTGAGCTTTGTATTATAAATGTTTTTAACTCGTTTGATTTGAACGGGGAAAGAGAAATTTTTTGGCACGATATTCAAATAAAAATAAAAGAAAGTAGGCAATTTCAGCTGGTAAGTATCTTTTGAACAAATGCGAAAGCGATGAGTATGGATATTTTTGGGAGGGGTTTGATGGCAATGTTTATTATGGTTTCGCGCATGGCTCATCGGGAATAGCTTTGTTTTTACTTTATCTTTATCTCGCAACTGGCGATGAAAGATACTTAACAGCTGGAATTAAAGCGCTTGAATTTGATTTGAACTCCGGTCATACGACCGATGAAGGTGGATTGACTTGGAAATCTCATAAAGATGCACCGATGGTTTTACCTTACTGGAGATATGGTTCAGCCGGGGTTGGATGCTCGGTTCTTAGATATTATAAATTCACAGGCGAGGAAAAATACAAGAAGCCCTTGATAGAATCTTCATTGATGTTGATAGAAAATATACGATTTTCCCCAAGAAATTTATCGGGCTTGCTGGTATAGGGGATTTCCTTCTTGATATGTATGCTTATTTCGGTGATAAAATTTTCTTTGAAAGCGCCTGTAAAGTTGCGACTGGGTTAAATCTTTTTAAGATAAGATGAAGATAAAGGAATAGCATATCCAGGGGATAACATGCATAGGATAAGTTGTGACTACGGTACTGGAAGCGCTGGAATTGGTCTGTTTCTTCATAGGTTGGTGACAAAATCAAAGGGGGATTTTCTGCTTGATGAGATGATTTTAACGGCTCTCAATAAAAATTCTGCAAGTTCTATTGATGAAAAAGGTTTTATTTATCATAGGTGATTTCAAGTTTCAACTGTTGCTTATTTTGCTTTTCGGTTTGCTTCTTAATTCGTTCATCTCTGTTGCAAACCCCCTTGCGTTGAAATACATTTTTGATGAGGTGATTATAAGGCAAAATTTTAAACTTTTCTTTCTTTTATCAATCGGTTTCGTATTGATTTTTACTATATGGAGACTTGGCAACAGGATTTATCTTCTCTAGCTTCAAAGTTTTAAGAACAGGATGATAGAGCGGGTGATTATGAGGATGGTTAAATCATAATAAAAAATCTTATGACGATATACTTGGCAAAGACCCTGGCTATTTCATTTCAAGGGTTTACGATGAGGCATCCTCAGCCTCCTTTGAAAAAACAGATGGGAAAACACTTATTGTCGCCTTAAACGATGGTGAACATTATCTGAATTTATTTGATAAGGTTTACAAATTACAACCAGCACATGGGGGGATGCCTTGGGCAGTAATTTTATCCGGTGTTCCCCTTGTTGGCTCATTCGCAGTTATATGAAAGAGAGGTTAAAATTGTTCCGGAAAAATTAACTTTTGTAAGCCAAATTTTTAGCTCTGAAAGAGGTTATAGGCTTGTGCAGATATTACCGAATTTGAATGAAAATCCGGTTGATTCAGCTCTTGTCTATTTTGGCTATGCACTATTGGATTAAAATTTTAAGTTTTGCTTGTGGATCGTTAAGCGCTAATTTTTTGGGGGTGGGGTAAAGTTTTTTCAATTTGATTATGAAGCCGATTATCTTTATATTTTTAACTGATTAAAAACAAGGTTATTAGTTTTGCTTATGCTTATTAAACTTTTGCGCAAAATTTTCCCGAGCAAGAACGAGAAGGATTTAAAGGCGTTGATGCCGATCGTAAATCAGATAAATCAGATTTATGCGACGCTAAATAAATTAACCGATGCTGAGCTTAGGGCTAAGACCGATGAATTTAAAGCGAGGATAAAGGAGAAAACAAAGCATATTGAGGATAAGATAGATGAACTTAAGAGGCGTGTTCGTGAGGACAAAGAGTTGACACGAGAGGAACGACTTGAAATTTATGATGAGATAGAAAAACTTGAGAAGGAACTTTTCAAGGAGGAGCAGAAAGTTCTTGACGAGATTTTGCCCGAGGCATATGCTGTTGTTAAGGAGACATGTAGGCGTCTTGTTGGAAAAAGTTGGGAGGTGACGGGGCATAAAATCGTATGGGATATGGTTCCGTTTGATGTTCAACTTATGGGTGCTATTGTGCTTCATCAGGGTAAGATTGCAGAGATGGCAACTGGTGAGGGTAAAACGCTCGTTGCAACTATGCCGGCGTATCTTAACGCTTTAACTGGAAGAGGGGTTCATATCGTCACCGTGAATGATTATCTAGCTTTAAGGGATAGCCAATGGATGGGGAAAATTTATGAGTTTCTTGGTTTGAGTGTAGGTTGTATTCAAAATTATATGAACACGGAGCAGAGAAAGGCACAATATGCGTGCGATATAACTTACGGGACAAACAATGAGTTTGGTTTTGATTATCTTCGTGATAATATGGCGATTGATCCAAGCGATATAGTTCAGCGTGGGCATTATTATGCGATCGTTGATGAGGTTGATTCTGTTTTGATTGACGAGGCGAGGACACCGCTTATAATAAGTGGTCCTGTCCCTGAGACGGAGCATAAATTTGATTGGATGAAGCCAAAGGTTGAGCGTCTTGTGACAGCGCAGATAAATCTTGTCAGTAAAATTGTTGATGAGGCGGAGAAGCTTTTGAATGAGGGAAAGCTTGAGGAAGCAGGGGTTTTGCTTTTGAAAGCAAGCAGAGGGGCGCCGAAACATAAAAAATTAAGAAAAATTCTCGCTGAACCTGAATATCAAAAACTTGTCATTGATACTGAACTTGAATTTTTGAAAGATCAGGGTGTAAAGCTTCGCAAGCTTGATGAGGATCTTTACTTCGTTGTTGATGAAAAAAATCATATAATTGACTTGACTGAAAAAGGCAGGGAATTTCTTGCGAGCTTGTCACCAGAAGATAGGGAGTTTTTCGTCTTGCCAGATCTTGGCACTGAGATAAGCATAATTGAAAGCGACCCTTATCTTACACCTGCACAGAAGCAGAGGAAAAAAGAAGAACTATACCGACTTTATTCCGAAAGGAGTGACAAGGTTCATGCGATTCAACAGCTTTTAAGAGCATATATCATGTTTGAAAAAGATGTGGATTATATAGTTCAAGATGGTAAAGTTTTGATAGTTGATGAATTTACAGGTCGTGTTTTGCCAGGGCGCAGATATTCCGAAGGATTGCATCAAGCAATTGAGGCAAAGGAGGGTGTCAAAGTTGAACAAGATACCCAAACGCTTGCGACGATAACGATTCAAAATTATTTCAGGATGTATAAAAAGCTTGCTGGTATGACTGGAACCGCAGCTACTGAGGCGCAAGAGTTTTGGGAAATTTATAAACTTGATGTCGTTGTGATACCGACGAATAAGCCGTGCATAAGGATTGATTATGATGATGTGATTTACAGGACGAAACGAGAGAAGTATAACGCTGTTATTGATGAAATTGAAAGGATGCATAAGATTGGTCGTCCTGTTTTGGTTGGGACGACAAGCGTTGAGGTTTCTGAACTTTTGAGTAGAATGTTGAAGCGTCGCGGAATTCCTCATAATGTTTTAAACGCAAAACACCATCAGAGAGAAGCCGAAATAGTCGCAAACGCTGGTCTTCGTGGTATGGTGACAATAGCTACAAATATGGCTGGACGTGGAACCGATATAAAACTTGGTCCAGGGGTTGCAGAACTTGGAGGTCTTCATGTCATTGGAACCGAAAGACACGAAGCGCGAAGGATTGACCTTCAATTAAGAGGTCGTGCAGGTAGACAGGGAGACCCTGGCTCTTCAAGATTTTTCCTCTCCCTGGAAGATGACCTGTTGCGTCTTTTCGGTAGCGAAAGAATTGCAAATATAATGCAAAGGTTGGGTTATAAAGAGGGGGAACCGATCCAACACCCAATGGTGACGAAAAGCGTTGAAAGGGCGCAAAAGAAAGTTGAACAGAATAACTTCGCTATAAGAAAAAGATTGCTTGAATATGACGATGTCTTGAACAAACAAAGGGAGGTGATTTACAGCCTTAGAAGGCATGCCCTTATGGGTGAGCGACTTGAAGATGATTTGCTTGATATGTTAACCGATTATGTTGAGGATGTGGTTGAGAGATATTACAGCAATCTTGACCTTCAAGGGTTGAGGGATGAAATTATGCGGACGCTTTTGATAGATCTGAAAATCACACCTGATGAGTTTGAAAAGCTCGGTAGAGAAGGGCTTAAAGAAAAGATTTACAATGAGGCGCTTGAATTTTACAATCGTAAAAAAGAACAACTCGGCGAAGAGTTAATGTTCGCCTTGATGAAGATGTCCATGCTTCAGGTGATAGACCAAAGATGGCAAGAGCATCTGCGTGAGATGGATGAATTAAGGGAGGGGATTCATCTACGAGCTTATGCACAGAAAGATCCGCTTGTTGAATACAAGACCGAAGCATTTGAGATGTTTATGGAGATGATGAGAAGAATAAGAAGCGGTGTTTTAAGCTTGGTCTTCAGAATGTTCCCAGTTATGCCAGAGGAAATTCAAGAGAGAAAACCAAGAAGACCAAGAAGAGAACAACTCAACCTTGTCCATCAGGAATCAATCGGTATGGGCTTGAGGGTTGCAGCTGCTGAAGCAGATATTGCTACAGCCGTTAAACAAGATGTTAAGTTAAAGCCGATCAAAGTTGATCGCAAAGTTGGAAGAAATGACCCGTGCCCATGTGGTAGCGGTAAAAAATATAAACATTGTCACGGGAAAATATAAAATGTTCGCAAGATGAGATATTTTGCTGTCCTCCTTTTACTTATCTCTGTTGCACGGGGTCAGGAATTCAATATAATTGATCATGGCTATACAAAAGAAATTGAAGTTAACATTGAGCAACCTTATATAAGAGAGATTGAAATCAATAACGAGAAATTTTCAATTATTGGGTTAAAAAATTTAGAATCGGTCGGTTTGCTCCCCAATTTCCTACCGTATTTGAACTTTCTTCTCGTTTCATCCCCAAATTCAAAAGTTGATTTACTTAACTTTGAATTTGATGAAGTTGAACTCACATACCCATTGCTAAGTTTAAAAGAGAAATCGTTTCCAGACGGTATTGAACTTGATGATGTTTTCAACCTTGAAGATAAAATTTACGATTTCGTTTATCTTGGTAAGATGAGAGGGGTTGATGTTTGCAATCTTATTTTATTTCCGATCAAGGTTGAGGGGCGAAAGTTAAAATATATTTCAAAAGCAAGGTTTAGCATATCAAGCCCTTATCTTTCAAAGCTTGATGAAGCGGTTATCTTTACAAGGCAAGATATAAATTTTTTAAGCCCAAGTTTAAATAAGCTTCAAGCGGGAGAAGAATTTGAATACAAAATTTTCATCCGCAAGGATGGGATTTATAAGATAACTTACGATGACTTGAAAAAAGCTGGGATAGACCTCAGGGGTGTTCAAGCATCAAGATTAAAAGTCAAAAACAATGGAGTTGAGATACCAATTTATGTTTATTCAGGTGGGGATGGCGTTTTTAATGAAGGCGATTATATTGAGTTTTATGCTGAGGCGAGAAAAAACAAATTTTCTGGTGGGAAATTTGACCTTTATAATGACCCGTTTACCGATGTAAACGTTTATTTTCTTGAGATTGGGGATTCACCCGGATTAAGATATGCTGAAGAGTCGGGGACGAGATATTTTGATAATTATATTGACCTTCGTGGTGCATCCTATTACTATGAGGTTCATCTTGAAAAAGATTATGTGTTTGAAAGATTAAAATATGCTGATACCGATTTGACTTATGATGCAAGAGATCATTGGTTTTGGGTTGAGCTTAGCTCAAACGAGCAAGCCGAGTTAAGTGTTTACCTCCCAAAGCCGGATCCTCTGAGCTTGGATGAGATTAAGATAAAATCCGCATTTCATGGTGTAACTTCAACTCCCGGGCATATGGCGAATGTTTTCATAAATAATAAGAGAATTTTAGCGACGAGTTGGAATGGTCAGAATATACACATTGCCTCGTCGGAGAACTTAGGTTATTCTGTGCCGAACAGCGCTTTAAAAGATGGGATAAATAAAATCACTGTCTTCAACGCAAACGATGGAAGGGTTGAGAACGCAATTTTTGCCGTCAATTGGTTTGATTTAACTTACAGGCGACTTTATCAAGCGGATAAGGATGAGATAAGATTTAAAATACCCCCAGAATATAATGTTGGTTATTTCAGGTTTGAAATTTCAGGTTTTAAGAATCCCAATATAAGTGTTTATAGATTAGGCGTTTCAAAAATTTCAAATGTTGAAGTTCTCAAAGCGAAGGATGAGAAGATAGGCGAAAATTATCATGCGATTTTTTATGTGAATGTCTTGTCTCCGGATGTTGAATTCATAGCTGTAAGTGAAAGTGCGAAGTTAAAGCCAGATAGCATAGCAAGGGATTTAAAAACAAATCTTAAAAGTTCAGCCAACACATTTGATTATTTGATAATAACTCACCCTCTTTTATATGACAAGCGCAGGGATGTCAATGACCCAACGCATCCGTTAAATCAACTTAAAAGTTTGTACGAGTCAAAGGGTTTGAGCGTTAAAATTGTGAGTGTTGATGATATTTATGATGAGTTTAACTTTGGCGTGAAAAGTCCGTATGCGATCAAAGATTTTTTGCAGTTTGCTTATAATTCTTGGGTTAGGAAACCAATCTATGTCCTTTTAGTTGGCGGGGCTGTATATAGTAATCGGAACCATCCAGAACTTGACCTTATTCCAACGATGTTTTATCAATCATATATTTACGGTGCAACATCAGCTGATGCTTGGTTTACCTTCATTGACGGTGAGGATTATCTTGGTGATGTTCTCCTCGGTAGGTTACCTGTAAGAAATAGGGATGAGATGAAAAATGCAATTGAAAAGATAATCTCTTATCATAATCAGAAGCCACAAAAATGGCATAGAAATGTTCTAATGATAGCAGGTGAGGGCAGGGACTTTGAGTCGCAAACCGATTATATTGTGAAAGATGTCCTTCCAAAGTTTTTAAATATAAACCGTCTCTATGTAATCCCTGGCTCCCCTTTCTCTGGAGGGACATCAAAATTATTAAATTACTTCAACGATGGGCAGTTATTTATAAACTTTGTCGGTCACGGTGGCGGAGCGATTTGGGCTGATAATGGGCTTTTGAAAAATGAGGATATTCCAAAACTTGGGAATAAGGATAAATATCCGTTTGTGACAAGTATGACATGCTTTTCGGGGGCTTTTGATTATCCTCAGAGAACAGCTCTTGGTGTAAATCTTGTTGTTGAGAAAGATAAAGGGGCTATCGGGGTTCTTGCATCAAGCGGGCTTGGGTGGCTTTTGAACGATTACTTCATGCTTTTAAGCATTATTCCTTATCTTTTTGACCCTGAAAAAAGCATCGGTGAGATTATAGCCATCGGCAAGGCGAAATATTATTCAAGCTATTTCTTCTGGCCACAAGCGAAGACAATGGTTTATCAATATAATTACATCGGTGATCCAGCCGTTAAACTTCCAGTTCCAAGACAAAGAGCAAAAATTGAAATTGAAAGGAAGGTAATTTCGCTAAATGATATGCTTAAAGTCAAAATTTCATCACAAATTCAAAATGGGAATGCGATAATTTCATTTGCCGATGATGAACATATTTCAAGATATGAGTTTGAGAAAACGTTTCAATCAGGGAGTTTTAATTTTGAGATAAAGCCACCTATTAATTCAGGATTTGTTAAGGTCTTCATTTACGATGATAAAAATATTGAGTCATGGTTTGATGTTTTTAAGACAAGTGGTTCTTTTATTGGTGATTATACTGTTTTTCCAAGCGAGCCGAGGGTTGGGGATAGTTTATCTTTTTCAGGCAGGATTGAACTTGAAGGTGGTGAGGTGCCAGATTCGGTTAAATTTATCATCTTGAAGTATAAAAGTAAATATGGAAGGTTTGATCAGCTTTTTGGTCGCGACACGCTTTTGTGTTTTCCTTTTAAGCCAAATTTTTATCAAACCGCTGTAAAAATAAGGGCTGATGCCGGGGTCAAATATATAACTCAAATGATCGCATACACAAATGGTAGAACAATAGCTGGAGAGATAAAGGAATTTATAGTTGGTGGATTGCCAGACCCTTCGCTTTTGCCTATGGAGTTAAACAACTTGCAAAGCTCAATTTATATGAAAAGCCAAAATATAAAGTTCAAGGTTGATTCAACCGTTAAGCTAACCACAAGGGTTTTTAACCTCTCGGATATTCCAGCAAATGATTTTAAAATCAAATTTTACGACAGGTTTAGAGATGAAAATTATGTTATCGCTCAGTCAAAATTTTCAGTTGCCCCGTTATCTTACACTGATGTTGAGGTTGAGTTACAAAAACAGATGTCAATTGGCTCTCACAGAATTTTCGCTGTAATAGAAAGTGACTCAACTTCTGGGGATGATTTTGATTATTCAAACAATGTAGCATATAATGAACTCCTTTATAATTTTGTTAAGTTCAATTCCGATTCTGTTTCAATTTCAGAAAACCTATCATTGAAGAGAAATGATCCCTTTGTTTATGTTGTCGGTTTTGAGTATCCGATTTCAACATTTAAATTCTCGTCTTCTCAGGGTTATCTTCACCAATTGCGAGCATCAGGCGAGTCGGGAGTTTTCCTTGCAAAATATGAACCTTTCAATAACAGCATCGTTGAAATTTTTGTGAAACTTGACACTTCTGATCAAACGGTGAATCAAAACAAAGATAAAATACGACTTTATTATTTTGATGAGAAAATTAGAAAGTTCAGGGTTAAAGAGAGTAGGTTTGATGGTCAATACTTAAATGGCAAGCTTGATGAACCTGGATTTTATACGATTGGATACTCAAACGATTCAAGGGGTCCAAGAGTTGAAGTAACAGTTGAGGGGCAAAGTTTTCGTGACGGTGCTTATGTATCAGCAAATCCCGTTTTCAGCATACTGATTGAAGACGATGAGGGGGTTGATTTGTCTGAGGGTTCGTTTAAATTTAAAATTGATGGAAAAGATTTGAAACATAACGATATAACTATACCGGACACGGTGACGAATCCAAAAAATTTATTTGTAAAAGTGAGTCCGAAGTTGACGGATGGTGAGCATACCGCAAGTTTTTCTGCTCGTGATATCAACGGCAATTGGTCCGATGAGGTCAAGATTTCATTTAAGGTTTCTTCAAATTTTGAGGTTAAAATTTTCGGCAACTTTCCAAATCCATTTTCTGACAGGACATTTTTCGCTTATGAGATCCTCGGCTCGCAAGTTGAAGAAGTTGAGTTTAAAATTTACACCGTCGCGGGCAGGTTAATACAAAGTTTTAAATTTCCCTCTTCAATTCCAAGTGAAGTTTACGGTTTTCAAGTTGGTGGCACGGGTGTTCCAACTTCAATTGGTTATCACGAGATTTGGTGGGATGGGACTGATAGAGACGGGAACGAAGTTGCCAATGGTGTTTATTTTTATAAGTTTTCTGTAAAAAGGGATGGAAAAACTCAAAGTTACACTGGGAAAATCGCAAGGATAAGATAGATTTGAAGAGAAAGATGAGAAACTTAAATTTTCTTTTTTTGCTTTTGTTATTTTCGTTTTCATTCGCTGATAATTCAAAGTATGCTGGAGAATTTTTGAGGATTCCAATTGGTGCTAGGGCTTTGGGCATGGGTGGGGCTTTCATAGCAGTAGCTGATGACGGTTCGTCATTTTATTATAATCCGGCTGGGGTTGCGATCTCCGGAAGCGGACTTCTTTCTTTTATGTATTCATCGCAATTTGGTGCTTTGACCTCGCCTTTGGCTTCATTTTTTCATTTGGGTTATATACATGAAATTCATAATGTTGGAATCGCGATTAATTGGGTCAGATTGAGCATTGATGATATACCGCTTACGCCTGATTACACAAGGTATGAGACTGCACTTGAAAGGGAGGAGCTTGTGAAAAGTTATACTGGTGGGGATTTCTTCAGCGATGTTGAAGATGCCTTTTATATTTCTTTTGCAAAAGAGTTTAAGTTTGATGTGAATTTCGGCTGGTCAAGATATAAAATGCCCGTTTCATTTCCTGTGGGTATAAATTTCAAACTGATAAATCAAAACATCGGGGTTGAGAAGGCAACTGGGATTGGCTTTGATATCGGATTTATGATTAAATTTAGCATGGACGATTTCTTGCAGAGGGAGAGAGTTGGTGATGTTTCAATTTCGCTTGCTTTAAAAGATGTCGGAAAGACGAGGATTTCTTGGAGCACGCGAAGAGAACACTTTATTGAACCAACCCTTATGTTTGGGCTTGCTTATTCATTGCCTGTCAATTTCCTATCAGGTAGGATAACATTTGCATATGGAAGTCAAAATTCTTATCTTACTGACAAAATGTACGGGATTGAATACGGATATAAAAATTTGTTATTTGTGCGGGTTGGAAAAAATGTTAAAAATTTAAGCTTCGGTGCGGGGATGAAGATTGATTTTTTGGTGGTTGATTATGCTTTTCTCTCGCACGAGCTTGGAGCGGTTCACAGGATGAGCGGTTCAATTTCAATTGATAAAATTTTGAAGAGGTTATGAAATTTAACTTGAAAATACTTCTTTTCGCTTTGATTTTAATTTCTTCCTGTAGTCCGAATCGTGAAAGTTTACCAGCCCCTGAAAGACCCGAGATTGTGCCGGTTCCAGATCCATTGTCTGAAAGTGATATTGGAAGCGGTGCAATCCCAGAAGTTGATGGGATAAAAATTTTATGGAAGAAGGTTTTAAACGCCACGGGGTATAAAATATATCGTGGCGAGGTCAAAGCTGATAAAGTTGAGTTCAATTTTTATTATGATGTCAGGATACAAACGGGGACAGCCGACACATTTTTTATTGATAGAAATGTTGAGTTTCGTAAGCGATATTTTTATTTCGTAAGAGCGTATAATCGCGATAATGTTGAAAGTCAACCATCGGATACAATTTCTTTTGAGCTTTATCTCAAACCGAGGTTGATTTCCCCGGGAAATAATTCGCAAGTTAGCCCTGACACTTTGATTTTTAGATGGGACGATCCAAATGGTGGCGGGGATTTTGTGATAAGGGTTAAAAATGCACAAAGTGATAGCGTGATATGGATTTCAAGTTTTAGGAGTTTTTCTGATTTTTCAGTTAAATTCAATTACGATTCCAAAGCTAAGGGAAATCTCATCCCGGGGCTACAGTACAAGTGGCGTGTTGATAGAGTTCAATTTGGACAAAGTGCCGGGTCAAAGTCAAATTGGGGAGTGTTTTATGTCAAATAAAAATAGAGGAGGTGCTATAAATTTATGTTGAAGAAGGCGATTATCCTTTTGCTCTCTTTCGCGTCAATTTCATTTGCTCAATTGTTTGAAAGTGGGACAAGAATTGTAACAGGTGGTGGTTCAAGCGCTTATTATTTTGTTGGAAAGACGGGAGAATTGACAATCACGGTTAACCTTTGGGGATTCGTTAGAAATCCAGGACGGTATGAAGTTCCAAGTTCAACAGACCTTGTTCAGCTCATCTCATATGGCGGAGGACCTTTAAAAGAAGCAAAGTTAAAGGATGTCAAGATAATACGCAGTGTTAGAGAGGACACAACGATCGTTGAAAAAGTGATAAAGGTAAATGTTGAGAAAATTATAGAAGATGGGGAACCAAGCCCGATTCTTTTGCCTGGTGATACCGTAGTTGTTCCAGGTGGTTCAATTGATGTGATTAAGGATATACTTGCGATTTTGAGGGACATTGGGCTTGCAGCTGGTGGGATTGCAGCGATAATAAATGTTTTGAGAAGATAAAGAGATTTTAGATATGAAGAAGATAGAGGCGATAATAAGACCTTTTAAGCTTGACGAGGTCAAAGAGGCGCTTACTGAGATAGGTGTTAAGGGTATGACCATAACCGAAGTCAAGGGCTATGGCAGGCAAAAAGGTCACACGGAGCTTTATCGCGGTGCCGAATATAAAGTTGATTTCTTGCCCAAGATAAAAATTGAGGTCGTTGCACCTGACCATATGGTAGATAAAATTGTCAATGCGATAATAAAATCGGCAAGGACGGGACAAGTCGGCGATGGTAAGATATTCATTTATCCTGTTGAAGAAGTGATAAGGGTTAGAACAGAGGAAACCGGAGAGGATGCGATTTAGGGCTTGAAACTTTTGTTTTAAATTGTTAGATTAAAGTTGATTTTAACGCTGTAAAAGTAAAGTGTGAATTCCCATGGGTAAGGTTATTGCTATTGCTAATCAGAAGGGAGGCGTTGGGAAGACGACAACAGCTGTTAATTTAGCGACTTATCTTGCAACTTTGGAGAGGCTAACTCTTTTAATTGACATTGATCCGCAGTCAAACGCGACAAGTTCCTTGGGAGTTGAACCAGAATATGAAAAAACGATTTATGAAGTTTTACTTGGCAAAATTAGACCCGAGGACGCTATAGTTACTTTTTCAGACCCTTATTTAAAGTATCTTGAGCTTATACCTTCAAAAATTGAGTTGGTTGGAAGTGAATATGAATTAATTGAGTTTCAGGGAAGGGAAAGAATCCTTGCAAAAGCGATTGAAAGATTGAAAAACAAGTATGATTACATCTTAATAGATTGTCCTCCATCGCTTGGGCTTTTAACTTTGAACGCCTTAACGGCAGCTGATTCCGTTTTGATCCCCGTTCAGTGCGAGTTCCTACCACTTGAAGGACTGGGGCAATTGCTTAACACAATAAAGATCATCAAAGAAGGTTGAATCCGAAACTTGACATTGAGGGTGTTCTTTTAACGATGTATGATGGTAGATTGAGGTTGTCAAATGAAGTTGCAGAAGAAATAGAGAGATATTTCAAAGACAGAGTTTTTGAGGCGAGGATACCAAGGAATGTGAAGTTGAGCGAAGCCCCAAGTCACGGCAAGCCAATACTTTTATATGACGCTAAATCCCCTGGGGCAATTGCCTACGCTAAGGTTGCTGAAGAGTTGATACAGCGGAATGAAAAAGTAAACAAATCAAACAGATATGAGCAGGCAACGATTGGGGAGAGGACTTGATGCTCTTATACCGAAAGTAGCGACGAAAGAGATAAGCATTGACTCAAAAGAAATTCGCTTTGATGATGGTCAATCTGTCGGTGTGATAGCTAAAATTGAACTCTCAAAGATAAAACCAAACCCATATCAACCAAGAGAAACTTTTGATAGAACCGCGCTTGAGGAGTTAAAGCAGTCAATAATTGAAAAAGGCGTCATTCAACCCATCACCGTAAGGAGATTACCCGGGGGGATGTATGAGCTTATATCTGGTGAGAGAAGAGTGAGGGCTTCAACTGAAGCAGGTCTTACACATATCCCAGCATATATAATTGAAGTTGAATCAGAAAAAGAACTTCTTGAGCTATCACTTATTGAAAACATCCAACGCGAGAAATTAAATCCTATAGAAATAGCAAAAGCTTATCAGAGGTTAATTGAAGAGCTTGGATATACCCAAGAAGAGATAGCGAAAAAAATTGGCAAAGATAGGACTACGGTTGCAAATTTCATAAGGTTGCTAAAGCTTCCCGAACAAATTCAAGAAAGTTTAAAACGCGGTGAAATAACGATGGGACATGCAAGGGCTTTGATAAATTTACCAAGTAGAAAACTTCAGGTTGAGATATGGAGTAAAATTGTAAAACAGGGTTGGTCTGTCAGGAAAGTTGAAAAAATTGTGCGCGACCTTTCAAAGGGGAAGATCATTGAAGAAAAATCATCAAAAAAGAAAAGTAACCAAGCTGGATTTAGGGATATTGAATCAAAGTTGAAAAGAATTTTTGGAACCCAAGTTAAAATCAAACAAATGAGCAGTGGCAGAGGAGAGATTGTCATTGAGTTTTATTCTGACGATGAGTTTGAGAGGTTGCTTGAACTTTTTGAACTAATAGAAAAAAATTCAAAGTGATTTTTTATGCGTGTCGTTTTTTTATTGCTGTTTTCAATTATTTTTTTCCTGTCAACAATTTCCGGAGGGAAAATGGAAAAGAGGATTATTTACACTGAAAAAGCACCAAAACCAATTGGTCCATATAGCCAGGCGGTTATCGCTGGAAATTTAATTTTCACGGCTGGGCAAATCCCAATTGACCCCACGACAAATCAAGTCGTGCAAGGTGATATAAAAGAACAAACAAGGCGCGTGCTTGAAAATTTGAGAGCAATCCTTGAAGCAGTGGGATCAACATTTGATGATGTTGTAAAAGTGACGATTTATATGAAGGATTTGAACGAGTTTTCAGCTATGAACGAGGTTTATTCAGAATACTTTAAGAATTCACCCCCAGCTAGGACAACTGTTGAAGTTTCGCGTCTCCCAAGAGATGTCAAGATAGAAATTGATTTAATAGCGATTGTTAAACAAGGGAAATGAAAAAGGAAATTCTAATTTTTCTCTTTCTCGTCTTTTCAATTTCACTTTCTCAAACTGACACTTCAAAGACAGCCAAAAAAGCCGAGCTGAAATCTCCAACCAAAGCGATGTTGATGAGTGCCGTTTTGCCAGGACTTGGGCAATTTTACAATAAATCCTACTGGAAAGTCCCAATCATTTACGGGCTTGCTGGATATTTTGTCTATGAATTTAAACAGAATGACAGGAACTACAGATATTACCGCGAGCTCTATATCAGAAGCATTGAAATCTCGGGCGGTGATTATAGATACAAACGTTTAAGGGACTTTTACAGGGACCAGCGTGACCTTTTCGGCATTTATCTTGCTTTGCTTTATCTTGCCAATATAGTTGATGCTTATGTTGACGCGCACCTTTACAATTTTGATGTTGGTGAAAATTTGTCAATTCAAATTTTCCCCGGTAAAATAAAATTACATTACAGATTTTAAAATGTTTTGGCTTCTTTTTGTCCCTTTGATTGAAGTGCAAGTTGAGTTTCTCTTTAAATTTGGTGAGTTTTCAAATCCGCATGGCATTTCAATAAGTCCTACTGGTGAAGTTTATGTTGCCGACACTGGAAATAACTCAATTAAAAAATTTTCAAGCGCGGGGAAATTACTTGCGCATGTGACTGGCTACGGTTGGGGCGAGCTTGAATTTGATCAGCCATATGATGTTGACGCAAAAAGAGGAGTTGCGATTTATGTTGCGGATTACAACAATCATAGGATTCAGAGATTTGACAAAAATTTGAATTTCATCGCTACTTTTAAAGGTAATGCCGACGATGGGAAATTTTTCGCTTTCCCGAGAAGCGTCGCCGTCTCAAAATTTGATGAATTGTTTTTAATTGATGCTGAAAATGTCAGATGCGTAAAAATTAACAAGCTTAATCAAGTTGTAAAGGTCTTCGGAGGAATTGAAGCTGGTCAAGGTAGGTTGATAAATCCGATCCAAATTTCAATATCACCACAAAATTTAATAGTGGTTCTTGATGAGAATGATGTCTTGATTTATGATTATTACGGGAATTTTTTAAAACGATTTGGCTTGGGTCTATTTAATAAACCAACAGGCGTTTTCGCGGATTCGCTTATCTTCGTTGCTGATGGTAAAGATGTTTTTATGTTTGACTATGATGGAAAGAAAATCGCTAAAATTTCTTTTGGTGAAACGGTTAGGGATATTGCTTATCAAAATTCGTTGATTTATTGTTTGACAGATAAAGAGGTTCTCGTTTATAAATTAATTTTCAAAAGCGATGGGAATTGACTTTATCATCCTACCTTATAACGACTTTCTGAAGGGGGAAAACCTTGGGTTCAGGGATAGGGATTTGCATTTGATTTTGGAGATAATTAAAGATGAGAGGGTCAGAAGGGTTGTAATTGTGGAAAGACCGAGGTCAATTTTGACGCTTTTTAAATTTAGGAAATTGAGCATAAGTGGTGCTTGGAAGGTCTTTGATAATTTAAAAAGATTGAATGAAAAGGTTTATCTCTTTGAGTATTTCAATTTTGGAGTAAGGCAAATTTTTGAAAAGCATTTATGGTTTGATAAAGTTTATGGGAGTAAGGGTTTCATTGATAAATTTTTAACGGCTCTTGGATATCTTGGAATTTCCGATTTTGCTTTGTTATCTTTCAATCCATTCGCTCAAAAACTCGTTGATTCGTTAGACCCAAGGTTTTTCTTCTTTGACGCCATTGATAATCTCTGTTTACATCCATCGTTGAAAAACCTTTATGACTATCTGTGCGATGTTTATTTTGATATTTCAAACAAGGCGAAGTTGATATTTTGTGTGAATGAGAATGTGAAGAAATTTTTTGAGGAGAGATTCCCACCGTCAAAAAATAAGGTAATCGTAATTCATAACGGTGTTTGTGAAATGAATTTCTGTGCCAAGAGTCCAGATGACCTGCGGGGTATTAAGAGACCGATGATTGGTTATGTTGGGGTCATCTCAAAGAGGATTGATTTCGGACTTGTTGAATATCTTGCTCAAAATAGAAGCAATTATAGTTTCGTCTTTGTTGGTCCATTTTATGGCGATGTCAGGGGATGGGTGAAGCGATTGAGTAGATTGAAAAATGTTTTTTTTCTTGGTGAGAGACATTATGATGAAATTCCCAATTATGTTTCTTCTTTTGATGTTTGCGTCGTTCCACATATAGTTGATGAGTTTACACTCTCAAATGACCCTATGAAGGTGTATGAATACATTTACGCTGGGAAACCGGTTGTTTCAACCGGGATTTATATAAGCCGTGAATTGTTGGATTTCGTTTTCGTTGCGAGGGAGCGAGAAGAATTTCTGAGATATTTGGACGAGGCGGTGAGGGTTTCAAGAGATGATAGTTTCATTTTAAGGCAAAGGGCGGGGATAAAGGAGTGGATGTTTTGGAGCAAGAGAGCAAAGCTTATGCTTGATAAAATTTTGGCAGCAATTCAACCCAGGGGGATTGAAAGTGGTGAATCCACAAGTTAGAAAGACAACGAACCTTACGATTTTTAAATCCTACTTTTAGCCTCCATTTGATAATTTGTCATGCAAGTATTAAATTTAAGCAGAAAATGAAAGCGTTAATCATCAGTATGAATATCGCTGTTTTTGCCTCTGGACGTGGTTCAAATCTTATGGCAATCCTTAAAGCCATTGAAGAAGGAAGGTTAAAGGCAAGGGTTGTTGTTGTGATAAGTAATAACTCAAGCTCTGGTGCCCTTGAGATAGCCCGTTCAAAAGGGATAGATGCGCTTCACATCAGCAGGAGCCAGTTTTCAAGTGATAGGGAGTATGTGGATAAAATTTTAAGCGAACTTAGGAAGAGAAATGTTGAACTCGTAGTTCTTGCAGGTTATATGAAAAAAATTCCGGCTGAAGTGGTGAGCGAATACAGAAACAGGATATTGAACATTCATCCGGCGTTGCTTCCATCTTTCGGCGGACAAGGAATGTATGGGATTAATGTTCATAAGGCGGTGATTGAATCAGGGGTTAAGATAACCGGTGTGACGGTCCATATCGTTGATGAGGAATATGACCACGGTCCGATAGTTTTACAAAAGGCGGTTGAAGTTAAAGACGATGATACACCCGAGACGCTTGCGGAGAGGGTTTTAAAAGTTGAACATGAGGTTTATCCCGAAGCTATAAGGTTGTTCGTTGAGGGAAAAGTGAATGTTTTCGGAAGAAAGGTGATCATAAAAAATGAAAATTAAAAGAGCACTCATCAGTGTCTCAGATAAAACTGGGATAGTTGATTTCGCAAAGGAACTCCAAAACCTTGGCATAGAAATAATATCAACGGGTGGAACATATAATTATCTTGCCCAAAATGGGGTTAATGCTTTAAAGATTGAAGATGTGACTGGTTTTCCTGAATTACTCAACGGCAGGGTTAAAACACTTCATCCGAAAATACTTGCCGGGATTCTTGCTGTAAGAGACAATCCCGAACATATTCAGCAGTTAAATAAGTTTGGTATTTTACCCATTGACCTTGTTGTTGTCAATCTTTATCCTTTTTCAAGTTTTATTTCTGAAGGCGATGTTAAGTTTGAAGATGCTATTGAACAAATTGACATCGGTGGAGTAACGCTTCTTCGTGCGAGCGCAAAGAACTACAAGTATGTAGCTGGCGTTGTGAATCCAAAAAGATATGGGGAGATAATTTCAGAGCTTAAATCAAATGGTTGCGAACTTTCAGAAAGGACGCGTCTTTCACTAGCGATTGAAATATTTCAGCACACATCAGATTATGATGCGAGGATTGCAAACTTTTTGTTTTCGCAATTAACCGAGGATGTATTGCCAAGCGTTTTTCATTTAAATCTTGTTAAGATTAAAAATTTGCGTTATGGGGAAAATCCGCATCAGAGAGGAGCTATTTATGGCGATTTCTTCAATTATTTTGAACAACTTCACGGTAAGGAACTCTCATACAACAACATACTTGACATAAGTTCGGCAACGGAACTTGTCCTTGAATTTGACAAGCCAGCTTGTGCGATAGTTAAGCATACGAATCCTTGCGGTGTTGGAGTTGATGATAAATCAATACTTGAGGCTTTCAAAAAGGCGTTTGCAACCGATACAATTTCTCCATTTGGTGGGATAATTGCTTTTAATAGACCGCTTGATCTTAAGACGGCGATTGAAATTGACGGTATTTTCAGCGAAGTTATAATTGCCCCGGATTTCCCCTCTGATGTGTTAAATTTTCTATCCCACAAGAAAAATAGAAGGTTGATAAGGTACAAGGGTGTTGATATAAAAAAATTTGATTTTGACTTCAAGAAAGTCATAGGGGGTGTTCTTGTTCAAGAAGTTGACAATGTTGACCTTGAGCCGATGAATTTGAAGGTCGTCACGAGAAGGAAACCAACGGTTGATGAGATGGAGGCGTTGATTTTTGCGTGGAAGGTCGTAAAGCATGTTAAATCAAACGCTATAGTTTATGCTCGCAGAGATAGAACGCTTGGGATTGGGGCTGGACAGATGTCACGCCTTGATGCATCGCGAATCGCAGTAATGAAGGCAAAAGAGATGGGGCACGATTTGAGAGGTAGCGTAGTTGCCTCTGATGCTTTCTTCCCCTTTCCAGACGCTTTGATTGAAGCTATAAAAGCAGGTGCAACAGCTGTAATTCAACCCGGTGGCTCAATCAGGGATGAAGAGGTGATAAAAATAGCGGATGAATATAACATCGCAATGGTTTTCACTGGAATAAGACATTTCAAACACTAAAAAATTTAGAAAGGGAAATGGGACTTTTCAATTTATTTACAGCTGATATAGCAATTGACCTTGGAACCGCAAACACTTTGATATGGATGAAGGGAAAGGGCATTGTATTAAATGAGCCATCAATTGTAACTTATGACAGAAGTACAAGGAGAATCGTCGCCATAGGGCATGAAGCAAAGGAAATGCTCGGAAGGACTCATAAGGACCTACAAACAATAAGACCACTTAAAGATGGCGTGATAGCTGATTTTGAGATGGCGGAGGGGATGTTAAGGGAATTCATAAAGAAAATTCATGTGAATTGGTTTCCGAGTAGACGTGTCGTTATAAGTGTTCCAAGTGGTGTGACCGAGGTTGAGAAAAGGGCGGTTCGTGACTCTGCTGAACACGCTGGTGCAAAAGAAGTTCATTTAATCCCTGAACCGATGGCTGCTGCAATTGGGATAGGAATTGATGTGACTGAACCATATGGAAATATGATAATTGATATCGGCGGTGGGACGACCGAAATAGCCGTTATAGCTCTTTCGGGGATTGTAACGCAAGAGTCAATACGCATAGCTGGTGACGAGATGACCAATGCAATAATTCAGCTTTTCAAGAAGTCGTATAATGTCTTGATCGGTGAGAGGACAGCTGAGGATATAAAGTGTGAAGTTGGTTCAGCGATGCCTCTTGAAGAAGAGGTTACAATTCAAGTCAAAGGACGAGACCTTGTAACTGGGATACCGAAGATCGTTGAAGTTAGTTCTGTTGAGATTCGTGAGGCGTTGAACGAACCAATAATTGCCATAATTGATGCGATAAAACTCGCACTTGAAAGAACTCCCCCTGAACTTGCAGCTGACATACTTGATCGTGGCATAATGTTAACTGGTGGCGGCTCGCTTTTGAAAGGACTTGATGAGAGGATAAGAATGGAAACGGGGCTTCCGGTTCATGTGGCTGAAGACCCCTTAACCGCCGTAGTCAGAGGCGCTGGTAAAGTCCTTGAAAACCTTGAAGCTTATTCAAAGGTTCTCATTAAAAGTCAAAGATATTGATGTTGAGAATTTTAACTCAAATAACCGGGCATCTTAAGGAATATCTTATCCTCTCAATTCTTGTTGCGATATCAATTGTCCTTCTTTTCAGCTCAAAATCACCGAAGTCCCATCTCGTTAGTAAAGTTGCGCTTGAAATTGTCGGATTTACGAAATCAATCACTGATATAATACCGAACTTTTACAACTTGCAGGCGGAGAATAAGGAACTGAAGAAAATTAATATGATGTTGCTTGCACAATTAAATCAACTTCAAGAGGAAAAGCTTGAAAATATACGCCTGCGGGAATTGCTTCGTTTTAAAGAGAGAAACAGCGATTATGAACTTGTCTCAGCTGATGTTGTTGGGAAGTCGCTTATTAATTTGAGAAATTATATCATTCTAAATGTTGGATCAGGCGATGGGGTTGAGGTTAATATGCCCATCGTTTGCGAATCCGGTGTTATCGGTAAGATTATACGAGTTGGTAAAAATTATTCTGTTGGGATGATTTTATTCCATAAGGACTTCAGAGCAAGCGTTAAAATTCAAAGAAGTAGAGTTGATGGCATAATTGCTTGGGAAGGCGGTGAATATCTCTCAATGCTTAATGTCCCTAAGACGATGGATGTTGAACCCGGGGATGTCGTCATAACTTCTGAATATAGCACGATTTTCCCCCCAGGGATGGAGATAGGAGTGGTTGTTGAAACAGATAATTCTGCAAAAGGGCTTTTCAAAGTCATAAAAGTTAAACCATCGGTTGACTTTACAAAACTTGAAGAGGTGTTTGTTGTAAAATATAAATCCGACCCCGAAAAGGAAAAGTTTGAGGAAATGTTTTACGGAAAATAAAGTTCTTATTTGATGCTCTATATAAGATACTTAATCACCGGATTGATCATATTGCTTTTGAGCATTGCGGTTGTTCCTTTGATGTCAATCAGCCAGATTACGCCTGATTTGATGCTTATATTTGTCGTTTATGTTGCTTTGAAAAATGGGCAAATTGCCGGAAGCATTGCTGGATTCATCTCTGGCTTACTTTTGGATTACACAGTTGATTTCACGCCTGGGCTTTCTGCTCTTTCAAAAACGATATGTGGCTTTATAGCTGGTTTTTTCTATGATGAGGCAAAAATTGATGTCAATACTGGGACATTTCGCTTTCCGCAAATCGTTTTTTTATGCTCTGTTGTGAATAATGCAGTTTATTTTTCGGTTGATATACTTGGTCGTGAATTTGAAACAAGTGAAATTATTAAGATACTTATCGGTGGGGCGATTTATACGACGATTTTATCCCTTGTTCCAATTTTTGCAACATCAAGGAGGTCACATATTTTATGAGTGAAAATTTCAGGTTGAAATTTCTTAAAATTTTAATTTCGCTTATTTTCTTTTCCTTTATGCTCAGATTATATGAGCTTCAGTTGTATCGCGATGCTGAATACAAAAAGCAGGCGCAAACGAATAGCATAAAAGCACTTCAGCACGATCCAATTAGAGGATTGATACTTGATAGGAATGGCAAGATAATAGTTGACAACGCTCCAGCTTATACGGTTATCATAACACCTTATGAGTTTGATATGAAAAATCTTGAGCTTCTTGCCAGGATTTTGAAGGTTGATAAAAATTACATAGTTGATAAAATCAAAAGCGCTCCCTCACCTTTTGCCCAGGTTAGAATTCGCCGCGATGCCCCGATTAGTGCTATAGCTTATATTGAAGAACATCGCGATGAATTAAAGGGTGTTGATTACTTAATTGAACATAAGAGAAATTATAGAGAACCAACCGTTGCTTCACATATACTTGGGTATGTTAAAGAGATCACTCCAGATATGCTTTCGGTATATAAGGGTCTCTATAAGTCAGGGGATCAAATAGGTCATTCTGGACTTGAAAAAAGTTATGAGTTGATAATAAAGGGGGAAAAAGGTTATAGTTTTGTTATGGTTGATGCTTTTGGTAGATTCGTTGGTAGATATAACGATGGGAGGAGCGATATACCGCCTTCGGAGGGTTCTGATCTTATTTTGACAATTGATCTAGAATTGCAATCTTTTATTGAAGGTCTCTTTGAAGGAAAGTCGGGTTCGGCTGTTGTGATTGATCCGAGAAATGGTGAAATTCTCGCTATGGTCAGCAAACCAAATTATGACCTTTCTTCGCTCAGTGGTTATACTCCACCTGAATTTTGGAATTCACTTAACAATGACCCGCGCAAGCCACTTTTGAACAGAGCTATCACTGGTTTGTATTCCCCAGGTTCAACTTTTAAAATGATTCTTGCGATCACTGCTCTTGAAACAGGGGCGGTTGATTTAAATTGGAAAGTTTATTGTCCCGGTTACTTCGTCTATGGGAATAAGGTTTTCAAATGTCATACAAGCCGCGGTCATGGTTGGGTTAATTTGACAGAGGCGATTGAGGTGTCTTGTAATGTTTACTTCTATAATTTGATGTTGAGAGTGAATTTTGATGAGTGGTCAAAATATGGCTCGCTTTTTGGATTCGGTAAGAAAACAGGTGTTGATTTGTTAGAAGAGGTTTCAGGGATTTTGCCATCAACGGATTATTTCAATCGTGTTTATGGAGTGAATAAATGGACCAAGGGTTATTTGATAAGTTTAGCGATAGGTCAAGGAGAGATAAGCGCAACGCCTCTTCAAATGGCATGCTATGCCATGGCTTTAGCCAATTATGGAAATTATCATCAGCCACATCTCGTCAAAAAAGTCGTGAATAAAAGAACTGGCAAAGTTGAAGAGGTATCATATTATACTCGTCAAATCCCCGTTTCAAAACAAGCTTTTGACATAGTCCGTGAGGCGATGTATCTTGTCGTCAATGGCTCTAACGGTACGGGGAAGTCAGCGCGGGTTGAAGGCGTAAATGTTGCGGGTAAGACGGGAACGGCGCAAAATCCACACGGAAATGACCACGCTTGGTTTATAGGTTTCGCCCCGTATGAAAACCCAGAAATTGCTTTTGCTATCATAGTTGAAAACGCTGGGTTTGGTGGCGCAGTTGCTGCACCAATAGCAAGGGAAATAGTTAAAAAGTACTTTGAACTTAAAAATCAAAGAGCAGAGTTTAAACTTGTGAAATGGAAAGAGGAATAGCCGATAAAATTGACTTTAAAATTTTGATCCCTTTTTTAGGGCTTGTATTGATAAGTTTGCTTTCGGTTTATAGCGCAACCAATTTACCGGGGCAGTATTCAATTTTTGTTAAACATGTGCTTTGGATTTTCAGCGGTTTGCTTGTTGCTTTGTTTTTCTATTTTTTCCCAGTTCAAAAGTTGATCCGACTGTCGGTTTGGCTTTATATTTTGTCTACCATTTTCCTTGTCATAGTTTTATTTATCGGTAAGAAAACATCTGGTTCAGAGTCCTGGATACAGATCGGGAGGTTTCAGTTTCAACCGTCGGAATTTGCTAAGTTTACAACTATTTTAATCTTGGCTTATTTTCTTTCAAGAAGAAATGTTGAGCCAGACAGAATTATAACTTTGATCGTTTCAGCTGTTTTAACATTAATTCCTATTTTTCTTGTAATTTTACAACCTGACCTTGGAACTGCTATTGTTTTCGGGGGAATTTTCATTGGGATGCTTTTTTGGGCTGGTGTTCCGGTGTTTTGGCTTCTTTTAATCGTGGCGCCGATGATAGTGATTCTGGCATCTTTTTTAAGTGTGAAGATTTTTATAATCACTCTGATTTTGACTACGCTTGTTTTTATTCTGATGAGGAGGTCTTTGATTTTGACTTTTTTGGTCATCGCCCTTAATCTTATGGTTGGGTTGACAAGCGAACATATTTATCATAAAGTTTTAAAACCGCATCAACAAAAACGCATTGCGACTTTTCTCAATCCATCAAGTGACCCTCTCGGTGCGGGATATAATGTCATACAATCAAAAATAGCTATTGGTTCAGGTGGGCTAACTGGTAAAGGTTTTTTAAAGGGGACGCAGACACAGTTGAGGTTTGTCCCAGCGCAGTGGACGGATTTTATATTTTGTGTTCCAGCGGAAGAATTCGGATTCATCGGTTCGGCTATAATTTTGATCCTTTATTTTATTCTGTTATGGCGAATTTTAAACCTCGCATCAATTTTAAAGCAAAGGTTTGCAAGTTTAGTCGCGATTGGAATTTTCTCAACTTGGACTTTCCATGTTGTTGTGAACATAGGTATGACGCTTGGTCTTTCGCCAGTGATTGGGATTTGGTTACCATTTTTAAGTTATGGCGGTTCAGCGATGTGGATGAATATGGCGATGGTTGGCTTGCTTTTGAATTTTTACGCAAATAGAAGGGAACTGTTTTAATCAGTCCGTAGATAGCCAGTTATTAGAACATCATCTCCGAAATTTTGTATTGATATATCTTTCAAAGTGATGATTTCCTTTATTGATTTTATTCCGATGTCACCTATGCTTTGTATCCCTTTGCCGAGAATTTTAGGAGCTATGAATACATAAACTTTGTCGGCGAGTTTTCGTTTTAAAAATTCGGTGAAAATTTTACCGCCACCTTCAACCAAAACCGAGGCAATCTCAAGTTGCGCAAGTTTTTCCAAAACCTCTTTCAAGTCAAGTTTTTTCCTTGATGATTTAACAGGAATAACTTTTATCCCAAGCGAATCAAGTTTTTCAATTTTTTCCTTCTTTTCCCTGAAAGACTCAGCCGAAGTGAAAACAATTGTCTTATCCTTGTTGCTGTCGGAAAAGATGTTAAGTTCTAAGGGTAAACTTAAAGTTGAATCAAGCACTATTCTATACGGGTTTCTTCCTTCAACGAGACGAACTGTCAAATTCGGGTTATCAAGTTTTGCGGTGCGACTACCGATTAAGACAGCATCGTATTCATGGCGAAGTTGATGGACATAGTGGAGTGATTGTTCATTGGTTATCCATTTTGAGTTTCCTTCAATGTCGGCAATTTTTGCGTCAATTGTCTGTGCGATTTTTAAACCGACGAATGGAATTCCTTGAGTTATATATTTGAAGAAAAATTCGTTTAGTTTCTTTGCGTCTTTTTCAAGGACTCCAACGGTGACCTCAATTCCTGCGTTTTTCAATTTCTCAATACCTTTGCCGTTGACAAGTGGATTTGGGTCAATTGTTGAGATGACAACTCTTTTTATTTTTGATTCAATTATCAGGTCAACACAAGGTGGTGTTTTGCCGTAGTGAACGCACGGTTCAAGGTTAACATAAAGGGTTGCGCCTTCAACGCTTTCTGTTGCGTTTTTAATTGCATTTACCTCCGCATGTGCTTCGCCATATTTTTCGTGATAGCCCTCTCCGATTATCTTATTGTCCTTCACTATAACGCAACCGACCATTGGGTTCGGGCTAACATAACCCTTGCCTTTTAAAGCAAGCTGAAAACATCTTGCGATGTAAAATTCGTCTTTCTTTTCTATTCCAATTTTCGCCGGCATAGGTTTTACTTTACAACTCTTACTGTCTTTTCAATTTTTGATGTTCTTCCCACTGCAACTATTTTTAAAGAGTCGGATTTTGTTTTGCAAAGTAACTCAACGGATGTAGAACAAGGGGTCAAAACTTGTGGGACAATTATATCCTTACGAATCCTTGCAATCGGTGTGATCTCAATTTTACTTTCTGTTTCGTTTATCTCGTGTTTGAAGATTTGCCAACCTGGGGTTGGGAACGATCCATAGATTTTAACAGTGAATGTTTCACCGAATTTTACGCTGTCATCTACCACAATTGAGTTGACATAAATTTTTCCGTAGATGAATTCATCTTCTTGTCCAACGATTTTGCAACCCAAAGTTAAAATTAGCAACGAGATTAAAAGTTCGGGTTTCATTTTTTATTGATTTTTGTTTTCACGCTGTAAAAATTTGCAAAAATGGAATTTAAAAGCAAATTTTGAAATTTTTTTCACAAGCGATAAATTTAGTTGAATTTTGCCCGGGTGGCGGAACTGGGAGACGCGCTACATTCAGGGTGTAGTGGGCTTTAAGCCCGTGCGGGTTCGAATCCCGCCCCGGGCACAAATCATTCCGAAAAATGGGGGATTTTTTGATTTTAACTTTCTAAATAATTAACTTAATCAAAAAGTTTGCGAAGATAAACCAATTTTATTATGGCTGAGGCGAAAACGGAAAACACCGCACAAGTGTATGAGAAAGAAATGACATTTTGGGAGCACCTTGAAGAATTAAGATCAAGGATAATAAAATCACTTCTTGGAATTTTAATCGGGGTTATAATTTGTGCTTTCTTCAGCGATGAAATCGTCAACGGGATTTTAATCGTCCCAGCTAAAAAAGCTGGCTTTACACTCCAAAATCTCAAGCCATATGGACAGTTCATGCTTTATATGCAAGTCGTCGTCATATCAGGTATTGTTTTGAGTTTTCCCTTCACACTTTATCAAATTTGGAAATTCGTTGAGCCGGGGCTCCTTCCAAAGGAGAGAAAATATGTCTTGTGGATTGTCGCTTTTTCTTCATTTTGTTTTTTTGCTGGGCTTATCTTCGCTTACTTTGTCCTTTTGCCTATCTCATTAAAGTTTTTTGCCGAGTTTGGTAGCAGTGAGATAAAAAATATCATAGCAATAAATGAATACATAAGTTTCGTCATCGGGCTTATCCTTGCATCGGGAATAGTTTTTGAATTGCCAATGGTTTCTTTTTTCCTCGGACGTCTTGGAATTTTAACCCCAGCTTTTATGAGACATTATAGAAAACATGCGGTTGTCCTCATTTTGATAATCGCTGCTGTCCTGACCCCAGGTCCTGATATCGCAAGCCAAGCGGCACTTGCAATACCGCTTTATCTTCTATATGAACTGAGCATTTTCGTCGTTAAATTAACAGGTAAAAAGCCAAGTGTTTAAAACAAAAAAGGTGAAGTTGTGAATTTAAAGGAAATTATACAACCGATACAAAAGGAACTACTTGAATTTGAGAGAATTTTTAGGCGCACGATGTTTTCACAAGTGAAACTTTTAAATATAATTTCGCATTACATCCTCAGACAAAAAGGGAAAAGGATCAGACCAACTCTCGTTTTGCTTTCTGCAAAGCTTGTCGGTGAGATAAATGAAGCCACCTATCATGCTGCTACGCTTGCCGAGCTTCTTCACACCGCGACACTTATACATGACGATGTTGTTGACGAGTCAGATATGAGGCGTGGTTTCCCGTCAATAAATGCGATATGGGGAAATAAAGTTGCTGTCTTGATGGGCGATTTTTTCTTAGCGCAGGGGTTGTTGATTTCTCTAAGGCATAAGGAATATGACTTTCTTCATATAACAAGCAATGCTGTTAAAAGGATGAGTGAGGGGGAATTGCTTGAGATTCAAAGCTCAAGGTCAAATTTAATTGACGAGGAAGTTTATTTCAGGATAATATCGGATAAAACAGCATCTTTAATTTCCGCTTGTTGCGAGCTCGGCGCAGCAAGCGCAACCGATGATGAATTTGTCAGGGTAAAATTGAAAAATTACGGAGAAAATATAGGCGTTGCATTTCAGCTAAGAGATGACTTGCTTGATTACACAGGTGACAGTTCAATAACAGGAAAACCAGTTGGTGCAGATATAAAAGATGGAAAGATAACGCTACCATTAATCTACGCTTTGAAAAACTCGTCTCGTAAAGAAGCAAGGCGTGTGATTAAAATCATAAAAAATAATCTGACGAAGAAAGATATTTCTTATGTGATTGATTTCGTGAAAAGTTATGGTGGCATTGATTACACACTGAAAGTCGCGGAAGAATATCTTGACAGAGCGAAGGGATTTATATTTGATTTTCCGGATTCCCCAGCACGGGGATCACTTTTAAAACTTGCAGATTTCGTTCTTGAAAGAGTGAGCTAATTTAAAAACCAAAAAACGGAGGGAAAAATGAGGCAAGCAATTCGGTTAGTAGGTATATTTTTAATTTTTTCTTCTTTTGTTTTCGCTCAGGTTGACGAAAATCTCACAAGCTTTCCCCAATCCGCTGCAAAAGGTTATATCCAACCACTTGTTGATGTGATGGGGGCTAATTTAAACTCCGGGCTTTATCATACCGCTTCAATGAGCAAACTTTTCGGATTTTATGTCGGCGTTAAAGCAATGGGTGTTTTCGTCCCATCATCAATGAAGACATTTACTGCTGAACTTGGCTCTGATTATGATCCTTCAACGGTTAATACCGCTACAGTTTTAGGTGATAAAAATGCCGGGGCAAAGACAAAATATAAAAACATCCAGGATGTTAACTTGCCAGGTGGCGTTGGGTTGGAAGTTGTTCCGCTTGCCGTTCCACAAGTTGCTTTTTCAACTATGAACTCTGAACTTCTCGTAAGATTTGTCCCGTCTATAAAAATTGACGATGACATTGGAAGTGTAAATCTTTTGGGGATTGGTCTGGGACACAGTATAAGTCAATATATACCGATGTTCCCAATAAATGTCGCCATCCAAGGCGTTTATCAGCAGTTGAAAGTTGGATCATATCTTAAGGCAACAGCTTTAAATGTGAATGTTCACGCAAGCAAGAGCTTTATATTTTTTACGCTTTATGGCGGTGTTGGGTATGAATCTTTCTCAGCAGATATAAACTACACCTACGAGCCACCTCTCCCAGGAGCTCAAAAGCAAAATTTGAGTTTTTCACTCAAGGGGAAGAATAATTTCAGAGCGACAGCTGGATTTAAGCTTGGTCTTGCGATTTTTGATTTAAATGTTGATTATTCGGTTGGAAATGTCAATGTTCTTTCGGCTGGTTTTGGTTTTTCGTTTTAAAATATAATGTAGCTTGAGATGAGATACATAGTTTTTCTTTTGATGATTTTTCTTTTAGTTTTAATTTCGCCAGTTTTTAGGACTGCTGACGAAAAGGTTGAAATTTATGGCGTTGAATTTAACTTGCGAAATGGTGGGCATAAGGTCGAAAAAAGATATATACCGGGGATCGCTATTGTTAAGTTCAAGGAGGGATATAAAAATTTTCTCGGCTTGAAAAAAGTTGAAATAGATGAGTTCAATAATGTTGCTGGGCAACTTGGGATAACTTCGGTTGAACCGATGTTCCCTGAGAAGGTTGGGAAAAGCTTGAAAAAAGGTGAGATTGATTTGGGTTTGATTTATCTAGTTAGGTTTTCTGAGATGATGGATGTTGATTTAGTTGTCTCAAAGCTTTCACGTCTTAGCAGTGTTGAATATGCCGAACCGCATTATATTTACAAACCAAATTTCATACCTAGCGATCCTTATTTTCAAACATATCAGTGGTATTTGCGGAAGGTTCAACTTCCGTCTGCTTGGGATATAACTCAAGGTGATACAAATGTTGTCATAGGTATTGTTGACACTGGCGTTGACCTTGATCATCCGGACCTTGCTGGGAATATATGGCGCAATTGGCGCGAGATTCCAAACAACGGTATTGATGACGATGGAAATGGTTATGTTGATGATTTCATTGGGTGGGACTTTGGCGGTAAGGATAATTTCAACAATGACAGGGGAAAGCAGGATAACGATCCAAGCGAAAAAAAGCCGGTTCACGGCACGCATGTCGCTGGAATTGCCTCTGCGGTTACAAACAATGGAATTGGAGTTGCAGGAGCTGGTTTTAAATGTAAAATTATGGCAGTGAAAGTTTCAATTGACAATGATAACGAAAATTTAATCTATTATGGCTACGAAGGTATAGTTTATGCTGTTGATAACGGTGCGAAGGTTATAAATTGCAGTTGGGGTGGCGGTGGCGGTTCCAGATTTGAGCAAGAAATTATAAATTATGCGACTTCAAAAGGCGCTCTTGTTGTAGCAGCTGCAGGCAATGGAAGAAGCGATGAATTTCATTCGCCATCGGGATATAAATATGTCTTAAGCGTTGCCTCTGTTGATTCAAATGATGTTAAAGCTGGATATTCAAATTTCGGTGAGACGATTGATGTTTGTGCCCCGGGAGGTGTTTTTTCTGTTGATGGAGGGATTTACAATACCTGGTATAACGATACTTATGAAAGTTTAACGGGTACATCAATGGCAAGCCCACTTGTTGCAGGTATTGCTGGGCTTGTCAGGGCTAAATTCCCGGGGCTTTCTCCTTTGCAAGTCGCCGAAAAAATTAGAGTTAGCGCTGACCCGATTGACGATAAAAATCCGTATTATAGATATCAGCTCGGTTTTGGCAGAGTGAATGCCTATAGGGCACTGACGATAAGTTCCCCGGCTGTTAGGTTTGAGGATTTCTTTGTTGATGATTCTCTCGGAAATAAGGATGGTGCTATTGACCCCGGGGAGGTTATTCAAATTAAAGGTGTCTTTAGAAATTATCTTGACCCAGCTTCAAATTTAATCGCTCGCCTTGAAGCAAGCGACCCCTATGTTCAGATAATAAGCGGGACATTCACAATCGGCTCACTTGGAACTTTACAGTCAAAGAGCAACTACGAAGAGCCATTCAAGTTTCAAATTTTACCGACGACCCCGGAAAATTATACAATCAAGTTCGTCGTTAAAATTTCCTCTGGTGCTTATAACGATTTCGCTTATTTCAAGATTTTGGTCCGACCAACTTACAGAGATCACAACGCTAATTTTGTAACTTTAACGGTGACGAGTCGTGGGAATCTCGCTTTTAACGATTACCCGCATAACACTCAAGGTAAAGGTTTGATTTACAAGGATGGAAATAATCTATTATTTGAGGGCGCTTTTATGGTTGGGGTCAGCAGTTCTTCAATTGTTGATGTTGCGAGGGACGAAACCGGGCAACATCAAAGGGATGATTTCTCTTCTAAGACATCCTTCAAGTTGATAACCCCAGGAGATATTTCCGCTCAAGATGGATTCTCCATCTTCACAGATTCGCTTGCGCCATCGCAAAATAAAGTTGGTGTTGATGTCATTTTGAATAGTTTCTCTTTTGATCAGACATTTGATGATATGAACTTTGTGCTTTTGAAATACTCGGTTATAAATAAATCGGGGAGTGATTATTTAAATTTCCGAGCCGGGTTGTTTCTTGATTTTGACCTTGGGAGTGCTTATGAAAATGTCATAAAATATGATCCAATAGGTGATTTCGTTTATGTTTATGATGTTGACCCAAACGGTGAAAAAACATTAGCTGGAATTGCACTTGTTAGTGGGAATGGGCAGGGCATTTGGTTTATAAACAATGCTGGCGATTCGCTTTGGGGGATTTATGATGGCTTCACAAAAAGTGAGAAATGGCAAGCGTTAAGTTATAAAGGTGTGAGGAGAAATACAGCGGGAGCAGGAGATGTATCAGTTGTGATATCAGGAGGAACTGGAACTTTGAAAAATGGTGATACCTTAAAAATTGGATTTGCCATCGTTTGTGGAGATAGCTTGAGCGTTTTGAGAAATTCGGTTTTAAGGGCAAGGATGAGATGGAATCAGTTGATTACGGACACTGGATTTGAACAAACTTTACCGAAAAAGTTCACATTATATCAAAATTATCCAAACCCGTTCAACAATGAGACGAATATAAAGTTTGATCTTCCAGAGCCGGCGGATGTAACAATTGAAATTTTTAATGTCTTGGGCAAAAGGGTGAAGGTTTTAATTGATGATGAGAGATTTGACGCTGGGACAAAAGTTGTTAAATTCAAGGCTGGCGACTTACCGAGCGGGGTTTATCTCTATAGGGTCAAAGCCGGTAGATTTAGCGCTGTAAATAAAATGGTCTTGTTAAAATAAAATTTACTTTGCGAGATGAAACTAAAGGGAAAGAAAATTGTCATCTTCGTTGAAGATATGGTTGAGGAGATAGAACTTCTTTATCCGAGATATCGCTTAATTGAAGAAGGGGCTGGGATTAAAATTGCTGGACCAGAGGTTCGGGTTTTCAAGGGCAAAAATGGTTATCCCATAAAGTCGGATATTAAATTTGAAGATGTAAATGTTGATGATTTTGATGCAGTTGTAATCCCTGGGGGATATGCGCCGGACAGAATAAGGAGAAATAAAGTTGCGGTTGAACTGACGAGGAAATTTTACGAGCTTGGAAAAGTTGTCGCTTTCATATGTCATGCTGGATGGGTTCCAATATCCGCTGGGATTTTAAAAGGGAAAAAGGTGACCGGTTTCTACTCAATAAAAGATGACCTTGTTAACGCAGGCGCCGAATATATTGATGATGAAGTTGTCGTTGACGGGAATTTGATAAGTTCAAGGAATCCGGATGACCTTCCAGCTTTTTGTAAGGCGATAATCTCGGCTCTTTCCGATTGAAACTTGAAATGTGTTTAAGGTGTTGGAGTTATTGAGCGCAAAAGATAAAGTGGAGGTTGTTCATGTACAGCGAGGTTCAAACATTAAGAGATGTTTTGATTAAAAACTCAAGAGAAGGTGAGCTTTACAGAAAGATTGACGACAAAAGAATTGAATGCTTCGCTTGTGGTCATAGGTGTAAAATACCGGAGGGGAGAAGTGGTGTTTGTAAGGTTAGATTTAACTCTGGGGGCAAACTTCTCGTCCCGTGGGGATATGTGACATCACTTGCGCTTGATCCAATTGAAAAGAAACCGTTTTTCCATGTTTATCCTGGAAGTTATACCTTGAGTTTTGGAATGTTAGGTTGCGATTTCCACTGCGATTATTGTCAAAATTGGGTTACATCTCAAGCACTAAGGGACCCGGTTGCTGGCATCCTGCCTGATTTTATTACGCCTGAAGAAATAGTTGAGATTGCTTTGAAATATAAAAGCAAAATTATAACGAGCACATATAATGAGCCACTTATAACATCTGAATGGGCTGTTGGAATTTTCAAAATAGCAAAGAAATACGGAATTCGCGGGGCTTATGTCTCAAATGGAAATGCAACGCCTGAGGTTCTTGATTATTTGCGACCCTATGTTGATTTTTATAAAGTTGACCTGAAGACATTTAACGATTTGAACTATAGAAAACTTGGCGGGAGGTTAAGCGTTGTCCTTGACACGATAAAGATGCTTGTTGAAAAAGGATTTTGGGTTGAAGTTGTTACGCTTGTTGTCCCCGGGTTTAACGATTCGGAATCTGAGTTGAGGGATATCGCAAAGTTTCTTGCCAGTGTTTCACCGAACATACCTTGGCATGTGACCGCGTTTCATAAGGATTATAAAATGACAGATCCAGACAATACAAGACCAGAGCAACTTATAAGGGCAGCTGAAATAGGTTATGAAGAAGGTTTGAGATTTGTTTATGCTGGGAATATCCCCGGATATGTTGATAAATATGAAAACACGTATTGTTATAATTGCGGTGCTTTGCTCGTTGAGAGATTTGGTTTTAGAGTGGTGAGAAATAAAATTGAAAGTGGGAGGTGCTATAAGTGTGGAATAGATATCCCTGGATTTTGGGGTTGATTTTAATTTCCTCAATTACATTGCTTTCTCAAGAATCGCTGATAAAAGGAAAAGTTATTGATTTAGAGACGGGACAGCCAATCCCAAATGCCAATGTTGTAGTTGTTGGGACTCTGATGGGTTCATCAAGTGACGATAACGGTGAGTTTGAGATAAAGGTCAAGCCAGGGATTTATGAGGTTGAGGTGAAAGTTATAGGTTATGAAGTTGAAAGAAAAAGAGTTGTGATTGAGAAGGGGAAGATATCGTATGTTGAATTCCAATTGAAGCAAAGTTATGTTGAGTTCAGTGAAGTTGAAGTTTTAGCTGATTATAAAACGAAGCGTATTGTGGATGTCAGACCAAGTTTTGTTGAGGTTGAGCCAAGGACTGTAAAGGTAGGCGCTGGTTTTGGTGAAGATGTTTTTAGGATGTTAAGGACATTGCCAGGGGTTTTTGCGCCAACTGATTTTGGGACTAATTTTGTTGTGCGTGGTGGATCACCAGACGAAAACTTGATAATAATTGACGGTATAGAGGTTTATAATCCCTATCGCTTGTATGGTTTTGTGAGCATGTTCAATCCGGATGCGGTTGGGGAATTTAACTTTATGAGTGGTGGTTTCCCTGCAAAATATGGGGATAGATTGTCTGCGGTCCTTGATGTGGGCGCTCGTGAGGGAAGAAGAGATAAAATTTTTTCAAGCATGGTAAATGTCAATCTCACAAACGCTAATTTGATTTTTGAGGGAAAACTGCCTTTAAACGGCTCCTGGATTTTCTCAACGAGGAGAACTTATTATGATTTAATCCTTGAACCGATAGCTGAAAAGACTAAGCTTGTAAACGGTGATGTGACATTCCCGAATTTTTACGATTTTCAAATGAAATTGACCTTTGAGCCGTTTGAAAAACAAAAGTTTAACTTTATTGGCATCTTCAGCCGTGATGCTATGAATGTCATAACGGGTCAGAATTTTGATCGCCCAGATAGCATAGCCGTAAATGACCTATCTTACAATAAAACATTCGGTTTCTCCTGGAGCTATTCCCTTGGGAAAAATTCCTTTGTTAAGTTTATGGCTTCTTGGTATGAGAATTCCGGTGAGAGTAAATTTGGTGGTGAAATCCTTGACCCCTCGTATGATGCACAGGGGAAAATCGTCCCTGATGACGCAACCTTTTTTAAGATAGATACTTGGTCAAATTATTCAATTCGTAAAACAGCCCTTTCGTTTGATCTGAGCTATTATTTCGGCAGGCACTTGATAGAGATTGGTTTTGGAAGTCATCTGATTAATTCGGAATTGAAATATGTTTTAAAAATGGATGAACAGCTTAAAATGTTTTTGAAGTCGCTTGGTTTCTTTTCCGCTCCAGAGATTTTTAACTATGCCGAAAAGTATTCAAAATACAACTTTTACATTCAGGACAGGATAAAATTTGGTTCAAAGTTTATCGTTCAACCCGGGTTGAGGTTTGATTATTATGGGATAATTGGGAAAAGTTACATTTCACCACGCTTGAACATCCTTTACAATTTTGATGTTCTGACGAGTTTAAGGTTTGCTTATGGATGGTATTATCAATCGCCCGGTTATGAGAAAATTTACGATCAAAACACATTTTTTGATTTCACAAAAGCGGAAGGATTAAATGCTGAGATGTCAAAGCATTATGTTTTGGGGGTTGAAAGATGGCTGACTTCTGATGTTCTTTTCAGAGTTGAAAGTTATTACAAGGACTTTGATAACCTCATCGTAAGAAAGCGTGTTCAGGGGACGAAATGGGTATCGGATAGAATACCTGATCATCCGATAACTGACAGGCGAGGTTGGAGCGACCCTTATCTTGTGGTTGTGCCTGATTCGGTTACATCAATCCCTGTTAATATGGGTGATGGGAAGGCGTATGGGTTTGAAATTTTTCTTGAAAAGAGAAAAGTTAAAACAAAGGTTTACGGTTGGGTTTCTTACTCTTACTCTATTGCTAGGAGGAAGATTTACGGGGTTGATATACCGTTTATATTTGACCAAAGACATACATTTAATGTTGTTTTGAATTGGAGGTTGAGCCGAAAGTTTGATTTAAGCTTTACCTGGATGTATGGTTCAAATTATCCTTATACTGAGCCAGTTGGGTTAAAGCCGAGGATAATGGTGACAGATTCTTCTGTTTGGATTGCGACTGTAAAGGACAAAGTTATACTTGATATTGACTATGGTGGGTTGAGCAATTTCTTCAATTCAAGAAAGCCACCTTATCATCGGCTTGATGTCAGGTTTACTTATAATACGAAATTTTTCGGATCGGATATGGACATTTACATTGATGTTATGAATGTTTACAACAGAAAGAATATCGTTGGTTATGATTTTAGTGTTTCGGATGGAAAGATAAAAAGGCGCGCGATCAGTTCACTTCCGATTTTGCCAACGCTTGGAATAAGTGTTAAGTTTTAAATCAATTTTGAAAATTTTATGAGAAGAGTTTATCTTGACCACGCAGCAACTACCCCGATTGAGCCCGATGTCCTAAAGGCGATGATGCCTTATTTTACGGAAATTTTCGGTAACCCATCCTCTGTTCATCAATTTGGCAGGGAAGCGAAAGTCGCTATTGAAGAAGCGAGGGAAAGGATAGCTAATTTTATAAATGCTAAGCCCTCTGAGATTGTGTTTACGAGTGGTGGAACTGAGGCGGATAATTTCGCTATTTTTGGAATTGCGATCGCAAATTTAAAAAGAGGTAAAAATCACATAATAACAACGCAAATTGAACATCACGCAGTTCTTGATGCGTGTATGTTTCTTCAGAAAAATGGGTTTGATGTGACTTTTCTAAAAGTTGGATCGGATGGGATTATTGACCCTGACGATGTTAAGCAAGCCATAACCCCGAGGACTTGTCTTATAAGTGTGATGCACGTAAATAATGAAATCGGAACTATTCAGCCAATTGAGGCGATAGGTCAAATTGCGAAGGAGTATGGCATTTTGTTTCATACAGATGCTGTTCAATCGTTTGGGAAGATTGATGTTGATGTGGATAAATTGAATGTTGATTTGCTTTCGGCATCGGCTCATAAAATTTATGGACCTAAAGGCATAGGTTTCCTTTACATCAGGAGTGGGGTTGAGATTGAAAAATTTCATCACGGTGGTTCGCAGGAAGCGGGAAGAAGGGCGGGGACAGAGAGCGTTCCATTAATAGTTGGATTTGGTAAGGCGGTTGAAGTTTGCGCTGAACGGATGATAAATGATTTTGAGCATGCAAAGATGTTGAAGGAAAGAATGCTTTATAAAATAAACGATGTTTTCAGTGAAATTAGTGATGTGCTTCTTTTGAATGGTTCGGTTGATAAGTCAATACCTCATATATTGAATTTTTCAATTAATTCAAGTAAAATAGAGATAGATGCTGAAGCTATTATTTACGGGCTTGATATTAAAGGTGTTGCTGTTTCAAATGGTTCTGCTTGCACATCTGGAAGTTTAAGACCTTCACATGTTATAATGGCTCTTGGACGGGATGAAAAAACAGCTCTTTCAACTGTGCGGTTCTCGTTCGGTAGAGCAAATAGCATTGATGATGTTGATTATGCAGTGGAAAAGTTTTATGAGGTTGTTTCAGGTTTCGTTAAGTTAGCGGTCAAATAAAAAATTTCGGTTATATGAAATTTTTCAGAAATAAGATTTTGGCTGGTTTCGCCATTTTTTCTTTGCTGATTTATGAGTTTATCCCAAGTTTTATATTTGCCCAACAGCGGGGTAGGCCGAGGGTTGGTTTTATCGGTTTTAAATTTGACGGTGTTTCTGAAAGAACAAAGCGCGAGATAACAAATGGAATTTTGTACCTCCTCGCTAAGAAACCATCAATTGAAATTGTTTCTCCCGAGGAAGCCGTTAAGCTTGTTGGAAGTGATAGGATTAATAGTGTTTTGTCATATCCAGCTGAGAACGATGTTATAATTTTGTCGCACATGCTTGGTGTTGATTATCTCTTTTTTGGCAGTTTTGTGAATCAGGGTAAGGACACGAATGATGTTTTTCTTGTTGGAAGGTTTGAGTGTTATGATAAATTAAATTCAAGATTTCACACTGTTGATATAACTTGGCGGTATGACAATATAGATGAGGGTGTTAAGAAGATAGACAGAGATTTCATCAGGAAGATATTACCGCGAGGGGCTTCTGTTATGACGAGTTTGTTTTTCATCATTGTGCTTGGTTTAATTATCATTGGGACGTATACATTGATATGGGGATTAAGCGGGACACCCGAGCCGGATAGTGGGGTTCCACCAACCACACAATAAAGTAAAGGAGGAGATATAGAGATGATTTTAAGGTTTTTATTTGTTTTGGTTTTGGTTATGTTTGGTTGTCGTAGTTGGAATTTAACAAGCGAACGCGGTGTGGTTTCGTATGAGATTTCATTTAACACGGATAAAAATTACATTATAAACGAGACGAGTTTTATTTTACAGCTTTATGAATATACGATGGAGATAATTGATCCGACGAAGGATTATTATGTTATGCAGACATACTGGCGATTGAGGGATGGGCAGATGGCAATCGGTTCTGATACGATAGGGGTATTGTTTCGCGATAGGGTGAAGGTTCACATAATACCTCGTGGTAGGACGAGCATTTATTTTAGGAGTTATCAGATTTACAATACCGTATTGGAATTTGAGGTTCAAGTGAGTATGGGTTTGGGGAATTGGGTTAAGGTGACACCGCCGAAGGATTATTTGGAGGAGTATCATGCGATAGTTAAGGAGATAAAGTTGCGGATGTTGAAGTATGGGCCTAGTTCGGGTTGAAATTCTTGCTTTTTTTAAGTTGAATGATTATATTTATGATTGCACTTTAAGTAAGGAGTTCTTTTTAAAGCTGGCGTAGCTCAGTTGGTAGAGCAGCTGACTTGTAATCAGCAGGTCCGGGGTTCAAATCCCCGCGCCAGCTCTGGTGATGGGTGGGCGCCGGAGTTGGAGAGCCGGGCTGGGCTGTAAACCCAGTGGCGTGAAGCCTGAGGGGGTTCGAATCCCTCCCCACCCACTTGTTTTGAGCGGGTGTAGCTCAGATGGTAGAGCGCCAGCCTTCCAAGCTGGTGGTCGCGGGTTCGAGTCCCGTCGCCCGCTCTCAGGAAGCTCGCGTAGCTCAGTTGGTAGAGCGCGTCCTTGGTAAGGACGAGGTCACCGGTTCAATCCCGGTCGCGAGCTCAAAAATTTTTTTATAATTAATTAAGCTCCATTAAATGGCTAAAAGCGAAGGGAGAGAGATAATCACGCTTGAATGTACTGTTTGCAAGAGAAGGAATTATACCACGACGAAAAATAGGCGTAAGCACCCTGAAAGGGTTGAATATAAGAAGTATTGCAAACATTGCAATAAACATACAATCCACAAGGAAACGCGCTAAATGGGATACGCCCGTAGCTCAACTGGTAGAGCAGCGGTCTCCAAAACCGCAGGTTGGGGGTTCGAGTCCCTCCGGGCGTGCTTTTTAGAAAATTCATAAAAAAATCATCTGATGAGAGAAAAAATCATCAACTTTTTTACTGATATCTACAAGGAAATGCAAAAAGTCACCTGGCAAAAGCAAGATGAATTGATTGAATCAACAAAGGTTGTCATCGTTGCTTGTCTTTTGTTTACAATTGTGATTTGGATAATTGATATAATCGTAACGGAAATTTTAAAAGTTATATTCTGAATGTTTGATATGGCAAGAAGATGGTATGCTGTGAGGACATATTCGGGGCATGAAAACAGAGTTAAGAAGTATATTGAGAATGAACTAGCTGAGGGTAAGTTTAAGGATAAAATTTTTAGTGTCTTTGTCCCAACTGAAAAAGTTACAGTAGTAAAAGAAGGTAAAAAGAAATCGCGTATTAAGGCATTTTTTCCTGGTTATATTTTGATTGAGGCGGAAATGGACGATGAGGTGAAGAATTTTATCAAAAGTATACCTTCGGTTGTTAGTTTTGTGGGTCCGAAAGGAAATCCAGTGCCTTTAAGAGAAGATGAGGTGGAAAGATTTGTTGGGCGTGTTGAGGAAGGTGAAAGGGTTGATGTCCCATTTAGGGTGGGAGATTCTGTCAGAGTTATTGAAGGTCCGTTTACTGACTTTCAAGGAGTGATTCAAGAGGTTAATTCCGAGAAGATGAAATTGAAGGTGATGATCAATATCTTCGGAAGGAAGACGCCCGTTGAGCTTGATTTCACACAAGTTGAAGTTGAAAGGTGAAAATTAAAAAATAATTTTTAATTGGGATGGCGAAAAAAGTTGTAGGATATGTTAAGTTACAAATACCTGGTGGGCAAGCAACCCCAGCGCCACCAGTTGGACCTGCTTTAGGTCAACGAGGGATAAACATAATGGAGTTCTGTAAGCAGTTCAATGCGCGAACCCAGGATAAAATGGGTTTGATATTGCCTGTTATTGTGACGATTTATTCAGACAAGTCCTTTACATTTGTTGTAAAGACACCCCCTGCTTCTGTTTTGCTGAAAAAAGCAGCGGGGGTAGAGAAAGGATCGTCCGAACCAAAGCGTGTTAAAGTTGGCAAGGTCACACGTCAGCAAATAAGGGAAATTGCGCAGATGAAGATGTCTGATTTGAACACTGATGATATTGAAGCTGCGATGCGTATGATAGAGGGGACGGCTAAGAGCATGGGGATTGAAGTGGTTGATTAAAAATTTAATTTTGAAAAGGGAAATGGCGAAGCACAGCAAAAGATATCTTGAAGCGCTGAAGAAAATTGATAAATCAAAGGCGTATTCACTTGAAGAAGCGGTCCAAAAGGTTAAGGAAACCGCAACAGCGAAGTTTGATGAAACGGTTGATATAGCTGTTCGTCTTGGGGTTGACCCAAGACATGCGGATCAAATGGTTCGTGGGACAGTTGTTTTACCATACGGGACGGGGAAAAAGGTTCGCGTTCTTGTTTTGACGAAGCAACCAGAAAAGGAGAAAGAAGCAATTGAAGCTGGTGCTGATTATGTTGGGTTTGATGAGTATATAAACAAGATAAAAGAAGGATGGACGGATGTTGATGTTATAATTGCAACGCCAGAGGTGATGGGTGAGGTTGGAAAACTTGGTAAGATACTTGGACCAAGAGGTTTGATGCCTAACCCGAAAAGTGGCACCGTAACCAATGATGTAGCAAAAGCAGTAAGAGAAGCGAAATCGGGTAGAGTAGAATTTAGAGTTGATAAAGCTGGAAACATTCACGCTTCGGTTGGGAAAATTTCATTTGAAAATGAGAAGCTGATTGAGAACATCAAGACATTGCTTTCAACGATTATAAAGTTGAGACCCCCATCGGTTAAGGGTCAGTATATAAAGAACATCACTATTTCAAGTACGATGGGTCCAGGGATAAAGATTGATAAGAACTCTATTATGAGTTTATCATAGAAAGGGTTGCTTCTAAGCCAACATCTCTGGTGAAAGAGAGCGCACTCTTTTTCAGAGAGGTGATATTTTTAACTTAAAAAATTTTGAGGTTAAAGATGAAGAGAGAGGAGAAGGCAAAGGTCATATCTGAGATGGCTGAAAAATTTTCAAAAGCCAAAGGCGTTGTCTTGGCTGACTTTACAAGGATGACAGTTGCTGAGGTGAATGAGTTGAGAAAAGAGCTGAAGAGCGCTGGTGTGGAATATAAAGTTGCGAAAAATACCCTTTTGAGGATAGCGATGCAGAATGTCGGTGGCTATGATGATTTGTTTAGATATCTTGAAGGTCCAACAGCTGTTGCAATTGGGTACGATGACCCAATCACGCCAGTGAGATTGATTAAGAAGGTGAAGGGTAAAATTGACAAGCCATCGGTTAAGGCGATTTTCATTGAGGGGCAAGTATATGATGGTTCAAAGCTTGATGAGCTTGCAAATTTGCCTTCAAAAGCGGATATTATCGCAGGTATAATTGGAAGTATAGCTTCACCTGCCAGTGGCATAGTTTTCGCTTTGAATGCTGTTTTATCCGAACTTGTTCTTGTAATTGATGCAATTGCCAAAAAACTTGAGGAAAAAGGTTCATAAAAGAATTTTAAAAACAAAAATTATAGAGGAGGAAAAATGCCATCGCAAATAGTTGAGGAGATCGTAGAAAGAATTGAGAAACTCACATTACTTGAGGCAGTTGAGTTAAAGAAAATCCTTGAGGAAAAGTTTGGCGTAAGTGCTGCAGCGGTTGCGGCTCCAGTTGTTGTACCGGGTGTCCCTGGTCCAGCTCCAGCGGGGACACAACCAGCAGCTGAGGAAAAGACGGAGTTTGATGTTATACTTGTGAATCCAGGGGCTCAAAAGTTGAATGTTATAAAAATAGTCAGGCAAATAACTGGACTTGGACTTAAGGAAGCAAAAGACCTCGTTGACAGTGCACCTAAACCGATAAAGGAAGGTGTTTCTAAAGAAGAGGCGGAGAAGATAAAGAAGGAACTTGAAGAAGCTGGCGCTCAAGTTCAAATTAAATAATTCTTCCGAAGATTTAAATTTTGAAAAACAAAAAAATTAAATTTTCGTCAAGCCGGTAACTTCCTAAAAGTGATGAACTTTTGGGGTTATCGGCTTGTTGCTTTTTTAAAATTAAAATTTCAAGGAGTGATAAAAATTGAGTAAAAAGAGAGAAATCACAGCATCGGGAAGAATTTCTTTCGGGCGTATTAAGAATGTGCTTGATTATCCGGATTTACTGGAGATTCAGCTTAAATCGTTTAAAGAATTTCTTCAAGAGGATGTTCCGCCAAGCAAGCGTGAAAATAAGGGTTTGCAAGCTGTATTTAAGGCGAATTTCCCGATAACAGATTCAAAAGAAGTTTATGTTCTTGATTTCATTGAATACTACATTGACAAACCGAAATACACAATTGAGGAATGCAAAGAGCGTGGGTTGACATACGGGGTGCCATTGAAAGCGAAACTTCGCCTATCGTCAAAGTTAGACCCAAGCCATGTTGATTATGTTGAAACGATTGAACAGGATGTTTTCCTTGGGAATTTGCCGTATATGACAGAGAGAGGAACATTTATCATAAATGGCGCTGAAAGGGTAGTTGTCAATCAGCTTCAAAGGTCTCCGGGCGTTTTCTTTGACGAGACGGTTTTCCCGAACGGTTTGAAGACATATCAGGCGCAAATTATACCGCTTAAGGGTTCTTGGCTTGAGTTTACGACGGATGTTACGGATATGATGTATGTTTACATTGACAGGAGGAGGAAGTTTTATGTGACGACGCTTTTGAGAGCTCTTGGGTTTTCAAGCGATGAAGATATCTTGAGGTTGTTTGAACTCGTTGAAGAAGTTTCCGTCAGCGATTCTAAAATGACAAATTTGATCGGTAAAATTGTTGCAAGCGATGTCGTTGATTTAAAAACTGGGGAAATTCTCCTAACGAGAAACTCTGAGTTAACTCAAGAGGCATTGGAGAGGATTAGGGAAGCGAATATAAAGAAGTTGCTTGTTTGGAAGGAAGGCGACTCAGATGTTAAAGAGATAATTTTAAAGACGATGGACAAGGACTCTATAAAATCTGAGAGAGATGCGATTGAGCATATCTATAAACAGTTACGCCTTGGTGAACCTCAGGAAGCTGAAACGGCAAGGGGCATAATTGAAAAGTGGTTTTTTAATCCTAAAAGATATGATCTTGGGGAAGTTGGAAGGTATAAAATTAATTCTCGCTTGAAACTTAATGTACCTATAAATCAGACGACATTAACACGAGAAGATATAGTTGCGATTATTAAGTATCTTGTTCGTTTGCAAAGCGGTAGGGAAAGAATTGATGATGTTGATCATTTAGGTAATCGTAGGGTTAGAACTGTTGCTGAGCAATTGGGGCAAGTTTTAAACGCTGCTTTTGCCAGAATGGCGAGGACGATAAAAGAGAGGTTAAATTTAAGGGAGACAGAGAAGCTCACGCCACAAGAGCTTGTCAATTCAAGGATAATCGCCAATGCTCTTAATTCGTTTTTTGGAACGAGCCAGCTATCCCAGTTTATGGATCAAACAAATCCACTTGCTGAGATAACTCATAAGCGCAGAGTCAGTGCATTGGGTCCAGGTGGCTTGACGAGGGAAAGAGCTGGGGTTGAGGTTAGAGATGTACACTATACTCAATATGGTCGTCTTTGCCCGATAGAGACGCCCGAGGGTCCAAACATTGGGCTTATTGCCTCGCTTGCTGTGTTTGCGAGGGTAAATGAGTTTGGATTTATTGAGACGCCTTATAGAAAAGTTAAAAACGGAAGGGTTACAAACGAAATTGAATATCTGAGTGCTGATCGTGAAGAAGAAGTTATAATTGCTCAAGCAAATGCTCCTATTGATTCAAGTGGGAGGTTTTTGACTGATAAAATCAAGGCGAGAAAAGGTGGGGATTTCGTTGTCGTGAGACCAGAGGAAGTTCAATACATGGACATTTCCCCTAACCAGATTGTCAGCGTTTCTGCTTCTTTGATACCGTTCCTTGAGCATGATGACGCAAATAGAGCACTTATGGGTTCAAATATGCAAAGGCAAGCGGTTCCACTTTTGAGGCCGGAGGCACCATTTGTTGGAACTGGGTTTGAGGATAAAGTTGCTCGTGACTCAAGGATGATGATCGTCGCCGAAGGGGATGGGGTTGTTAAGTATGTTGATTCGACAAAGATCATCGTTGAATATGATCATAAAAAAGGAAGCATTGAAGAGATTTTGAGTTTTGATGACAAATACACAGTTGAGTATAGGCTGACAAAGTTTGCCAGGACAAACCAGGATACCTGCATAAACCAGAAACCAGTTGTAAGGGTTGGACAGCGTGTTAAAAAGGGAGATGTCCTTGCTGATGGTCCGGCGATTGACCATGGGGAGCTTGCGCTTGGTAGAAATGTCTTTGTTGCATTTATGCCATGGAGGGGTTATAATTTTGAAGATGCTATAATTGTGAGCGAGAAACTTGTCGCTGAGGATGCCTTCACATCAATTCATATAGAGGAATTTGAGCTTGCGGTTCACGATACACGGCGTGGGGAGGAGGAGTTTACTCGTGAAATTCCAAATGTTAGCGAGGAAGCAATCAAAGACCTTGATGAAGATGGTATAGTTAAGGTGGGGACATATGTTAAGGAAGGAGATATTTTAATTGGTAAGATAACTCCAAAGGGAGAAACAGAGCCAACGCCCGAAGAGAAGCTTTTAAGGGCTATTTTCGGTGAGAAAGCAGGCGAAGTTAAGGATGCGTCTTTAAGAGCAAGTCCTGGGTTGAGGGGTGTTGTTATAGCGACTAAACTTTTCCAGCGCAGGAAGAAAGATGCCGAAACAAAACGGCAAGAAAAGAAACTTCTTGATAGTATTGAGAGAAGGAGAAAGAAAGCAATTGAAGAAGCAAGGGAAAAACTCGCCGAAAAGCTCGGAATTTTACTTGAAGGGGAAACATCGCTTGGAATTAGGAATAAGAAAGGCGAAACTGTAATTAGGGCGAATGTCATCCTTAAACCGGAAATTTTCAGGTCGCACATCAAGGAGCTTGACGAGCTTGATTATGATGCTGATTGGGTTGAGAATTCAAAGAAAAATCAGTTGAAGAAACAACTTTATCAAAATTATCTTAAAAAGCTCCAGGACATAGAGACAGAGGCGAAAATTGAGAAATATAAGATTCAAGTTGATGAACTTCAACCGGGGGTTGTTCAACTTGCTCGTGTTTATGTTGCGAAAAAGAGAAAGCTTCAGGTTGGTGATAAGATGGCTGGTCGCCATGGAAACAAAGGTGTAATTGCGAAAGTTGCCCCTGTTGAGGATATGCCTTTCCTTCCTGATGGAACGCCTGTTGACATCGTTTTGAATCCGCTTGGTGTTCCTTCAAGAATGAATCTTGGGCAATTATTTGAGACGGCGCTTGGATGGGCTGCTAAAAAGCTTGGTGTTAAGTATGCAAGCCCGATATTTGATGGAGCAACTTGGGAAGACATCCAAGAGGAATTAAGAAAAGCAGGATTGCCTGAAACAGGCAAGACGATTCTCTATGATGGAAGAACTGGCGAACCGTTTGATCAAGAGGTAACCGTCGGTTACATCTATATGATGAAACTTATCCATATGGTTGAGGATAAAATACATGCAAGGTCAATTGGTCCGTATTCGCTCATCACTCAGCAACCTCTCGGAGGTAAAGCTCAGTTTGGAGGACAGCGTCTTGGGGAGATGGAGGTCTGGGCGCTTGAGGCGTATGGCGCAGCATATACATTGCAGGAAATGTTAACTTATAAATCTGATGATATACAAGGTCGCTCAAAAGCTTATGAGGCGATTGTCAAGGGTGATAACCTACCTGAGCCGGGTATCCCTGAATCTTTCAATGTGCTTGTGCGTGAACTTCAGGGACTTGGTCTTGATGTGAGAGTTGAATAAACAAAAATAAATTTTCTTTAGGAGGTTTTAAAAATGGAAAAACTCCCAATCGTCAAAGAAGGTCTTTTAAAGAAAAAACAGATCTCAAAGGTTTCAATTCGTCTTGCTTCGCCTGATACGATACTCCAGTGGTCAAGAGGTGAGGTGACAAAACCGGAGACGATAAATTACAGGACGTATAAGCCCGAAAAGGATGGTCTCTTTTGTGAGAAAATTTTTGGACCAGTTAAGGACTGGGAATGCCATTGCGGTAAATATAAAAGGATCAGATACAGGGGTGTCATTTGTGACAGATGCGGAGTTGAGGTTACACAAAGGAGCGTGCGAAGGGAAAGGATGGGTCACATAGAACTTGCGGTTCCCGTTGTTCATATCTGGTACTTGAGGTCTGTCCCGAGCAAAATTGGAGCTCTTCTTGGGATGTCTACAAAAGACCTTGAGAAAGTTGTTTATTATGAATCATATGTTGTGATTAAGCCGGGGAAGACGGGTTTAAAGGAAAAAGATTTGATAACCGAGGAACAGTATCAAGAGATACTTGATAGATTTCCTGACAATGATAAGCTTCCGAACGACCATCCCGATAAATTTATCGCAAAGATGGGTGGAGAAGCGATACTTGACCTTTTGAAAAACATCAACATTGAAGAGCTTTCCGCCGAGTTAAGAGCACAACTTATCAGTGAAACATCTGAGCAGAAGAAGCAAGAGATTTTGAAGCGACTTAAAGTTGTTGAAGCTTTTAAACCGAAAGAAGTTCAAACTAGAACTGGGAAAACAACTGAGCAAGAGGTCAATAGACCCGAGTGGATGGTTTTGACGCATATACCTGTAATTCCTCCGGAGTTAAGACCGCTTGTTCCTCTTGAAGGTGGTAGGTTTGCGACAAGCGATTTGAACGATCTTTATCGCAGGGTGATAATTAGGAATAATAGATTGAAACGTTTGAAGGAGATAAAAGCGCCAGAGATAATTTTAAGGAATGAAAAGAGAATGCTTCAAGAAGCAGTTGACGCTTTGCTTGATAATTCAAGGCGTGTAAGTGCAGTTAAAGCTGATACGAATAGACCTTTGAAATCGCTTTCGGATATACTCAAAGGTAAACAAGGAAGATTTAGGCAGAACTTACTTGGGAAGAGAGTTGATTATTCTGGGCGTTCGGTAATAGTTGTTGGACCTGAGCTTAAGCTTCACCAGTGTGGTTTGCCAAAGGATATGGCAGTTGAATTGTTCAAGCCGTTCCTGATCCGAAAACTTATGGAGCGCGGTTATGCCAAAGCAGCGAGAACAGCAAAAAGGATAATAGAGAGAAAGGACCCAATAATTTGGGAGATACTTGAAAAGGTTGTTGATGGGCATCCCGTTCTTTTGAATCGTGCTCCAACTTTGCACCGTCTTAGCATACAAGCATTTCAACCAGTCCTTACAGATGCCAAGGCAATTCAATTGCATCCACTTGTTTGCGTTGCATTTAACGCCGACTTTGACGGTGACCAGATGGCAGTTCATGTTCCGCTCTCTTATGAAGCGCAGCTTGAGGCGAGGATTCTTATGCTTTCAAGTCATAATCTTCTAAAACCAGCGGATGGAAAGCCAATTACCATTGCAACGCAGGACATCGTTCTCGGATTGTATTATCTGACAAAAGAAAGAAGCGGTGAACCAGGGGAAGGGAAAACTTTTTATTCGCCCGAAGAAGTTATAATCGCTCACAACAGTGGGAAGCTTGGACTGCACGCTAAGATAAAGGTTAGGATTTTCAACAACGAGACAGGTAAATATGAGATTATTGAGACGACGACCGGGAGAGTTTTATTTAATCAGATAGTCCCAAAGGAAATCGGCTTTGTCAACGAGCTTTTGACGAAAAAGAAGTTGGCTGATTTGATAGCGAAAATTTACAAGAAATTTGGGAATGTCCGAACAGCTGAGTTTCTTGATGAGATGAAGGATATGGGTTATTATTACGCAACTAAATCGGGTATCTCAATTGGTGTTCCAGATGTAATTGTCCCAAAGGAAAAAGACAAGATAATAGAGGAATATCAGCGCCGGGTTGATGCACACTGGCAAGATTATCTTGAGGGGGCGATTTCAGATTCCGAGAGATATAACAAAGTTATAGATGAGTGGTCAGCTGCGACTGAAAAAGTTGCAAAGGTTTTGTTTGATGAGCTTTCAAGGGTCAATCAAGGTTTCAATCCTCTATTTGTTATGCTTGATTCCGGTGCAAGAGGTTCAAAAGATCAGGTTAGGCAATTAGGTGGTATGAGAGGTTTGATGCAGAAACCACAGAAGGGGATGACGGGTCAGCCGTATGAAATGATTGAGTATCCAATTTTATCTAACTTCCGTGAGGGTCTTTCAATTTGGGAGTACTTCCTATCAACGCACGGAGCCAGGAAAGGTCTTGCGGATACTGCTTTAAAAACATCAGACGCTGGCTATCTCACAAGGCGACTTGTTGATGTTGCGCAAGATGTTGTTGTGACCGAAGAGGACTGCGGAACTGTAAGAGGAATAACACTTAGCGCCCTAAAAGAAGAAGGTGGTGAAGAGATAAGAGTCACATTGGCTGAAAGAATTGTAGGTCGTGTTTCACTGCACGATATTTATAACCCAACAACAGGAGAAATAATTGTTCAAGCTGGTCAGGAAATTGATGAGGAAATTGCACAGAAAATTGAAGAAGCTAACATTGAAGAGGTGGAAGTTCGCTCGGTCTTGACTTGCGAAGCAAAATACGGTGTATGTGTGAAGTGTTACGGTAGAAACCTTGCAACAGGAAGAATGGTTGAGGTCGGTGAAGCGATTGGGATAATCGCTGCTCAATCAATCGGTGAGCCTGGAACTCAGCTTACACTTAGAACTTTCCACACCGGTGGAAGCGTTGCCGGGGGTGGATACAGACCTTCAAAAATCTATGCGAAAAATGACGGCGTTGTTAAGTTTGTGAATATAAGGTACATACCTTATGAAAAAGTGGATGACGAAGGAGCGCAAACTGTCCTGCGTGTGATTTCCAGGCAAGGATATCTGCTCATCACTGGCAAAGATGGTCAAGAGAAGAAGTATGCTGTACCTTATGGTTCCGACTTGAAAGTCAGAGATGGTCAAACCGTCAAAAAGAATGATGAACTTTATGAGACCGACCCGTATAACTCCGTTATAATTGCTGAAAAAGGCGGTAGAGTTGAATTCATAGACCTTATCCCAGATGTCACTTATCGTGAGGAAACGGATGAAACAACAGGTCATTTGCAAAAAGTTATAATTGAGTCAAAGGACAAAAGCAAGGTTCCCAGGGTTAAAATCGTTGATTCAAAAGGTGAGGAATACTTCCAGCCGATCCCAGTTAGAGCGTTGATTAATCCTGATTTAAAAGAAGGTGGACATATAAATGCCGGTGATATAATCGCTAAGATACCGAGAGAACAAGCAAAGATAAGAGATATAACTGGAGGTTTGCCGAAGGTCGTTAATCTGTTTGAAGCGAGAACACCGAACAACCCAGCTGAACTTGCTGAAATTGACGGCGTTGTAAGTGTAAAAACTGAAGGAAATTACTACATCGTTAAAATCGTCAGCGATGATGGTCGTTTTGAGAAAGAATATAAAATACCTCAAACGAAACATTTACTTGTTGAAGATGGTGATAGAGTGTATGCCGGCGATAGATTGACAGATGGACCGATTAATCCGCACGCAATTCTGAAGATAAAAGGACTTAACGCCGTTCAGCAATACCTTGTTAATGAGATTCAAGATGTTTATAGAAATGAAGGTGTAGAGATAAACGATAAGCACATTGAAGTCATCGTTAGGCAGATGATGAGGAAGGTTAAGATAAATAAGCCAGGTGACACGAAGTTCCTTGAGAAGGACATAGTAGATAAAGATGTGGTTGATGATGAGAATGCGAAGATCAGAGAGATGGTAGTTATAACAAGCAAGGGAGATTCAAAATTCAAGGTTGGGCAATTGAAGAGGAAGATAGAAGTTGATAGGGAAAATGCTGAGCTGAAAAAGAGGAGGAAGAAGCCGGCGGAATATCGTCCTGCTCAACCAGCTGAATTTGAGCCTGTTTTGCTTGGTATAACAAGCGCTGCTCTTACAACTGAGAGCTGGATTTCTGCAGCGTCCTTCCAAGAGACAACGCGTGTTCTGACTGACGCTGCTATTGAAGGAAAGGTTGATTATTTGAGGGGCTTGAAAGAAAATGTCGTTGTCGGTCAATTGATCCCGGCAGGAACTGGATTTAGAAACAAAGATAAAGATTACCGCAGAATTATAGTGAGGACGAAGGAAGAAGAAATTGAAAAGGTTGAAACCAAGGAAGAAGTTGAAGAAAGGGAAAAGAAGACGGCGTCATTGTGATGAAAATGAAAGTGGGAAATTTACGCCGATAATGTAAATGGCGACGGCAAATTTCTAGCCGTCGCTTTTTTGTTAAAATAAAGGCAGTTTAAAAAATGGCTAAAAATCTTCTCATAGTTGAATCTCCATCTAAAGCAAAAACAATAAGCAAATACCTTGGTCCAGATTTTATTGTTGAAGCTTCCGTTGGGCATGTTAAAGACCTCCCGAAGAACCCGAAGGATAAATCAAAGCTTGGGATAGATCTTGAGGATGATTACAAACCCCGCTATGTTGTAATTCGTGGAAAGAAAGAGATAATTGAGAAGCTAAAAAGTCTCGCAGGTAAAGTCAGCAAGGTTTACATAGCAACTGACCCAGATAGGGAAGGTGAGGCGATCGCTTGGCATATCAAAACCGAGATAGAGAGGATAAACCCAAACATTTATCGTGTTCTCTTCACTGAGATAACACGCACGGGGATTGAGCAGGGGATGAGAAAACCTCGCAGTATTGATATGAATCTTGTTGATGCACAGCAGGCGAGAAGAGTTCTTGATAGGATAGTCGGTTACAGAATAAGCCCTTTCCTGAAAAAGGTTGTAAATGAGAAAATTTCACTATCTGCAGGTAGAGTTCAATCAGTTGCTCTTCGCCTCATTTGCGAAAGAGAGGAAGAGATAAGGAATTTTAAGCCTGAGGAATACTGGACAATTGAAGCTGAGTTTAAGACAGGGTCGGGAGAAATTTTAAAAGCGAAACTTTTTAAAATTGACGGTAAAGAGCCGAAAATCCCGGATAAAGAAACTGCGGAAAAAATCCTTAAGGAGTTGAAACAAAAGACATTTACGATTTCAAATATTCAAAAGAAGGAAGTCCTTAAAAATCCCGCTCCTCCGTTTATAACCAGCACTCTTCAACAAGAAGCGAATAACAAGTTGAAATTCTCAGCTAAAAAAACGATGCTTCTTGCACAGCAACTTTACGAAGGCGTTGATATCGGGGAAGAGGGTAGAGTTGGTTTGATCACTTATATGAGAACTGACTCAACAAGGATAAGTGATGAGGCGGTAAATGCAGTTAGGGAATTTATCTTCAACAACTATGGAAAGGAATATCTCCCGCAAGTGCCACGAGTTTATAAAAAATCAAAGGTTAGTCAAGACGCTCACGAAGCAATTAGACCGACATCTATGAAATATGAACCAAGGGCTGTGAAGAAATATCTTAGCGATGATTTATTTGCGCTTTATGAGTTGATATGGAATCGTTTCGTTGCTTGTCAGATGACATCGGCTGTTCTTGATCAAACTGTTGTTGACATAGTTGCTGACAATTATCTTTTCAGGGCTACTGGCTCAGTTGTTAAGTTCAATGGGTTCATGCAAATTTATCAAGAAGCGAGCGTTGATGAAAAAGAAAGCAATGAGAGGGAGTATAAAATCCCGATTAACATAAAAGTCGGTGAGATTTTGAAATTGACTAATTTAGTTCCTGAGCAACATTTCACGAAACCACCCTCAAGATATACAGAGGCAACGCTTGTCAAGGAGCTTGAATCAAGGGGAATCGGTAGACCTAGCACATACGCCACAATCATAAGTACAATTCTTGAGCGTGGATATGTTGAACTTCAAGAAAGAAGGCTTGTTCCAACGGACCTTGGTTTTGCTGTGAATAAAATTTTAGTTGCGAATTTCCCGGATATATTTGACTATAAATTCACCGCTCGGATGGAAGAAGACCTTGACGAGATAGCGTCTGGTAAAAAAACATATGTTAAAGTCGTTGATTCATTTTTCAGACCTTTTGAGGAACATTTGCAAAATCTTCAAGAACGAAAAGATGAAATAAGGGAGCTGATCCAGGAAGAGACAAATATAATTTGTGAGAAATGTGGTTCAAGGATGGTTGTTAAAGTAGATAAATATGGTAAATATCTTGTTTGTTCAAATGAGGAGTGCTCGTATACGATGGCATTCCCAGCGGATGGAGAACTTGAAAAAGTTAGAATATGTCCCGAATGTGGAGGAAGGTTGATATTAAGGAGGGGGAGATTCGGGAAATTCTACGGCTGTGAAAATTATCCAAGCTGTAAATATACGGAGTCAATCACGACTGGTATAAAGTGTCCTGAATGTTTAGAAGGGGAGCTCGTTGAAAGGAAGACGAAACGAAAAAGGACATTTTATGGCTGTTCAAATTATCCAAAATGTAATTTCATCCTTTGGGATAAGCCAATTGAAAAACCTTGTCCAGAGTGTGGTTATCCGCTTATAGTAAAGCCAAATAGAAAAACATCCAGCGGTTATAAATGTCCAAGGTGTAGTGCGAAGATTGAAGCGCTTCCCGACGATGTAAAGGCTTGATTAAAAGGGTTCATAAGCGTATATTTTACCTTGGTTTCTCAACAAATTCTGGTTAGAAAGTTGAAAGTTTATCTTTCCGGAGGGATGGAACATTCAAAAGATGGTGGTTTAAGGTGGCGCTGGGAAATTGAAAGCTGGCTTCGGGAAAATTTGAAACACGATGTTTTTAATCCAGTCATTGAAACTGAAAAATTTCTTTCTGAACATCATCCGAATATCAATTTGAGGGGGGCTAAAAAAGGTACTCCGGAAATTTTTAAAGGGATAATCAAAAATATCGTTGAAAGGGATTTAAAGGCAATAGCTGAATGTGACTATGTCATTTGTTACTGGGATGAAAGTGCAAGGGAAGGAGCGGGGACGCAGGGTGAGATAACAATTGCGAAGTTTCTTAACAAGCCGATTTACCTTGTTTCAAATTTTGATTTTGAAGAAATTCCGTCCTGGATAATTGGATGTGTTGACGAGATTTTTTATAATTTTGACGACTTGAAAATTTTTCTCACAAGAAAATTTAAATCAAGTGATGAGACCCACTGTTGCACAGATTAATCTTTCTGCTTTTGAGTTTAATTTTAACCAGGTTAAAAAGCTCGTTGGGGATAAGACCAAAATTATGGCTGTTGTAAAGGCGAATGCATACGGACACGGAGCCGTTGAAATTTCAAAACTAGCTATTTCACTCGGGGCGGAATATCTTGCCGTTGCTATCCCAGAGGAGGGGGTTGAGCTTCGCAAAAATGAAATTGAAACACCAATCCTTGTCTTCACAGCACCTTTTGAACATCAAATTGAGTTGTTCTTTAAGTATGATTTAACGCCGACGATCTTCACAATTGACATCGCTGAAAAGTTCAATTCATTCGCTGGAAAATTGGGGCGAAAGATAAAATGTCATATCAAAGTTGATACAGGAATGGGAAGGGTTGGCATCAATTTTAAAGATGCGTTTGAATTTGTGAGAAAGTTAAACCAGAGATACGGAAATCTTATAATTGAGGGAATTTACACGCACTTTGCTACATCTGATGAAAAAGACAAAACATATGCAAATCTTCAATTCAAGAGGTTTATTGAACTTATTCAAGCGCTTGAATCAAGCGGTATCAAAATACCAATTAAACATTGTGCAAATTCTGGAGCGATACTTGACCTTCCGCAGACATATCTTGATATGGTTAGACCTGGCATAATGCTTTATGGTTATCATCCGTCACTTGATGTTTTAAATAAGGTTGAGCTTCGCCCTGTGATGACTTTGAAATCAAGGGTTGCTTTTTTGAAAGTAGTTGAACCAGGGACGAGCATAAGTTACGGGCGAAGATTTATAACTCAAAAGAAGACAAGGATCGCCACTATACCCATTGGTTATGCCGATGGTTACAACCGCTTGCTTACAAATTGTGGTAAGGTGCTTATCAATGGGAAAATTTTCCCAGTTGTCGGGACTGTGACGATGGATCAGATAATGGTTGATGTTGGTTTAGAAGATGAAGTAAAAGTCGGCGATGATGTGATTTTATTTGGAGATTGTGAAATCACCGCTTGGGATGTTGCAAAATTGATAGGGACGATCCCTTATGAAGTTTGTTGCAATGTCTCGGCGAGAGTTCCAAGGGTTTATTTAAGGGATTAAAAAACAAAAAGGAAATTCTTATGAAGACATTTGCTGTCATCATGGCGGGCGGGGTTGGGTCAAGATTTTGGCCTAAAAGTCGTTCAAAAAAACCCAAACAATTTCTCAACATACTTTCCTCAAAATCTTTAATTGAGCAAACAATTGAAAGGATAAACCCTTTGATCCCAGAAGAGGATATTTTCATTGTTTCAAACAGAAATCAAACTGCTGAACTCGTTCAAGTCCTTCCGAAATTTCCGATTCGAAATGTAATCCTTGAGCCACTGTCCAAAAACACAGCTCCGTGCATTGGGCTTGCGAGCTTGTTTATAAAAAGGATTCAGCCCGATGCGGTTATGGTTGTTTTACCATCGGATCACTTAATAAAAGATGGGGAAAGGTTTATTGAAATTTTAAAAATTGGAATTGAGACCGCATATCAGACCAAGGGTCTCATAACGATCGGGATACAGCCGACTTATCCATCAACTGGTTATGGGTATATACAGTTCATTGAGGGTTACAACGACGATCTCTCGCAAAAGGGAGTTTTTAAGGTCAAAACATTTGCTGAGAAGCCAAACCTTGAGACAGCAAAGCGTTTCCTTGAAAGCGGTGACTTCCTCTGGAATAGCGGTATGTTCATTTGGAGGACCGATGTGATACTTGATGAGATAGCGCGACATTTGCCTGACATTTATGACGAGTTGATGAAAATTGACTCCGCAATTGGCACCGATGAATTTAAAGCGGTTCTTGAAAGTGCTTATGGAAGGATGAGGGCAATTTCAATTGATTATGGGGTTATGGAAAAAACGGACAAGGCGTATGTTATAAAAGCCGATTTCGGTTGGAGCGATGTTGGAAGCTGGGAGGAAGTCTATAACCTCGCCCCGAAAGATGAGAACGGAAACTATGTCAGTTCAAGTAATGAATCGGTTATACTTATGGATGTAAAAAATTGCCTTGTTGAGGCAAATAAATCGTTGATAGCGATGATCGGGGTTGAGGATTTGATCGTCGTTAGCACTGATGATGCGATTTTAATTTGCAAGCGAGATAGAGCTCAGGATGTAAAAAACATCGTTAGCTATCTTAAGCGAAAAAATATGGAGAAGTATCTATGAAGTCCTTTAAAATTTTCCTGCTTGTTTTGACATTTTTATTTGATTCATGCGCAAGCGCAATTCACTTTTCATCTCAGGACACTTTTAAAAATTCTGAAAAAGTCCAGATAGGCGTTGCGTCTTATTATGGAGCGGAATTTCACGGAAGGCGAACATCAAGCGGTGAAATTTACAATATGAATGATTTAACGGCTGCACATCCGACTTTACCACTTGGAACATTGGTAAGGGTGACAAACCTTGCTAACAATAAAAGCGTCGTCGTCAGGATAAACGACCGTGGGCCTTTCAAGAAGAACAGAATAATTGATGTATCGTATGAAGCAGCTAGACAACTTGGCTTTTTAAATGATGGAACGGCGCTCGTTAAAATTGAAGTCATAGAATCTCAAGAAAATGAAATTGTTAAATGAAAATCCTTAAACCACCAGCTTTAAAAAAGGGCGATGTTATAGGGATAATTTCCCCAGCAAGTTCACCCGATGATTTCACACGGATTGAACAGGGAGTTAGATATCTTGAGTCACTTGGTTATCACGTTAAGTTAGGGAAACATATCTTTAAAAGATACGGGTATCTTTCCTCTACGGATGATGATAGAGCCGACGATTTAAATGAAATGTTTGCTGATGAAAAGGTCAGAGCAATTATCTGTGTGCGCGGGGGTTACGGAACTCCCCGCTTGCTTGATAAAGTGAATTACAGTTTGATAAAAAGGAATCCTAAAATTTTTGTGGGATATAGCGACATAACAGCTCTTCAACTTGCAATTTTTAAAAGAACTGGACTTGTTACATTTTCAGGTCCTATGCTTGCGGTTGACATTTACTCAAACTTTGATGGCTTCGCAGAAGAATTTTTCTGGAGGATTTTGACATCAAGGGAGAAAAAAATTGAGATAAAAAATCCAAATGGTGTTGAATTAAATTCACTCAAACCGGGAAAAGCAACTGGAACTTTGCTTGGCGGAAATTTATCCTTAATTGCTTCAATTATAGGAACTAAGTATCAACCAAGTTTTAATGGCTCAGTTCTTGTCATTGAGGACATCGGCGAAGAACCCTACAGGATTGACCGCTATCTTTCGCAGCTTAAAAATTCCGGTGTGCTTTGCAAAATAAGTGCTTGTATTCTTGGACAGTTTACCGACTGTGTCCCGAAGGAGCCAGAGAAAAGCTTAACGCTTGAACAAATTTTCAATGATTATCTCGGCAATTTAAAAGTCCCCGTCATTTCAAATTTGAGCTATGGGCATATCCCCCAGAAATTAACTCTTCCACTTGGAGCGAGGATAGGAGTTGACGCAAAAAGACAAAAGATAACAATAATTGAGTCGGTATTGGCTTAAAAAATTTTTACTATTTGCTTTTCTTTCCTTTCAAATTTTGAACGCTCAAAATTTCCTACAATTTGGCGTAAGGCGTGAGTTGTTTAACTTCTACTGGGACGGTTTTTTAACCTATCGCTTTGAAAGAAATGTTGGCAAAATTTTTCTCTACGAAAGGTTTTCCGAAATGGTTATAAAAACGGACAGAAAGTTCATAAGGGATGACAACGAGTTTAGATTTATTTTCTTCAGGCGTTTTTCATCGTGGTTTAATTCAGCTGTTGTTTTGAATTCAATTTCATTTGCAGATGATAAATTGGGTGGTTTAAACAGGGCATCTTCAAGTGAATTGATGACAGGCGGGAAGTTTGACTTTTTTAAAAATTTTTCAATCACAACGGTTGCTGGATATAAAATTGACTATCAGATGGGGCAAAAAGACGACGGCTGGGGTTACAAACTCTCCGTTGATACGAGTAATTTTGAAATTTCAAACTACAACTTGATAACAAGCTTGACGTATTCGGAGGACTTCATCAAGCCAAGAAAAAATATCACCACGGATTTAAATTTGACGCTCTGGAGAAAATTTACATCAGATGTTGAAAGCAAAGTTGAATTTTTCATAAAAAGGTTGAAGAGGGATTTTTATTTTTTCGCTGATCCAACGCTTAGGGCAACATATGGCGTAAATTATAACATTGAGGGTCGCGATGAAAAACTATTTTCCGGTCAAATTAACCTTGTTTACCCAATTTCAAGCCATTTTATGATAAATCTGAATTTCAGCGCAAACAGCAGAAATATATTCAAAGCGGTGAGATACAAAACGATGTCCCTTTACGATGTCTCAATTGATGAGTTTATTTTAAAGTCGTTGGCTGGTATATCTTACGAGTTGAGCAAGTTGAAATTTAAATTTTCGTTTGACTACGCCGAGCGAAATGAAACGCATTCGCCGAAAAAACATGAATTAATGACCGAGGGCGGGTTTTTAAGGAGCAAACAAAACGAGGAAAGAAAAAATAATCATGCTTTAAGGCGTGGTTTAAGTGGTGAGATCTCTTACGATTTCTCAAACAGAATTAGAATCGGTGGCATTTTTTCGGTTTCACTTTTCAGATATGATACCCCGAGCTTTTTAAATGACGACGACAGAGATGAACTTTTGCATCTTTTCAGAATTTTTGCCATTGTCAAGTTATCAAAGGAAATTACAGTTGAGCTTCCGTTTGATTTGAATAATCAACATCTTGTTTATATTTTTGCTACGAGAAGTGCAAATAATAACTGGAGCAGAGTGATACGGTTTTCTCCTTCAGTTATGTTTGAGGTTGGAAGGATACGCAACAAGGCGAATTTTTCGGTTTTGGCAAATTATACGATTTACGATTTTGAGGAGAAGGTTTATAGCGTTAGAAGTTATGTGTTTAGGCAATTTTATTTTTCCGATTCAGTTCGTTTCCCAATTTTTGATAAATTAAGTTTTGAGGGAATGTTGCAAGTTATAAACTCCGAAAGCGGTAGAATGAGATGGAGGGAGTTTAAAGAGAGACCGACGATTTTCATTGATACGAAGGAGTTAAGATTTAAGCTGGTTCACGCTGCGCGGGAAAATTTGAGATTTTCATGCGGATATCATATTTTTGATGAGCGAAGATTTAAATTTGTTGATCTTGAAAAGGTCCCCGATTCAAGGATAACCGCTTATGGTCCAACTTGTGAAATTGAGTTTGAGGGCGGTAAATTTATCCTTAGATTTGACGGTTGGGTGGAAAATTTGAAATTTGGTGACAGAATTAATTTCGTTCCGAATTTAAATTTAAATTTGACATTAAAATTATGGCAAAGCCGATAAGAGAAGCTCACCGCGAGTTCATCTCCGTTATTGATTCTGTTAGGGAGTTTGAGAGGTGGTTTTTCAATTTGAAGAGGCGTTTTAAAATCCCACCGAAGGAATTTGATAGAATTTATCTTGCTTCAAATGAGGCGTTTATAAACGCTTTGATCCACGGGAACAAGCTTGACCCCGAGAGGAAGGTCTTAGTAGATTTAAAAGAATTCAAACGAAGTTATCGTGTAGATGTTAAAGACCAGGGTGGAGGTTTTGAACCAGAGCAAGTTCCAGACCCCAGGAAAGAAGAGAATCTTCTTAAGGAGTCGGGGCGTGGGCTTTTGATTATAAGAGAGGTAGCTGATGAGGTGAAGTTTTACAGGGAAAAGTTCGGGATGAGGATTAAAATTAAAATAAAAAAGCGATCGGGCGCTCGCAAATTGAGTCGCCCGATCGCCAACGGAGGTGCTACGGCGGGCTAAATCTAAAAGAACGGAAAACACCTAAAGGTGCTCATTTAGGTGCGCTTTCATTGTATTAGAAATTCAAATTTCGTGCCAAAAAAAATTTACCAATTTTTAATGAATTTTCAAAATGAAACCCCGTCTTTAAAGTCGTAATTTTCCCCATTCAAGTCAAAATTGTGGCATAAAAGCAATGCTGACGAACTATCACACGCTTAAAAATTTGATCATCCAAATAAAACCAAAACTTATCCATTCTCAGATCGTTGAGGCGTTTACGCAAGAGAAGGATACATTGCATATTATAATTGCTGGGGAAGAAGCTTCAGCGCTTGAGCTGAACGCCACAGGTCAGGGATATATTTTCTTGCGCCCAAAGTTTGAAAGAGCGAGGAAAAATTCGCTTGACATTTTCCCTGAAATTTTTGGCGATGAAATTAGGGATGTTTTGATTCACAAAGCCGACAGAATAATTGAAATTTTGCTTTCCTCAGGATTGAAATTGATATTTCAATTTTTCACGGGCAAAGTTAATTTCTTCCTGTTGAATCAAAAAAATGAGATAATTGCGAGTTTCAAGAATCCAAAGGATAACATTGGGAAAATATTTGAAAGTGAGAAAAAGGATTCAAATTATGATTTGATGTTGAGCGATTTCAATGCTTTTAAAGATGTATGGGAGTCAAATAAAATTGAAAACCCGGTTTTGCGATTTGTGAAAAGCGTTGATACGATTGATATGCTGACGGCGAGGGAGATTTTGCACAGAGCAGGTGAGTTGGAGGCAGGGAGGATTTGGAAAGCGCTTGTTGATGTTGGCGCCGAACTTGAAAATCCAAAGCCGAGAATTTATTACGAGGGTTCTTTCCCAAGATATTTCTCAATTATAGAGCTTACACATATCAATCTACGCAAGATTGAATTTGACGACATAAATGAGGCGATAAGAAAGTTTGTAATTGAAACAAGGGTTAGTAAAAGTTATCGCGATGAGAAGAAAACAATTGAAACAAAGCTGAATGAACTTGTTGAAAAACGAAAACGGACGATTGAAAAGGTCATTGAGGAGATAGAAAATAATCAAAGAGCGCAACAGTATGAGGTTTACGGTTCAATTTTGATGGCGAATTTAAATTTGATTGAAAAAGGTTTAGAAGAGGTTGAGCTTGTCAATATGTTTTCTGAGAAAGGGGAGAAGATAAAAATTAAACTTGACCCATCGCTTTCACCCGTTGAAAATGCGCAGATGTATTTTGAAAAAGCGAAAAAGACGAAAGCATCTTTGAAAATCGCTCAAGAGCGACTTGAAAGGTTGAAGTTTGAAATTAAACAACTTGAAAATTTACTTGATGAGCTTGCTTTATGTGAAAATTTTGATGCGCTTAAAAAATTCAAGGAGAAAAATTTGGAGGAATTGAAAAAGTTTGGGATCGTTAAAGATAAACTTGTGGCGAAAGTTGGCGGAAAGTTCAAAAGGTTTATTGTTGATGGTGGTTTTGAGGTTTGGGTTGGGAAGGATGCGAAAAGCAATGAACTTTTGACATTTAAATTTTCGGACAAGGAAGACCTTTGGTTTCATGCCCGTGGGACATCGGGTGCTCATGTGGTTTTGAAGACGGGGAAAAGACAACCGAGCAAAAAAGCCATTGAGCAAGCTGGAAGCATTGCTGCATATTTCAGCCAAGCCAGGACATCTCGCCTTGTTCCGGTCGTCGTCACGAAAAGAAAATATGTCCGAAAGCCAAGAGGAGCTCCTGAGGGAACTGTTGCTGTTGAACGTGAGGAAGTGATTATGGTTGAGCCGAAATTACCTTCAGAGGAAATTGAATAAGCACTTGAAAAATAAAAAACTAATTGAAAATGAAAAAAGAAATTGAACTTAGGAAAGCAAACCGACTTTTAAACATCGGTGGTGTTGTTCTCGTCAGTGCAAAATTTAAAGAAAGGGATAACTTAACACCCGTTGCTTGGAATGTTCCCGTAAGCAAGGAACCGCCTCTCGTGGCTGTTGCGATAGCGCCTGAAAGGTTTATTTATGAATTGATTGAGAAAAGCGGTGAATTTGGCGTCAATTTGCCGACATTGAAAATTTTAAAGGAAGTATATTTCTGTGGGAAAAATTCGGGCAAGGAAATTGACAAATTTAAAGCGACAAAATTAAAACGTTTAAAGGCAAAGTTTATTTCAGCACCGTTAGTGGATGATTGTATCGCAAACCTTGAATGTAAAGTTGAGAAGATTTATCCAGCAGGTGATCACAATTTGATAATAGGCAGGGTTTTAAGGGCGATAGTTGAGGAAAATTTGTTTGATGAGCGTTTGAAGGTTGAACTTGAGGAAGCTAGAACGGTACACCATCTCGGCGGTAAATTTTTCACCGTTCCAGGTGAGGTTATTGATGTTGAAGGTCTTTAAATTTTTATCGTCAAACCAATTTGGTGAAGTGAGCCGATTTTACCAAGAGATACAAGTGAGTAATCAAATTTGTATTTTTGAATTTTTAACCCGACACCAAATGAGAAACCTGTTAAGTCAAGCGTTGGAGTAATTTTCATTTCCTGTCTTTTCTCGTTATTAAACCCAATTCTGACATCAAGATTTTCTGATATGTTAAATTCTCCACCGAGTGTGAAGTTTTTTATCTTGTCCGTGATTTTCAGCGTTGTCTCATTTAATTTGTTTAAACCGAGGTTCAGGCGAAGCGGTAAATGTTCAAGTTTTTTTGAGACGGCAAATCTAATTTCAAATGGGAGGTTTTCCTTCAGCGTCAGGTATCTATTAAGTTGAGTTCCAAAATTATTAAGTGTGAGAGCGAAATTTAAATTTTGCCCTTCAATCAAATACATCAGTCCAAGGTCAAATCCAATTGCTGTTGATCGTACCCCGGCTATTGATGAATAAATTAGCTTCAAATTAGCCCCATATTTTAAATTGCCATATTCTCCTGCAAATCCGCCGATGATAGCTAATTCGCCCGCTGAGAAGTTCCCAAGTTGATTTCCGTATCTATCTGTTTGAGTGAAATTGCCATAGTTGATGTAAATTGCTCCTATTCCGAGGTCACCGAAATACTTTGATTTAAATGTGTAAACCCCGTAGCCAAGGTTTATGTCAAGTAGATGTTTAAATAAGCCAATGCTTGCGTAATCACTTGAAAGTGAAGATAACCCAGCTGGGTTATAGAATAAAAGTGTCGGGTCGTCAAGCATGGCTATAAAGTTTCCACCAAGCGCCGAAGCCCTCGGACTTATATCCAGTCGTAAAAATTCATATGTTGATTTTCCACCTGCCATCGCAATAGAAAATGTCAGCATAGTTAGAAATAGGACCTTCTTCATCGTGGTGAAAATTTTTCTTTACTTTGAACAAAGATAAGGAAATTCGTTAAAAAGTTCAAAAATCCGAGCGAAAACTTTGATGATTCGTTCCTTTTGCCTATATTTACAACAAAATTTAAAACAGATAATTAAAATGCCTTTTGTTTATTTTGTTCCACTTGGAGTAGAGGTTAAATGTGAAAGTGGTTCAACTATTTTTGATGTCGCAAAGAAAAATTCTATACCTATAGCTGAGTCATGCGGTGGAGATAAAATTTGTGGGCATTGTCGGGTGAAAGTTATTGAAGGTATTGAATCGTTGTCAGCACCAAGTCAAGAGGAAGAAAAAATTATGCACAGATATAAGTTTGACATTGACGAACGACTTGCGTGCGCTGTTAAAGTTTATGGGGACATTAAAATAACAACCTCATACTGGTAAATGACAAAGATAACGCTTGCTGTCGGAAAAGGTTTTAGTGGAGAAATTTTCAGGTATGAAGTTGATGATGAGTCAAACATCGGGGAATTGATAAAAAAGTTCGTTCGTGAAATTTATGGTGAGCAGGAGGATGCTTTAAATTTCGTCCTTTTCAATTTAACTCAAAAATTTGAGTATGAAAATAATGAAACACTTTTAAGCAAGGGCACTAAATCTGGTGATGTCTTGCTGTTGATAAACCTGAAGAAATTTTAAATTTGAAAACAAAATTTTTTGATATATGCGTTTTAAAAAACATATCTTCATCTGCACAAATCGTCGTCCCCCGGAGCATCCAAGAGGTTCATGTGCTCAGAAAGGTTCGGAGGAACTCGTTGCCAAATTTAAAAAAAGAATAAGTGAACTTGGCTTAAATAAAATAGTCCGTGTGAATTCATCCGGTTGTCTTGACGCATGTGAACATGGTATAAGCATCGTGATTTATCCAGAAGGAATTTGGTATGGCGGAGTTAAGGAGGAGGATATTGAGAAAATTATAAGTTCCCATATTATAAACGGAGAGGTGGTTGATGAACTCATGATAAAAGATGAAAAATTTAACCCCGATTTAATGCAAAGTGCTAAAATTGAACCGATTCAAAAATAAAATTTCAAATGTAAAGATGGCGAAGAAGGTTTTTGCGAGGGAAACATTGCAAGACAAAAAGAAGAGGGTGAGGAAGATAATTCAAACATTGAGGAAACTTTATCCAAATGCTAGGACACATTTAAATTTTACAAATCCCCTTGAGCTTCTCGTTGCGACGATCCTTGCTGCGCAATGCACAGATGAAAGGGTTAACAAAGTCACGGAATATCTTTTCAAGAAGTATCGCACTGCGGACGATTACGCAAATGCTGATCTTAAAACACTTGAACAGGAAGTTAAGCCAACGGGATTTTATAGGAATAAAGCAAAGGCGATAAAAAATTGCTGTAGAGTTCTCGTTGAGAAATACAATGGTCAAGTTCCTGACACGCTTGAAGAACTCGTCAAACTCCCTGGAGTTGGAAGAAAGACAGCCAATGCTGTTCTTGCAAATGCGTTCGGAAAACAAGGTATAATAGTTGATACGCATCTAAAAAGAGTGACCGCAAGGCTTGGTTTAGTTAAAAGTAAAAATCCGGATAAAATTGAATTTGAGCTTATGGAAATCGTCCCGAAAGATAAATGGACGCTTTTCTCTCATCTGATAGGTGAGCACGGAAGATATATCTGTGAAGCGAGGAAACCGAAATGTTCAATTTGTAAGATAAATAAATTATGTCCATCCGTAAAGCTTTAATCCAAAACAAATTGTGATCAAAATGAGAGAGATAACAATTGCACATAGCCCTGATTCAGATGATGCTTTTATGTTTTATGCACTTGTAAATGGTAAAGTAAAGTCCGATGGTTTGAAATTTGTCAATGTTTTAAGTGATATTGAAACGCTAAATCGTAAGGCATTTGAAGGTGTTTATGATGTCACAGCGATATCTTTTCATGCTTATGCCTATGTTTCTGATAGGTATGTTCTCCTTCCGAGCGGATCAAGTATGGGTTTGGGTTATGGACCGATTTTGGTGTCAAAGAAGGAGTTTGAGCCGAGGGACTTGAAGAATTTTTTAGTTGGCGTCCCGGGGACATTGACAAGCGCATTTTTAATTTTGAAGATTTTTGAGCCAGAGGTCAAATACAAGGTCATTCAATTTGACAAAATAATTGAAGCTGTGCTTAACGATGAAGTTGATGCTGGTCTTTTAATTCACGAGGGACAATTGACTTATTCAGATTCCGGGCTTAAGAAAATCATTGATTTCGGAAATTGGTGGCAGAGGGAAACAGGTTTACCTTTGCCTCTTGGAGGAAATGTCGTTAAGAAAGAACTTGGCATTGAACTTGCGAGGAAGATTTCAAATCTTTTGAAGGAAAGCGTAAGATATGCGATGGAAAATAGAGATGAAGCACTTAGATACGCTCTTAAATTTGCCCGAGGTATGGATGAAAAACTGGCTGATAAATTTGTGGGAATGTATGTTAACGAGCTGACGCTTGACTGTGGAGAGGTGGGGAAAAAAGCAATTCAGTTGTTTCTTGATATTGGATATGAAAAGGGATTAATCCCTAAAAAAGTTGAAATTAAACTTTTAAGCACTTGAGGAATTATGCTTGAAAAATTACTTGAGTTAAGGAAGAAGGAGAAGAAGATAATAATTGGTTTAATGTCGGGGACATCTGCCGATGGCGTTGATGTCGCTGTAGTTGAGGTAAAAGGCAATGGAAAGGATACAAAAATTAGAACGATTGGATGGAGGACCTTCCCCTTTGAAAATGATTTGAAACTGTTAATACTGAAAAATTCGCAACCTGAGACAAGCAGAGTGGATGAAATTTGTAGATTAAATTTTTTGATAGCTCAAATTTATGCGGATTCAATCTTTAAGACGCTTGAAGAACTGAATTTGAAACCATCCGAAGTTGATCTTATTGGTTCTCATGGACAAACGATCCAGCATTTGCCAAATGCCGTTGAAATGTTCGGTTATAAAGTAAAGTCCACATTGCAAATTGGCGACCCTGGTGTGATAGCCAAACTTACAGGTATCCCAACCGTTGGAAATTTCAGAATCGGTGATGTTGCTCTTGGTGGAGAAGGTGCTCCGCTTGTTCCGTATTTTGATTATTTAGTTTTTGGCTCGGATGAAATTAATCGTCTCGTTCTAAATATCGGAGGGATAGCTAATTTTACGGTTTTAAAAAGAGGTTGTGATGTTGAAGAGGTAATCGCATTTGATACTGGTCCTGGGAATATGGTCGTTGATGCTCTTGTTAAAATTTTCTTTCGGAAAGATTACGATGAGGATGGGGAAATAGCACAAAGTGGGATGGTATCGCAAGAATTGTTAAGTAAAATGAGCCAACATCCTTTTATCGCTAAAAAACCGCCGAAGTCAACTGGGAGGGAAGAGTTCGGCTCGGCTTTTGTTGAGAAAATTTTAAAATGGTCTGAAGAAATTTCATTAGACCCAAAAGATATAATAGCGACGGCGAGTGAATTTACGGTTTACGCTATATATAAAAACTATGAACTTTTCCTTAAACCAACGGTTGAAATTGAGGAGGTAATTGTCAGTGGTGGTGGAGCGAAGAATAAATTTATGTTGAAAGCGCTTGAGAGATATTTCAATGTCCCAGTAAAATTAACCGATGAGTTTGGTATATCCTCGGACGCTAAGGAGGCGATATGTTTTGCAGTCCTTGCAAATGAAACAATTTCTGGAAATCCGGCTAATATAAAGTCAGTAACCGGTGCGGTTAAGAGGACGATTTTAGGCGGAGTTTATTTTTAAAACTTCAAATCGGAAAATTTTTTCTTGCCCAAAATGAAATAGTCAAACACGATGCTTTTCTTGTAGATCAGTTTGCCCGTAATTTTATTTTTTTTAAGTTTTTTTCTGTTCTCAATCCTCTTATAAATCCACTTTGGTTGAAGCAGTAGAAAGGTTGAAATTGCTTTCATAACAGCGATGAAATTTTTTAAATCGGCTTTCAAAATATAGGTGATCGCAGTTACCAAGTCAAGAGCTAATCTGATTGGGATGATTGTAAAAAGTTTTAAGGTATCAAGGTTCTTCTCCAACATTATCAAGCTATTTCTGTGATTTAGGAATGTTTTCCATGTGTTTGTTTTGGGCAAAGTTCCGCCACCAACATGATAAACGACGCTTTGTGGTAGGCAGAAAATTTTATAACCGTTAAGATTTGCACGCCAGCAAAGATCAATTTCTTCCATATGTGCGAAGAAGTCTTCATCAAGAAGTCCAATCTCATTGAGAAATTTTTTCCTCATCACAAGACAAGCCCCTGTCGCCCAAAAAACTTGGATCGTATCGTCATATTGACCTTTATCTTCTTCGCAGAAATCAAAAATTCTGCCGCGACAGAAGGGGTAGCCGAACACATCAATGAAGCCCCCGCATGCTCCAGCGTATTCAAATTTATTTCGTTCATAAAACGAAAGAATTTTGGGTTGACATGCGAAAACATCTGGATTTTCCTCCATAAAGTTTACAATAGGATTCAACCAGTTCGGTGTTACTTCAACATCTGAATTAAGTAATACGATGTATTCCCCATTCGCAAATTTAAAAGAGCGATTATATCCGCCAGCGAATCCATAATTTTTATCAAATTCAACCAGCTTAACATTTTTAAATTTCTCCTTTATTAAGTCAGCGCTTCCGTCTGTTGAACCGTTATCAGCGACTATCACTTCAAAATTCGGGTAGTCGGTTTGAAGTAAAGGGGGCAAAAATTTTTCAAGGAAATGTTTCGTGTTCCAGTTAAGGATGATTACGCTGACCTTTGGAGCTTTTTCCGTCATCGGTGGAATTTTTTTGATAAATTTAATCATTTTATGATGCGGAAAAAAGGAGGCACAAAGATGTTTGAATTGCGCAATTTGTTGTGATTGCCGTTTATGTGCAACCGTTTGCGAAGCGAAAGCAATTGATTATTCAATGAAAGATGAAATTGAAGAAGTAATTGTTGGTGCAATTATTTTAGCTACAGGTTTTAAAACTTTTGATCCGCGTCGTATACCGAGGTATGGTTATGGAAAATATCCCAATGTTTTCACATCTCTTGAAATTGAAAGGATGACAAATTCTGCCGGTCCAACAGGTGGTGAAATTTTGCTTCGCGACGCTCGCAAACCAAAATCTGTCGGTATTATTCATTGCGTTGGCTCAAGGGATAAAATTATAATTGGTATTGTTCACGCGTTTGTTGTTTATATTCGCTCAAGCTTGCTCACTTGATCAAAGAAAGGACTGGCGCCAAGGTATAGGGCAGGTTGAGGCACCGCGTGGAACTCTTATTCACCATTACCAAACTGATGAAAGAGGATTGATCAAAAGTGCTAACTTAATAGTTGCAACTCAAAATAATTCAGCGAGAATTGTCCTATCCGTTGATAAGGTGGCAAGGAATAAGATAAAGGGCGGTCAGGTTGATGATGGAATTTTAAATATGATTGAAATGGCATTTAGAGCGTATGATCCGTGTCATGCTTGTGCTACTCATTCGCTTCAATCGGGGATACCTTTAATGATTAGAGTTTACAACTGTGATGGGGTTTTGGTTAGGGAGATTATCAGTGAATGAAAAATTTGATTTTGTTTTCCAAATTTTTTATCTTTTATACGAAATTTGGGCAGGTAGCTCAGTTGGTAGAGCAACGGCCTGAAAAGCCGTGTGTCCGCGGTTCGATTCCGCGCCTGCCCACTTTTTATTTTAGGGGGTGAATTTGGGATATTTTCCTTTTTTTGGTTAAATTTGAATTGGATTATAAAACTGTGACATAATTATGGCGATAAAAGTCCAGGAAATATGCTTCAGCTATGGCGATGTGCCCGTTCTTAAAAATATAAGCTTTGATGTCTCACGGGGTGAGTTTGTAAGTTTGATAGGACCAAATGGCTCCGGGAAGACAACACTACTTAAAGTTTTAATACGAGTTCTCACACCACAAAAGGGGAAAGTGTTAATTTTTGATCGTGATATAAAATCATACTCAAGGAGAGAAATCGCACGCCTCATAGGTTTTGTCCCACAGGATAATACTTTCGCCTTTCCATACACTTCGCTTGAAGTTGTTTTAATGGGGAGAACACCGTATTTGAAGGGGATCGGTTTTGAAAATCGCAAAGACCTTGAGATCGCTCTTCAAGTTATGGAGTTGACGAATACAGTTGATTTAGCTGATAAACCGATTTCGGCTTTATCTTTTGGAGAAAGACAGCGAGTTTTAATCGCAAGAGCTTTAGCCCAGCAACCGCAGATAATTTTACTTGATGAACCAAATGCTCACCTTGATATTTCCCACCAAGTTGAGATTTTCTCGCTTCTTAAAAGTTTGTCAATTGAAAGAGGCGTCACGGTCATAGCTGTTTCGCATGATTTGAATTTGATTTCATCTTACAGTGATAAAGTAATTTTGTTATCTTCCGGTGAGGTATACGCAATCGGGAAACCGGATTTTGTGTTGACAGGTGATAACATAAAAAATGTTTATGGGGCTGAAGTCATAGTTGATACCAATCCAATCACAGGTTCGCCGAGGATTACACTCCTGCCCAACAAAATTGGGCAGTTCACCGATAAACTTAAAATCAAAAAAGGAGGAAATCATGAACGTATTTGAACTAATCCACAGAGAGGGTCATGAACAAGTTGTCTTTTGTCATGAGGGGTCAACTGGATTAAAAGCGATAATTGCAATTCACAGCACTGTTCTTGGACCAGCACTTGGTGGGGTCAGGATGTGGAAGTATGAAAAGGAAGAGGACGCACTTTATGATGTGCTTCGCCTTTCAAAGGCGATGACTTATAAAGCAGCGGTTGCTGGGCTTAATCTCGGTGGTGGTAAGGCGGTTATAATTGGAGACCCGCAAAAGCAAAGGAATGAAGCACTTTTTAGGGCTTTTGGAAGATTTGTTCAAAGTTTGGGTGGTAGATACATAACAGCGGAAGATGTTGGAACTGACGAAAAAGTTATGGAATGGATTTATGCTGAAACAAAGTATGTCACCGGGATACCAGAGTCACTTGGCGGTAGCGGTAATCCTGCCCCTGTGACTGCATATGGAGTTTATGTTGGGATAAAAGCGTGTGTAAAGGAGGTTTACGGGAATGAGTCACTTGCTGGGAAAAAAGTTGCAATTCAAGGTGCGGGGCAAGTTGGACGTTTCTTATGTCAACATCTTGTGAAGGATGGCGCAAAAGTTTATATAACGGACATAATCCCTGAAAAAGTTAAGATGTGCGTTGATGAATATAAAGTTGAATTTGTAGAACCAGAAAAAATTTACGATGTTGATGCGGATATTTTCGCACCTTGTGCTTTGGGTGGAATTATAAACGATGAGACAATCCCAAGATTTAAGTTCAAGATAATCGCTGGCGGTGCGAATAACCAGCTACTTGACGAGGACAAGCACGATAGGATGTTGATGGAACATGGCATTCTTTATGCGCCCGATTATGTTATAAACGCTGGTGGTTTAATAAATGTTGGGAGGGAAGTTGAAGGTTACAGCAAAGAGCACGCCATGAAAAAAGCCGAGGGAATTTACGATACTTTGATTAAAATTTTTGAAGTCGCAAAGAAGGAGAAAATCCCAACACATGTCGCTTCTGCTAGAATTGCTGAAGAAAGGATATCAAGTGTTTTGAAGATAAAGAAAATTTCCGTCTAACTTTTTCGGTTCGCCCCGTTTTGGGGCGAACCTTTTTAAAAAAATAAATCGGTGGAAAAATAACACGGGGAGAGATACAAAATACAACTGAAGAAGTGCCTTACAAGAGAAGAATAATACGGGAACGAGTTCTTCAAATGCTCTATGCGTATGAATTATCAGGAAGTTCGCCGGAGTTCATTTTGGACGATTTGTTTTCCGAATTTCGCTCGGATAAGGAAAGTTATGAATTTGGGAAGAGTTTATTTTTAAATGTCATTGAGCACTCCGATGAGCTTGATGGAATGATAGCAAAAAAGATAAAGAATTGGGAACTTGATAGGATTGCGTTAATTGATAGGATTGTTTTGAGGATGGGGATTTGTGAGCTGAGGTATTTCCCTGAGATACCACCGAAGGTAAGCATAAACGAAGCGATTGAACTTGCGAAGAAATTCAGCACTGAAAGAAGCGGTAAATTTGTAAATGGGGTTCTTGATGCGGTTTATAATGAATTGAAAGAAACGGGACAACTCATAAAGCATGGACGTGGCTTAATTGATAAAAGTTTGAGGAAGGAAGAGGATTAAAGGTGGATAGAAAATTTAAAATTTTCATCTGGACGCTTTTTGACTTCGCAAACACTTCATTTTCAGTTTTAATTTTGACAACCGCCTATTCTGTTTATTTCAGGGAAATTGTAACGGGGAATTCTCAAATTGGGGATTTTTTATGGGGGCTTGCTTTTAGCATCTCTATGTTTATCGTTGCCTTTATCTCACCGTTTCTAGGGGCGATAGCAGATCACAGTTCCAATAAAAAGTTTTTCCTTTTCATATTTACAATCCTTTGCATCACATCAACTGGGTTGATGTTTTTCGTTGGACGAGGGGATATATTGCTTGGGATGGTTTTGCTCATATTGGCAAATATAGGATTTGAAGGGGGACTTGTTTTTTATGATGCTTTCCTTCCAGAGATAACGACTGAAAGAAGCTATGGAAGAGTTTCGGGATATGGTTTTGCGATGGGTTATGTGGGTTCATTTATGTCTTTGCTTGTTGCTTACCCGTTCCTAAAAGGTGAGTTTGCCGAATGGAATCTTTTTAATGTCAAGTTGAGTTTTATAGTGGCTGCATCTTTTTTTCTTTTCTTTTCGCTTCCTTTCTTTATCGTGATAAAGGAGAGAAAAATTGAAATTGACAACAAGATTTCTTATTTGAAGATTGGGATTGAAAGGGTCAAATCAACTTTCGCAAATGCCAAGAAATACAGTAACATTGGCAGGTTTTTGCTTTCGTATTTTATTTACGCTGATGGGATAAACACGGTTATAATTTTCGCTTCAATTTTTGCCCGCCACACGCTTAATTTTTCACTGGTTGAGATATTAACATTCTTTTTGACTGTTCAATCAACAGCGATACTCGGTTCGGTTATCTTTGGTATAATCGCCGACAGCATCGGGCAGAAGAAAACTTTAAGCTTAACCTTACTTTTATGGGTTATAACGGCTATTGGTGCGTATTTTTGCGTTGATAAAACAACTTTTTATATCATCGGATTTATCGCTGGAGCTGCTATGGGTTCGTCTCAATCAACAAGTAGAAGTTTAATGTCAAAAATAATTCCACCGAGCAAGAAAACCGAATTTTTTGGGTTTTATTCTTTTTTCGGAAAATCGTCAGCGATACTTGGTCCGCTTGTCTTTGGTACTGTTTCATCATTGACGGGAAGTCAAAGGGTTGCTGTTATTTCAGTGGCTTTGTTTTTCATTGTGGGCTTAATTCTCTTGCAAAGGGTAAGGGAAGAAAAGTTCCAGGAATCAGTTTGAAATTTCACCGATTATAAATGGATTTTCGCCCAGGGATTTTAATTCCTTTAAAATTCCATCTGCATCTTTTTTATCAACTATCAAAATAAATCCAACTCCAAGGTTAAATGTTCGTCGCATATCTTCTTCTGGAACCTTACCGATCTCTTGGATTAATTTAAAAATAGCTGGTCTTTCCCAGGCGTTCCAATCAATTTTTATTTTAAAATTCTCTGGGATGACCCTTTTCGTGTTTCCTATGATACCGCCCCCAGTGACATGAGACATTGCGTGAAGGTCAAATTTTTCAATCAGCTTTGAAATGGGCTTTAAATAGGAGCGGTGAATTTTCAAAAGTTCGTCAGCAAGTGTTGAGTTTAACTCAGGGATGAATTCATCAATTTTAAATTTTTCAAGTAAAACAGCTCTTGCAAGCGAATAGCCGTTTGTGTGCAAGCCGTTTGAGGGTAATGCGACTAAGATGTCACCGGGTTTAACATTATCTCCTTTTATGATTTTTTCCTTTTCAACTATTCCAACTATCATCCCGGCGATATCATATTCAGCTTCGGTATAGAAACCTGGCATTTCTGCGGTTTCTCCACCTATCAATGAACATCCATTTTCTTCACATGCCTTTGCCATCCCTGAGATTACTTTTTCTGCAACTTCGGGTATCAATTTCCCGGTTGCAAAGTAATCAAGGAAAAAGAGCGGTTCAGCTCCACAGACGAGTATATCATTGACACAATGATTCACAAGGTCTTGACCGACGGTGTCGTGTCGGTTTGTCATAAAAGCAATTTTCAACTTCGTCCCCACACCGTCAACACTTGAAACAAGAACAGGGTGCTTAAATTTATCAAACTTGATGTCATAGAAAGCGCCAAATAAACCGATATCCGTTAGAACTCTTTGGTTAAATGTTGTTTTGGCGATTTTTTTTATCTTTTCAACAAGTTTATCTGCGGTTTCAATATCAACACCTGCGTCTTTATAAGTTTTCATAGTTTTCAAAGAGTATTTATTTTAACAAAAAGCCCGACCCATTTGGGGTCGGGCTTATTAAACATCACAGCCCGAATCTCTCATAATTTATCCTGATATAATTTTGCCATTTTTCAGGCACCTCAGCCTCTGGGAAGATTGCTTCAACTGGGCATTCTGGTTGGCAAGCCCCACAGTCAATGCACTCTTGCGGGTGGATGTAAAGCTGCATCTTCTTCTCTCTCATCTCCTTCAGATGTTCCTCGTTTGTCACATCATATCCCTCTGGTCCGTAGATGCAGTTTACAGGACACACTTGAACACAGGCGGTGTCGCAAACGCCTACGCAGGGTTCGCAAATAATGTAAGCCATTTTGAGGTTCTCCTTTTTGTTTTTGAATTGACTCGTAAAAAGTTAAAAATATAAAACAAGATAAAAATTGACTTTTGTCAAATTCACTTTGACTTTATCTCCGTCCAGTATCTATCAAGAAGCTTCGTCACAGGTCCGAGGTCTTTCATAAGTTCAAAATTTTTGAGGTCTTCATCATTTGGATATCTTTGCCTTGTGAGAAATTTTGGATTTATGAATTTTTTTGCCGAGTCATTTACGGTTGCATATCCAGAGAACTCGCTTACTCTGGCGCTTATTTCTGGCTTTAAAAGGAAGTTGATGAATATGTGGGCATTTTCAATGTTTTCAGCTGTTTTGGGAATTGCAAGATTATCAATCCATAGGGTTCCTCCTTCTTTCGGAAAAACATATACTATTTTAGTATCGGTTTCAGCGATTTTCACAAGTTGTCCGCTCCATCCGTGCGCTATCCAAACATCGCCAGATAAAATTGCTTGATCAAAACCGGAACTGTTGTATTGCTTTACCAATTTTTTTTGACTCATTAAAATTTCCCTTGCTTTTGATAAAATAGTTGTGTCAGTTTCATTTATTGAGTGTCCCATAAGTTTAAGTGCCACTGCAAAACACTCTCTCATATCGTCAAGCATTAAAATTTTTCCAGCGTATTTTTCATCAAATAGAACTTGCCAGGTGTTGGGTAGTTCGCCAAGTTTATCTCTTCTATAAGCAAATCCCGTAGTTCCCCAGAAAAAAGGTATTGTGAATTCGTTCCCAGGGTCAAATTCAAGGTTTAGAAATTTCTTATTGATATTTTTCAGGTTTGTAATTTTTGACTTGTCAATTTTTTGTAGGAGATTCTGCCTTATCAAAATTTGGACCATATAGTCAGATGGGACCACGACATCATATTTGCTCACCCCTGTCAATAGTTTTTCAAGGAGAATCTCATTAGAATCATAAGTGTCAATGTTGACCTTTATCCCGGTTTCTTTTTCAAATTTTTCAATCACATCGCTTGGGAGATAATCTGACCAGATGTAGACATTCACTTGGTTTTTGTTCCTTCCGCAGGAGATGAAAATTAAGACAAAAGCAAGAAAAAGGAATTTTCTTATCATTTCTCCTTTAGCAACCTTTGTGATAAAAATATAGCGATCGTCGTCGTGATAAGCATTATGGTTGATATTGCATTTACTTCTGGGGTTATGCTTGTCCTTAACATTGAATAAATCTGGAGCGGTAGCGTTGTTGATGAAACGCCAGCGACGAAAGAGGTTATCACGTAATCGTCAATTGAAAGTGTGAAGACGATAAGCGCTGATGAAGTTATGGCTGGTAGAAGCAATGGGATTGTCACTCTTTTTATGACTTCAAATTCATTCGCTCCAAGGTCAAGGGCTGATTCTTCAATCTCCTTTTCAATGTTTTGTAATCTAGCCAGAACGATTAAAATTACATACGAGATGCTGAAGACGATATGTGCTATAATGACTGTTGTGAAGCCAAGGGTTATCTTTACGAAACCAAAGAAGCTGAGCAAAGCTCCTGCGAGAACTATTTCAGGTATCACTATCGGAAGATAAACAAGCAGTTTAAAGCTCTCCCTTATTTTGAAATTAATTTTTCTGAGTGCTATCGCTCCGAGCGTTCCGAAAACTGTTGAAATCAATGTTGAAATCGTCGCTATTATCAAGCTATTTTTTGCAGAATTTAAAAGCAATTCGTTTTTGAAAAGTTTCAAATACCATTGGAAAGTGAAACCCTCCCAAATAGTTGTCCATCTTGACTTGTTGAATGAAAGCAAGACGAGAATTAGAATCGGAAGGTAGAGGAAGAAGTAAATCGCAAGTGTGTAAAATTTTAGAATTCTATGTCTCTTTCCTTGTGACTGTTTCATCTATCCATTGGAGGTAAGATTCAGAGCCATCAATTATTGGCAAAGCGATTATTTCAGGGACTGTGTATTTATGCAGTTCTTTGACCCGTTTTACAAGTTGTGGGAAGATATCCTTTTTTGTTTTAATTATTATCAGGGATTCGGAATCATCTTCAATGCTGCCTTTCCAGAAGTAGATTGAATTAACTTTTTGAACGATGTTGCAACAAGCTGCGAGTTTTTCCTCAACGAGTGTTTTTGATATTTTCCTCGCCTCAATGACATTTGGGGTTGTAATTAAAACGACGATATGTTCGCTCATCCGTTTTTCCTGCTTTTTTGTTTTTGCAATATAAAATTATGGGTTTGATTTGACAAGTTCAAATTTATTGTGTGTATTTTAATCCATTTTTTTAAATTTAAACGATTACTGAAAAAATTAATTTCAGTGAGAAACGCATGAAAAAGCACATTTTTTTCCTCTTGGTTTGGTTATTGTTGAATTCCTGTTCTGGGGGAAAAGGGGACAAGGATTTGAAAATTTATGCAAGTGGGGTAGTTGAAGCTCGGGAAGTTATAGTCAGTTCAGAGGTGAGCGGGAGGATTATTGAATTAAATTTTGACGAGGGTAGCAGGGTTGATAGTGGATTTGTCCTTTGTCGTGTTGATACCGAGATGATTTATCAGAGGTATCTTGAAGCGAAGTCGCAGGCGGAAGCACTTTTGTTGCAATATCAATTGCTTTTGAAAGGAGCAAGGCGCGAGGAAATAGAAGCAATGGAGCAAGCCGTTGAGCGTGCCAGGGTAAATTTTGAAAACACCAAAAAACATTTTGAGAGAATTAAAAAGTTATATGAGGAAAATGTCGCGACTCAGGAACAGTTTGACAATGCGAGGACACTTTATGAGTCAAGTAAGTCACAGTATGAAGAGGCGGTTAAAAAGTTGGAAATTTTAAAAAGTGGCGCTAGAGAAGAAGAGATAAAAATTGCTTTCGCCAACTATCAAAGAGCACTTGCTCAGATGAAAAGCGTTGAATTACAGATTAAAAAATCAAAAATTTTGTCGCCGATATCCGGTTTCGTCACGACGAAGTTTGTTGAGTTGGGTGAGTTTGTTTCCCCAGGGGTTCCAATAGCGAAGATTTCAAACCTTGATGAGGTTTACATTCGCATTTATCTGCCTGAAAGTGAGCTTGGCTTTGTAAAGCTTGGTGATAGTGTTGATGTGAAGATTGATTCTTATCCGAAAAGAGTTTTCAAAGGTATGGTTGTTTTCGTTTCGCCTAGGGCTGAATTTACACCAAAAAATGTTCAAACGAAGGAGGAAAGGACAAAACTTGTCTATGCTGTAAAAGTAAAGGTGAGAAATGAGAAGGGTATTTTCAAACCCGGAATGCCTGCTGATGTTGAAATAATAAAATGACGGGGAAAAGATGTTTGATGTTGAGACATTTGAATTGACAAAGGTTTTTGGTGATGTGGTAGCTGTTGATTCAGTTAGTTTGAAAATTGAAAAGGGGGAAATTTTCGGTTTGCTTGGACCAAATGGAGCTGGGAAGACGACCCTTGTGCGCTTGCTTTGTGGTTTGTTGAAACCGACATCTGGGGATGCGCTTGTCGGTGGTTTTTCCATACTTAAAGAACCGGAAGAGGTCAAGAAAATAATTGGTTATATGTCTCAAAGGTTTGGGCTTTATGATGATTTGACCGTGGAGGAAAATATAAGTTTTTATGCTGGCATTTATCTCAATGATAAAAAATTAGCGAAGAAACGAACGGAAGAGATAATTGAAGAGCTTTCATTTCAAAGGTATAGAAGGACACTTGCAATGCATTTATCGGGTGGGTGGAGACAGCGTCTTTCGTTTGCCACAGCGATAGTCCACGAGCCGAAAATTGTTTTCCTTGATGAGCCAACATCAGGTGTTGACCCCGTTTCAAGAAGGCAATTCTGGGAACTTGTATATAATCTCTCTGCTAAGGGGAAGACCGTTCTTGTGACGACTCATTATATGGATGAAGCGGAAAGATGTAACAGAGTTGCTTTTATTTCTGCCGGGAAGATAATCGCTCTTGACTCACCGACAAACATAAAGAAAAAATATCTGCGGGGTGAAGTCGTAAGCATAATCCCGGAGGATTTGATGAAATGTTATGACGCGCTCAGGTCGCTTGATTTTGTTGAAGATGTCGGCATATTTGGTGATTCAGTTCATATCGTCGTTGAGAATGCGGATGAGAAGATGCCAGAGATACTCAATTTCTTGCTTAAAAAGGGACTGGCTTATGTGAAAGTTGAAAAAATTCAACCATCAATTGAAGATGTTTTTGTGGCTCTCACGAAAAATAAAAATCAAAACGCTATTTAATATAGCTGAAAAGGAATTCGTCCAGCTAAGTCGTGACCCAAGAAGCATCTTTATAATTATTTTCATACCAATTTTTCTCCTTGTAGTTTTTGGATATGGGGTTACAATGGACATCAAAAATATCAATCTTATCGTATGCGACCAGAGTAAAACAAGTTTAAGTGATGAATTCATAAGGGAGTTCATTTCTTCTGGTTTTTTCAAGTTGGTTGGCTATGTTGATGATTTGAGGAAGATAGATGGTTTTCTTGTGTCGGGCAGAGCAAAAGTTGGAATAGTTATATCACATGATTTTGCAAACGAAATTGAGTTAGGAAGACCTGTTAAGGTTCAGATAATAGTTGACGGTAGCGATGCAAATACGGCAAATGTTGTACTTGGCTATGTTCAACAAATCGTTCAAGGTTTTTCAAGAGATGAAATTGAAAATTATATTTTTAAAATCACTGGAAGAAATATCCCAGCAATTGACCTGAAACCGAGAATTTGGTTTAATCAGGAACTTAAGAGTGTAAATTTTTTCATCCCGGGGCTTATGGGATTGATCATGATGGTGATGACTGTTTTGATGACATCGCTTTCAATATCAAGGGAAAGGGAACTGGGTTCATTTGAGAGGTTGATATCAACACCGCTTTCTCCAAATTTCATCATTGCCGGTAAATTAATCCCTTATGCTGTTCTTGCTTTCATTGATTCGGTTCTCATCCTTCTTGCTGGTTATATTCTTTTCAACCTTAAAGTCAAAGGCGATTTATTTTCTCTTTTGCTTGTGACGGTTATTTTTATTTTTTGTGGGTTAAACATCGGCTTGATAATTTCAACCGTTGCGAGGTCTCAGCAATCAACCATGGCGATAGCTTTTATTTCAACGGTTGTTCCTACTTTCATACTTTCTGGTTTTGTTTTTCCGATAAGAAATATGCCTTGGGTTTTGCAAATGCTTTCATATCTTGTCCCAGCAAGATATTATCTTGATGTGATACGAGGTATAATTTTGAAAGGGAATGGACTTTTTGAGCAGGTTGAGTATGTCTTTGTTCTTTTGTTTTTTATTTTTTTCACTTTTGTAGTTGCTTCATTAAGGTTAAGAAAATTGATGCGTGAAATTTAATGTTTAGAATAATTTCGGTTTTCAAAAAGGAAATTTTACAGATACGCAGAAATCGGCTTCTTATGGGGATTATGATAATAGCTCCTGTGATACAGCTTTTCATACTTGGATATGCTGCTACATTTGAGGTGAAGAATTTACCCGTTGCTGTCTTTGATTTAGATAAAAGCCGTTTGACAAGCGAGATTGTAAATGCGATAAATTCAACGGAAACATTTGATGTTGTGATTTATATTAAGAGTTCAAGAGAAATTGATGATGTTTTGAAGATGGGGAAGGCGAATTTAGTTATAGTTTTCCCAAGCGAATTTGAGAAAAAAATTATTAAAGGTGAAAAGGTTGAACTTATGGTTGTTGTTGATGGAAGCGATGCTAACTCGGCTACGATTGCGCTTGGGTTTTTTGTGAGCATGATTTGGGATAAATTTATCTCATTGGTTGAGAAAAAATTATTATCAATGGGTTTTAAAACCCTTCCAATGTGCGAACCGGAAGTGAGGGTGTGGTTCAATCCTGAAATGAGGTCAGCAGTTTTTATTGTGCCGGGTTTGATTGGAATGATACTTATAACTGTGACCTTGATAATGACTTCAATGTCAATGGTTAGGGAAAAGGAACAAGGGACGATTGAGCAGTTGCTTGTCACACCGATTAAAAGTCACGAGTTGTTGATAGGTAAAATTTTGCCATTTATTTTAATTGGTTTATTTGATGCGGTAGCAATTATACTTGTAGGGAGGTTTTGGTTTAAGGTTCCGATGCATGGGAGTTTGTTTTTGCTTTTCGTTTCAACATTTATTTTTCTTATGACGACGCTTGGTTTAGGAATTTTTTCGTCAGTTGTTTCAAGGACACAACAACAGGCGCTGATGACAGCGTATTTTTTTGCGATGCCAAATATAATCCTTTCTGGCTTTGTATTCCCAGTTGAAAGCATGCCTTCTCTGATAAGGTTCATCACTAATTTTATCCCGTTGAAGTACTTCCTTTTGATCCTTCGTGGGATTTTTCTCAAGGGGGCAGGGTTTGAACTACTTTACCCAAATATAATTGTTCTCCTCTGTTTCGGGGTTTTAATCTTCGGCTTTAGCGTTTTCAGATTTAGGAAGTATATCGGATGAGATTTGTCTTGCTTATGTTTTATTTTTTCTTTATATTTTTAAAAATTTTTTAAAAAGCTGACAGAGGTTTTAATGAAGATCAACATCTCAAAGTTGTCCGATGGGGAACACAATTATACATTTGTAACGAAACCATTGGAACTTGAAATTGACGAGCGGAGATTTAATAAACCAGTTTATGTTGAGGTTACGCTTGAAAAGTCAAGGCGACAGATCTTTTTAAAAGCGAATATCTACACCGTTGGCAGATTCCAATGTGATAGGTGTGTAGAGGACTTTGATTTAGTGCTTGAGAACAGTTATAGAATGTATTATGTTTACAGCGAGGAAGAGTCAAAGAAGTATGAGCCGGACGAGGTTATGGTTATAACTCCTGAAACGAATGAGATTGATATATCCGATGATGTAAGGCAAATGGTGTTGCTTTCGGTTCCGATGAAGTTGCTATGCTATGAGGAGTGTCTTGGGCTTTGTCCGAGATGCGGTAAAAATTTAAATTTTGAGGTTTGTACTTGTAAAGTTGAGGAGATAGACCCGCGTTGGGCTCCTCTTTTAAAACTTATGGAAGATGAAAACTTTAAAAGTGAAAACTAAAATTGAGGTGATTTGATATGCCAAATCCAAAACGTAGACATTCAAGGTCGCGTAGGGACAAGAGAAGAGCCAATTACAAACCAACAGCACCAACATTAAGCGAATGTCCACAATGTCATGAGCCGAAGCTACCTCACCGTGCTTGTCCAAAATGCGGTTATTATCACGGTAGAACCGTGATAACTCCAAAAGAATAATTTCAATTTTATGAAGACAGGGCGAGCGATAAATAAAGAGGAACTGAAAAATGTTTTGCCTGAGCTGATCTCCGAAGACGCTGATTTTAGTGTGCTTTTGCTTCGTGAGGAACCCGTGAACGGCATTGAATTGATATCCCTTTCAACATTCCTTGAAATTCCAATTGAATTTATTTTGTGAGATGGAAAATTCAAAGAAGATTAAAATCGCTGTTGATGCGATGGGTGGGGACTATGCACCCGAGAATGTGATTGAGGGTGCAATTATGGCTTTAAGGGAATCTAACAATCGTTTTGAGATTGTATTCGTTGGCGATGAGGAGAAGATAAAAAATGAACTGAGAAAGTATGATACCATTGGGTTGAGTTACTCAATAGTTGATGCGCCTCAGGTGATAGGGATGGATGATATTCCTACTGTGGCTTTGAGGAGGAAGAAGAACTCGTCAATAGTTGTTGGGATGAAGCTTCACAGCGATGGTGAAGTTGACGCTTTTGCAAGCGCTGGCAATACTGGGGCGGTTTTGACAGCAGCGACTTTTATACTTGGACGAATAGAGGGGATTTCAAGACCGACGATTGGGAGTGTTTTCCCGACCGAGTCGGGAAGAAAAAGTATAATGCTTGATGTTGGTGCAAATGTTGATTGTAAGCCGAATCATTTATTTGAATTTGCGATTATGGGGAGTATTTATTCAAGTGAAATACTTGGACAGAAGAATCCCAAGGTTGCGCTTTTAAACATCGGAGAGGAAAGCACAAAAGGTGGGGATGTCGTCTTACAGGCGTATCAGCTTTTATCGGAGAGTAAATTAAATTTTGCTGGTAATGTTGAAGGCAGAGATATCCTTTTGGGGAAGGCGGATGTCATCGTTTGTGATGGTTTTGTTGGGAACATAGTTTTGAAGTTTGCCGAAAGCGTTCTTGGTGTTTTGAAAAGGAAGTTAAGAAATTATGCGATGAGGAATATATTCCGCAGGTTGACTTTTGGTTTGCTTGCCCGTGGTTTGAGGAAAGCATTGAAAGAGTTTGATTATCAAGAATATGGTGGGGTTCCTTTTTTGGGTGTGAATGGTGTTGCTATAATTGGTCATGGGAGTTCAACTGCGGTTGCGATTAAGAATATGATTTACAGAGCTGAAGAAACGGTTTACAAAAAAATCAATCAAAAAATTAAGGAAGCATTGAAAACTTACAAAATTAAAGCGGAGGTGTAAAATTGGGGCAACGGAGAGCAACTATAACTGCTGTTGGTCATTATGTTCCTGAGAAAGTTCTTTCAAATTTTGATCTTGAAAAGATGGTTGATACAAGCGATGAATGGATAAGGACGAGAACTGGGATAAGAGAGAGGAGAATTCTTGAGAAGGGAGCAACATCTGACCTTGCGGTTGAGGCGATAAAGAGATTGTTTGAAAATAGCGGTGTTGGACCGGAAGATATTGAAGTTATAGTAGTTGCGACGGTTACACCTGATATGTTCTTTCCGTCAACTGCTGCGGTTATTCAAGAGAAGCTTGGTTTGAAGAGGGCTTGGGGATTTGATCTATCAGCTGCTTGTTCTGGCTTTATTTATGCTTTGATCACAGGGGCGCAGTTTATTGAATCAGGAAATTATAATAAAGTTCTTGTGGTTGGCGCTGACAAGATGAGCGCAATTGTTGATTATACGGATAGAAACACCTGTGTTCTTTTTGGAGATGGTGCCGGGGCAGTTTTGCTTGAACCAAGCGACGACCCTGAGTATGGAATACTTGACCATATTTTTTATATGGATGGAACCGGTGGAAAATATCTTTACATGCCAGGGGGTGGGAGTTTAAATCCGCCAACCTACGAAACAGTTGATAAAAAAATGCATTACATTTATCAAGATGGAAGAGCTGTTTTTAAAGTTGCTGTTGTCGGAATGGCGGATGTTTCTGCCGAGATAGTTGAAAGAAATGGGTTAAGGGGAGATGATATAGATTGGCTTGTTCCACATCAGGCGAATTTGAGAATTATTACGGCTACAGCTGAAAGAATGGGGCTTGATCTTTCAAAGGTGATGATAAACATAGATAGATACGGAAATACCACAGCTGCAACAATTCCACTTTGTCTGTCAGAGTATTGGGAATGTGGAAAACTTAAACCTGGGCAGAGAATAGTTATGTCTGCCTTTGGTGCTGGTTACACTTGGGGAGCTGTTTTGATGAGATGGTCGCTTCCAAATCCTCCGCAACCAAGACCAGATGTCGCAAGATATTGCGAGGAGATGGATTCAAGAAGGTTTGAGATACCGGAGGAATTGAAAATAAAGAACAATGTCGCTAAATGAAAATCGCTTTTGTTTTTCCGGGTCAAGCATCTCAATATGTCGGCATGGGAAAAGATTTATATGAGGGGAATAGTTTAGTTAAAGAAATTTATGACAGAGCGGAGGAAATTCTTGGTTTTGAGTTGAAGAAAATTTGTTTTGAAGGACCAGAGGAATTGCTTAAGCAGACGAGGATAACGCAACCAGCGATTTTTGTCCATAGTTATGTTGTTTCAAAACTTCTTGAGGGTAAGTTAAAAGCGGATATGGCAGCGGGGCATTCGCTTGGGGAATATTCAGCTCTTGTCTATGCAGATGCTTTAGATTTTGAAACAGCTCTTATGATTGTAAAAGTTCGTGGTGAATTGATGCAAAAAGCCGGGGAGCAGAACCCAGGGACGATGGCAGCAATTGTTGGGCTTGATGATGAAAAAGTTAAAAAAATATGCGAGGAGGTTAAAGATGGAATAGTTCAGCCGGCTAATTTTAATGCTATAGGTCAAGTGGTTATCTCTGGGGAGGTTGGGGCGGTAAAGATGGCGATGGAAATTGCAAAGCGTGAGGGTGCGAAAATGGTGAAGGAACTTGTTGTAAGTGGCGCTTTCCATTCCCCACTTATGGAAAGTGCGAAAGATGAACTCAAAAAAATCCTTGATGAGGTAAAATTTAGAAAACCAAAAATCCCCGTCTATTTCAATGTAACTGCTAAACCGACATTTGAAGCCGAAGAAATAAAAGACCTTCTTTACCTTCAAATCACGAAACCAGTTCTCTGGACGCAGACAATCCTAAACATGCGCTCTGACGGGGCTGTGAAGTTTTATGAAATTGGACCGGGGAAGGTCCTTCAAGGTTTGATAAAAAGAACGCTTGAAGATGTTGAAGTTGCCGGCTTTGACAAACTCAGCGATATACAAAATTTAAAAGATGGGCTTGTATGAGCGAGCTAAATGTCGGTGTTGAACCCGAAAGGGGCGCATTTCAAGGTAAATTTGTCTATGTCAAGAATTTTAAAATAGATACGATCGTTTTCAGTGCTGGATTTGTCCCGTTTTGCAATGTTCCAGTTTGTCGCGCTAATTGTTGTTACTGGGGAGTTTATGTGGATTTAAAGGAACGGGAGAAAATTTTGGCGCATAAGGACTTGATTTTAAAGTTTATGGATGAAACACAACCAAAAGATGTTGAGCTCTGGTTTGAGAAAGAGGAATGGGAAGACCCGGATTTTCCCTCAGGCAAATGTGTCGGCACGAATGTTTACAATGATAAATGCGTTTTTTTAACAAAAGAAGGATATTGTGTTCTGCAAGTTAGCGCTGTGAATAGCGGTATGCATCAATGGGCTTTGAAGCCGTTTTATTGCTGTATTTATCCTTTAACTTTCTGGGAGGGCGCTTTAACTTATGATGATGATCACGCTGAAGATCTACCATATTGTGGATTAAGAGCAACACATAACCACGCTGGACCAGTAATTGAGATATGCAAGGATGAATTTATCTATGTCCTTGGTGAGGATGGATATGCTGAGTTGTTGAGGATTTACGATGAATGGAAGAAACTAAAAAATAAATAAGGGATTTTTATGGCGTCTTTAAAGGATAAGGTAGCTATAATCACTGGCGGTTCAAGGGGAATCGGAAGGGCGATCGCTAAGGCACTTGCTTTGGAAGGATGCTCAATCGCGATAACTTATAAAAGCTCCTCCGCACAAGCACAGGAACTTGTCAATGAAATTTTAAATATGAATTCAAAAGCGTTGGCGATTCAAGCCGATTCGGCAAAGTTTGAAGATGCTCAAAGGGTTGTTGATGAGGTCTTGAAAAATTTTGGCAAAATTGATATACTTATTAATAACGCAGGAATAACTCGTGATAATCTTTTACTTAGGATGAGCGAAGAGGATTGGGATGAGGTTATTGAGACAAATTTAAAAGGTGTTTTTAACTTTACTAAGGCAGCTATAAAGCATATGATAAGTCAGAGGTCGGGCAAGATAATAAACATCGCTTCAGTTGTGGGTTTAATTGGTAATCCTGGGCAGGCAAATTACGCTGCTTCAAAGGCTGGGATAATCGGTTTTACGAAGGCACTTGCAAAGGAAGTAGCTTCAAGAAACATACAGGTCAATGTTGTTGCACCAGGTTATGTAGAGACCGAGATGACCGAAAAATTAAGTGAAGAGCAAAAAAAGCGTCTATTTGAGCTTATTCCTGCCAAGAGGATTGCAAAGCCGGAGGAAATAGCTTATGTCGTTAAATTTCTCGCTTCCCATGAAGCAGATTATATAACCGGGCAAGTAATTGTCGTTGATGGTGGTTTGACCGCATAACAAGAAAATAAAAAAACAAAAAGGAGGACAGAAATGGACATTGAAGCAAAGGTCAAGCAGATAATCGTGAATAAGCTTAATGTGAGTGAGGATAAGGTAGTGCCGGAGGCGTCTTTTATCAATGATCTTGGTGCTGATTCGCTTGACACGGTTGAGCTTGTGATGGAATTTGAGAAGGAATTTGGGATTCAGGTTCCAGATGAAGATGCTGAGAAGATAAGAACAGTTGGCGATGCTATCAATTATTTGAAGCAAAAGCTTGGGCAAGCGTAATTACTGCGGGGGCGATTTAAATCGCCCCTTGTTTTTTGTTAAAACAAAAGTTAAGTAACAAATTATGCGAAACCGTAAAAGGGTCGTCGTAACTGGAATGGGCGTAATATCGCCAGTTGGATTAACAATTGAAGAATTTTGGAAAAACCTGCTTGATGGGAAAAGTGGAGTTGGATATATAACAAAGTTTGATACGACAAATTTTGCAACGAAGTTTGCAGCTGAGGTAAAGAATTTTGACCCGTTGAATTACATGGACAGAAAGCTTGCGCAACGAATGGACATATTCACTCAATTTGCGATGGCAGCGACTGAAATGGCTATTCAAGATGCAGGTCTTAACTCAGATTCAAAAATAGATAAAGAAAGAGTCGCTGTAGTTTATTCCTCAGGTATCGGTGGAATGTGGACATATCACACTCAACATGAGCTTCTTTTTAAAACTGGGTCACCGAGACATATAAGTCCTTTTACCGTTACGATGATGATAATTGATATAGTAGCAGGTTATATTTCAATCCGATATGGATATAAAGGGCCAAACTATGCAACTGTTTCAGCTTGTGCAAGTTCCGCAAATTCTATTACCGATGCGGTTATGTTGATTGAGCGCGGTCTTGCTGATGTCGTAATAACTGGTGGGGCAGAATCTGCGATTTGCCCTATGGGGGTTGGTTCTTTCAACGCTATGAGAGCTCTTTCAACAAGAAATGATGCCCCTGAGAAAGCAAGTAGACCTTTTGATGCGGAGCGTGATGGTTTTGTTATGGGTGAGGGAGCTGGAACTTTAATACTTGAATCGCTTGAACATGCTTTAAATCGTGGAGCGAAAATTTATGCAGAGGTTGCTGGTTTTGGTCTTACAGCGGATGCATATCATATAACAGCGCCAGCTCCAAACGGCGAAGGTGCGGTAAGGTCAATGTCTATGGCTTTAAAAGATGCTGGGCTTTTGCCCGGGGATATTGATTACATAAACGCTCATGGAACTTCAACGAAAGAGAATGATAAGAACGAGACACAGGCGATAAAAACCGTCTTCGGGGAACACGCTTATAAACTTGCTGTTAATTCAACAAAGTCAATGATAGGGCATCTACTCGGCGCAGCAGGTGCTGTTGAGGCAATAGCTACAATACTTTCAATCACCACCGGAAAGATTCATCCGACGATAAATTATGAGTATCCTGATCCAGAATGCGATCTGTTTTATGTTCCGAACAAGGCGATAGATAGAGAAGTAAAAGCAGCGATTTCAAATTCTTTTGGTTTTGGTGGTCACAATGTTTCAATAGTTTTCAAAAAGTTTGAAGAGTGATTTTGTTAGGTTTAATACGAAAGTTAAAATCGCTTTTTAAGCCGAAGGTTGATATAATAAGCGATGAGAAGTTCAAGGAGCTTGAAAAAATTCTCGGGTTGAAGATAAAAAATAGGGATATTTTTGTTCAGGCGTTGACTCATCGTTCTTTTGTGCCGATAGCGAAAAATAAGTTCAAGCTACGGCTTGAATCAAATGAACGGCTTGAATTTCTGGGTGATTCAATTTTAAATCTTGTTGCTGGGGAATTGCTTTATAAAGCGTATCCGCAGGCGTCGGAGGGGAGGTTGACGCGCCTGCGGTCTCGTGTAATAAATAAGGGAATTTTGATAAAGTATGCATACTTGCTCAAACTTGACGAGTTCATACTTTTAAGCCATTCCGCACGAAGGGCACTTATGCAAGGGTATAATTCCCTACTTGCTGATACTTTTGAGGCTGTAGTTGCTGCTATCTATCTTGACTCTGGATTTGAAGCGGTGAAAACTTTTCTAACACGGGTTTTTAAGGAACAAATCGGCGAATTTGACGCAAAATTTTATGAGACGACAAGGGAGCATTACAAAAGCATACTGATTGAGTACTCCCACAAGGTTAATCTTGATGTAAGTTATAGAGTTGTAAAGATTGAGGGTCCAGAGCACGAGCGAACTTTCACTGTTGAAGTTTTACTCGGGGGAGAAGTTGTGGGAATTGGAACTGGCAAAAGTAAGAAGGAAGCAGAAAAGTCAGCTGCTTATAACGCTTTGATAAAACTTGGACTAATTGACCCATCTTTGGCTTGAATTTATCACATTTTTTCAGCATTTTAACGATAGATGGCAAAAAATAACTTCGGAAACAAGTGAAGATGTCAAAATTTTTTCTCCCGCTTTTAATCCTGTGTACCGAATTGATCTCACAAAACATATGGTTCTCGGATGATTTCTCCGGGAGTTTGAAAAGCGAGTGGATTGAGATTTCAGGGAAGTGGCGAGTTGAAAAGGGACGTTTGGTGTCTTCAGCCATAGGCAAGACAAACTATATCGGCTTGAACTTTATAATTCCGCCAAGGTCAAATTATAGGATAAATTTGAGTTTCTCAGGGGAAAACATGATTTTGATGTTTAACCTGTATGATATCTTCACATGGATGACGGGGAATTTCGTGAAGTTTTATAAAAATGCACTTTACACCGGTTTAATTGGGCTTAACGGTGATGAGAAAATAAATAAGTTCGTCTCGCTCCCGGATTCGCGAAGAAATTTTAACACGATTGAGGTGGTTGTCTCCAACGGTAGATATTCTATTTACTTCAACAAAAAGAAGTATCTTGAGGAGAAGCTGTATTTTGGGTCGGGTTATATCGTGATCGGCGTTAGTGAGGGGAAAACCGAATTTGATTATTTCATAATTTCTTCAAATGAGAGGTATAAAAGCATTGACGATTTGAAAAAGCTCAAGGAGCCGATAATAGATCACATAAGCTCAATCGCCATAATTGATAGTGCAAGATTTGCTCTTTCAAGCGATGTTTATTCCCATGTTCAAGTAATTGATACCGGGGGAAATCTATTGAACAAATTCACTTATTTGAGATGGTGCGGTGGGTTGATGTATCATGACGATGGTTTATACATCGGTGATATTGACAAGATAATTGTGGTTTACCCAAAGAGAACTTTACAAGTGGCTCAGTTTATGGTCAAGATGCCCAATTATATCTATGCTGATGCGGAAAGGATTTATGTAATTGATGGATCGGCAATTAAAATTTTCAATCGCGATTTCAGATTGATGTCATCATTTACAGATCCAGAAAATTTGAAATTTCCAACTGCTATAGCTTCTGATAAATACAACATTTATTGTGCTGATCCGACGCTTGGTCATATAGCTGTTTATTCAAAAAGTTCAAATAAATTTTTAAGAAGCATCAAAGGTCAATTTGTCGCTCCCGTGGATTTGAAATATGATTCCGTTTCAAATTCAATTTATGTTGCCGATGTTGGGCTTAAAGCTGTCGTTAAGGTCAGGGGTGAAAAAGTTGAAAAAACTTTTGAGGCAGATGAATTTGGCGGGTTGAAATTTCCGAGGAGCATTGATTTAAAATATGGTATGATTTACATTGCTGATGCTGATAAAGTTGTTTCTATTGACACGACTTTTACAAGGGCAAAGATAGTTTTGAAGAGATGAATTGATTTGATAAATTATCTATGAAAAATATAATTTCGCAGGAAATGGAAAAAGATTTGAAAAATTTAAAGAAGCACCTCGCACATCTTAAAAACAAATTTTAAAGGGGAGGACCTTACTATGGGAGTCAAAGTTCGTCGTGAGGAAGCTCTTGAGTATCACAGTAAAGGGAGGAAAGGTAAACTTGAAGTTATTCCTTCAAAACCGTGTTTGACGCAAAGGGACCTTTCGCTTGCTTATACACCTGGGGTTGCGGAGCCGTGCAGGGAGATTTATAAGAATCCTGACCTTGCGTATGAGTATACAATGAAGGGGAATTTTGTTGCGGTTATTTCAAACGGGACAGCGGTTTTGGGGCTTGGGGACATCGGGGCTCTTGCTGGAAAGCCAGTGATGGAGGGGAAAGCGGTCCTTTTCAAGAGATTTGCTGATATTGATGCGATTGATATTGAAATAAACGAGAAAGACCCTGATAAGTTGATTGAGATAATTGCTTCGCTTGAACCGACATTTGGGGGGATAAACCTTGAAGATATCAAGGCGCCGGAATGCTTTTACATTGAGGAAGAGTTGAAAAAAAGGATGAATATCCCCGTTTTTCACGATGACCAGCATGGGACTGCGATAATAAGTGGAGCTGCGCTTTTGAATGCACTTGAGCTTGCTGGTAAAAAAATTGATGAAGTTAAGGTCGTCTTTAACGGCGCGGGCGCATCTGCGATTGCTTGTGCCAGGTTTTATGTATTGCTCGGGGTTAAAAAGGAAAATATAGTTATGTGCGATAGGAAGGGTGTTATTTACAAGGGAAGAAAAGAGGATATGAATCCTTACAAGGAAGAATTTGCGACAGATAAATTTTCCGATGGAGCAACGCTTAAAGATGCGCTTGTTGGGGCGGATGTTTTCGTTGGACTTTCAGTTGGAAATGTCGTTACGAAGGAAATGCTTAAAACGATGGCTGACAATCCGATTGTTTTCGCAATGGCGAACCCGGATCCAGAAATTTCCTATGAAGATGCAATTGAGGCAAGAGACGATATCATAATGGCAACTGGAAGGTCAGATTATCCGAATCAAGTTAACAATGTCCTTGGTTTTCCATTTATATTTAGAGGGGCGCTTGATGTTAGGGCAAGGTCTATAAACGAGGAGATGAAACTTGCTGCTGCTCGTGCACTGGCACAACTTGCGAAGCAAGATGTTCCGGATTCCGTGATAAGGGCTTATGGTGGAGAGAAAATTGAATTTGGAAGAAATTACATAATCCCTAAGCCGTTTGATCCAAGAGTTTTAACTTGGGTTGCGCCAGCCGTGGCTAAGGCAGCAATTGAAAGCGGTGTCGCAAGAGTTGAAATAAAAGATTGGGAGGAATATAAACATCAACTTGAGGTTCGTCTTGGTATCTCAAGGGAAATAATGAGACCGATATTTGCTATAGCTAAGAGAAATCCAAAGAGAATCGTTTTCCCTGAAGGAGAAGAGGTGAAAATCTTGAAAGCAAGTCAAATCCTCATTGATGAGGGAATAGCGAAGCCAATTTTGATTGGTTCTGAAAATGTGATAAGGCAAAGGATAGAGGAAAATAAATTAAGTTTGAAAGAGATTCAAATCGTTGAACCGATGAAGTATCCGAGATTTGAAGAATATGTTCAAGAGTATTATCGTTTGCGTCAGCGCAAGGGTGTAACATTGAAAGAAGCGTATAAAATTATGACTTTGCCAAATTATTTCGGCTCAATGATGGTTAGAATGGGTGATGCGGATGGTTTGATATCTGGTTTGACATCTCACTATCCGGACACAATTCGCCCAGCGCTTCAAATAATACGAATGGATGAGAGATTTACACGGGTTTCGGGTCTTTACATAATGATTACAAAGAAGGGGACATTTTTCTTTGCTGATACGACCGTAAATATTGATCCAACACCGGAGGAACTCGCCGAAATTGCGATAGCTTCGGCTGAGACGGCAAGGAGATTTAATATTGAGCCGGTTGTGGCTTTGCTTTCGTTTAGTAACTTCGGAAGCACCGAGAACCCGTATTCGCTTAAGGTTAAAAAGGCGGTTGAAATCATACGGCAAAAAGCCCCTGACTTAATCGTTGATGGGGAAATGCAGGCAGATACCGCTGTCGTTCCAGAGATAATTGATGAAATGTATCCGTTCTCAACTCTTAAAGGCAAAGGTCCAGCCAATGTTCTGATATTCCCAGACCTGAACTCAGCTAACATCGCTTATAAACTTGTCTATAGAATTGGTGGCGCTGATGTAATTGGTCCTATACTTATGGGGATGAAGAAACCAGTTCATGTGCTTCAAACGGGTGCCGAGGTCAGTGAGATAGTCAACATGGCAGCTATTGCTGTTGTGGAGGCGATTGAAAAGGAAAGAGTTGACGGACGAGGATAAAATTTTGCTCTACAACAAAAACATTTGCGATGTGAGAAGATTAAATTCCGCTTTTTTGGTTCTTTTATTGCTTGTATCGTTTTCCTTTGCGATTGAAATCCCAAAGTTAAGACAGCGCGTGACCGACCTTGTCGGTGTCTTAACACCGGAACAGGTTAATTTCCTTGAAGAAAAGTTACGAAAATTTGAAGAGGAGACTACGAATCAAATTGCTGTCTTGATTATACCTTCTCTTGAAGGGGAAGATCTTGAGGACTTCTCAATGAAAGTTGTTGAAGAGAATAAACTCGGTCAAAAGGGAAGAGACAACGGCGTTCTTTTTTTGATAGCGATTCAAGATAGGAAGATGCGTCTTGAAGTTGGTTATGGTCTTGAAGGTGCATTGCCAGATGCGCTTTGCGATCAAATCTTGAGAAATATAGTTCGCCCTAAATTTAGGCGGGGTGATTATTTCAACGGCATAAATGAAGGAATTGATGCGGTAATTTCCGCTACAAAAGGTGAGTTTAAAGCTGATCCTCGCAAACGCCCTGAGACAAGTTTCGGAGCGATTCTCGTCTTGATCATTATTGCTTTCATTTTTTTGACCTTTATTTTGTCGCTTATCCGTGGCGTTAGGCATTATAGCGTTCATTCGTCTGGGTATGACTCAGCTTTATTTTGGATGTGGTTGCTTGGTTCAATGAGTGAAAGAAGAAGAGGAGGAGGATGGGGTGGGTTTTCATCCGGCGGTTTCGGAGGTGGTGGATGGTCAGGCGGTGGCGGAAGCTTCGGAGGCGGAGGAGCAAGTAGTAGCTGGTAAATAAAATTAACACAAATCCCGTATGCTTAAGGTTAGAGAAATTTTCACAAATGATGATTTGAAAAAAATTTCGGAAAAAATCGCACAGATAGAGAAAAGTACAAGCGGTGAGGTTCGCGTCTCAATCCGTGAAAAAAGAAGTTTGATTGAAAGAAAACTTTCTATCTTTGACATCGCATTGAGGGAGTTTTATCGGCTCGGAATGGATAAAACAAGGGACAAGACAGGCGTCTTAATTTTTCTTTTATTATCTGAAAGGAAACTACAAATAATTGCAGATGAAGGTATAAACTCAAAGGTTGAGAATGAAACATGGCAGAAAATCGCCGACAAGATGGTTGAGAAATTTAAAGAAGGTAAATATCTTGATGGACTTCTTTTCGGTTTGGATGAGATTGGTAAAATTCTTTCCGCGCATTTTCCGATAAAACCAGACGATATTAACGAACTTCCCAATGATATTGAAATAAGTTAAAAAAAATTTGAAAGCAGGATATGCCATTTTATGGATACATCGGCATTTTTATAATCATACTTGCTGAAATTTTGCTTTTTATGGGGGTTAAAATTGTTGGAATTTATTTCACGCCGATAGTTTGGACTGGTTACATTCTCTTTGTTGATGCGTTGAATTTCAAGCTTTACGGAAACTCACTCATAAAAAATCGTAGAAATGAATTCATCTTGATGTTGCCTTGGTCTGTGCTTTGTTGGTTGATTTTTGAGGCATATAATTTTCACCTTAAAAATTGGTTTTATGTCGGTTTACCTGATAGCGCTCTTGCGAGGACATTTGGTTATGTTTGGTCTTTTGCGACTATTTTCCCAGCGATACTTGAGACGAACCAACTTGTAAATCCTTTGTTTAAAAATTTGAACAAGAAACCCTCTAAAACAACGGACACAAAGCTAACCATTTACTTTATCGTTGGAGTTTTATGCCTTGTAATTCCATTGGTTTTACCATCTGAAGTTGCTTCTTATCTTTTTGCGCTTGTTTGGGTTGGGTTTGCGTTTCTGCTTGAGCCGATAAGTTATAAACTTGGTGGTGAGAGCTTATTCCGAGAGTTTGAATCTGGGAAGATGACAACGCTTTTATCACTTTTTTTAGCTGGTCTAATTTGTGGAATCCTTTGGGAGTTTTGGAATTATTGGGCTATAGGAAGGTGGATTTATACTGTGCCGATCCCATTTGCGGGACCGAAAATTTTTGAAATGCCACTTCTCGGATACCTTGGTTTCCTTGCCTTTGCTGTTGAGGTTTATTCAATGCAAAATTTCTTGATGACGGTTTTAAAACGTAATCAAAAACTTGCTGAGTTATTTGGACTTGCTTGAGTAGGGATGATTTTAATTATTGCAGTGTCAAGCGTTTTTTCGTTAAGGATGAAAATTTCGTCAAATCCTTCCGTCGGTATTGATTTCTTTGCTTCAATGAAGTTTGCATATTGATATTTGATCACTTCCTCACCTACTTTCCGTTTTCTTTTTTGGTCTCTTTCTATGCAGATTTCTATGGGTATGTCAAAGACGATTATTGCGACTTTAAAGCCGTATTTTCTTGCGATTTCAATCAGTTTTTGCCTTGTTTCTTTGGAGAGAGATGTTGCATCCGCTACGGTGAGCCGACCCACGAGCAATCTTTTTTCAATGATGAAATAAAACAAATCAAAGGCATGTTTTGAAACCGCCTGGTTTGCTGGGTTATCTGATATCATTGCTCTGCAATGGTCGGACGAGACGATTTGTGTTTTTTTGAAGAATTTTTTGGCAAAGGTTGATTTACCGCTACCGGCAACGCCACATAGGACAATGAGTGTTCGTGGTGTTAATTTTATTTCAAGCGTTTCCTCTTCTTTTCTTTTCTTGAATATGTTCAAAAATTTTTCAATCATCTCGTGAAGACCTTGTAACCGAGTGATTTTATTATTTCAATCGCCTTGTTTGCGTCCCTTTCGCTTTCAAATGAAATTCTGAAAGTTCCACCAATGCCTTCTCTGACGCGCAGGAGTTCAATGTCTCTTATATTTAGCCCGCCCTCATAAAGTGCAGTGGAAATTTTGCTCAAAACCCCGGGTCTATCCTCAACCACGATAAAAACATCATATAGTTTGTGTATAAAACCTTTCGCGGTTAAAGGTATCTCGTTTCTAAGTTTGAAAGCCCTGTCAAATTCATCTCTAAATTTTTCAATTTCGTTGTTCAAAAGATATGACTTGTATTTGTTAAGTCCAACTATAAAGGCATCAATTGCCTCAAGGAGTTTTTCTCTGTTTAGTGAAATTATATCGTTCCATATTTCAAATTGGCTTGATGCTATTCTTGTAAGGTCTCTAAAGCCACCGCCAGCGAGTGTTAGGTATTCAGTTCCCAAATCGCCAGCGGTGTTAACTAGCAAGACAGCGAGCAATTGTGGCAAGTGGCTTATGTATCCAGCTATTTTATCGTGAATTTCTGGGTCAATTAATACGACATTGGCTCCGGTTAATTTTATCAAAATTGTTAAATCGTTTATGACTTTTATCGGCACATCTGGACCTGGGCAAAGTGCGTAGACGGCATTTTGAAAGAGAAAAGGATCAGCGTATGAAATGCCTTTTTTTTCTGAGCCAGCCATTGGGTGTCCGCCGATGAAATAGACATCGTTTTTTATATTTTTTGCCGCGTCAAGCACTGCTTTTTTTACGCTACCAACATCTGTTATTATTGTCCCAAGTTTGGCAAATTTTGAAACCAACGGAAGCAACTTTATAATTTCGTTAAGTGGGGTACACAAGAAAATCACATCAGAATCATTCACAGCGTTTTCTATTGAACTTATCCCTTCATCAATTGCGCCTATTTCAATTGCCTTTTCAAGCGCTTGCGTATTAGTGTCAAAACCGACTACTTTTAAATTTCTCATTTGTTTAAATGCCAAACCGAGCGAACCGCCAATTAAGCCTGTTCCGATAATTGAAATTTTTCTAAACATAGTAAATTTATGCTATTTTTCTTCCTATTGCTTCGGCTATTTTCCTGACCTCTTTCATCAGTTGGACGAATTGTTCAAAGTAAAGTGATTGAGGTCCGTCCGATTTTGCTTTTTCTGGTTGATGATGAACTTCAATTATTAAACCATCCGCTCCAGCAGCAACAGCTGCTCTTGCAACTGGTATAACTTTATCCCTTAGCCCTGTTGCATGAGATGGATCAACAACTATTGGGAGGTGACTTTTTTTGTGGACCACAGGTATGGCGTTTATGTCAAGCGTATTCCTTGTTGATGTTTCAAATGTTCTTATTCCTCTTTCACATAAGATAACTTTGTGATTACCACCTGAGAGAATGTATTCAGCAGCCATCAACCACTCTTCAATTGTTGCGGACATCCCACGTTTTAACATAACTGGTTTATCAATTTTTCCAAGTTCTTTTAAAAGGGCGAAGTTTTGCATATTTCGCGCACCTACTTGGAGTATATCGGCATATTTTGCCACAAGTTGGATATCTTTTGTATCAAGCACCTCGGTTATGACGAGAAGTCCGTATTCATCAGCGGCACTTCTTAGAAGTTTAAGCCCTTGTTCGCCAAGCCCTTGAAATGAGTAAGGTGAAGTTCTGGGCTTAAATGCACCACCTCTTAAAATTTTAACTCCTTGTTCGGCAACGAATTTAGCGATTGTGAAAATTTGCTCTTCGCTTTCAACCGCACAAGGTCCAGCCATTACAACGACCTCTTCAATATTACTTCCTATCCTGACGCCTTTTAATTCAATGAGTGTGCCTTCGTGTTTAAAAGCACGATTCGCAAGTTTATAAGGTTCGGTTACTCTGTAAACCTCTGCAACCCCTGGTAAAAGCTGAATGTTTCTGTGATCAAATTCTGGTTTTACACCTATGGCCCCAAGCACTGTCCTTGAAACGCCAGTTGACCTGTGGACATCAAAGCCGTAGTCATTTAGAACTTTTATCACATTATGGATTTGCTCTTCGGTTGCATCAGGTTCCATAACAACGATCATTTGTTTTTACCTCCTTTAATTTTGTTTTTGATTTGATATGAATTTAAAAGTAGGCGATATTGTTGTGAGGGGTGTTTATGCCCAGTGGTTGCGCCACCACTGGGCGAAGTAGTAAGCGTAAAAGTAAACTTGGAAGGAAACAAAGTAAGAAACGAACGATGGTTGAATCAAACTTATTTGCTTGCCAAGATCGTCCATTTCCGAAACCTTTCTTTGCCAATGAGTTTATTAAAATATACAAATTTGATATGCATTTTGCAAGAAAAAAATTTTGAAATCTCGTTTCGTTTTTTTATCTTAAAACCAAATTGGTGTGCAAATTAATGTCGGAGGATAAGCGTTATGCTTTTTTTAATTCAAGCTCAGCCAGATGCGACGAGCAGTTTGATCAGTACGATTATAATGTTTCTTGCGATATTTTTGATTTTCTACTTTCTCATAATTAGACCCCAGCAAAAGAGAGCACGGGAACATCAGAAACTAATTGAATCCCTCAAAAAGGGAGACAAGGTAATAACCTCAAGCGGTATCCATGGGAAAGTTGTCGGGCTTGATGATAGGACGGTTTTGCTTGAGGTTGATGATGGGGTTAAGATAAAATTTGAGAAGACAGCAATCGCTGTTGTGACTCGTGAGGGTTAAAATTAAAATTTCTTTTTTGTTGCTTTTTCTTTAAGGGACAGATTTATCTGTCCCTAAAATTTTTTAATCAACGATAATGGAGGTGAAGACATGATGCCAATGGAGAAATTCAACACGATAGATGAAGCGATTGAAGACATACGCGCTGGGAAAATTGTGATAGTTGTTGACGATGAGGACAGGGAGAATGAGGGTGACTTTATAATGGCAGCTGAAAAGGTGACGCCAGAAAGCGTTAATTTTATGGCTAAGTATGGTCGCGGTTTAATTTGTGTTGCGATAACTGAAAATAGGGCTCGCGAGCTTGAGTTTGAACCGATGGTTGAGTTTAACACGGCAAGGCACGGGACGGCTTTTCTTGTGAGCGTTGATTATCTGAAAGGAACTACAACTGGCATTTCCGCTTTTGATAGAGCAGCGACAATAAAAGCGATTGTTGATCCAAATTCAAAGCCAAGCGATTTTGCCAAACCTGGGCATATTTTCCCACTTCAAGCTGTTGAAGGTGGGGTTTTGAGAAGAGCTGGGCATACTGAAGCAGCAGTTGACCTTGCGCGCCTTGCTGGGCTTTATCCAGCGGGCGTGCTTTGTGAGATTATGAATGACGACGGAACGATGGCTCGCGTCCCAGACCTATTTAAAATCGCAAAAAAATTCGGCTTGAAAATTATAACCATAAAAGACCTCATAAGCTATCGGCTTAAAAGAGAAAAACTCGTAAGAAAAATAACAACAACAAAACTTCCAACAAGATATGGATTCTTTGATCTCCACCTTTATGAAAGTTTAACCGATGGGAAAGTCCATGTCGCTCTTGTTAAAGGGAAAATTGACGATGGCGATCCAGTCCTTGTCCGTGTTCACTCGGAGTGCCTCACTGGTGATGTCTTTGGCTCTTTTAGATGTGACTGTGGAGAACAGCTCCATTCAGCTATGAAGATGATTGAACGGGAAGGAAGAGGAGTGTTGCTTTATATGCGACAAGAAGGAAGGGGAATTGGGCTTGTCAATAAAATTAAAGCTTATAGATTGCAAGATGAAGGGAAAGACACTGTTGAAGCAAACGAAATGCTTGGTTTTAAGCCCGACCTGAGAGACTATGGAATTGGCGCGCAAATACTCGTTGATCTTGGAGTGAGAAAAATGCGCCTTTTGACGAACAATCCCAAAAAAATTGTCGGACTGGCTGGTTATGGTCTTGAAGTCGTTGAGAGAGTTCCGATTGAGATTGAACCCAATCAGGTAAACATAAATTATCTGAGGACAAAGCGAGATAAACTCGGTCACTTGATCCTGATGAACGAAAAAAACGATAACGAGAAGAAATGATGTTTTCCTATCCCGAAATACTTGAGCCATCCCAAATGAAAAAAGTGATAGAAAGGGCGCTTTCAAAGGGTGGTGATTTTGCAGAGATATATTTTGAGTATAGAATTGAACTCGCGATAAATTTATCGGAAAACAAAATTAAATCCCTAAACTACGGTATATCCCCTGGACTTGGTATCAGGGTGATTTCAGGGTCTAAGACGGGATATGCTTACACCGATGACTTTAGGTTTGAAAAGATTCTTGAAGTTGCAGATGTCGCATCTTATGTGGCTGATTCAGGGATTGGAAACAAAGCAGTAAATCTTGAGGCGAGAAAGAGAGTTGAGCAAAATTTTCAAGTTGAAAGACCGATTTATCTTCTTGACATTGATAAAAAAATTGAATGGCTTTGGCGTGCGAACGACTCAGCGCGAAGTTATGACGGTAGAATAAAACAAGTTGATATAAATTATTTTGAAAGTGCGAGATATTTCTGGATTGCAAATTCCGAAGGGGTGTGTGTTGAAAGCGATGATTCTTTGTTTAGAATTTTTATAACCTCGGTTGCTATCTCCGATGGCTTGAGGGAAATGGGGGTGAGTTATCTTGGTGGAAGATATGGATACGATTTCTTGCTTGAAAACCCGCCAGAGAAATTTGGCGTTGACTCAGCAAAACAAGCTGTTTCAAAGCTTTATGCTAAACCAGCGCCTGCGGGAAATTTCCCGGTTTTAATCAAATCGGGTTGGGGTGGTGTTCTCGTTCACGAAGCTGTTGGACATGGTCTTGAGGGCGATTTCAATAGGAAAGGTATCTCGGTTTATTCCGGTAAATTGGGACAAAAGGTTTGTTCAGAGCTTGTAACAATAATTGATGATGGGACTGTGCCGAATTCAAGAGGTTCGGTTGCAATTGATGACGAAGGAACGCCAACGCAGAGAACGGTTTTAATTGAAAACGGAGTTCTCAAAAATTACATGCTTGATAAATTGAACGCGAAACTTTTGAATCTTGAATCCACAGGAAACGGTCGCAGGGAATCATATAGACATTATCCTCTTCCAAGGATGAGAAATACATTTATTGACGCTGGAAAAGATGACCCATCCGACCTCATTAAAAGTATTAAGTTCGGAATATATGCCAAGTCGCTTGGCGGTGGACAGGTTGATATAGTCAGTGGAAATTTTGTCTTTGAGATAAACGAGGGATATTTAATTGAAAATGGAGAGATAACACATCAAATTCGCGGTGCTAATTTAATTGGAAATGGTCCAGAGGTTATGAGAAAAGTTATCGGCGTTGGAAATGACCTTGAAATAGAGAAGGGGACCGGAACTTGTGGCAAAGATGGTCAATATGTGCCAGTTGGGGTTGGACAACCAACAATTCTTGTAAGTGAAATGACAGTTGGTGGGACACAGGTTTGATCAACTACAGATTGAGAAAAGCTTTAATTTTCATCCTGTTCATTTTAAATGGATGTGATTTTATCGTAACGGTCAAAGGCGAGAAAACTGAAAAAATTCAAATTTACAAAAGAGGTTTTAACTTCGTCTCTTGGAAAAGGACTGAATATGGAAGTGATTACGCAAGGGCCTCGTTTGACACAATGAGCACATCCGGTGCAAACTGGGTTTCAATTGTCGTTACGCTTTATCAGAAAAATTTCTCTGATACAGCAGTGTTTGAAGATATTAATAAGAGCCCGAGCATTTATTCTATTTCTCAAATCGTTCAGTATGCCCATACGAAAGGTTTTGGTGTGATGCTTAAAATTCATGTTGATTCTAACGATGATGTTTCAAGGACAAAGATAAAACCATTTGATGTTTCCGCTTGGTTTAGGAATTATTCAAAGTATGTTTTAAACTATGCTAGGGTTAGCGAAATGCTTGGCGTTGAGTTGCTTTGCATAGGCACGGAACTTTCAGGATTAAGCGGTGAGAAAAAGCATTGGTCCGATTTGATTGAAAGCGTAAGAAATGTGTACAGCGGTAAAATTATCTATGCTTCAAATTTTGATGAATATAGGAATGTTTCATTTTGGGATAAGGTAGATTTCGTTGGGATAGATTTTTTTGCTCCAGTTTCAAATAAACCTGATCCAGTTTATGATGAAATTGTTCTGGGTTGGCAACCTTATTTGAATGATTTAAAGAGTTGGTTTGTTGAGTCAAACATTGATAAAAAATTGATTTTCACGGAGATCGGCTATCCTGCGACGGATGGCGCGAGTATGAAACCATGGAAGATCGGAGAAGCCCTTGACCTTGATGAACAAAGCTTATGTTATGATGTAGCGCTTGAAATGATTTCCAAGCTGAATTTTGTTGATGGTGTTTTCATTTGGAACTGGAATGCGAATTTGGAAAGTGATTCGCTTAAAAAGGATTTTTCTCCATATGGTAAACCATCAATTGAAGTGATAAAGAAACACTGGTTAAAAGTTAGAGTTTAAATAAAAATAAAAGAGCGGATAAAAATGGCGAAAGAAAAAAAAGATATAATTTATCTGACGCGTGAAAAATATGAAGAATTACAGCGTGAACTTCGGGAGCTTAAAACGAAGGGAAGAGCTGAGGTAGCAAGAAAAATAGCTGAGGCAAGGGCTCATGGCGATATATCCGAGAATTCAGAATATGAAACAGCAAAGTATGAGCAGGAATTGCTTGAGATGAAAATTCAAAAGATGGAGGAAACACTTGCCAGAGCAAGGATAATAGACACAAAAGATTTGCCAACGGATAAAGTTTATCTTTATTCCAAAGTTAAGGTTCTGAATCTCAACACTAATCAAGAGATAGAATATACTATTGTCTCCTCTCAAGAGGCGAATTCAGCGGAGAGAAAAATCTCTATTCAATCCCCGATAGGTAAAAGTTTGCTTGGCAGAAGCGTCGGTGAAATAGTTGAAGTAAAGGTCCCAGCTGGGATTGTCAGATATAAGATACTTGAAATAAATAGATGATTTGATGTGAAACTTGGTGAATTTGAAATAGACAACATTTATTGCGGTGATGCGCTTGAACTTATGAAAAAATTGCCCGATGGGTGCATTGATCTTATTATAACTGATCCACCTTTTGCAATTGATTTCAAAGCCAAGCGATCAAACTATAATAGGGATAAAACAAGGGTTCTTGAAGGTTACAATGAAATTCCAAAGGAGAGATACTATGAATTTTCAATTAATTGGATTTCACAAGCTTATAGAGTATTAAAGAACACTGGATCAATGTTTGTTTTCTCTGGTTGGACGAATTTAAAAGACATTTTAAATGCGCTTGATGAGGTCGGCTTTATAACGATAAATCATATCATCTGGAAGTATCAATTCGGTGTTTTCACGAAGCGAAAGTTCGTCACAAGTCATTACCACATACTTTTCGTTGCCAAGGATGAGGAAAGATATAAGTTCAACAAGATAGAACACTATCCTGAGGATGTCTGGATAATAAATAGGGAGTATTGGACGGGAAAGATAAAGACGCCGACGAAGTTACCTACCGCCCTTGTTCGTAAGATAATTCTTTATGCGTCTGACGAAGGTGATATCGTTTTTGACCCTTTTTTGGGTTCGGGACAGGTTGTCGTAGTTGCAAAAGCTTTGAAAAGGCATTTCTTGGGGTTTGAAATTGTTCCAGAATATTGTGATTTTATCTGTGAAAGGTTAAAAAACATGGAGATGAACCTCCTTAACTCAAAAGAGCCTTGAATGAGCAAGGAATTTGAAGAACATAGAAGATGGTTTAGCGATTTCAAAACAAATGAGAAGAGAGGAGATGCCCTTACGTTGGACATAGAAGAGATACGAAGCAAAATTAAATTATCGCACACCGCTAGTTTTGATATTGCGAGGGTAATTCTGGAGAAAATAAGAAGCAAAAGGTTGATAAATTATTTGTAAAAATTAAGGAAAATGGCTTTATGAGATTTAAAATTTTTATCCTTGCCTTTTTCATTTCACAACAAATTCTCATCTCTCAAATGCCAAAAGCAGACATAATTTTCATCAACGGGAAAATTTGGACAGTTGACAAATCAAAGCCGATCGCACAGGCGGTTGCAGTCCTCGGTGATAAAATTATCGGTGTTGGGACAAACACGGAGATTAAAAAATACGCAGGTAAAAATACTAAAGTTGTTGATTTGAAGGGTCGTCTTATGTTGCCTGGTTTCATTGATGACCATACTCATTTTGTCAGTGGTGGATTTCAATTGATGAGTGTTGATTTAAGAGATGCTAAAACGCCTGATGAATTTGCCAAAAGAATAAAGGAATACGCTGAGAAAAACCCCGGGCGCTGGATTACAGGTGGCGACTGGGACCATGAACTTTGGGGAGGGGAACTTCCAAGAAAGGAATGGATTGATCAGTTTACTCAGCAAAATCCTGTCTTTGTGACAAGATATGATGGGCATATGGGGCTTGCAAATTCGGCTGCTTTGAAACTTGCTGGGATAACGCGTGAAACCCCAGACCCACCTGGGGGCTTGATCGTAAGGGATGAAAATGGTGAACCAACAGGAATTCTTAAGGATGAGGCAATGTCGCTTGTTTATAGGGTCATACCTGAGCCGACACTTGAGGAGAGAATCAATGCGATAAAGCTTGCACTTGAGGAGGCAAAAAAACTTGGACTTACAGGGATCCATGACATCGGGACGAGCGATGATTTAAGGGCTTATCAAGAGCTTTACAAAAGGGGAGAGCTTACAATAAGGGTTTATTTACGGTTACCTATTTCACAATGGGAAGACCTTGCAAAGTTAGGAATTCAGGTTCCGTTTGGAAATGAGTTTATAAGGATTGGCTCTTTAAAAGCATTCGCTGATGGTTCATTGGGTTCAATGACAGCGCTTTTCTTTGACCCGTATAATGAAGACCCAAATACGCGAGGTCTTGCAACGGATATAGTTCAGGATGGTCGTCTTGAAAAATGGGCTACCGAAGCTGATAAGGCAAAACTTCAACTTTCAATCCACGCGATCGGTGATAGCGCAAATAGCTTGGTTTTATCAATTTTTGAAAAAATCGTTGAGAAAAATCCAACATGGGATAGGAGATTTAGAATTGAACACGCTCAGCATATTCATCCGAAGGACTTTCAAAGATTTAAGAAGTTAAATGTCATAGCATCAATGCAACCATATCATGCAATTGATGATGGAAGATGGGCTGAGAAAAGAATTGGTAAGGAAAGATGCAGAACAAGTTATGCATTCAGAACATTTCTTGACAGTGGGGTTAAGCTTTGTTTTGGGAGTGACTGGAATGTCGCACCGTTGAGCCCAATTCTTGGGATCTATGCAGCTGTTACAAGGCAAACGCTTGATGGAAAACATCCAGAGGGTTGGTTTCCTGAACAAAAAATCACGGTTGAAGAAGCTGTTGAGTGCTATACTATAAACAATGCTTATGCTGAATTTGCTGAGAATGAAAAAGGTTCAATCTCGGTTGGAAAGCTTGCTGATTTTGTAGTTTTATCAGAGGATATATTCAAAATCTCACCCGAAAGGATAAAAGATGTAAGTGTTTTAATGACCGTTCTCGGTGGGAAAATAATCTATCAGAGCGAATCGTTTTAATTTACCTTGATATTCTCGGTTTGCTTATTTCGTGGTGCGTAACTGTGACAGCTACTTTTTGACCAGTTGTAACAAGACCAACTATAATCATACTATCTCTTGTAGCAAGGTTAATTTCATATTTTGCATAGTTAGTAGATTCAGGAAAGCTTACATATGAGAGCTGGAAGTTTTCAAACGACCATCCACCGCCTCCAAGTTCAACTGGTTTTCTCGCCCAAGCCTGTGCAAGCTGACCAATTCTTAAGCAGTCGTTTATCGTATCGTTGAGATATTGTTCAGCTATTGCTCCGGACCTTGAAATGAAAACATTTATCGCCACTGCTATAGATATGGTTACGACAATTGCTCCCAAAACCAGAAGAAGAAGTTGTTGTTGTCCCATTTTTATCTCTCTTTTTTATTTTCTAACCTTTAGAATGACGATTATTCCACAAATAAGGAAGACAAAGTTTGCAAGCCATGCCGATGCGAATGGATTCAAAAGTCCAGCATAACCAAAGGATGTGCTTATTTTCATAAAGATGAAATAGATGAACGCTATTAATAAACTCAGTCCGAATTCCATCGCCAGACCAGCTCTTTTCTTCTGTGAGGCAAGCGCTACGCCAAAGAGAACAACGATAAAGTTTGAGAACGGGAAAGCAAACTTTGAGTGATAATCAGTTAACCATCTTGATGGGTCATTTCCGCTTCTTATTTGATCCTTGATAAACTCCGACATTTCATCTGCGTTCATCTCATCCGGTTTCATCTGTTTGCGTTTGATGTCCACCGGTTTAAAATTTAATTTGCCGATATTTAAAGTGTCAAGTTTATTTAAGAATTCCCTTCCGTCTACAAATTTACGATATGTGCAATTTATAAGCAACCAGTTATCCCGTGTGCTGTCCCATTTCATAGCAGGGGCAGTATATCTTGCTACTATCTTAGTGACATCAAGAGAGTCAAAGTCCTGAATGTCAACCCTATGAGCTGTGTTTGATTCATCGTCAAAGTATCCGATGGAAAGTAACCGCGTGTATGTGTCTTGAATGTAGATGTTATATTTCCCCCACGATTCAAGATGTTTTCGCATATAGACCCTTTCAAGGTTCAACTTTTTCTTGTTCGTTTTTGGCACGACCCAAGCGTTGAAATAAACTGAAATCACACTTAAAATAAAAGAGATCACAAGAAATGGAAGCATAAACCTATATAAACTTACACCCGCAACCTTTATCGCTGTGAGTTCATTCAAATTTGACATTCTTCCAGTCGTGAAAAGACAAGAAAGTAAAACTGCAACAGGAAGTGTAAGCTTTATTATCTCAGGCGTGAAGTAGAGATAATATTTCAAAATTATTGAGGTGGGCACCATTTGGTCTATGAAATCATCAAGGTTTTCCATAAGGTCAACTAAGATGAAAATTAATATGAAGGCGATGAGCCCGAAAATTATCATCTGTAAGAATTGCTTTGTCGTGTATATGTCAATTATTTTGATTTTATCTTGCATATCTGTCGGTTAAAATTTCTTCTTCTGGGATTCCAAGCCATGTCTTTATCCTTGGTGGTATTATTTCCTTTATGCTATACCAATCAATGATCATGGATTCTTTTCCCATGCGTATCGTCAGATAGATTCCCAAAGTCCCTACGACGAAATTTGCTATCCACATGCTCAAGAAAGGCGATAATATATCTCTGTCGGCAAGTTTTTCGCCACCGATCAAGCAAGCCCAGTAGAAAAGAAAGAAAGCAAGGCTTAAGCTTGCAGCAACTCCAAAATTCCCTCGTCTTGCCATCATCCCAAGAGGTGCACCAACTAAAACAAAGACAACACAAGCAAATGGTATAGCATATTTCTTGTGAACCTCAACCATATAAGCGTCAATTGAACGATCATAGTATTCAATTTGAGTGATATAGTTTTTTAAGATGGCGTTCAAACTTATTAGCTTTTGCGACGCTGATACCATTGCCTCGTAATCACTTACAGAATCAACCCTCGGTCGTTGATAAAATGAAGTAGGAAGAATCGTTTTACCTTCAAACGGGTTTTTGAAATTTGTCAATGCTATTGAATTCAAACTCTCGTAAATTTTTCTCTGTATGTTCCTCAAGCTGTCAACTATCCTTAACATATCTTTTGCGCTCAATTCTCTGTCGCCACGCTGAAATGCATTACCCGAGGAACGCTCAAACCCAAAACCCTGAACTTCCATGACAACTCTATATTTTTCATATTTCACAATTCTGTAGATGTTTTTATTCTCCGCATCTTGTTCGTGTATTTCGCCATTTTCAAGGTCCATTATCAATTTCTTGTAATCGGGCGTAAACGAAATTCTTCCCTTCTTGGCTGTAATCACGATCTGCTTCATCGGGTCGGAATAATTGTAAATCGTCGCATCTTCAAATTCGTTCGTATGTTCATGTGTTTTTCTTACAAGTATCGCATAACCAGTCACATCGGTTGAAAATATCCCAGGGTTAAGCGTAAGCGTTGGTTTCTTTCGGTGTATATCTATCATAAGAACCTTTAACCTGTGATTTGCATCCGGGAGAACCTCGTTATTGAAGATTATAAGTAGCCAAGTTATCAAAAATGATACAATTAAAACGGGCAACATCATTTTATAAAGGCTCACACCGCTTGATTTCATTACGGTTACTTCGTTATTTGCGGAAAGCCCACCGAAAGCCATCAAAACAGCAATCAAAACCGACATCGGAACAGCAAGGACGACTATCCAAGCAAGATTTAAAACGATTAGCTCAATTATAACCCAAACGTCAAGCCCTTTCCCGATGAGTTGATCAATGTATTTCATAAGGAATTGCAGAAGGAAGATGAGAATCAATGTGAAAAATGAAAATAAAAATGGACCAATATGCAAGCGAAGTATGTATCTGTATAAAATCATTTCAAAATGCACCGACATTTCTTTTTGGGATTATAACTTTGAAGTTCGTCCCTTTGCCTATCTCTGACTCTATCTCAAAATCAGCGCCGTATCTTTTCAAATTTTGATATGTTATCGTCAGACCGAGTCCAACTCCTTTAATTTCAGTGAAATTGTCAGATGTTTTCGTAGTGAAAAATGGCTCAAAAATTTTTTCTTTAATTTCATCCGTCATTCCAATTCCTGTGTCAATTATTTCAACATAGATATTTTGCTCATCCTCCCAAGTTTTAACAGTTAGAACTTTCCGTTCTGTTTCAAGCATAGCGTCAATGGCATTTCTTAAAATATGGGAAAATGCGCTTGAAAAGTCTGAATATACAGCTTCAATTATGATTGGTTTTTCAGAGAATTGGAAAACTTTTTCAACATGATGTTTATAAAACGGGTCAAATTCAAGCGTTTCAAGTTCCCTTTGTAAAAGCTGATTTAAATCAAATCTTTTTTTGTTCTTTTCAATTTCTTCCTTTGTTTTTAACGATAGGTTCTCAATTATCTGGTTTATCCTATCAACTTGTTTCAGCAATCTTTCAACTTGTTCCGTTTCAATTCCCTTTCTTTTTAAAGATTGAAGACCGAGGTTTAAAACCGCAAGCGGGTTTTTAAGATTGTGGGCGATTCCTCCCGCAAGACGTCCAATTGAAGCAAGGCGATATTCCTGCCAAAGCTTTGCTTCAACTTTTCTTTTCTCCTCTTGCAATCTTTTGAAATCGCTTATATCATTTACAACGAGTATGCACTTTCCAAGTTTTGGGTCGTCAAGTTTTTTCGTGGCTGAGATTAGTAAAAACTTTCCGTTGTATGTTGCTTCAAAGGTCTTTTCAACTTGCTCAAAATCATATTTACAAAACTCTTCAATTGTTGAAGATCTTAAAAACTCCTTCAAATTTTTACCTTCAAGCTCACATTTGAAAATTTCGTTCGCTTTTTGACTTGAAAATAATATGTTCATTTTGTCGTCAATTACTATCAAACCAGCGGGGGTAAGATGGATAAAAGTTCTGTATTTTTCCTCCGATTCCTTTAACTCAGAAAACAGCGTCAAATTATCAATTCCAATTGCGATCTGTTGCGCCAACATTTCAAGGATTGAAATTTTTGACTCATCAAGTGAGGCATCATCCCTTTTGAATGCAAGTTCAATTGAACCGATGAATTTATCCCTTACCCTTAAAGCGACCTCAACGAAGGAGTTAAAATCGCTCTTAAAAATTTCCCCTCTCACCTTTGTGCTCCCCTTGCCGATGTTATGGTAGATTATCAGTTTTTGGTTCATTATTTCAGTGGCGAAGTCATCGCCAATTGGAAGCTCCGGGTGTTTCTCAAAGATGTTCTCATCGGGTAACTTTGTGAATGAAAAAACGAGTTTGAGAGAAATTTTCGTTCTATCAAAAACGAAAAAGTTTACGGCATCTGCATCAAAAATTTCCGAGAACGGTTTTGAAATTTGCTTTAAAAGATGTTTGATATTCTTTGTGGAATTTATTGCTGTGAGGATTAAGTTGATCGTTTCAAGTTCCTTGTTCTTCTCTTTTATCTGTTCATATGCTTGGTTTAGTTCAATTAGTTTCTCCTCAAGCTTATGTATTAAGCGTTCGTTGTATTCTTTCAGATAGGTTGCTTCCTCAAATTCCGCAACTGGCTTTCTGATTGCTTTTCTCTCAATCACTTTATTTATCCTATCAAGAAGGGATTCAAATTTTATCGGCTTTGTTATGTAGTCATCCGCGCCAAGTTTTAAACCGAACATTTTATCTTCGGCTGATATATAACTCCCGGTGTAGAAGACAAAAGGGATGAAGTTCAATTCCGGGTTTGATTTAACCTCGTAACAGAATTTAAATCCATCCATTACAGGCATCAAAATATCGGAGATTATGATGTCAAAATCTTTTTTCTGTTTTAAAATTTCAAGCGCTATTTTTCCGTTTTCAGCTTCAACTATTTCAAATCCCGATCCTCTTAGGAGTTCTGCTAACAATTTCCTCGCTTCATCGTTGTCCTCAACTATAAGTGCCTTCATCTTTGAAGCATTCTTTTTATTTCTTCCTCAGTGAGTTTCACGAACGGCTTCTCTTCCTCTTCATTTGTCCTTTCCCTTGAAGATAAATTTTTTAGAAATTCTTCCGATGAAATTCTCTCAGCTCCGCACGCTTTCGCACAGTTTATTATTTCGTTGTCGGAGGAAACGACGATAAAATTTTTTCTTCTTTTCGGGTCTTGGTTCATTATGATTTTCTTTATCAGGTCATCAGCTTTATCTGGCGGGTGCGAGAATATAACTCGCACGGAGGGAGTTGAGAGATCGTTTGTGATGTTCAATTTCCCGTCAAAAACAAGGATACATTCTTCTTTTCTCTTTGAGAAGAAATCAGATAACATTGAAACGAGCTCTTCACGGGCACGCTCTATGTTTGAGGCGAAAACCTTGCTCAACTTTTTGGATTTATGAATTAGATTATAACCGTCAATTATGTATGTTTTGTTGCTCAATTTGAGTTTTTAATTTTATTGGCGAAAATTATGTTGAGAAGTTTGTTCGTGAAAAATGCTGATATGAAATTTGGATATTCAAGCCCTGGCAAAGGGCAAAGTTCAACGATGTCAAAACCGACGATGTTTTTTGAGTCGGCGACTTTTTTCAAAAGTTCAATTGTTTCGTCCCAATAGAGACCATTTGGGACGGGTGTTCCAACGGCTGGCATGACCGATGGGTCAAAATAGTCAAGATCAAATGTTATATAGACATTTTCGCTTAATTCGTCAACGACCGCATCCTGCCAAGTTTTTCCATCTTTGTTGTATTTTCCGGACTTTATCTCCCAGGCATAAAAAGTTTTTATCCCGTTTTCTTTTATGAACCTTGCTTCAGATATATCTTGGGCTCTTATTCCAACCTGGACGATATTTTTATTGAACTCAAACGCACGGGCGATAGCTGATGCGTGACTGTATTTATTCCCCTCGTATTCATCCCTTAAATCCGAGTGAGCGTCAAAGTGAAGAATTGTGAGATTTTTATAAACCTCTGAATATGCTTTTATCGGACCGATAGCAATTGTGTGTTCACCTCCAATCGTTACAAGGAATTTATCTTGTTTTAATAGTTCAAGTGCGATTTTATAAGCAAGTTCAACTGCCTTTTCATCCCTGAGTTCAGTAAAGTCAAGCGGTTCAAGTGTTGCAATTCCAATTGTTTTATAAAGTTCAATGTCAAATTCTTCGTCGTAGAGTTCAACTTGATGGGATGCTTCAATCAGTTTTTCAGGTCCGAGAATTGTCCCTTTTATGTAGCTTGTTGTATGTTCGTATGGTGCAGGAATTATGACTATTTTTGATTTTTCAAGGTTTGAGAATTCCTCTGGGATTGAGAGGAAGTTTTTGTCTTTTCCAAGGGTTTTCATTTTTCCTTTTTTTGAAAAATATAAAATTCGGGTGTTTTAAAATCAAATTCACTTGAAAAATCCCCAAAGGCAAGTTTGAATAAAAAAATTAATTTTGTTAGATTATGTTTTGAAAAGGACAATTAAAAAGGCATGACATGGGCGTTGGAGAGAGATTAAGGGACGCACGTATGGAACGAAATTTAACCTTGAGGGACATTTCAAACAAGACGAGGATAAGTGAGAAGTTTCTTGAGAATATAGAAAGTGGGGTTTTTGATTTCGCTCCCGAGCCGTATGTTAGGGCTTTTATTAGAAGTTATGCGAGGGTGGTGGGCTTGAACCCCGATGAGGTCATAAAACAATATGACGCGGAGGTTTCCGCTCTTAAAGTTAAAAAAGAGGAAAAACCAGCGGTTAAAAAGATAGAGTTTGACATCGGCACTTTCGTTTCTGAAAATGTAATTTGGATCATTGGGGCAGTTGTTGTTCTTTTCATTGTGATAATCGCTTTTGTCGGTTTAGGTGAGGGGGAGAAAAAAGTGGTTCAAAAGAAGAGTTTTGAATCAGCGGTTGAGGAAGTTTCAAAAGGTGTGAAAAAAGAGGTTAAAACTGAAATTAAAGCCGAAGAGAAAAGCGTTAAAGATAGCCTTGAATTGAAAGTTATATCAACTGATTCTGTTTGGATAAGCGTTATGATTGATAGTTCTACTGTTAAGGAATTTTTGATGCCACCGAATATAAGTTTGACTTTGAAAGCGAGGGATAATTTTAATTTCATTCTTGGGAATGCCGGTGGTGTTAAGTTCATTTTGAATGGTCGTGATCTCGGGTCACCTGGTAGGAAAGGTGTTGTTTTGCGAAATTACATCATCAGCCGAGAGAAATTAGAAAAAATAAATTCCACCCCTGCGCCATGAGGCAGATTGACCCGAAAATAATTGAGAGGGTTGAGGAGTTAAGAAAACAGATAAGGGAACACGATTATAGATATTATGTCCTTGCTGAGCCGATAATTTCTGACTTTGAATATGATATGTTGATGAGGGAGCTTATTGAGCTTGAGCGTCAATATCCAGAGCTTGTGACGCCTGACTCTCCGACGCAGAGGGTTGGTGGAGCTCCTACGAAGGAGTTTCCAACTGTGACACACCCAGTTCCGATGTTAAGTTTAAACAATGCTTTTACAATTGAAGAGATAAGGGAGTTTGATAGGAGAGTTGCAGAGCTTCTTGAAGGGGAAAAGTATAGATATGTTGCCGAACTGAAGTTTGATGGTGTAGCAGTGAGGTTGAAATATGAAAATGGGATTCTCGTTCTTGGGGCAACTCGTGGTGATGGTGTTCAAGGGGATGACATAACCAACAATATAAAAACGATTCGTTCAATCCCGCTTAGGTTGATGAATCCAGACGAGAAATTTTTGAACATTGAGGTGCGTGGCGAGGTTTATATGAACAAGGTTGATTTTGAAAGATTGAATGAGGAGCGGGAACGACTTGGGGAAAAGCTTTTTGCCAACCCAAGAAATGCAACTGCTGGGACATTGAAACTGCAAGACCCGAAACTCGTGGCTCAGCGACCTTTGAGATTTTTCGCTTATTACTTGATGGCTGAAGGGGTTGAGCTTGAAAGTCATTACGAGAACCTTCAAATTTTGAAACGGCTTGGCTTCCCAGTTTGTGAGCATGTGAAGTTGTGTAATAATATAGATGAGGTGATTGAGTTTTGGAGATACTGGGAGGAGCGAAGGGATGATTTGCCTTATGAGATTGATGGTGTCGTTGTCAAAGTTGATTCAATTCGTCAGCAGGAAGTTTTGGGTGCAATTGCGAAAAGCCCAAGGTGGGCTATTGCCTTTAAGTTCACGCCAAGACAAGCGCAAACGAAACTTCTCGGGATAACGCTACAAGTCGGTAGAGTTGGAACGATAACTCCTGTAGCTGAACTTCAACCGGTTCCACTTGGTGGTGTGATAATAACAAGGGCAACACTTCACAATGAGGACTATATAAAAGAAAAAGATATAAGGGTTGGTGATACAGTCATCGTTGAGAGAAGCGGTGAAGTCATACCGAAGATAGTTGGTGTTGTCCTTGAGAAAAGACCGCCTGATGCGGTGCCGTTTGTATTCCCGAAGAATTGCCCAGCTTGCGGTGGTCCAATTGAAAGACCAGCTGGTGAGGCAAACTATTATTGTGAAAATCCAGAATGTCCAGCTCAAGTTAGAGCTAGAATTGAACATTTCGCATCAAGAGGTGCTATGGATATTGAAGGGCTTGGGGAGGCAATCGTTGATAAACTTGTGACGCTTGGTTTCTTGAAAAATTATGCTGATATATACGAACTTCACAGGCACAAAGCGAAACTTGTAAGGATTGAGGGGTTCGGTGAGAAAAGCGTTCAAAATCTTTTAAACTCAATTGAAAACAGTAAGAAACAACCATTTCATCGTGTCCTTTATGCCATCGGAATAAGATATGTCGGCTCTGAAATTGCAAAACTTCTTGCTGATGCGTTCGGTTCAATTGACAATTTGATGAACGCAAGTGTTGAGCAGATTTCTTCGGTTTACGGGATTGGTCCAAGAATTGCTGAAAGCGTTTATAAGTTTTTCCACGATGAAAGAAATCTTGAGCTGATAAGAAGATTAAAAGAGGCGGGGCTTAATTTTGAGGTCAAGCCGGAGGAAAAGGCAAAAAAGAAATTAGCGGGGAAGACATTTGTGTTCACGGGAACTTTGAAAAATTTTACGCGTGAGGAAGCAAAAGAAAAAGTTGAGGAACTCGGTGGAAAGGTAAGTAATAGCGTCAGCCGGAAGACGGATTATGTCGTTGTTGGGGAAAACCCAGGTTCAAAGTATGATAAAGCTAGACAACTCGGGGTCAGAATAATAACAGAGGAGGAGTTTCTTGAACTCATTAAATAAAAATTTGGAGGGGAAGATGAGAATACCTTTCTTTTTGTTCTTGTTTTTTGTTTCGGCTTCTTTTTTGTTCTCTCAAACTTTGCCAGGGAAGTTTGGTTTTGGAGCTGACCTTGGTACATCAATTTTTGTCGGTCAATCAAAACCAGATGTTCAACCAATAGGAAGCGCTTATGTTAGATTAGGCGTGTTAAACTTTTTCTCAATCGCTGGTAAATTTTCCGGTGGATGGGTTGGATTCAAGGATAAGAATACAAATTTAAGAAATTGGACGACTATCATATCTGGCGAACTACAAGGTGAGTTTCACATAATCCCGCTGAGCAAATCCGATGCGTATTTTTTCATCTCCAGCGGTTTGATTCATTATCAGCCAAATGTTTCCAACTATATGGGGAAGAACACACCGACGGTTGGTTTTGGGCTTGGCTTAAACATGTTTGTTAGACATTTCCTCTCGGTTGATTTTTCATCATCGTATAATTTGACAACTCGTGGTGACCTTGACGGAAATCTAAATACAAAAGATAAAGATGGATTTTTCACACTTAAACTTGGGCTTTCCTACTATTTCTACGACAAGGAGTACATCAGGGAAGCATTTATAAGGGGTAGAAGATCAAAATAACTTTCGGGAAAATGTTGATGAAAGCAATTAAGTTAATCCTTTTAACCTATGCGAAATTCAGATACGGGATAAGGGGAGGTAAAATAGTCAATTTCACGCAGGCGTTTCAGAGGGCGAGATATATCGTGGTGATTATGCCGAGAAAGAAAGAACAGTTTCTCATCGCTTACGAGATGCTTAAAAATATACCCGGCAAGTTTAATATCACAGTGATTGCGATGGCTGAGTACAGGGACTATTTCACAGTGAAAAAATATCGGTATGTGGAAGTAGGCGAGGATGATATTTCAATTTTCGGGTTGCCAAAGAAAAATTTCATTAAAAAAATTGCCCTTTTCAGATATGATATTGCAATTGATATGAGTTTTGACTTTGACATTTTCAATGCTTGGCTTTGCCAGAAGATCAACTCTGGGATAAAAATTGGTTTCAAAAAGGAAAACGCTGATTTGTTTTATAACTTCCAACTCGCCATAGGAGAGGAGACCGATATGAAATCCGCTTACATTGGAATGATCGGTTCATTGAGCATTTTTTAACAAATATTGATTTTTTGATGAATTTTGAAGTTTCAAGACCCAAAAAGAGCGTTATCGTTTTTAAGATCGGTGAGAAGAAAATTGACGCTTTGAACTCACCGGAGTTGAAGGCAGAATTCCTCGCTTTGTGTCAGTCAGGGGTTAAGTTTTTAATCGTTGATTTGTCACAAGTTGAGTATTGTGATAGTTCTGGTTTAAGCGCTCTTCTGTTTTGCAGAAGAAGGATGAATGAAAATAAAGGTGAGGTTATGCTTGTTGGAGTGAGGGATAAAATTTTAAATTTGATGAGAATTGCAAGGATTGACTCCATTTTTAATTTTTCTGGTTCGGTTGAGGAGGCGTTATCAAAAATAAAGGGTTAATCGCTGATGAAATTTGGCTTGATTGATTGGTTGATAGTTGTTCTTTATCTTATCGGGGTTGCCATCTTTGGCATAATTTCAGGGGGGAAACAAAGGAACACCTCCGATTATTTCCTTGGGGCAAGACAAGTTCCTTGGCTTGCGGTTTGTTTTGCGGTTGTTGCAACCGAAACAAGCGCATTAACTTTCCTTAGTATCCCTGGCGTTGCGTATGCGACAAATTTAAATTTTCTTCAATTGACATTTGGTTACATCCTCGGCAGAATAGTTGTAAGTTTTTTGCTTTTGCCTGCTTATTATAAAGGAGAGCTTGTCACGGCTTATCAATTTCTTGGGGTTAGGTTCGGTAGAAAAATGAGAAACTTTGCATCAATTGTTTTTATGCTGACGCGACTCGCAGCTGATGGTGTTCGGCTTTTCACAACAGCTATACCGCTTGCGATAATTTTGAAAAGTTCCGCTGAATTTTCAAACTGGTCGGAAACACAAATTTATGTGATTTCTATTGCTATTATCTCTTTCGTTACTTTCCTTTACACATTCGTTGGCGGTGTAAGAGCTGTTATTTGGATGGATGTAGTACAGATGTTTATCTATATCGGTGGGGCTATAGCTGGGATAATTATCCTTGGGATGAAAATTGATGGTGGGATTTCGCGCGTGCTTGAGTTTACGGCGGATAAATTTAAAATAATAAACCTTGGTTTTGATGTCCCTTTGAAGGATTATTTCAAACAGCCGTATACTTTATTTGCAAGTTTAATTGGTGGTGCTTTTCTTTCTATGGCTTCACATGGCGCAGATCAGCTCATCGTTCAACGCCTTTTGACAACGGATTCCCTTAAAAACAGTCAAAGAGCATTGATAACAACTGGATTTATCGTTTCCATTCAATTCTTCGTTTTCCTTTTCATAGGTTTGATGCTTTACACTTTTCATAATGGGATAGAGATGAATCCAAATGAAGTTTTCGCCGACTTTATCGTCAAGTATATGCCAAGCGGTGTTTCTGGTTTAATAATAGCGGGATTATTCGCAGCTGCTATGTCAACGCTTGCTGGCTCAATGAGCTCGCTTGCTTCTTCCGCTATGGTTGATATTTATAAGCCGTATTTTGGCAAGGATAACGATGAGAGAAAAGAGCTTTTTGTTTCAAGGGTTATAACTGCGATTTGGGCGGTTCTTTTAGTTGGGTCTGCTGTGTTTTTTATGCGCACGGAAAGAACTGTCGTTGAACTCGCTTTAAGCATCGCTTCTTTTACTTATGGTGGTTTGCTTGGGTCTTTTCTTTTGGGAGTTTTGTTTAAAAAGATTGATGAGGGAAGCGCCTTAGTCGGTTTTGTTTCTGGGGTTGTTGTGATGATTTATGTTATTTTGAATACGAAGATAGCCTGGACTTGGCACACTTTTATCGGTGCTTCCACTACGATCGTCGTTGGGAATTTGTTTTGGGTATTGAAAAACAGATTTAGTTGAATTTTGCTGAGGAAAATTTTTAAATTTTAAAAAGTGTAAAACAAATGGAGGATTGAAATGAAACTTCCGAGATTTAAAAATGAACCGTTCACCGATTTCTCAAAACCTGAGAATCGGAAAAAGATGGAAAAGGCGCTCTTAAAAGTTGAGAGCGAGCTTGGTCGTGAATATGACATTGTGATTGGAGGTGAGAGGATCAAAACGCAGGAGAAATTTTACTCTTATAATCCATCAAAGAAAGATCAAGTTGTTGGGGTTTTGCAGAAAGGGGATGCTGAACTTGCAAAGAAGGCGATTGAAGTCGCAAATGAAGCTTTCAAGGATTGGGGAATGACCAAGCCAGAATATAGGGTAAAGATAATGTTAAAAGCTGCGCAAATTTTAAGGAAGAGGAAATTTGAATTTGCTGCTTGGCAGGTTTTTGAAGTTGGTAAAAATTGGGCTGAAGCTGATGCAGATGTTGCTGAGGCGATTGATTATCTTGAATATTACAGCAGATGGATGCTTCATTATGCAGAAGGCGCTCCAGTGGTGAAATATCCAGGAGAAAAAAATGAAATGGTTTATATCCCGCTTGGGGCTGGGGCTGTGATACCACCGTGGAATTTCCCGCTTGCGATTTTGCTTGGTATGACAGTCGGTGCTCTCGTAACCGGTAATACAGTCGTTTTGAAACCCTCAAGCGATTCCCCAGTGATAGGTGCAAAGTTTTATGAGCTGATGAAAGAGGCAGGACTTCCCGATGGCGTCTTGAACTTTGTGACAGGTCCTGGGTCAACAGTTGGGGATACGCTTGTTTCTCATCCAAAGACAAGATTTGTCGCTTTCACCGGTTCAAAAGAAGTTGGAATTCATATCTATGAACTTGCTTCAAAAGTTCAACCTGGGCAGATATGGTTAAAGCGTGTTATAGCTGAGATGGGTGGGAAAGACGCGATCATAGTTGATGATGAAGCTGATATTGATTCAGCGGTGAAGGGAGTTGTTGTTTCTGCTTTCGGCTATCAAGGTCAAAAATGCTCGGCTTGTTCAAGGGCGATCGTGGTTGAAAGCGTTTATGAAAAGTTTATTGAAAAGCTCGTCGCTGAAACGGAAAAACTTGAAATTGGTCCAGCAAGGGATAATTATCCTGTTGGTCCAGTGATAAATGCAGGGGCACAACAAAAGATTTTGTCCTACATTGAAATTGGTAAATCCGAAGGGCGACTTTTAACAGGTGGTGAAGCAGTCAGACAAGATGAGGGTTACTATATAAAGCCAACGATTTTTGCCGATGTTGACCCGAAGGCAAGAATTGCACAAGAGGAAATTTTCGGTCCTGTCCTTGCTGTTATAAAAGCAAAAGATTTTGACCATGCAATTGAAATTGCAAATGATACTGAATATGGATTGACTGGCTCTGTTTATACGAAGAACAGAAAGAAAATTGAAAAGGCAAAGAAGCTTTTCCATGTCGGCAATCTTTATATCAATAGAAAATGCACTGGTGCGATAGTTGGAGTTCATCCCTTCGGTGGATTTAATATGAGCGGAACTGATTCAAAAGCTGGCGGACCGGATTATCTTTTGCTTTTCCTGCAGGGCAAGGCGATATCTGAAAAAGTTAAATAAAATTGGTTTTGTGATGAGTATACCAGTTAGTTTATACGAGAAGTTAGAGCGCAAGTTTGGTAGGGACGAGGCGTTAGAGATAGCGAGGATGATAGAGGATTTTTTTGATGAGATGAATAAGAAGGCGGGGGAGATAGCATTACAGAAAAAACTTGAATTGAAGGATGAGCTTACGAAGGAACTTGCTACAAAAGCCGACCTTATCACTGCAAGGTTAGAACTCGAAGGCGAGATTAAAAATGTCAGAGCTAATCTTGAAGCGAGAATTGAAAATGTGAGAACTGAGCTTGAGGCAAGGATTGAAAATGTAAGGGGTGAACTTGAAGCGAGAATTGAAAATGTGAGAACTGAGCTTGAGGCAAGGATTGAAAATGTAAGAATTAAACTTGAAAGCAGAATAGATCGTTTGGATTTGAAATTGAATCTTTTGATACTTCTCGTTGTGATAGTTTTGACTGTTATGAATCCCGTTGTTGCGGAGTTGCTGAAGAAATGGTTTGGTATATAATAAAAACAAAATGCACATAATAAATGAAGATTCACGAATATCAAGCAAAGGAGATTTTGAAAAAGTTTGGGGTTGCTGTTCCAAAGGGGCGTGTTGCTTTCACGCCTGAGGAAGCAGTTGAGGTTGCAAAGCAAATAGGTGGATTCGCATGGGTTGTGAAAGCACAAATTCACGCAGGTGGAAGAGGTAAAGCCGGTGGAATTAAGCTCGCTAAAAGTTATGATGAGGTCTACGAACACGCAAAAAATATGCTTGGTTCAAAACTTGTCACTTACCAAACTGGACCTGAGGGAAAAATCGTGAAAAAGGTTCTCGTTGAGGAAGCACTTGATATTCAAAAAGAACTTTATGTTGGCATCACGCTTGATCGTTCAACTTCAAGAAATGTCGTTATGGTCTCAAGCGAGGGTGGGGTTGAGATTGAACAGATTGCTATGGAAAGCCCGGAAAAAATTTTGAAGGAGTATGTTGATCCAAAGGTTGGTTTTATGCCTTATCAAGCGAGGCGACTTGCATTTGGGCTTGCACTTGAAGGGGAAGCATTTAAAAACGCTGTGAAATTTTTACTGGCACTTTACAAGGCATATGACGAAACAGATGCATCCCTTGCCGAAATTAATCCGCTCGTCTTGACAACAGATGGACAAGTTTTAGCGCTTGATGCAAAGATGAATTTTGATGATAACGCTCTTTTCAGGCATCCTGAAATAGTTGAAATGAGGGATATTGACGAGGAAGACCCACTTGAAGTTGAGGCATCAAAGTATAACCTGAATTATATCCGTTTGAATGGTAATGTCGGTTGTATGGTCAATGGTGCAGGTCTTGCTATGGCGACGATGGATTTAATTAAACTTGCTGGTGGTGAGCCGGCGAATTTCCTTGATGTCGGGGGAGGGAGCAAAAACTGAAACTGTTGAACAAGGATTTAGAATTATCTTATCTGATCCGAATGTCAAAGCAATTCTTATAAACATTTTCGGTGGCATCGTCAGGTGCGATCGCGTCGCCATGGGTGTTGTTGAAGCTGCTAAAAAAGTTGGCGTCAATGTCCCAGTTGTGGTTCGGCTTGAGGGAACAAACGCAGAAGAAGGAGCAAGGATACTGAAAGAATCCGGGCTTAATTTCATAGTCGCAAACGGTTTTAAAGACGCAGCTGAAAAAGTTGTTGGTGTTCTAAATGAGCTTGGAATAAGTTGAAAAATTTGGGGAGGTTGATTTTCCTCCCCTTTTCAAAAAAATAAATTCCGCTAATGCCAAAAAAACTTATCACTGAAAAAACAATCGTTGATCTTTTCAATCAAGGTAAAACCGAGATTGAGATTGATAAAAATACCATAGTCACTCCATCGGCTCGGGATAAAGCTTTACAGTTGAAGGTTAAATTCGTTGAACGGCGGGAATCCCAACAAAAATTTAATTATCCTCTTACACCAGAGCCAAAGGTTGGTGGTAAGAAAATCGTCGCAATTGCAAGCGACCATGCCGGATTTAAATTGAAAGAAGAGATTAAAAAATTTATCGCTGAGCTTGGATATTCAACCCTTGACCTCGGGACAAATTCAGAATCACAGGTTGATTATCCCGATTTTGCTTATGCTGTTGCTTATGCAGTTGTTTCTGGTAAAGCTTGGCGTGGTGTGATGATTGACGGAACGGGCATCGCATCTTCAATTGTCGCAAATAAAGTCCCCGGGATAAGAGCAGCTTGTTGCCACAATGAATTTACTGCACGTATCAGCAGGGAACATAACGACGCAAATGTATTAACGCTTGGTGCACGAGTCATAGGCAATGAACTTGCAAAGGAAATTGTCAAAATTTTCCTTGAGACAAATTTTGGTGGAGGAAGACACTTACAAAGATTGAACAAAATTTTTGAAATAGAACTAAAATTTTCAAAGCCAAAGTGATATGCCAAAACAGATAGGGAGTCCGATCAAAAAGGATCGGACTTTTTATGAGAACGAGGACAATATGAAAAATCTTCTGCGGATTTTAAGCGCAAAAGCTGAGCAAATCAAACTCGGCGGTGGAAGGGAAGCGATAGAAAAACATCACAAAAGGGGAAAATTGACAGCAAGGGAAAGGATTGAAAAGCTTATAGACCCGGGAAGTGAATTTCTTGAAATTGGGCTTTATGCTGGATATGGAATGTATGAAGAATACGGTGGAGCCCCGTCGGCTGGAGTTGTCGTCGGAATAGGAAAGATACACGGTCGTGATGTTGTGATAGTTGCAAATGATGCAACTGTTAAAGCAGGGGCTTGGTTTCCTATAACCTGTAAAAAGAACCTCCGCGCGCAAGAAATAGCAATGGAAAATAGAATCCCAATTGTTTACCTTGTTGATTCCGCTGGCGTTTTCCTACCGCTTCAAAGTGAAATTTTCCCCGATAAAGAGCACTTCGGGAGGATTTTCAGGAACAATGCTGTCATGTCTGCAATGGGCATACCACAGATCGCTGCTATAATGGGACCTTGCGTTGCAGGTGGTGCATATCTTCCAATTATGAGCGATGAAGCTTTGATAGTTGAAGGAACAGGGAGCGTCTTTTTAGCAGGACCTCACCTTGTTAAGGCAGCTATAGGTGAGGAAATTGATATTGAAACACTTGGTGGTGCTTCAGTCCATAGTGAAATAAGTGGCGTGACCGATTACAAGTGTAAAAATGATGAAGAAGCGATTGAAACGATAAGAAGCATAATCTCAAAACTTGGCGATGCCCCAAAAGCTGGGTTTAATAGAACTGAACCACGCCCCCCAAAGTATGACCCATACGAAATCTATGGGATAATCCCAAAGGATTTATCAAGACCTTATGATATGTATGAGGTCCTCGCAAGAATAGTTGATGACAGTGAAATTGACGAATACAAAGCTGGATATGGGAAGACATTGATTTGTGCTTACGCAAGAATTGATGGCTGGGCTGTCGGCATAGTGGCAAATCAAAGGTCAATTGTGAAGACAAAACTTGGAGAGATGCAAGTCGGCGGTGTCATATACTCTGATAGCGCAGATAAAGCAGCAAGATTCATAATGAATTGCAACCAAAAGAAGATACCGATTGTTTTCTTTCAAGATGTGACTGGATTTATGGTCGGAAGAAGAGCTGAATGGGGTGGAATAATAAAAGATGGTGCAAAGATGGTGAATGCCGTTGCAAATAGCGTTGTCCCAAAGTTTACATTTATAATTGGTAATAGCTTCGGCGCTGGAAATTACGCAATGTGTGGAAAGGCGTATGACCCAAGGTTGATTTTTGCCTGGCCAACAGCTCAAATTGCTGTCATGGGTGGAAAACAAGCAAGCGAAACACTGCTGAGCATAAAACTTTCGCAAATGGAAAGAGAAGGCAAAGTGATTACGCCAGAGGAGCAGGAAAAACTTTTAAAAGAGATCCAAGAAAGATATGAAAAGGAAATGGAACCTATCTTCGCAGCTGCGCGACTTTGGGTTGACGGTATAATTGACCCAGTTGAAACAAGAAAAATGATTTCTCGCGGAATTGAAATCGCAAACAATAACCCGTATTTGCCAAAGTTTAATGTCGGCGTTATTCAAACTTAAAGTTATTCTTCTTTTCTTCGTCCCTATGCTTAACTCCCAAACGATAAGCGACATTTTCCTTGACAATAAGTTTTTTCAAACGCACAAGTTGAGGGAATTCATAAGAAGCGATGAATTCAAGAAATTTAGAGAGAAATTCGGCGACAAGGCATCCGTTGATTTGATATATAAAAAAGCGCTTGTCCTGTCCAATTACAACATAGCAGACGCTCTACTCATCTCAGGGCTTGCAACGCTTGACCACAGGAAAATAAATTTTAAAATTCCACTTTTAGGTTTAAAAATACCGATTTTCCTAACTTCGGAAAACGAGAAAATTTTTAGGAAAAGAGTTGAAAATCTGCCAGCTTATCTATTCAGCGATACATTGAACGATAAGGATAAACTCCAACATTTTTTCTTCTCCGCATATCTTTCTTATTTGAACGGCGGGTCAAAAACAGCCGATAAAATAGGGCTTCTGATTGAAGAAGGAGAAAAGCTTGGTTTAAACTTGGTCAAAGATGAAAGAGATATACTTGCGAATAGATGTGGTCAAATATTTGGTCTTGCGCTTCATAAAAATCCGTTCGTTCTACCATCCCGATTTTTGAATCATAACTTCTCAAAGTGAATTTCAATTTCAGATTTAAATCTAAAAGCAAATTCAATTTTCAATCTTCCATCTTCAAAGACGAAATCATTCAGAGTTTTTCCGTTTATCAAAACTTTGTCAATTTTAACCCCGCTATCAAACCTCGGCTCAAAGATAACTTTGACCTCCGGCATGTCAATTTTTTCAAAGCAAAATGAAAGTATGCCGTCATCTCTGCTCATTGAAATGTTAATCCTCATATTCTTAAGCCGTAAGTTTTTCACCTTAAAGAAATCCCAAGCGTCAATCTTCGGTGAGAAAAACAATTCTTTATTAAAAGCATCAACTTCAAAGTCAAAATACTCGGATATAACATGCTCAACGAATCCAGCAATTTCTAAACCAGAGTTAACATTTAAATCAGGTGAAATCCCTGCCTTTAACTTATTTTCTTGAATTTGTTTCAACCCCTTTAATTTCTCAATTACCACCTCATCCGAGTTTACAATAGCCAACAGCAGCAACGAATTCACTGCTCTGTTGCTCATCTTTTCAATGTCCCTTTCAAAGTCAAAAAATTTCTTTATCCTGCGCCAGGTGAATTTTGCAAAAATTTTATCTTTTGATGCTCTAACATAATCCCCTGCGATTTCAACATATCTGCTCTTGACATCATCGTTGTAATCAAAAATTCCAGCGAAATAAAACATTGATGGCAATTCCCCTCTTACACTTAAAAATCTTCCGATAAATTCAAGCGTATCCCTAACTATTTCATATGCGCCAACCTTCAAAAGCGCTGAAAGGGATTTTAAAATTTCATCAACCTTGACGAGACTATCTCCAGGGTGTGGGATGAAGCAGTAACCGAGATTTTTGATCCTCTTTTCAAACTTGTTGAGCAAAGCGACACAAAAGTTAAAATTTCTTCCAAGTTTATCATCCGATGTTGAAATTTGAAGTTGCCTTCGCAATGTGTTTCTTATGGCTTTAAAATTTTCTTTAAAAACCTTGTGTGTTGATTTTAATGCAAGCTTGTATAGCTCTTTCGCTATAAAAATTGTCTGTTCGCTTGAATGTTGCGGTCTCACTTCACCAGTTATCGCGATGTTAAATGCCTTTTCAAACCCCGCCGGAATTTTATACTTTACATTTATAACCAAACCGTTTTCAATCTCAAAGTTAAATTCATCCGGTCTTTTGACGCTGCCGATGAAAATTGAAAAAAGTTCATCGTTATGAACGAAAAACGCCTTCAACTTTTCTTCAAACCCAAAAGAAAATTTTTCTATCTTGATCGGCGTTTGACTTAAAATTTCAGGTGATACCTTGATCTTGAAGCAAATTTTTATATCCTCGTTGGATGTTGACAGATAATGAAGGATCAAAATTGGCTTTTGAGGATGAGCAAAGGTCACCTCGTTAAGTTGTGCGTCTTCAAATCCAAAATGTCTATTTACGCCCTCTACCTTAAAGCACATTGAAACTCTCTCTGGTTTTAAAATTTTATCGCCACCCTCAATAAAAAATTTTATCTCGTCAATAAGCTTGAAAGGCAAAATTTTTACGTTGCTTATTTTTTCTTTTGAAACCTCTGCGAAAATGCTTTCCCCTTGGATATAGCAAGATTCAGTTTCAGTTGAAAACTCAAAACCTTTTCTTCCGATCTTCTTCTGTCCCCCTCTTAACGATTTATTTTCAATGTTAAGATTGACCTGTTGAATCCCCTTTGATAGATCCCAGTATGTTTTCGTTCCGCTTAGCTTTGATGGATTGTTAAGATATAGAATTGAGTTTAAAATCAAACGGTCAAGCTCGGGATAGAACTTATTTTCCTTTCTTGAAAAGAAAACACCCCCACCGATGCATATAGCTTTCCCCTCGCCTTCATATTCAAGTAAAATTTTTTTGTCCGTTTCAATCCCGGCTTTTGTTCGTTCAACTGCAACAACCTTCAATTTTTCTGGCGTTCGCTTATGATAAGCAACCCTCAAAAATTTTTCACCGGGCGAGAGGTAGTCCAACCAGACAGCATTGTTAAGTTTTTTAAAGATGGGATGTCCGAAAAAAGAAGCAAACCCATAAGAGACATAACCTTCAAAATCCCAAACCCCCATTTCTTCAAGATCTGGCTCAATCGGTTCAATTTCAAGTTCGTTTAAAAGTTTCAGCGCCGATAAAGTTAAAAGTAAGCCATTCCCCCTCTTTAAAAAGTTTTTCATCCATGTTTTGAACTTTTCATCCCTGACGACATCAGGCAGTTTCAAGTCCTTATCGTAATGCCACCAAATTATGTTGAACTCTTCAAGCTTTTCAAGATACAATTTTTCAATCTCAACTTTGAAGACACAGCCAAATCTCGCCCTCGCCCATTTGAAAGCTAAAACTTGTTCAACCGTTGGCTGGGGATCAATTAAGAAGGCGATCTTCATTTATTTTCCCGCGTGGAAAATTTTGAATGTAAGGCAAAATATTTCCCTCGTGTGATACAAAAGTCAATTATGTCGTAGTGTCTGCCCCTGTAATAAATCCTGTTCCTGTCCCTTCTCATCTCATCAAAGCCAAGGGACTTGAAAAGATTTATTGACCTTTCACTGAACGAGAAAACATCCGTTGCGAAAATTCTGTCAGCACCCATCTCTTCAAAAGCAAATTTTAAAATCGCCTTTACCGCATCTTTCCCATAACCCTTGCCCCAATAATTTGGCTTTCCTATAAGTATCGGGATGCAATAAATTAACTCATTTTTATCCTCAACCCCTAGTCGTTCATAATCGTTATCATGCAATAGACAAATCTCACCAATCGGTTCTGGTTTTGGTATATCAATCGCTTCAATTATAAATAAAAGTCCATTGTTTGAGAGATACTCGTAAGCCTCAAGAACCTCTTCCCAGCTGTGTTCTGCTTCGCCCTCAGCTTCAAGGACAAGGGGATCATTGTTCCATTTGAAAGCCATTTCAAGGTCATCAGGGGTGAAAGGGCGAAGCAAAGTTTTCTCGCCTTTTAATTTTATATCGTGAACCCTTATCAAGGTTGTATCTTAAATTTTTTTGACTCGTTCATTATCAAGGCGATACATTTTGCTGTTATCAGGGCATCTTCAAGTGCGTTGTGGGCTTCACCAGTGCGTTTTAAGCCGAAGTATTCAGCAATTGAATCCAAACTCAACGACTTCGGGATTGGGAGATTGTTGTTCTTTAAAATTGTGAAGTAATAAAACGCAAGTATATGTAAGTCAATCACCTTGCTTGAAAACGGCCAATCATATTTTGCTTCACGATAAGCAAAGTGTAGAAAGTTTATATCAAATGTGACGCTTTGACCGCAAAGCGTTAACTCTTTGAGAACGCCTCTTGCTGTTTCAGGTTTTTTAAGCGTCCTTAGAATCCACGACTCAAACTTTGGGATGACATCGTAAATCATAGGCGCATCCTTCAAATCGTGAAGTGAAAGTTGATGAATTCCCATCGCTGGAAGCGAAAACCTATCCTCGTGGATCGGATAAACATTTGTGAGAAATGTCCCAAGTTGATTCCAATTCTCATCAAATAAACAAGCACCAAGTTGAATTATCTCGTGATAACCGGGCTCAAGCCCAGTTGATTCAACATCAATCACAAGATATTTCATTTAAACTTGTGTCCTTTTTGTTTTTACTTCATACCCGATCTTCTCAAGCTCTTCGCTTACAATTTCAATAACCTTTTTGAAATCATCCCTGTCATTTACAAAATCTAAATCATCGGTTTCAAGAATCAAAATTTTCCCAAGATTATATCTTGCAACCCAATCTTCATAGTGCTTATTTAATCGTTCAAGATATTCCCTCGGGATGTTTTGTTCAAAACTTCTCCCACGGAGTTTTATCTGGTGCAATAGTGTATCAACATTTGCCCGAAGGTAAATTATCAGATCGGGTGGTTTTAAAAAACTCGTCATTATGTTAAAAAGCTCAACATAGTTTTTATAATCCCTTTCATCCATGTTTCCCATTTCATAAAGATTGCGCGCGAAAATTTCAGCATCTTCATAAATTGACCTGTCCTGAATTATTGAATAAGGCGAATTCACAATCTCCATGTGGTCTTTAAACCTTTTTGAGAGGAAATAAATCTGCAAATTGAAGGACCAGCGCTTCATATCTTTATAAAAATCATCAAGGTAAGGGTTATCATCAACCGATTCATAATATGCTTTCCATCCGAAGTGTTCGCTTAAAAGTTTGGTCAAGGAGGATTTCCCAGAGCCGATATTTCCAGCTACAGCGACAAATACCTTTTCCTTTTTCATCCGTGATTTGGTTTTGTTTTTAAAATTTTTTTATGAGTTGAGAAATTATCTTAACTGCAAGCACAACCCTTGGCGAGGGTCGTAAGAGTATATCAGGGTCAACTTTAAAAATTCTATTTTCATTTATCGCTTTCAAATGTTTCCACTCGGGAAAATTTCTCAAAAGTTCTTCTCTATCAATATTTGGGTCGGTCAGAATCAAAATGTCGGGATTTTCTCTCAGAATTTCCTCCCTGTTGAAAATCGGATAATTTTGATTTGAACGCCTTCCGATATTAACTCCGCCAGCCCTTTCAATTATCTCGTTTATAAATGTGTTTTTCCCAGCTGTCATTAGTGGATTCAAAGAGAGCAAAACGAAAATTTTGGGTTTATTCTTAGGTTTCTCAATCCTTTCAAGATCACTTTTTAAGCTATCAACTAAAAATTTAGCTCTTTCTTCAACTGCACAAATTTTACCTATGTCAAGCACCGTTTTGAAAATCCCGTCAAAATTTCTTGGATTTGTCACAAAAATTTTAAACCCAAGCCCCGAGAGTCGTTCAAAGCTTTCCTTTGTGTTTCCCTCAACCGTCATTATTATCAAGTCGGGTTTAAGTGAAACTATCAATTCATAATTTGGATCAATAACTCCGCCGATGATTTGTTTTTCCCTTGCCTCTGGCGGATAGTTGCAATATCTTGTCACACCGACGATTCTATCTCCAAGACCAAGGAAAAATAATGTCTCAGTTATACTTGGTGCAAGCGAAACAATTCTTTTGGGTGGATTTGAAAATTGAATTTTTCTATTTAAATCATCAACGACCTCTATCTGTGCAAATGAAACTGAAATTAAAAGTAACGAGAAAACAAGGGAAAACATCTTTTTCATCTTCAGTTTGTCCTTCAATTTTTGTTTTGAAAAATATCAAATTTAACCGAATATGTCAAATTCAATTTTTACCCTTGTCGTAAAAACTTGATTTTTCAAAAATGTCTTTATACTTTTCAGCTGAAGGTTGAATCTGCTCAATAGCAAAATTACAACGGGAACGAATAAAAATGGAACTAAAAGATTACAAAAACAGAACTTATCTTTCAGCAATTGAAGCTGCTAAATATTTGGGAATCACTGTTAGAACACTTCATAAACTTGTTAAGGATAAAATCATTAGAGCTAAAATTGCTCCAAGCGGTCAAATGCGATTTGAGCTGAACGAATTAAAGAAAGTTGAAAACAATTTTAAACACAGGGTTCAAAATGATGGGCTGGATATTGATAAAATAAATGTCATTGAAATAGCCGGGACGATTCAAAAGATTTTTGTTAAAAACTCAATGAAGATGGACGATTTGCCTGATGAAAGCGTTCATTTAGTCATTACATCGCCTCCGTATTTTAATGTGAAGATGTATTCACGAGAGCCAATAGAAGGTGACCTTGGGAATATACACGATGTTGATGAATGGTTTGAGAAAATAAGCGAGGTGTGGAAGGAGGTTTATAGGGTTTTACAACCTGGTAGAAAAGCATTTATAAACATAATGAATGTCCCAGTGAGATTGGGGAAAAGTGGCTTTAGAACTTTGAATTTGGTTGGTAGAACCATAGATATATTTGAAAAAATTGGGTTTATTTTCAAAAGAGATATTATATGGCACAAGACCAATGGCGTAAGGGCGCACTTTGGGACGTATCCTTATCCCGGGGGAATTTTAATAAACAATATGCATGAGTTTATTTTAGAATTTGAAAAACCTGAAAGGAAAGGTTTTGATAAATACGCTCACTTAACGAAGGAGCAAAAGGAGATGTCAAAATTAGATAGGGAATTTTGGGTATCAATTAAAAAAAGCGATGTTTGGCTGATGAAACCACAAGGAAGCGGAGACAGAAGAACCCACGTGGCACCATTTCCCTATGAACTACCTTATAGATTAATCAAAGCATTTAGCTATGTCGGGGAAACAGTGCTTGACCCATTCGTTGGTTCAGGGACAACTCTTTTAGCAGCAGTTGATTTAAAGCGTAATGGAATTGGCTACGAGATAAATCCTGAAATCGCTCTGGAAGCAGTCAAGAGTTTGAGAAATTAAAAATTGTGGCAAGATGTAAATTGACGATATACGCTCAACTAAACGAAAAATAGCGTGAGAGGAAAATGCTATGATAATGACCGTATGTTAATCAAGGGGATAAAAACTTGATTTTTTCTGAAAAGATTTTATATTTTTATTCCGAAAAAAATTCAAAGGAGCGCCATGACTAAAGACAGAAGAAATATCTTTGAGCTTGTCAAAGTCGGAATAATAAAACCACTAAAATTGGAGGGAACTTAGCAGAAATGGAGAAGGTTGCCTCATCCAATGAGCAAGCCCTGGTTGAAATCCAGGGCATAAGTAAATCTTTCGGGGATGTTAGGGTTCTTAACAATATCAATCTCACCATAAATAAAGGCGAGTTTTTCTCGCTGCTTGGACCCTCCGGTTGCGGTAAGACGACACTTCTTAGAATAATAGCTGGCTTTGAAAATCCCGACATTGGAAAAGTTATAATTGATGGGGTTGACTATACTAATATACCACCGTATAAACGACCTATCAATATGGTCTTCCAAAATTATGCTTTGTTTCCTCATTTAAATGTTTTTGAAAATGTTGCGTTTGGGCTTAAATATCTTAACATCAGTAAGTCAGATGTCAAAAGAAGAGTTTTTGAAGCGCTTGAAATGGTTCGCTTAAATGGACTTGAGAACAGGAAGCCATCCGAACTTAGCGGTGGGCAAAAACAAAGAGTTGCACTCGCAAGAGCGCTCGTCCTTAAACCAAAGGTTTTACTCCTTGATGAACCTCTTAATGCACTTGACCCTAAGTTGAGAAAAGAAATGCAAGTTGAATTGAAAAAGCTCCAACACGAAGTTGGAATAACATTTATCTTCGTGACCCACGACCAAGAAGAAGCACTTTCAATTTCCGACAGGATCGCCGTCATGAACTCCGGGAAAATTGAACAGGTTGGCACAGGGTATGAAATTTTTGAAAGACCAAGGACCGAATTCGTTGCGAACTTTATGGGAGCGAGAAATCTTTTCACTTGTTTCGTTAGAAAATTGAACGGACGCTTATTTGAAGTTGAGCTTTTGGAAAACCTCAAATTTAAAATCTCAATAAACAACGGATTCAATATATCCGCAAGTGAATTTAAATTCATCGTAAGACCCGAAAAAATTTTCATAAGGAAAACGCCATTGAAAAATTCATCTTTCGTTTGCGTCCCAGCTATAGTTGAGACGAAGATATATTATGGTGCTTCAACCAGCTGGATTTTGAAGGTAGATGGGTTTTCTATCTTTGTTGAAGAACAAAATCGCGATGTCAAATTTAAAGATGAGTTCTACCCCGGAGATAGAGTTTACGCAGTTTGGGAGAAAAGAAACATAGTTTTCCTTGAACCGGCGTGAAGGGGAAAATTTATCAACTGCTTCTTGTTCCATCTTTGATCGTTTTGGTGATCTTTTTCCTTTTTCCGCTTTTGATAATGTTTTATTACAGTTTCTTGCAACGCGGAGTTTATGGGGGGTTTGAACCAATTGAAAATTTAAAGGAATATATCATCTCACTCCGCTGGCTTGAAAATTATGCGAGAGCCTTTGATGAACTTTACATCCCGATTTACATTCGCTCGCTTTATATAGCCACATTGACAACTTTAATTTGCCTACTTATCGGTTATCCAGTTGCGTATTACATCGCATTTTTCGTCAAGCCGGAGAGAAAAATTCTCTATCTTTTTTTCATAATCGTTCCGCTCTGGACAAGCTTTTTGATAAGGACATACGCTTGGATTTTAATTTTGAGAGATGAGGGCTTGTTGAATTTATTTTTGATGAAGATGGGCTTGATTGACAAGCCACTTCCTTTGTTATACAACGAATTTTCCGTTTTGCTTGGTCTTGTCTATGGCGAGTTGCCGTTCATGATTTTGCCAATTTATGCATCGCTTGAGAAAATTGACATAACTTTAATTGAAGCGTCAAAAGACCTCGGCGCTGATGAATTTTCCACCTTAAAGCGCGTGATTTTACCTTTGACATTGCCAGGGATAATCGTTGGAGTTGTTATCGTCTTCATCCCAACGCTTGGTTCTTTTATCGTCTCTGACCTCCTTGGTGGGGCAAAAAGTATGCTTATCGGTAATCTCATCCAAAATCAATTTATGGTTGCAAGGGATAAACCCTTTGGCTCGGCGCTCGCTTTCGTGTTAAGTTCATTCGTGATGATTTTGCTTTATATCTATCGCAAAATTTCAGGCGGAAAGATTGAAGTGATTTGAATTTATGGCTACTCAATCGTAAACTGATACTCTTCTGTCACCGGGTTTGCAAGTAACTTTTTACAAATCTCATCAACGATTTCACTTGCTTTCTCTTTATCCTCAACATTTAACTCAATCTCAAAAAATTTCCCCGACCTTAAACTTTCAATGTTTTTGTAACCGAGCGTCTCAAGTGCATGATGTATCGTCAAACCCTGTGGGTCAAGGATTGAGTCCTTTAGCTTGATTATGACTTTCGCTTTCATAGATTTTAATTCCAATTAGATGTCAAAATCATTGAATTCATCTTCTTCTTCAGTTGATTTCGTTCCAGCAAGCCCAAGGACTGGTTTAAATGTGTTAAACAGCGATCTCAGTGCGCCGAAAATTATAAAGAGAACAAACCAAGGGAAAATTATCTTCCCGCGAGTTATTATGGCGAGGACTATGCCAAGGTAAAAATAGAGAAACTTTACAGGCGATGTTTTTAATGTTTTAAGCGAAAATTTAGGTATCGTGTCGTATTTAATTGAGCTTACCATAAGTAAGGATAGAGCTACGACCATTGGGATAAGGGCATATTTTTCAAAGTTCGGCATTCCCGTTTCTTCGTTATAGAACAAAATTATATAGGACGCCACAGTTGACGCTGAAGATGGTATAGGTAGTCCCTTGAAAAATTCCTTATCAAAGCCGACAAGTTCAACATTGAACCTCGCAAGTCGCATAGCCCCGAATATCATCAAAAGCGAGCTCAAAAATACACCTATTTCTCCGAACTCGTGAAAGTAAAATTTATAGACAAGAACTGATGGCGCAACCCCAAACGAAATCACATCCGCCAGCGAATCAAGTTCAACTCCAAACTCAGTCGCGCTCTTTGTCAGCCGAGCCATAGCCCCATCAAGCGAATCAAATATCGCAGCCAGAATTATAAACCAAGCTGACTGAATATATAAATCGCTCATCGCATACAGAATTGCAAGAAACCCCGAAAACATGTTCAAGACCGTGAACAAACTCGGGACGAAGATAAACTTGTTTCTCTTCATTATAACCTCACCTCTTAACTTTTGCAATTATTGTTTCGCCTGCTTTTACACTTTGACCCAAATTAACAAGTAATTCAACTTTACCCTTCGGCATTATCACATCAACCCTTGAACCGAACTTTATCATCCCGAATCTTTGACCCGTATTCACCTTATCTCCTTTTCTTACATCGCAGACAATTCTTCTTGCGATAAAGCCAGCAATTTGCTTGACCAAAATTTTAAAGCCGTCTTCTGTTTCAATTCCTATGATCCTTCTCTCATTATTTTCGGAAGATTTTTCATCAAATGCAACAATATACTTGCCGGGGACATATTTCAAAAATTTTACTTCACCACCTATTGGGATTCTATTCACATGGACATTTAAAGGCGACATAAATATACTTACCTGAACTGCCTCGTCAAAGATGAATTCGTTTTCAAAAAACTCCCTTATCAAAAAAACTTTCCCATCCGCTGGCGAAACTATTATGCCATCTCCATTTGGAATTTTTCGTTCCGGGTCCCTGAAAAAGAAAAGTGTAAACGAAGTTAAGGAAATTGCCAAGATGAGGAGTAGAATTCTAATCGGTGTTAATTTTATCGCAAAGGAGATAAAGATTAAGACGATGGAAATTGCAATTATCCATGCAACAGTGGAAACTCCATACTTTGCTATCAATCTGACTTTCCCCATTTAAATTGATATGCGCCTTAAAATTTCACTATAGCTTTCCTTTACATTGCCCATGTTGAAGCGAACCCTTTCAAAATCAAGCGGTTCATTCGTCTCCTTATCCCAAATTCTGCATGTCCTCGGAGATATCTCATCCCCAAGCACTATATCATCCCCAAGCACTCCAAATTCAAACCTCGCATCAACAAATTTCAAATCCCTCCGCTCAAAAAATGACCTCAATATGGCGTTTATCTTTGAAGCCATCCTCGTAATCATTGCAATTTCCTCCGGAGTGGAGATGTGCAAAGCATATACATGATATTCATTAACAAACGGATAATGCGATGTGTTGTTCTTGTAATAAAGTTCAATGACTGGCTGATCAAGGACTCTGCCTTTCTCAATCCCGAACCTATCGCAAAAATTTCCAGCTGCTATATTTCTCACGACAACTTTGATTGGAATCATATTGAGTTTGCGAACGAGCATTGAACTTTCATCAACTGGCTTTATATAGTGCGTAAGTATGTTGAAGTTGTGAAGATACTCAAATAAAATTGTTGAAATTTTATTCCTAAGTTCACCGTGTCCCTTCATCTTGAAAACCGTTCCATCTCTTAGGGTGATCGTGTCTTTAAACTTCATTATTAGACAATTTTCTTCCTCCGAGGTGTAAAACTTTTTGTTGTTTCCCTCAAATACAAGTTCAGGGGTGAAGATCTGAACCTTGTTTTTCCTTGTCATATTTTCTTGTTAAAATTTTTTGTCAAAGTAATGATAAAAAAAACGGCTCAAAAAAACAAATTATTAAACTTGACTAATTCTCGGCTTGTTAGTAAATTACATCAGAGAAAATTAAAAGATGTGAGCGCTTATGTTAGGTCAAGATGAAAAAATGCTCGTCGCAATGTTGAAGTTCCTTTTCCCGGGTGAACCTCTACCCACAGCTTTTGAGAAAGCTGAAGGGATACTTGACTTCCGCAAGAAAACAAAAAGACATGTCCTCTCGTTGATTAAAAAGTCAAAACTTGATTGGTACGGCTACGCGGTACCGTATGTTTTCGGCGGTGAATTTGAAGAAAAAAGATTTTCAAAGAACTTTGAGGACTAACCCGGGGTTGTAAATATCTTGTCAGGGTTGGAAAATTTCCCTACAATGGGTGGGATTTTTTTTAAACTAAAAATTTCATACCTGTGAAAGTTGCAAAATTATATGACTTCGGCGATATAAAGATAGAGGAAATGGAAATCCCGGATATAAATTCAGATGAGGTTCTCGTTAAAGTTAAAGCTTGCGGGGTTTGTTCAAGCGACACGATGAAATGGTATGTTAAGAAGAAAGTTCCACTTGTCATCGGACACGAGCTTTCGGGCGTCGTCGTTAAAGTTGGTGAAAATGTGGGTAAATTTAAAGTCGGTGATAGGGTCTTCATACATCATCACGCACCTTGCATGAAGTGTAGATATTGTGAACGCGGGAATTTCACAATGTGCGAAACCTGGAAAAATTCAAAGATAATACCAGGTGGAATAGCTGAATTCGTTAAAGTCCCAAATGTGAATTTACAAAATGATATGTTTAAACTTCCAGATGATGTCTCTTTTGAGGACGGGGCTTTGATTGAACCAGTGGCGTGTTCTGTAAAGGCGTTTAAAAAGGCGGGGATAAAGCAAGGGGATTATGTGGTCGTCTTGGGACTCGGTTTTATGGGACAGGTAAATGTTAAACTTGCGAAATTTTATGGTGCTGAAATCGTCATCGGAGTTGATAAAGTTAAATACCGACTTGATAAAGCAATTGAAAACGGCGCCGATTTTGTAATTGATTTCTCAAAAGAAAATGTGAAGGAGAAAGTAAGTGAATTGACAAATAAATACATGGCTGACATCGTCATCGTCGGTCCAGGGACAATTGAAGCGATAAACTCTGGTTTGGAACTTGTCGCAAAAGGTGGAAAACTTATCCTTTTTACGCCGACACCTGAAGACGCAAGATTGGAAATCAAACCATACGAAATTTACTTCAACGAAATATCAATCATACCAAGCTACTCGGCTGGTCCAGATGACACAATTGAAGCGTTAAAATTGATAAGCAATGGGATTATAAAAGCGGAAAAATTCGTCACACATAGATTTAAAATTGAAGATACAAAAAAAGCTTTTGATATAACTGCGAAAGCAGGCGATTCGCTTAAATGCGTGATTACATTTGATTAAAATTTTATATCAACATTTTCCGTTGTCCACCTCGCCCTGACCTTAACAGTATCGGGATAAAATGTGAATCTCTCGGACGGAACAAATGGAAAAACCTTGCCATAATCGTACTTACCATTCCTGTTTGAGTCAATGAAAGCGGAGATTATATATTTGCCCTGTGGTATCTGCTCAAATGCAAATTTTGAATTACATTTTGAAGTTGTGTGAAAGACCTTCTTTTTCTCCGGGTCAAAGGCAGAAATTATGACATCACTTGTTGTGTCTTCGCAAGCTATCCTACCTTCAATCGCCCCGAAATTTGAAGGATCAATTGTTTTGAAGGTTAACTTCAGCGTATCTTTGAGTTTGTTTGAGTTGATGTCGCTTAAATTGAAAACTTTGATTGTGTAAATTTCACCTGGTTTAAGTTCACTTTCAGGTTGGACTGTGATTATGTTCTGACTTTGCATGATTTTTGATTTTATCTCCTTACCGGTTGAGTCAAGGAGATTTACAATGAAATCGCCTTTTAAAATATCGTCAAAGTAAAGTTTTATCGTCGGTGTTAAACTTACATCTTCTTCGTTTTCAGATGGCATTGAAAGGATAAGAGAAGGAGCTGTTGTGTCAGGGGAAAAATTCCCGGAAATTTCAAGGGCGACGGGATTGATTTCGTTTCCCGATATGTCTGTTAATTTTGAAATTTTTAAAATGTATTTCTCACCTTGTTCAAGCTTTTCTGTTATGAGCATAAACCTTGTGCTGTCTTGAAATTGTTGAATGATAAAAGGCGTCTCCCCTTTTGAACTTTCAATTTTTATGGATTTATCTTTTAAAGTTACTTTTTCTGAAAATCTGACAATTATGTGTGAGTTGTCAATTGGGGTTATAGAGGAAACGAATGGTTTACTTGTGTCTTCAAGCGTCGTTTTAAAAATTATATTTGAAACCGATGGATTAAGCGAATCAATGACGATATCGTTCCAATAAACCCCATAATCGTCAATGGTTGGATCATAGAGGAAATTCTTTGTCTTATCGTTTATGGCGAACAATCTGTATTTGCCAAACTTTATAAATTGAAATTTAAAGCTTCCATCCTTTCCTGCTTGCGTCACATAATCTGGTTTTGTATGAATCGGTGAAAGTGTATCGGGGTTCATTCCATCAATTAAATAAGCAAAGACCATGAAGTTTTCTTTTTCCGTGAAAATTTTCCCATCAATTGAGCCAGTGTCAATTTTTTGACCGGTTGAAAATGCGATGGTGAATGATTCTTTCATTTTATTCCCAGCGTTTATATCTCTTATCTCTGCTCCAAATGTTATGACATAAGTTGTGTTTTCTTTCAGTTTTTGAGGGAAAATGATTTTAAGCTTTCTTCCGGACCATTTGTATTTGATCTCACCTTCAATATATGGCGAGATAAATATCGCATCTTGAACGGAGCGTTTATCAACATACTCGCTAAATTCCACTTCAACGAAGTTTTCTTTGAAGTTGAGGCTTCCATTTGCTGGGAATGTTTTTATTATTTGAGGTGGTGTTGTGTCAGGTGGTCCTCCAGAGGGTGGGATTTGAGTTGCGCAACCGAAAATTATCAGGATAGAAAACAGAACTGAGCCAAGGGATTTCATTTGTTTTTGATGGGATTTTTTTGAAAAATTTAAAAAATTTTTGGAGATTAAAGAAAAAAGAAAAGTCATGAAAATTCAATTTCTTTATTTTTCCGATTGTCCAAATCACGAGACAGCCAGGAAAAACTTGATGGAAGCTATATCCGAGGCGAGGATAAAACATTATGAGATTGAGGAGATAGAGATAAAAAGTGAAGAGGACGCTTTGAGGTATCGTTTCCCTGGCTCGCCAACTATTAGAGTCAACGGTGTTGATGTTGATCCAAGCTATATTGACAACGGTGATTATGGGCTTATGTGCAGGGTTTACAGGATAGGTGATAAATTTTATGGTGCTCCGACGAAGGAGATGATAAAAGAGGCGCTTGAAGATGCGAGTTTTTATGAGGGTATAAAAGAGGTTGGCGGTTGTTGTTAATTTTAAAAATGATGGCAAAAACTTTCGGGTGATCAAAAGATTAACAACACCCCTCACCCTGACCCTCTCCCGCAGAGGGAGATAGAGGAAAAAAGTTAACATCATCCCTCACCTTAACATCTTTTGTTTCCTCTCCCTTGATGGGGGAGGATAAAGGTGGGGGTGGTAGTTAAAGACACCCCTCACCCTGACCCTCTCCCGCAGGGGGAGAGGAAGGTGAAAGAAAGAAAATTTGTAAACCACGCTCCTATAATCTTACACTAGTAAAGAAAGTTCGCTGTTTTGATAAATAAATTCCCCTTTTTAAATTAATTCAGGAAAATAAATTTTAGCGC